>Ga0182749_1000086_pt1 | contig 123728 bp, 106 predicted proteins | sample eDN3rd37CKraftMG_FD_128875 | JGI IMG/M metagenome (GOLD analysis project Ga0182749, IMG submission 128875) | Enriched Miracle-Growth compost microbial communities from Emeryville, California, USA - eDNA 3rd pass 37_C Kraft MG (version 2) (version 2) ...
AGATAGGGCTCGTCCGGGATGAAGTACTTGTCGAAGCGCTCCAGCACGATTTCCTGGCCCGGCGTGAAGCTCTTGAGCTTGAACGGGCCGGAGCCCACCACGTCCCGCGAGTTGCGCGGATGGCTCTTCAGGTCCTGGCCGTCGCCGTAGACATGCTTGGGCATGATGGGGCACAGCGCCGGCGACAGGGCCAGCAGGATCGCCGGGTGCGGCTGGCTCATGCGGATCACCGCGGTATGCGGATCGGGCGTCTCGACCTTTTCGACCGGGGCGAACATGGTCTGGAAAGGGTGGTTCTTCTTGATCGCCATGATCGAGAAGGCCACGTCTTCCGAGGTGACCGGCTTGCCGTCATGGAAGACGGCGTTCTTGCGCAGGTGCAGGGTGAGCGACTTGCCGTCCTGCGCCATTTCCCACGATTCGGCCAGGTAGGGGTGCGGCTTCCAGTCGGCGTCGTAGCGCAGCGGGCTGGCGAACAGCTGGGCGCTGGGCAGCGCGGTGGCGATGCCCGACTGCACCGCGCCGTTCAGGTGCCGCGGCACCTGGGTCGAGCCGATGACCAGGGTGCCGCCGCGCGTGGGCGTGTCGGCCGCGAAGGCGGACGCGCCGGCGAGCAGGACGGCGCCGGCAAGCGCGGTGGCGCGGAGTCGTTTCAGGCTAAGCATCGGAAACACCTCTTTCTATTATGGGAGCATGTGCCCGGATTCGGGAGCAAGGCTAGAAGGGTAGCGACGATGCCGCGGGCGGCTTAGTACCAGAGGGGGAGGGTTGCTGGATCCAGCCGCCGTCCATTCCGAGGCGTCTCGGGGTTTTCCCGGATCCGGTCCCTGCTGCCGCGCGGCGCGGCCTCGGGCTTACCTGCGGTGCGCGGATGAAGCATTTCCATACCGGAGTCCGTGCGCACGCATGGTCCAATGATCGGACCGGCCGTCGCGGCGGCCCCGTCCCACGCCCAAGGAGAACGCATATGTCGGATCATGTGTACAAGCAGATCGAACTGGTCGGATCGTCCACGCAATCGTCGGACGAAGCCGTGGCGCGCGCGATAGAGCGCGCCTCGCAGACCTTGCGCAACATCGAGTGGTTCGAGGTCACCGATGTGCGCGGCCATGTGCGGGACGGCCGCATCGCCCACTGGCAGGTGGCGGTCAAGATCGGCATGCGCATCGAAGAGGCCTGAACGCGCATCGCCGGATCCGCGCGGCTTTTCGCTTAAGCTTTTTTTCAGCTTGCGGGCCGCCCCATGCGGCGCGGCCCGCCTCGGGAACAAAATCGGCGTTGCCGCACTCATAGAAACCGCGCGGCGCGAAGAATATTCGCGTCTGCGCGGCACGCGTGCGCAGGCCGCGGCATTGCGCCGCGGCCCGTCCGGTGCTCCTTACAGTCGTCGATCCGCCGGCGACGCATGCCCCGGCATGCGCGCGGGGTTCTTGCGCGCCGGCTATCCGAGGAGATCAAAAGAATCATGCGTAAAACGCTCTCGCTTTGGGTTCTTGCAGCGACCCTGCTGTTGTCCGCTTCCGTCTTCGCCCAGGGGACCGCTCCCAAGGGACTCTATCTGCTGACGGACTATCCCGCCATTACCGCCAAGCCCGGCACGACTTCCACCCTGCAATTGCGATTGCGCAACTACGGCCAGGCCCCGCAGCGGCTGGCGCTCCGGATCGAAGGGGTGCCCGCGGGCTGGGGCGCGACGCTGCTGGGCGGCGGCCAGCCGGTGGCCGCGGCCATGCCCGCGACCGACGACGGCGTGTCGCTGCAGTTGCAGCTCAAGGTGCCGGCCGACGCCGGCACCGAGCCGCATACGCTGACCGTGGTGGCCGAAGGCGGGCAGCAGCGCATCGACCTGCCGGTGGAAGTCATGCTGGCCAAGGAACTGCCCGCGCGCCTGAGCCTGGAATCCAAGCTGCCTGACATCAAGGGCGGCGCGCAGTCCGCGTTCGATTATTCGCTGTCGGTCACCAACGGCTCCGGCCGCGACCTGGTGGTCAACTTCGCCGCCCAGGCCCCGCAGTACTTCGATACCAGCTTCACCGAAGGCTATGGCAGCCAGCAGATCAGCTCGCTGCCGATCAAGGCGGGCGAGTCCAAGGACATCAAGCTGACCGTCCACCCGCCCCGCAACGCGGAACCCGGCAGCTATCCGGTCCAGGTGACGGCCAGCGCCGACGGCATCCACGCCGACAGCAAGCTCCGGTTGGAGATCGTGGGCCAGCCGCGCCTGCGGGTGACGGGCCGCGACGGCCTGATGAGCGGCAACGCGGAAGTCGGCGCCGCTTCGACGATACCGGTGGTGGTGCGCAACGACGGCGGCGCGGCGGCCGACCATGTGACCCTCGCGGGCAGCGCGCCGGCGGGCTGGACGGTGGCGTTCGAGCCCAAGGCGATCGATCACCTGGCGCCCGGCAAGCAGGCCGAAGTCCAGGCCCGCATCACGCCTTCGGCGCGTTCGCTGGCGGGCGACTACATGGCCAGTCTCACCGCGACCGCGGGCGGAGAATCGGCCACCGGCGATTTCCGCGTCACCGTTTCCACTTCCAGCCTGTGGGGCATCGTGGGCGTCGCGATCCTGGCGATCGCGGTCCTGATCCTGGTGGGCGCCGTTGCGAGGTTCGGCCGGCGATGAACGACTACCTGATCGAAGCGCGGGGCCTGACCAAGCGGTACGGCGACATGCCCGCCGTGGACGACGTGTCGTTCCAGGTGGGGCAGGGCGAGATCTTCGGACTGCTGGGCCCGAACGGCGCGGGCAAGACCACCACCATCCTGATGCTGCTGGGGCTCACGGACGCCAGCGCGGGCACGGTGCGCGTGCTGGGACGCGATCCGCAGCGCGATCCGCTGGGCGTCAAGCGCCGGCTGGGCTACCTGCCGGACGCGGTCGGCTTCTACGATTATCTTTCCGCGCGCGACAACCTGTCCTATACGGCGCGGCTGCTGGGTCTGGATGCGGCGGGGCGCCGCGACCGCATCGACCGCGCGCTGGCGCGCATGCGCCTGTCCGACGTGGCGGACAAGCGCGTGGCGACCTATTCGCGCGGCATGCGGCAGCGCCTGGGCCTGGCCGAAATCGTCATGAAGGACGCCCGCGTGGCGATCCTGGACGAACCGACGTCCGGCCTGGACCCGCAGTCCACCGAGGAATTCCTGGACCTGATCCGTTCGCTGAAGGCCGAAGGCGTGACGGTGCTGCTGTCGTCCCACCTGCTCGAGCACATGCAGCGCGTGTGCGACCGGGTCGCCCTGTTCCGGCGCGGCCGCATCGCGCTGATGGGCACGGTGCCGGAACTGGCGCGGCAGGTGCTGGGCACGGGGTTCTCGGTGGAGGTGCAGGCGCGCGGCCCGGACCTGGCGGAGCCCCTGCGCCGGGTGCGGGGCGTGCACGCGGTCGAGGTCCTGGCCCCGGATCGCTATCGGCTGCTCGCGGAGGACGATGTGCGCGCCGACGCGGCGCGCGCGGTGGTGGGGGAAGGCGCCGACCTGCTGCGGCTATCGGTGGACCCGCCCAGCCTGGACGCGATCTACAACGGGTTTTTCCAGCGCGCCGATACCGGCGCACGGGAGGCAGGCCATGCGCACGCGTGAAGGTTCCCCCTGGCAGGGCGTGGGCGCGGTCACGCTCAAGGAATTCGCCGATCACCTGTCCAGCGCACGCATGCGCGTGCTGGAATGGCTGATCGTCCTGACGGCGGCGGCCGCGCTCTACGGCGCCTTGCAGCAGATCCGCAGCACCACGGCGGAAGACCCGTTCGTGTTCCTGCGCGTCTTCACCACCGCGCAGGATCCGATGCCGTCGTTCGCCTCGCTGCTGGGCTTCCTGATCCCGCTGATGGCCATCGGCCTGGGGTTCGACGCCATCAACGGCGAGTATTCCCGGCGCACCATGAGCCGGCTGCTCTCGCAGCCGATCTATCGCGACGCCTTGCTCCTGGGCAAATTCCTGGCCGGGCTGGCAACGCTCGCCATCAGCCTGCTGTGCCTGTGGCTGCTGGTGATCGGCGTGGGGCTGCTGGCGCTGGGCGTGCCGCCCGGCGGCGAGGAAGTCGCGCGGTCGCTGCTGTTCCTGGCGACGGCGCTGGCCTATGCGGGCGTGTGGCTGGCGGTGTCGATGCTGTTCTCGGTGCTGTTCCGCTCGGCCGCCACGTCCGCCCTGGTGTCGCTGGGCCTGTGGTTGTTCCTGGCCATGCTCTGGCCCCTGCTGTCTTCGGCGCTGGCGCAGGCCATCGCGCCGCCCGACCTGGCTTCGCAACTGCTGGGCCAGCCCAGCCTGGCGACGCTGCAATGGCAGGATGCGCTGCAGCGGCTATCCCCGTCGGAACTGTTCAACGAGTCCATCATCGCGATACTGAGTCCGATGACGCGGGCGGTGGGGCCGATTTTCCTCGATCAGTTGCAGGGCGCGGTGATGGGCGCGCCGCTGGCCCTGGGCCAGAGCCTGCAGATCGTCTGGCCGCAGGCGGTGGGGCTGCTTGCAGGGGTGATCCTGTTGTTCGCGCTGACCTACGTCGTGTTCCAGCGACAGGAGGTGCGCGCGTAGACACGCGCAGGCGGCCGCGCTCCGGAACGTTTCCGGGCCGCGGCCGCCTGCGCGCATGACCCCGCAATGCCGGATAAGCGCCTGGATTGGTGCTTTTTTTGCGATTGATACTGCGTACCGTTACGCTATATTGCATATTGGGGCAGCCGGCCATCCGGAGGCGCGGGCCCGTCCCTCCGGCAACCAGGAGTCTTGAATGGTAATGATGCTGCCCTTTCTGACCGGCGCCATCGCGGTCTGGTACGCCCTCCGGGGCCGCCGCCACGCCAGCTTGTGGGCATGGACGCTGACGCTGCTGGTCTTCGCGGCATGGTGCAGGTTCCACATGACCGACCCCCTGGGCTTGTCGCTCTAGGGGCCGTCGATGCAAACGCTCTCCCGCTCGGCCGGTTCCGGCTCGGTTCTCGTCAATACCTTCGCGCTGGCCGGGGTCTGCGCGATCCTCATCTTCGCCTTCGCCTGGCAATTCGTGTTCGATGAACTGCCCTGCCCGCTGTGCCTGCTGCAGCGCGTGGCCTTCATCATGGCCGGCGTGGGGCTCCTGCTCAATGTGCGATTCGGGCCTTCGTCGCTGCACTATTCGGCGGTGCTGATCGCCGCGCTGGGCGGCCTGGCCGCCTCGGGCCGGCAGGTGCTGCTGCACGCGGCGCCGGGCGATCCGGGCTACGGCTCGCCATTCCTGGGCCTGCATTTCTACACCTGGGCCTTCATCGCCTTCGCGGGCCTGCTGGTCTATTGCGGCGCCATGCTGGCGATCGACCGCAAATGGGGCGACAACGTCATCCCGCGGCCGGCCTCGCTGTTCGGCGGACTGGTCATGTGGCTGTTCCTGATCGCCACGCTGGCCAACGTCGTCATGGTGGTGCTGGAATGCGGGTTCGGCGCCTGCCCGGACAATCCCGTCTCGTATCTCTGGCTCAAGCCCTGAGCGGCGCCGCGGTAAACTTCGGTAGCCGCGGCCGCCGCCCGCGGCGCCCCGCGCATCTTTTCCGAGCCCGACGCCACGCCTATGACCACCAGGAAACCGACGCAACCCGCCGCGCCCATCGTGGGCGTCATCATGGGGTCTTCCAGTGACTGGGAAGTCATGAAGCATGCGGTCGCCATGCTGGACGACTTCGGCGTGCCCTGCGAATCGCGGGTCGTCTCGGCCCACCGCATGCCCGCCGACATGGCCGAGTACGGGGCCGCGGCCCGGTCGCGCGGCCTGCGCGCGGTGATCGCCGGGGCGGGCGGCGCCGCCCACCTGCCCGGCATGATGGCCGCGCTGACCGAAGTGCCGGTGTTCGGCGTGCCGGTGCCGTCCAAGTACCTGCGCGGCGAGGACTCCCTGCTGTCCATCGTGCAGATGCCCAAGGGCGTGCCGGTGGCCACGTTCGCCATCGGCGAGGCGGGCGCGGCCAACGCCGCCCTGCACGTCATCGCCAACCTGGCCGCCACCGACCCCGCCCTGCGCGACAAGCTGGTCGCCTTCCGCGCGCGCCAGACCGAGGCCGCCCGCGCCATGGAGCTGCCGCCGGCGGGCGCCTGAGCGCGGGCGCGGCCGCGCCCGTTCCAGGCGGATGACAAACCTCGCGGGTCCGGCCGGTCCCGGGCAGGGGCTGCGGGTAAAATGCCGTGTCCCGCGCGCGCCCTGGCGGCGCTTGGCGGCCTCTTCGCATTCCTGCCATCCGAATGACGCCACCTTCTCCCCTGTTCACGATTCCGCCCGGCGGCTGGCTCGGCCTGCTCGGGGGCGGCCAGTTGGGCCGCATGTTCTGTCACGCCGCGCAAAGCCTGGGCTACAAGGTCGCGGTGCTGGACCCGGCGGCCGACGGGCCGGCGGCCATGGTCGCGGACCGCCACATCCAGGCCGCCTATGACGACGTCCGGGGGCTGGAGCAACTGGCGGACGCCTGCATGGCGGTCACCACCGAATTCGAGAACGTGCCGGCCGACAGCCTGCGCGTGCTGGCCGCGCGCTGCCGCGTGAGCCCGGGGGCCGACGCCGTCGCCGTGGTGCAGGACCGCAACGCGGAAAAGGCGTTCGTGGCGGGGCAGGGCATCCCGGTGGCGCCGAACGCGCCCGTCCTGGCCGAAGCCGATCTCGAGGCGGCGCCCGACTCGCTCTTTCCCGGCATACTCAAGGCGGCCCGCCTGGGCTACGACGGCAAGGGCCAGGCGCGCGTGCGCACGCGCGACGAAGCGCGGGCCGCCTGGCGCGAGTTCGGCGGCGTGCCCTGCGTGCTGGAAGCGCTGCTGGCGCTGGACTACGAAGTGTCGGTGGTCCTGGCCCGCGGCTTCGACGGCCGCTGCGAAGTCTTTCCCCTGGCGCGCAACGTCCACCGCGACGGCATCCTGGCGGCGACCACCGTGGGCGGCGAACTGGATCCGGCCATGCAGGCGCAGGCGACCGAGGCCGCGCTGGCGATCGCGCGCGGCCTGGACTACCACGGCGTGCTGTGCGTGGAATTCTTCGTGCTGGCCGACGGCCGGCTGCGGGTCAACGAGATTGCGCCCCGCCCCCACAACAGCGGCCACTACAGCATCGACGCTTGCCTGACCAGCCAGTTCGAGCAGCAGGCCCGCGCCATGGCCGGCCTGCCGTTGGGCGCGCCGCGCCTGCTGGCGCCGGCGGTCATGCTCAATATCCTGGGCGACGCCTGGTTTCCCCGGGGATCCGATACGCCGCGCGAGCCCGATTGGGCGGGCGTGCTGGCGGTGCCCGGCGCCAAGCTGCATCTGTACGGCAAGCGCGACGCGCGCCGTGGCCGCAAAATGGGCCATGTCACCTGCGTGGCGCCGACCGTGGCGCAGGCCAGGCTCGACGCCGGCCGCGTGGCGGCGGTGCTGGGCATGCCGGGAGCGGACGCGCCATGACGCGGTCCGCTCCACGCGTGGCGTGGCCCGCGGCGATGCGATGCGTCCTGCGCAGCGATCGGCGCCGCGGTTGATCCCATGAGCGCGTTTCCCCGACACCCGAAGCGCGTCCGTCCTGCCTCGAGCCGGGCGTCGCGCGGCAGGAGCGCCATCCGATGAGCGTTTCCGCTTCCCCGGCCGATATCGCCCGCGCGGCCGCCGAGCTGGCGCGGGGGCGCCTCGTCGCGTTTCCCACGGAAACCGTCTACGGCCTGGGCGCGGACGCCGAGAACCCCGCGGCGCTGGCGGCCATATACCAGGCCAAGGGCCGGCCGCTGGACCATCCCGTGATCGCCCATGTGGCGCCGGAGGCCGACCTGTCCTACTGGGCGGCGGCGGTGCCCGACGTGGCGCGCCGCCTGATCGAAGTCTTCTGGCCCGGGCCGCTGACCCTGATCCTGAAGCGCGCCGCGCACATTCCCGGCGCCGTCAGCGGCGGGCAGGACAGCATCGGCCTGCGCTGTCCCTCGCACCCGGTGGCGCAGGACCTGCTGCGCGCCTTCGCCGCGCTCAAGCCGAGCGGCCAGGGCGGCGTGGCGGCGCCGTCGGCCAACAAGTTCGGGCAAGTCTCGCCCACCCGTCCCGCGCACGTGCGGGCCGAGTTCCCGGAACTCGTGGCCGCCGGCATGATCGTGCTGGAAGGCGGCGCTTCCGAAGTCGGGATCGAGTCCACCATCATCGACGTCTCGCGCGTGGCCTCGGGCGTGGGGCCGGTGCTGCTGCGCCCCGGCCACATCACGCCGGAGCAGGTCGCCGAAGCCGTCGGCGTGCGGCCCGCCGCGCCCGACGCCGCGGCCCCGCGCGCCTCCGGCACGCTCAAGGCCCACTATGCGCCGTCCACCCCGCTGGAGTTGGCGGGCGACGCGCGGCTGGCCGCGATCCTGCGCGGCGACGGGTTGCCGGACGGACGCGTCGTCGTCGTGGCCTACGGGCCCGCGCCCGCGGACCGCGATGCGCGCGTGCATTGGCGCGAAGTGTCCGCCGATCCCGTCGTCTACGCGCAGTCGCTGTACGCCGTGCTGCGCGAACTGGATCGCGAGGGTTACGCCCGCATCCTGCTGCAGGCGCCGCCGCGCACCCCGGCATGGCGCGCAGTCAACGACCGCATCGGAAGGGCCGCGGCGGCGTTCGGGCAATGAAGGCCGATACGTCTTCCGCCGGGGCGCGCGAAGGCAGCGTTCCATCGATCGACGAACGGGCCGCGCGACGGCGGGAAGCGGGGCTGTCCGCGGCCTCGCCCGGCGGCATCGTCGGTGTCTACGATTCCGGCGTGGGCGGCTTGAGCGTGCTGCGCGCGGTGCGCGACCTGGCGCCGGCCGAGCCCCTGGCCTATGTCGCCGACACCGCCTATGCGCCTTACGGCGAGCGGACTGCGCGGGAGGTCGTCCAGCGTGCGCTGGCGGTGGCGCGCTATTTCGTGTCGCGCGGCGCCAAGGCCATGGTGATCGCCTGCAATACGGCGACTACCGCGGCCGTGGCCGAAGTGCGCGCCCGCCATCCGGGCCTGGTCGTGATCGGCACCGAGCCGGCGGTCAAGCCGGCAGCCCGCCTGACCCGCAGCGGCGTCATCGGCGTCCTCGCCACCACCGGCACCCTGGCCAGTCCGCGCTTCGCCGAACTGGCGCAGCGCGAAGCGCCGGAGGCCCGCATCCTGCTCGCGCCCTGCCCGCAATGGGTGCTCATGGTGGAGCGCGGCGTGGTCGACGGCGACGCGGCGCTCGAGCAAGTGCGGGCGCCGGTGCGCGGCCTGCTCGAGCAGGGCGCCGATGTCCTGGTCCTGGGCTGCACCCATTTCCCTTTCCTGACGGATGCCATCCGGGCCTGCGCGGGCGCCGAGGTGCCGGTGCTGGAAACCGGTCCCGCCGTGGCGCGCCAGTTGCAACGCCAGCTCGAATCCAGGGGGCTGGCCGCCGCGCCGGGCGGCATGGGCAACTGCGAACTGGTGGCCAGCGGCGATCCCGTCCGGCTATCGGAACTGGCGCGCCGCCTGGTCGGCGTGGACGCGTCGGCTGCATCGCTCCCGGCGCCGTATCGGTAGCCGCCCCGAACCGCCGCGCCAGGCAGGTCGCGCGCCGCTCACCGGACCGCGCCGGCGTTGCGCGCTCGACGAACCAGATGACGGCGCCCGCCGGATCTTCCCGGCGGGACGCCTGGCCGGGGCGGACCGGTCAGGCCGGCGCCGCTTCCAGCGCGTTGTCGATGGCATCCTCGACGCGGTCCAGCAGCACGAACTTCAGCTTGGACCGCGCCTCGGCCGGCACGTCTTCGAGGTCTTTCTCGTTGCGCCGGGGCAGCATGACCGTGGTGACGCCCGCGCGCAGGGCGGCCAGGGTCTTTTCCTTGACCCCGCCGATGGGCAGGACCAGCCCGCGCAGGCTCACCTCGCCGGTCATGGCGACGTCCGAGCGCACCGGCCGGCCGGTCAGGAGCGAGACCAGCGCCACGAACATCGCCACGCCCGCGCTCGGCCCGTCCTTGGGCGTGGCGCCGGCCGGAATGTGGACGTGCACGTCGATCTTGTCCAGCGCGTCGCCGTGCCAGGTCTTGGCCAGCGTGAGGGCGGCCTGCGCCGATTCCTTCATGACGTCGCCCAACTGCCCGGTCAGGATCATCTTGCCCGTGCCGGGCACCTTGCTCGCCTCGATGAACAGGATGTCGCCACCCACCGGTGTCCAGGCCAGGCCGGTCGCCACGCCCGCCACGCTGGTGCGCAGCGCGACTTCGTTCTCGAAGCGCCGCGGCCCCAGGACGGCGGGCAGGTCGGCGGCGTCGACCGCCACCCGCTCGGCCTTGCCTTCCGCGATCTGCATCGCGGCCTGTCGCAGCACCGAACCGATCTCGCGTTCCAGGTTGCGCACGCCGGCCTCGCGCGTGTAGTCGCCGATGATGGCGGTCAGCGCCGCGTCGCTCAGGCTGGCCTGCTCGGGCGTGAGGCCGTTGGCTTCGAGCTGGCGGGCCACCAGGTAGCGGCGCGCGATCTGGAGTTTTTCCTCTTCGGTGTAGCCCGGTAGCTGGATGATTTCCATGCGGTCGCGCAGCGGCCCCGGGATGGTGTCGAGCACGTTCGCCGTGCAGATGAACATGACCCGCGACAGGTCGAAATCCACCGCCAGGTAGTTGTCCCGGAACTTGTGGTGCTGCTCGGGATCGAGCACCTCGAGCAGCGCGCTGGCGGGATCGCCGTGGAAGCCGCCCGCGCCGAGCTTGTCGATCTCGTCGAGCATCATGACGAGGTTGGTCGTGCCGGCGCGGCGCATGGCCTGCATGATGTTGCCCGGCAGGGCGCCCAGGTAGGTGCGCCGGTGGCCGCGGATTTCGGCCTCGTCGTGCACGCCGCCCAGCGCCACGCGCTGGAAGGCCCGCCCCGTGGCGCGGGCGATCGACTGGCCGAGCGAGGTCTTGCCCACGCCGGGAGGGCCCGCGAAGCACAGCACCGGGCTCTTGCCCTGCGGATTGAGCTTGCGCACCGCCAGGTATTCCAGGATGCGCCGCTTGATCTTGTCCAGGCCGAAGTGGTCCTCGTCCAGCACCCGGCGGGCTTCGCCGATATCGATGGCGGGCGCGGGCTCCAGTTTCCAGGGCAGCTCGGTGAGCCACTCCAGGTAGGTACGCAGCATGGCGTATTCGCCGCCGCCTTCGGTCATGCGCTCGAGCCGCTTGAGTTCCTTGCGGGCGTGGTCGAGCACTTCGTCGGGCATGCCCGATTCGTCGATCGACTTGCGCAGCTCGGCGATCTCGGCGGCGGCATCGTCGCCTTCGCCCAGCTCTTTCTGGATCTGGCGCAACTGCTCGCGCAGCACGTGCTCGCGCTGGCGCTCGTCGAACTGCGCGCGGGTTTTCTCGCCGATTTCGCGCGACAGCTTGAGCACCTCGACGCGCGAGGACAGCAGCGCGATCACCTTGTCCAGGCGGCGCATGAGATCGAATGTCTCGAGGATGTCCTGCTTTTCCTCGGGCTTGGCGTCGACGAGGTTGGCCACCATGTCCGCCAGCAGCGCCGGCGTGTCGATGCCGCGCACCACCCCGGTCAGTTCGTCGGGCACGTGCGGCAGCAGGCCGATGGCTTCGACCGCCTGCTCCTTGAGCTGCATGAAGCGCGCCTCGATCTCGGAGTTTTCGACCTTTGGCTGCTCGATCACGGCGACGCGCGCCACCAGGAAGGGCCAGCCCTCCAGGAATTCGAGCACGCGAAAGCGCGATTGGCCCTGCATGACGAGATGGTGCGCGCCGTCCTGTCCGGTGATATAGCGCACGATGGGGCCTTCGGTGCCGACCCAGTAGAGATCGGACGGCGCGACGTCGGTTTTCCCGGCGTCGCGCTGCAGCAGGAAGCCGACGCGGGCTTCGCGCTTGACGGCTTCCTGGGCCGCCGCCACGGATTGCTCGCGGCGCACCGTGATGGGCGACAGCACGCCGGGGAACAGCACCGTGTCGCGCAGGGGGATCAGGATCAGCGCGTCGTCCGGCAGCGGCCTGGCCGCGGCGGGTTCCTGTTCCGGGCGCGCCGCGGGCGCACCCTGGCCGCCGGCGGCGCGGGTGCCGTCGGCGGAACGGACTTCCTGGAGTACCGGCCAGCGGTTCATAAGGCCTCCCGAAGCTTTTTGAGAGTGATGACCAGGCAGCCGTCGACCAGTTCCGGCGCGGCCGGCTCCAGGGCGTGCAGCGGCAGCGCGACGCGCCGCTCGAACCGGCCGTAGGGGATCTCCAGGCGGTGGATGCGCGCCGTGCGCGAGGCCGGCAGGCGGCGCACGCCGGCAATCCGTACGCCGTCGGCGTCGAATGTGACGGAAATGGCGTCGGCCGGCACGCCCGGCAGGGCGACCAGGACGGCGATCGCGTCTTGGCCCTCGATGATGTCGACGGGAGGTTCCCAGCACTGGGCGCCGCTCTGGCCGGCGCGGAAGAATTGCCGGTGCAGGCGCTCGGCCTGTTCCAGCATGGACAGGGCGTCACCCCACATCCAGGATGTCGAATCGCGTGATCTCATGGCGTTCCTGTTCCGGGAGGACGCCCGGACCGTGTCCGCTCGAAAATGCGTGGATAAGGCCTAGATGGCGTTGGGTCGCCCGGTTTCAAGGGCCGGGCGGCGATTCGCCCGGCCGATCCTGGGGGACCGGATGCGCCGGCGGCTTGCCGGCGGCCGGTCCGTCAGCGGCCCTGCCGGCGGCGCGCTTCCAGTTCCTGCAGGCAACGGGCCGCGCCGGCCCGCATCTGCTCGTCGTTGACGGCCGCGCGGTCCGAAACGGTGCGGCAGCGGGAGTATTCCTGCCGGCTCTGGGGGCTGTCGGTGATGGGCGGCGGGGGCGCCGACGGCGTTTCGGTGATGCGCAGGGTGGACGCGGGAGACATGCCGCCGGTATAGGATGGCGTGCCGGGGAAGCTGAGTTCCCGTGTCGTCGGTGCCTGGCCCTGGGCCTGGACGACGGCCGACGATGCCGCAAGCAGAACAGCGATGAAGAGTGCGCGGTGTTTCATGGAGACCTCTTTGTCGTTGCCGTGGGCTCTTTATGTTAGCGCCACCCCCGGCCCCTGCCTACCCCGGGGTCCGTTCCAGGCAGGCGGCGAGGTGGCCGGCGATCGCGTCGAGGGTGGCTTGCGGCGCTTCCTTCCACGGCACGTGGGCGACGCCGGCCATCACCCGCCGCGATACCGGCGTGCCGGGGCGGCCGGCGGCGATGGCCCGTTCGATGCGGTCGAGCTGCCGCAGGCTGCCGTACTGGTCGTCCTCGCCCTGGATCAGGAGGGTCGGCACGGCGATCTCGCGCACTTCGGCTTCGACGTTCCAGCCGCGGAATTCGGGCAGCAGCCAGGTCTGGCGCCAGGCCGCGAATACCGCGGCGGGATCGCGATGGTGGCGGCCCAGCGCCGGCATCAGGGTGTCGAGCTGGCGTTCGGCCGCCAGGATGCCTTCCAGGGTGAGCTCTTCGATGAAAACGTGCGGCGCCATGGCGGCGCAGCCCAGCAGCGGCAGGCGGGCGGCCGCCAGCAGCGTGATCGTGGCGCCGTCGCTGTGGCCGACCAGGTAGGGGCGTTCGATGGCCAGCTTGCGCAGCAATTCGGGCAGCACGATCCAGGCTTCGCGGTGGTGGAAGTCGGCGGGGCGGACCGGGGAGCCCGCGAAGGGATCGGACTGCCCGTGGCCCTGGCGCGAATACACCAGGCCCGCCGCCCCGGTCCGGCGGCACAGCGCCTGCGGGAAATCGCGCCAGATCGACACCGAGCCCAGCGCTTCGTGCAGGAAGACCAGGGTGGGGGCGTGCGGGCCGGCGCCCGGGATGCGCAGGACTTCGAGGCGGGCGCCGCCCACCTCCACCCAGCCGGGGGCGGGTTTCGCCATGCGGCCTAGCAGAAGGCCTGGATGCCGGTCTGGGCGCGGCCCAGGATCAGCGCATGCACGTCGTGCGTGCCTTCGTAGGTATTGACGACTTCCAGGTTGACCAGGTGGCGGGCCACGCCGAACTCGTCGGAAATGCCGTTGCCGCCCAGCATGTCGCGCGCCAGGCGCGCGATATCCAGCGCCTTGCCGCAGGAATTGCGCTTGAGCATGGAGGTGATCTCCACCGCGTCGGTGCCTTCGTCCTTCATGCGGCCCAGGCGCAGGCAGCCTTGCAGCGCCAGCGTGATCTCGGTCTGCATGTCGGCCAGTTTTTTCTGGATCAACTGGTTGGCCGCCAGCGGGCGGCCGAACTGCTTGCGGTCCATGGTGTACTGGCGCGCGGTGTGCCAGCAGAATTCGGCGGCCCCCAGCGCGCCCCAGGCGATGCCGAAGCGGGCCGAATTCAGGCAGGTGAAGGGGCCCTTCAGGCCGCTGACCTTGGGTAGCACCTGCTCGGCCGGGACCTCGACGTCGTCCATGACGATCTCGCCGGTGACCGAGGCGCGCAGGCCCACCTTGCCGTGGATGGCCGGGGCCGACAGGCCCTTCATGCCTTTTTCCAGGATGAAGCCGCGGATCTTGCCGTCGTGCTCGCCGCCCACGCACTTGGCCCACACCACGAACACCGTCGCCAGCGGGGAATTGGTGATCCACATTTTGCTGCCGGTCAGGCGATAGCCGTCGGCGGTCTGCACCGCGCGGGTTTCCATGCCGCCCGGATCGGAGCCGTGGTTGGGCTCGGTCAGGCCGAAGCAGCCTATCCATTCGCCGCTGGCCAGCCTGGGCAGGTATTTGCGCTTTTGCTCTTCGCTGCCGAATTCGTTGATCGGCACCATGACCAGCGACGACTGCACGCTCATCATGGACCGGTAGCCGGAGTCGACGCGCTCGACCTCGCGCGCGATCAGGCCGTAGCTCACGTAGTTCAGCCCGGAGCCGCCGTATTGTTCAGGAATGGTGGGGCCCAGCAGGCCCAGCTCGCCCATTTCGGTGAAGACGGCGGGGTCGGTCTTTTCGTGGCGGAAGGCTTCGAGCACGCGGGTCGCGAGCTTGTCCTGGGCGTACGCGGCGGCGGCATCGCGCACCATGCGCTCGTCTTCGGTCAGTTGGGAATCGAGCAGCAGCGGGTCCTGCCATTGGAATGCGGAAGAAGACATGGTTCGTGGTACCTGTGAGCCTATTGGGCGGCCTGGCGGATCGCCGTCAGGGTCGTCGTGGGAGTGATGGTTTCGGGGTCGATCAGGCAGTGCAGGATCGCGGGTTTGCCGCTGGCCAGCGCGCGCTCGAAGGCGGGCGCGAACTGTTCGGTGGTCTCGACCCGCTCGCCGTGTCCGCCGAAGGCGGCGGCATAGGCGGCGAAGTCGGGATTGCGCAGGCCGGTGGCCGAGACGCGGCCGGGGTAGTGCCGCTCCTGGTGCATGCGGATGGTGCCGTACATGCCGTTGTCGATCACCAGCACCACGATGGGCAGGTCGTATTGCACGGCGGTGGCGAATTCCTGGCCGTGCATCAGGAAGCAGCCGTCGCCGGCGAAGCACACCACGGTTTTCTCGGGTTGCATGCGCTTGGCGGCCACGGCGGCCGGCAGGCCATAGCCCATGGAGCCGGAGGTGGGCGCCAGTTGCGTGCCGTAGCGGGTGTAGCGGTGGAAGCGGTGCAGCCAGGTGGCGAAGTTGCCCGCGCCGTTGGCCATGACGGCATCGGGCGGCAGGCGGCCTTCCAGGTATTGCATGACGGCGCCCATCTGCAAGGCTCCCGGCGTGCGGATCGCCGCCGGATCGCTCCAGGCCAGGTAGGACTCCCGCATGGCCCGGGTGTCGTCGCGCCACGGCGGGGAGGCGGGCGCCGGCAGGGCCTGGACAGCCGCGGCGAAAGCCCTGGGCGAGGCGTTGACGGCCAGCGCCGGCCGGTAGACCCGGCCCAGCTCGCCGCTGTCGGGGTGGACGTGCACCAGCGTCTGCGCCGGCACCGGGATATCCAGCAGCGTGTAGATCTGGCTGGGGATCTCCGACATGCGCCCGCCCACCAGTAGCACCAGGTCGGCCTCGGCCACCCGCCTGGCCAGCCTGGGATTGATCGCCAGCCCGACATCGCCGATATAGCAGGGATGGTCGGCGGGAAACAGCATCTGGCGCCGGAACGATACCGACACCGGCAGGTGCCAGCGCTGCGCGAAGTCGGCGAATTGCGCCGAGGCTTCCGCGCTCCAGCGCGGGCCGCCCAGGATGGCTACCGGCGCGCGGGCGTCCGCCAGCAGGTGTTCCAGTTCCTGCAACTGGCCGGGCGCCGGGGCCGAATCGATCTCGTGGTAGCGCGGCGTGTCGGCCACGCTGGCGGTTTCGACCAGCATGTCTTCCGGGAGACCGATGACCACCGGACCGGGCCGGCCGGAGGTCGCCACGTGGAAGGCGCGCGAGACCAGCTCGGGGATGCGTTCGACCTGGTCGATTTCCGTCACCCATTTGGCCTGGGTGCCGAACACCGCGCGGAAGTCCATTTCCTGGAAGGCGTCGCGTTCGCGCATGCCGCGCTCGATCTGGCCCACGAACAGGATCAGCGGGGTGGAGTCCTGCATGGCGATATGGACGCCGGCCATGGCATTGGAGGCGCCCGGCCCGCGCGTGACCATGCAGATGCCGGGCTGGCCGGTCAGCTTGCCGTGGGCGTCGGCCATCATGGCGGCGCCGCCTTCCTGGCGGCAGACCGTGACCTGGATGGGGGAGTCGTACAGCGCGTCCAGCACCGCCAGGTAGCTTTCCCCGGGCACGCAGAATACGTGCCCGGCGCCGTGGGCGACCAACTGGTCCACCAGGATTTTGCCGCCTGGCCGCGGAGAGGGGGTCTGGGAGTTTTTCATGGTGCCCGCCAGAATAATGTGCCGGGGCGGCTCAATGCAATCCAGCCTGCCGGATCGCCGGTCCGCCCGCCCGCGGCCGGCGGATCAGCGAAATACCACGGTGCGGTGGCCGTTGAGCAGGATCCGGTGTTCCACATGGCTGCGCACCGCGCGCGCCAGCACCAGGGATTCGATGTCGCTGCCGACCTGCGTCAGGTCCCGGGTATTCATGGTGTGGTCCACGCGCTCGATGTCCTGTTCGATGATCGGGCCCTCGTCCAGGTCGGCCGTGACGTAGTGCGCGGTGGCGCCGATGAGCTTGACGCCGCGCTGGTGGGCCTGGTGGTAGGGCCGCGCGCCCTTGAAGCTGGGCAGGAAGCTGTGGTGGATATTGATGGCGCGCCCGGCCAGCGCCCGGCACGTGTCCTGCGACAGGATCTGCATGTAGCGGGCCAGCACCACCAGGTCGATGCGCTCGCGCTCGACCAGTTCCAGCACCTGCCGTTCCTGGTCCGCCTTGGTGTCGGGCGCGACCGGCAGCCAATGGAAGGGAATGCCGTAGGACCGCGCCAGCGGCGCGAAATCCTCGTGGTTGGAGACGATGGCCGCGATCTCGACCGGCAACTGGCCGCTGTGCGTGCGGAACAGCAGGTCGTTCAGGCAGTGGCCCTGGCGGCTGACCATGATGAGCAGGCGCGCCTTGCGGCGGGCGTCGTGGATCTGCCAGTCCATGCCGTACTGGCCGGCCATCGCCGCGAACCGCTCGTGCAGCGTCGCCGGCGGCGCATCGGCCGGCAGCCCGAAATGCACGCGCAGGAAAAAGCGGCCCGTTTCCTCGTCGCCGAACTGCTGGGCGTCGAGGATATTGCCGCCCAGTTCGAACAGCAGCCCGCTCACGCGGTACACGATACCGGTGCGGTCGGGGCAGGACAGGGTCAGGATGTGATCGTGGGTCGTCATACGGAAGATTTGTCGTTCTGGCCCGGAGGGGTCAAGTCGAAGCCGCCCGCATGATAGACCAGGGGCGGGGCCCCGCTGTGGCGGCAGCGCTCGACCTCGCCCACCAGGATCACATGGTCGCCTTCGGCATAGCGGCTGCGATTGTGGCATTCGAACCAGGCGGCGCAGTCCGGCCCCAGCATGGGCGTGCCGCCCGGGGCATGGAACCGCCCCAGCCCCGCGAAGCGTTCCGGCGAGGCCCCGCGCGCGAAACGGCTGGCCAGCGATACCTGGCCGGCGGCCAGCACGTTGACCACATAGCGCTGGCAGCCTTCGAAGACCGGCAGCGACGACGAGGCCCGCGACAGGCTCCACAGGATCAGCGGCGGATCCAGCGAGACGGAGTTGAACGAACTGACCGTCAGCCCGACGGGCGTGCCGTCCGGAGCCGCGGTGGTGACCACGGTCACGCCGGTGGCGAAGCGGCCCAGCACATGGCGGAAATGGGCGGAATCGAAATCGGGAGTCGAGGCGGGCATGCGGAACGGCGTGTGCGGGCGTGCGTCAGGGCGCGAGCCGGACGACCTGCCACGCGCCCTGGGCGTCCCGGCGGTAAACCAGCCGGTCGTGCAGGCGCGACGGCCGGCCCTGCCAGAACTCGAAGCTGTCGGGCACCACGCGATAGCCGCCCCAGTGCGGGGGACGGGGGATGTGCTCGCCGTAGCGCTGCCGGTATTCGGCCTCGCGCGCTTCCAGGTCCTGGCGGGAGATCGGCTGGCTCTGGGGCGAGGCCCAGGCGCCGATGCGCGAGCCGGCCGGCCGGCTCGCGAAATAGGCGTCCGACTCTTCCGGGGCGACCCGTTCGACCGTGCCCTCGATACGCACCTGGCGCTCCAGTTGCTGCCAGAAGAACAGCAGGCTGGCCTGGGGCCGCGCGTCCAGTTCGTGCCCCTTGCGCGACTGGTAATTGGTATAGAAGGCGAAGCCGCGCTCGTCCGCGCCCTTGAGCAGCACGATGCGCGCCGAGGGCCGGCCTTGCGCGTCGGCCGTGGCCAGGGTCATGGCATTGGGTTCGGGCACGTGGGCGGCGGCCGCCTGTTCGAACCAGGTGGAGAATTGCTGGAACGGCGAAGCGGCCGCTTCGCTTTCGAGCAGGGTGTGCTTGACGTAGTTCTGGCGCAGGTCGGCTAGGGACATGGCGAAGGAGGGGGGCGGTGTTCGACGATATGGGGAGTGTAACGCCCGCCCGTGAACGCTTCGGCGGGCGCCGTGCTTCCGTACCGGGGGGCGCGGCCAGGGCGGGCAGGCCGGAATGCGGATGCGGTCCCCGCAGCCGTCCGGGATGCCGGCTCAGGCGTCTTCCGGCAACTGCCCGCGGCCGCCGGCCAGTTGCTGTGCGATCGCTTCCAGGCGATGGTCTCGGATGCCGGAATCGCGCAAGGCCTGCGCCGTCTGCAGCACGTAATCGGTGCAGGGGCCGTAGCGGCCCGACGCGCGCCGCACGATGGCCAGGACCTCGGCCTGCGGCAGGGTGCTGACGTAGCCCGGGTTGTCGCGGTTCATGACGAACACCAGGGCCCGCACGGGTCCTTCGCGGGTGTCGCACTTGAGCCAGCGCGGCAGGTAGGCGCCGGTGGACATTTCCCGTTCCCACAGGGCGGGGAAGGCCTCGGGCACGTGGCCGGGGGCCAGGCGGTAGACCACGCCGCCGCAGGAGCCGCCGCGGTCCAGTCCCAGGACCAGCCCCGGGCAGTCCGGCGTGCCGCGATTGACCCGCGACCACAGGCACAGGGCCCGATGGTAGCCGTGCAGGGTGGCCTTGCGGCGCTCGACGAACCGGAATTCCGGCCGCCAGATCAGCGACCCGTAGCCGTAGATCCAGACGTCCTCGCCGGACTGCAAGTGCGCCAGCGCGGCCCGCAGCGAGGCCTGCTTTTCTTCCGCGGACCAGAGCCGGAAGGCCAGGCCGGCCGGGGACGACGGCGAAGACTCATCCATGAGGAGCGGGACGCTTGGGTCTGGTGGCGATGGAAACCTTGCGGGCGGTCCAGCCGCCGGCCGCCAGGGCCAGCGCACAGGCGCCGAAGATGGGCGCCACGCCGACGGCGGTGGCCAGGGCGCCGACCGCCAGCGGCAGCGTGACCTGGCTGCCGTTGATCAGGGCCGTGCGCAGGCCGACGGCCTCGGCGGCGCGGCCATGCGGGGCGTGCTGGTGCAGCAGCGCCAGGATGCTGGGCTGGCTGGCGCCGAGCGCCAGTCCCATGGCGAAGGAAATCATGGTCAGGATGGAGACGTCCGAGAACCAGGGATACAGCATATACGCGGCGCCGGCGCCGAACATGGCGGAGGCGATCAGCGACCACGGCCGCACGCGCCGCTGGATGAGCGGCAGGGCCAGGCGGATGACGAAGGTGGCGCCGGCGAAAGCCGACAGCACCAGGCCGATGGTGGTGGCCGACAACCCGATCGAGACGCCGAAGATCGGCACGATGAACAGGTGCGTGTCCCAGGCGCCGGACAGCAGCACGTTGGCCATGAGCACGCGCCGCAGCTTCGGGGTGGCCAGCAGGTCGGTCAGGCGCGGCGGGGCGGCGGGCGGCCCGGCCGCGGGGGCGGGCCGCGGCAGGCGCCGCCACAGCAGGTACAGGCCGCCGGCCGACAGCAGTGGCGCCAGCGTCAGCAACCCGAAGGCGTAGCGGTGTCCCAGGTGGTCGATCGACAGGCCGGCGATCAGGGGGCCGCCGAAGCCGGACATCGACAGCAGCAGCGACATGGTGGAAAAGTTGCGCAGGCGGGACTCGGGCTCGGCCTGGCCCAGCAGGTTCTGGGTGGCGACCTGGTAGAGCATGAAACCGATGCCGATGCAGACGGCCGCCAGCAGCAGGGTCGACTGGGCCGGCCAGATGAAGGGCAGGGCCGCGCCCACGCTGACCAGGGCGGTGCCCACCCGCAGGGGGCGGCCGACCCCGATGCGGTCGATCAGGCGCCCGGCGCGCACCGACAGCAGCATGGGCAGGAAGGCGAACATGGCCACCAGCAGGCCCACCGTGAAGGTGGACAGGCCCATGCCGAGCGCCGTCAAGGACACCACGATCCTGCCGCCGGTCAGCACCACGTGGTTGAGCATGCACAGCACGCACAACAGCACCGCGCCCGAATATTCGAGCGTATGGGTCGGTTCGGAGGGGGGCGAGGAGGCGGTAGACACGGCGTGAAAGGCGCTATTCTGACCCCAGCGGGCCCGCTTGTCGAGTCGGGTCCGGGCCGGCGGAGGCCGTTTTTCCTGGATTTCCGGAGGTCCGGGGGGACGGCGGCGGTTCGCGATGCCCGCGCCGCGACGCCCGGGCCGGCCCGGGCGAGGCCCGCGGCCACGTAGAATGGCGCAGGTCCGGCTTGTGGCCGGATCCCGGTATCCCGCAATCCACAAGGCTGATGAAGACATCCTCCGGCAAGCGCCTGCGCTATATCCTGATCGCCGCGGCCGCGGTCCTGGTCCTCCTGGCGGCCAGGTTCCTGTTCTTCCGGACGCCGCCCGCGCCCGGCTATGCCACCGCCCCGGCCGTCGTGGCCGACCTCGAGGATTCGGTGCTGGCCAGCGGCACGCTGGAAGCCTACAACCAGGTCAGCGTGGGGGCCCAGGTCTCGGGACAACTGAAGTCGCTCAAAGTCCGGCTGGGCGACCGGGTCGAGAAAGGCCAACTGGTGGCCGAGATCGATTCCCTGACCCAGCAGAACGACCTGCGCAATGCCCAGGCGGCGCTGGAGACCGTGCGCGCGCAACTGCGTTCCAAGCAGGCCACGCTCAAGCAGGCCGAGCTGGCTTTTCGCCGCCAGGCGACCATGCTCGAGCGCGACGCCACGTCGCGCGAGGAATACGAATCGGCCGAGGCGACGCTGGGCGTCACCCGCGCCGAGATCGCCGAGCTGCAGGCGCAGATCGCCCAGGCCGAGATCGAAGTCGACACCGCCAAGGTCAACCTGGGCTACACCCGCATCACCTCGCCCATCGACGGCATGGTGGTCGCCATCGTCACCAAGGAAGGCCAGACGGTCAGCGCCATCCAGCAGGCGCCCACCATCATCAAGGTGGCGCAGGTCGACACCATGACGGTCAAGGCGCAGATTTCCGAGGCGGACGTAGTGCGCGTGCGGCCGGGCCAGGAGGTGTACTTCACCATCCTCGGCGAGCCGGACCACCGCTACTACGCGAAGCTGCGGGCCATCGAGCCGGCGCCGGACTCCATCATGCAGGAAGAGAACAATTCGCTGCTCGCGGCCAGCACGTCCACCAGCAATTCCACCAGTTCGGCCGTCTACTACAACGGCCTGTTCGACGTGCCCAATCCCGGCGAGAAGCTGCGCATCTCCATGACGGCGCAAGTCAATATCGTGCTGTCCAAGGCCGACAAGGCGCTGACCATTCCGTCGGCGGCGCTGGGCGAACGCGGGGCCGACGGCCGCTATCCGGTGCGGGTGCTCGACGCCGAAGGCCAGGCCCGGACCCGCCAGGTCAGGATCGGCATCAACAACAACGTGACCGCGCAGGTGCTCGACGGCCTGAAGGAAGGCGAGCGCGTCGTCACCGGCCAGGCCGCGCCCGGTGCCGCGCCACCGGCGCCCGCGCGGCACCGGACGTAGCCGATGGCGCTGCTCGAACTGCGCGGGCTGAGCCGGGAATTTCCCGCCGGGGAGCAATCGATCGCCGTCCTCAAGGACATCGACCTGTCGATCGAGGCGGGCGAGATGGTCGCAATCGTGGGAGCATCCGGCTCGGGCAAGTCCACGCTGATGAATATCCTGGGCTGCCTGGACCGGCCCACCCGCGGCGCCTATCTCGTGGCCGGCCGCGATACCGGCGCGCTCGCCGCCGACGAACTGGCCGAGCTGCGGCGCGAGCATTTCGGCTTCATTTTCCAGCGCTACCACTTGCTGCCCGACTTGACGGCCCTGGGCAACGTCGAAGTGCCCGCCGTGTACTCCGGCGCGGCCCGCGGGCCGCGCCGGGACCGCGCGCGGGCGCTGCTGGGGCGGCTGGGGCTGGCCGAGCGCGAAGCGTACCGGCCCAACCAGTTGTCGGGCGGGCAGCAGCAGCGGGTGAGCATCGCGCGGGCGCTGATGAACGGAGGCCGGGTGATCCTGGCCGACGAGCCGACGGGGGCGCTGGACACGCACACCGGCCGCGAGGTGCTCGATATCCTGGAAGAGCTGAACGCCGCCGGCCATGCCGTCGTCATCGTCACCCACGACATGGACGTGGCGCGGCATGCCCGCCGCATCATCGAGATCCGCGACGGGGAGATCGTCGGCGACCATCGGCAGGGCGCGGAAGGGGCCGGCGCGGCGAATGCGGCCGGCGCGGCGGGCGCGGCGGGCTCGGAGGCGGCGGCCCCGGACGGAACCGTGAACGGCGCGCCGGCGGCGCCCGCGGCCCGCGGCCCCTGGAGAGGCTACGCCGACCGCGCCTCCGAAGCGCTGCGCATGGCCCTGCTGGCAATGGGGTCGCACCGGCTGCGCACCTTCCTGACCATGCTGGGCATCATCATCGGCATCGCCGCCGTGGTGTCGGTCGTGGCCCTGGGCTCGGGATCGCGCGAGAAAATCCTGCAGGACATCAGTTCCATCGGCACCAACACCATCGACGTCTATCCCGGCAAGGATTTCGGCGACGAAAAAGCCGCGTCGATCCGCACGCTGGTCCCGGCCGACGCCGACGCCCTGGCGCGCCAGGGCTATGCCGACAGCGTCACGCCCAGCGTGACCACCTCGGCCAGCGCGCGCTTCCGCAACGTCTCGGTCTCGGCCACCATCAACGGCGTGGGCGAGCAGTATTTCCGCGTGCGGGACGTGCAGATCGCGCAGGGCCAGGCCTTCGACGCCACCAGCGTGCAGCGCCGCGCGCAGGACGTGGTCATCGACGAGAAGACCCGCGAGGCCCTGTTCGGCACGCATACCCGGCCGCTGGGCCAGGTGATCCTGCTGGGCAGCATGCCGGCCCGCGTGATCGGCGTATCCCGGAAGAAGGAGACCGCCTTCGGCGGCTCGGGCGAGACGCTCAACGTGTGGATTCCCTACACCACGGCGCTCAGCCGCCTGCTCGGCCAGCAGCACCTGCGCAGCATCACCGTGCGCGTGAGCGACAGCGTGCCGACCGCCGCCGCCGAGCAGAGCATCGTCAAGCTGCTCACCCAGCGCCACGGCATGAAGGATTTCTTCGTTTTCAATACCGACGCCATCCGGCGCACCATCGAGACCACCACCGCCACCATGACGCTGCTGGTGTCGGCGATCGCGCTGATCTCGCTGATCGTCGGCGGGATCGGCGTCATGAATATCATGCTGGTGTCGGTCACCGAACGCACCCGCGAGATCGGCGTGCGCATGGCGGTGGGCGCGCGGCGCAGCGACATCATGCAGCAGTTCCTGATCGAGGCGGTGCTGGTCTGCCTGATCGGCGGGGTGCTCGGCATCCTGTTGTCGCTGGGCATCGGCGTGCTGATCGACCATGCCGGCATCGGCTTTCGCATGATCTACTCCACCGCGGCCATGGCGGCCGCCTTCGTCTGCTCCACCTTGATCGGCGTGGTGTTCGGCTTCCTGCCGGCCCGCAATGCCGCCCGGCTGGATCCGGTGGACGCGCTGGCGCGAGAATGACATGAAACCGGACGACACGCCTGCTTGCCCATGGCCCGCGCCGCGCGCGCGGGTGGCGCGGGCCTGCCTCGGCGCCGCGCTGCTGCTGGCGCTGGGCGGCTGCGGCGCCCTGCTGGAAAGCGACTATTCGACCCCGCAGGCGAATGTGCCGGCGCAATGGACCCAGGGCCCGTCCGCCGGGGCCGCCCCGGCGGACGGCCGCTGGTGGGAGAACTTCGGCGATCCCCGGCTGGATCGCCTGGTGGAAGGCGCGCTGGCGCGCAACAACGACCTGGCGGCCGCCGCCATCCGCGTGCGGCGCGCGCAGCTCGAGGCCGGACTGGCCGAGGACCAGATGTTCCCCTTCCTGAGCGCGGACGCCAACGTCGGCCGCGACGAAACCCTGCGCGGCCCGAGCATCGTCACCCGCACCAACTCCGTCAACCTGACCGTCAGCTACGAGGCCGATCTGTGGGGCCGCCTGGCGCGCCAGCGCGATGCCGCGCAATGGGAGGCCCTGGCCACCGAACAGGATCGCCAGAGCGCCGCGCTCAGCCTGATCGGCACCACCGCGGAGTTCTACTGGCGGATCGCCCATATCAACCAGCGCCTGGAGACCAGCCGCCAGAGCATCGAATACGCGCGGCGTACGCTGGAGCTGGTGCAGGCGCAGTACGACGCCGGGGGCGCGTCCGGCCTGGAAATGGCCGAGGCGCGCCAGAACTTGGCCAGCCAGCAGGCCGCCCATACTTTGCTGAGGCAGCAGCGGGTGGAGTTCCTGAACGGCCTGGCGATCCTGTTCGACGGCCCGCCCGGCCGCGTCATGGCCGATCCGCCGGCCCTGCCGGCCGGGCCGGTGCCCGGCGTGCGCGCCGGGGTGCCCGCCGACGTCCTGGCGCGGCGCCCCGACCTGCGGGCCGCCGAACTGCGCCTGCGCGCCTCGCTGGCCACGGCCGACGCCACCCGCGCCGGCTACTATCCGCCGCTGACGCTGACCGGCGCGCTGGGCGGGGCCAGTTCGTCGCTGTCGACTGTGCTGCAGAATCCGGTCGCCACGCTGGGCGCGGGGATCGTGCTGCCCTTCCTGCAGTGGAACGAAATGCGGCTGTCGATCCGGGTATCGGAGGCCGATTATGAGATCGCGGTGGTGAATTTCCGGCAGGCGCTGTACCAGGCGCTGGCTGACGTGGAGAATGCCCTGGCCGCGCGCCGGCACTACGAAGAACAGAACGCGCTCCTGCGCGAATCGCTGCGCGCGGCGCGCGAGGCCGAGAGCCTGTACGAAGTGCGCTACCGGGCGGGCGCCGTCGCGCTGCGGTTCTGGCTGGACGCGCAGGAGAAGCGGCGCAACGCCGAGGTCGCGCTGGCGGAGAACGAACTGAACCGGTTGCTGAACCAGGTCGATGTCTATTTGGCGCTGGGCGGGGACGACCAGCCGGCGGCGGTTCCGGCCGGCGCATCCGGCCAGCCGTGAAACTCAATGTCCCCGGGAATAACCCAGCAGTGCCGATACGCGTAGCGCGACCTGCTTGACTTCGACTGCGCAGCGAGCTTTCTTGCCCAGAATCCGGGGAGTGGGTCCTCCAGCGGTCATGGCGGCCACGATGGTCCCGTCGCGATCGAAAATAGGCGCCGCAAAACCGGAAATGCCTTCCGACGATTCCTCCACGGTGGCGGCTATTCCTTCCTTGCGGACCTTTTCCAGTTCCCGTTTGAGGACGGCCTTGGACGTGATGGTCCGCCCGGTGCACGGGACCAGCGGCGTGGTGGCCAGATAGGTCCGAATGTATTCGTCGGACTGGAAGGACAGCAGCACCTTTCCAGCCACCGACGCATAGAGGGGGCGGGTACGCCCTACGGGAACGGTGTAGTTCAAGGGGAATGGCGAGTCGATGGCATCCACGTACACCGCCACATTGCTGATCGGATCCAGGACGGCGAGAGAGATCGTTTCCTGGAGGGAATGGGCCAGTTCCACCATGTAGGGCCTGGCGAGCAGCATGAACTGCGGGTGCCGCATCACGGTTGCCGCCAGGCCGAACATGCGCGGACCCAAGGCGTAGCGCCCATCTGCCTGGACCAGATAGCCCGCGGCGACGAGCGGCGGCAAGAGGTTCAACAAACTCGTCTTCGGTGCGCCCACTTCGCCCGATATCTCGGTCAGCGTCATTCCGCTGGCGCTCACGGCCAGCAACTCGTAGATCTGCATCAGCCGACTCAGCGAGCGAGGGGCCTGACCGGAAGCCATGCGGAAATCAACCTTGTACTGAGAATGCCACCACGGCGACCTGCAAAGCCTCGGATGGAAGGCCTTGGAGTTCCCCCTGCGCAGATGGGGATCGCTAGTGTAGTGCAACTTGCCAGCGCAAAATCGCGATGATAGACTGATTCGTAAAGAAGAACAAAGTTCGTATAATTGAACAGAGACAAAATCGTGAAAGATATCTTTCGGCCGGAACGAGCCATACGCGTCTGGTGCTCGGCGGTCGGCGCCACTTTGTTCGGCATGGCGTTGGCCGGCCTTCTCATCACGTCCCCCGCCCGGGCGCAGGAGCCCCACCGTGGCGGGTCGTTGACTGTCGCCTTGCGGCTCACGGTAGCCAGCCTCGATCCGCTCTTCGGCAATGCGCCCGGTACCGATCGCAAGGTATACAACCTGTTCGCGGAGAACCTGCTGGTCCAGGACGAAGCCGGGAAGTTCCATCCCGTCCTGGCCGAAAGCTGGGATATCCAGGACGACGGCCGGTCGATAGTGTTCCATCTGCGTCACGGCGTGAAGTTCCAGGACGGCACGCCGTTCGATGCCGCAGCGGTCAAGTTCAACCTGGATCGTTTGCTGGATCCTTCGGTGAACGCGCCCAGCAAGCAGTACGTGGCCGATCTCGAATCGGTGGACGTCATGGACTCCCATACGGTGCGAGTGAGGCTCAAGCACAAGTCGGGCGTCATGCTGGCGATGCTGGCTGTCGAGCCGGGCTCCATGCTTTCCCCGGCCGCCATCCAGTCGAAAGGCGCGGATTTCGCGCGCAGTCCTGTCGGGACCGGTCCGTTCAAGATCGTGTCGTGGTCCGGCAACCAGATCGTGGCCGAGCGCAATCCCGACTATTGGCGTAAAGACGAGAAAGGCCAGGCACTGCCTTATCTGGACCGGGTGACGATCAAGGTCATACCCAATTCGGCGATCCGCATCATCGAATTGAAGTCCGGCAATTCGCAGCTCGCGGATTATCTCGACACCAAGAATTTCGCCCAGATCGAGGACAGCCCGGCGCTTCGACTGGAGAGCGGCACCACCGCCGTGGACCAGTTGCTGGCTTTCAATACCACCCAACCGCCGTTCGACAACATCGAGCTCAGGAAGGCGGTGGCGTTGGCGGTGAACCGGAAGGCGCTGGCACAGGTCATTACACGAGGCGCCGGTACCCCTCTGAACAGCCTGGAACCCCCCAGCACCTGGGTGCATGACAAGGAAATCCGGGGGCACGAATTCAACGTCGCCGAAGCTCGGGAGCACTACAAGCGATCGGGTTTCCAGGGCGCGGTCACCCTGTCGGTGATACAACGGGATCCCGATACTCAGGTGGCCCAGTTGATCCAGTCCATGCTCAAGCAGGCCGGCATTGAGGTGAAGCTGGAGATGATGGAGCGCCAGGCCTGGCTATCGAAGGTCCTTTCCCATAAATACGAGCTGGGCCTGCTGCAACTGGGCATCCTGCGTTCCGATCCGGACGTGACCTACAGCGATTTCTTCGGCCAGTCGGCGGCGCGCAACTACAGCGGCGTGGATACTTCCGCCAAGCTGGCGCCCATGGTTGCGGCGGCACGCGCCGAATCCGATACAGACAAGCGGCGCGCAATCTACAGCGAGCTCCAACAAAGCGTCCTCGACGACTACCTTCTCAGTCCGCTGTTCTGGCTGCCCATCCGAGAAGGCGCCTCCCGCAAGCTGCAGGGCTTTCGGCGCGAGGCGAGCACCTCGTGGTTCTATGACAGCATGTGGTTGCAACCGTAATCAGCCTATCTCTTGATGCCGGAGTGTTCCATGACCCATTCCCCTACTGTTTCCCGATTGATAGCCGATTCGAGCGTCTGGAGCGGCCCGGAGATCCAGCACGACTCATCATGGGCCGTGGAAATGGACGATGGCCAGCGGGCCGAGTTGCTGGCCGGGCTCATGCATGTCAAGACCGAGGGCCTCACCTTGAATGAGGTGGAGCGCAGTCGTTTTCCTGTGGGGCCCGGCCTGCTTCGCCTGGTCGATGGAATCAGGCAGGCGGTGGCGTCGGGCCGCGGTTTCGTCCTGGTCAGGGGGTTTCCCGTGGCCGGTCACACGGACGACGATATCCGCCTGATGTATCTGGGCCTTGGCCGGCACCTGGGGACTTGCGTGAGCCAGGACGTGAACTGTTCAATGGTGGCCGACGTCAAGGAAAAGGGCCTGGGTACGGACAAGCTCACCCGGGCCTATGGCAGCAAGCACGGAACGCGCCTGCATGTCGACCTGGCGGATGTCGTGGGGCTGCTGGGCGTGCGTCAGGCCAACAACGGTGCGCTCAGCACCCTGGCCAGTTCCTCCATGGTCTACAACGAATTCGTGCAGCAGCACCCCGAGTGGCTCGACGATGCCTACGAAGGCTTCTACTGGGACCGCTACGGCGAGCACAAGGAATGGGAGGAACCCATCTCCCCCCGCAAGGTTCCTTTGTTCTCCTTCACGGATGGACATCTGAGCACGCGCTATAACCGTAATTGGATAACAGCCGCGTCGGTGCGCCGGAACAAGCCGTTCACCGAGAGGGAGGCCGCCATTCTCGATTTCTTCGACGCAATGGCGCGCAAGCACGCGTTGCCGGTGCGCATGCGGCCCGGCGACGTTTACTTCGCCAGCAATTACACCGTGCTGCACGGCCGTGAAGCTTACGAGGAGGAGGAGAACACACCGTCGGACCAGCGCCGCCTGTTCCTGCGCATCTGGATCAACATTCCGGACATACGGCCAATCGCCGACGAATCGCTGGTGCGATACGGGCTGACCAGCCACGGCAATATCGGATGGACAAGCAGCGAGCTGGCCGAAGGCAGGCACTTGGTGCCACACCAGCAGCGCCGGCGCCTGGAAGTCGAAGATGCTTGAATGCCGCGGCCCGTCGTCGGCCGCCGCGGCGAGAGGTGACGCGCTGTTGCGTATAGAAGGCCTGCAGGTCGACTTCGATACGCCGCATGGGCGCGCGCGTGCGGTGGACGACGTGAGCATTACGGTCGGGCACGGCGAAACCGTCGCCATCGTGGGGGAGTCCGGATCGGGAAAGTCGGTCACCAGCCTATCGGTCATGCGTTTGCTTCCGCCGTCGGCACGTGTAGCCGGCGGGAAGATCGCTTTCGGGGACGACGAGACGGCAGGCGGCCGGGAGATCGATCTGCTCGCGCTGCCGAGGTCGCGCATGGCGAAACTGCGGGGCGACCGCATGGCCATGATCTTCCAGGAACCGATGACGAGTCTGAACCCTTTGCATACGGTAGGGGACCAGATAGCGGAAGTCTTGAAAATCCACCGTCGCATGGGTCGAAGGCACGGCCGGGAACGGGCGGCGGCCTTGCTGGCCGACGTCGGCATCCCCGAGCCCGAGCAGCGGGTCTCGGCATATCCGCACGAGTTGTCCGGAGGCATGCGTCAGCGAGTCATGATCGCCATGGCGCTGGCATGCGGCCCGCGATTGTTGATCGCCGACGAGCCTACTACCGCGCTGGACGTAACCATCCAGGCGCAAATCATGGAGCTGTTCCGTTCCTTGCGCGACACTCAACGCCAGGCAATGCTGTTCATCACCCACGACCTTGGCGTGGTCGCCGAGATCGCGAACCGTGTCTATGTAATGTACGGTGGCCAGGTCGTGGAGTCCGGGGACGTGGTGACCATACTCAAGCGGCCCCGGCACCCCTATACGAAGGGCTTGCTGGCCTCGCTGCCACGAGTCGATCGCCCCGCTCCGGTGGACGGTCGTTTCTATTCCATACCGGGCCAGCCGCCGGATCCCGCAAACCTGCCCAAGGGCTGTCGGTTCCAGGCTCGCTGCCCGCGCTTCGCGGCGGACACCTGCGCGGCTGCCGTGCCGCCGCTCGTCGACGTGGCTCCCCTGCATGCGGTGCGCTGCTTCCGCCATGGCGAATCGGGAGCGGACATTGAATAATGCTGGCGCACTGATCGAAGTCCACGATCTCGTCAAGCACTTTCCGCTGCGCCAGGCAAGCATGGGGCGAGCCGGGACAGTGCGGGCGGTCGAGGGCGTCAGCTTTTCGGTGCCTCGCGGGGAAACCGTTGCGCTCGTCGGTGAATCGGGGTCGGGCAAGAGCACCATCGGCCGCCTTCTGCTGCGGCTGTACGAACCTACCTCCGGCAAAGTGGTGTTCGATGGCGTCGATCTCGGAACATTGTCACGGCGTGGCCTGTCGGCGTTCCGGCGTCGCATGCAGATGATCTTCCAGGATCCGTTCGCATCGCTGAATCCGCATATGCGCATCAGGACGATGCTGGAGGAAGCGCTCCGAATACATGGCATCGGGGCCAATGCCGGGGCGCGCCAGGAGCGGATAGAGGCCCTGCTGAGCTTGGTGGGCCTGCCCACCGCATTCGCGGATCGCTATCCGCACGAGTTCTCCGGCGGACAGCGGCAGCGCCTGGGAATCGCGCGGGCCTTGGCCGTGGAACCCGAATTCATCGTCGCGGACGAAGCGATTTCCGCGCTGGACGTTTCCAATCAGGCGCAGATCATCAACGTGTTGCTATCCCTAAAGGCGCAACACGGACTGACCCTTCTCTTCATCAGCCACAATCTCGCCGTCGTTCGCAATATCGCGGACACGGTGGTGGTGATGTACCTGGGAAGGGTGATGGAGATCGCTCCCGCTCGCATGTTGTTCTCGTCTCCCGGGCATCCATACACTCGCGCATTGCTGTCGGCGGTCCCCATCCCGGATCCCGAGCGGCCGGTGAGCCGGGTCATGCTGCGCGGCGATATCCCGAGCCCGATCAATCCGCCGTCCGGTTGCGTATTCCGCACGCGTTGCCATCATGCCGTCGACGCCTGCGCCGAAGCCCGGCCGCCATTGCTGGAGCGAGTGCCGGGGCAGTCGGTGGCCTGTATTCGCTATGAGGAGTTGCGGCGCGGGGCGCAAGCGCCGGCGCCACCGCCGGCGCCCCAGCGGGAATCGGCGATCGCGGGACAAGGAGAGTGATGTGCTGAAGACGCTGCTTTGGCGATTGCTGCATAGACTTCCCGTCGTCGTGGTCGTCAGCTTCGCCATCTTTTCCATGACGCTCTTGTTGCCGGGCGATCCCACGGTGACGATGCTGGGGGAATCATCTACGCTGGAACAGCGAACGGTCCTGCGCGAGCAGATGGGCCTGGACCTTCCGGTCCCAGTCCAATACGCGCGATGGACAGGGAAAATGCTGACGGGCGATTTCGGGCGCTCGCTGCGCGACCAGGAGCCCGTCAAGGACATGCTCAGGCAGCGCATCCCGGTGACGTTGCAACTGACTTTCATGTCCATCGTGCTCGCGATGCTGATCGGCGTGCCATGCGGCATCATCGCCGCGATCCGGCGGAATCGCTGGGCCGATACGGCAGTCAGCTTCATCGCCATGTTCGCCATGGCGATGCCGTACTTCTGGAGCGGCATATTGCTGATCATGCTCGTGTCCATTCATTGGGGTTGGCTGCCGCCCTCGGGCTATGTGCCATTCACCGAGGATCCGCTGCAGAGCATCAAGCTGATGATCCTGCCCACGCTCACCGTGGGAGGAGCCATGGCCGGTTTGGTGATGCGGCAGACGCGCACGTCCATGCTCGGGGTCCTTTCCGCGGACTACATACGCACCGCGCGCGCCAAGGGCGCGACGGAGACGCGCGTCGTCATCGGCCACGCGCTTCGCAACGCCATGATTCCGATTCTCACCATCGTCGGCCTGCAAGTCGGAACCCTGCTGGGCGGGGCCGTGGTGACGGAAACCGTATTCTCGTTGCCCGGACTCGGCCGCATGATCGTCGATGGCATCTTCGCGCGGGATTTTCCCGCGGTGCAGGGGGCCATTCTGGTCGTCGTCATCGGAATACTGCTGCTGAATCTGTTGATAGACATCAGTTACCGCCTATTGGATCGGCGCATCGCATGACGCGCCGCACACGCAGCGATAGGCGGTTCCAAGGGAGAACCATTCCATGAGCGCGACGATGAATTCCGCGCCCGCCCCTGAAGCCTCGGCCGCTGCAACCGCGCCGCCTTCCCGCGCGGGAGCGAGCGCATATCGGCTGGCATGGGGCCGCATGCTGCGGCACAGGCTGGGATGCACAGGATTGGTCGTCTGCCTGTTGGTCGTTCTCATGGCCTTGTTGGCGCCCGTGCTGGCGCCGCATGACCCCAGCGAAATCTTCTATGACGCGATTCTCTCGCCTCCTTCCTGGAACTTTCCGTTGGGCACCGACGACCTGGGGCGCGATATTCTTTCACGGTTGCTATATGGCGCCCAGGCTTCGCTGCAGGTAACCTTTCTTTCGATCGCCGGGGCCATTCTCATCGGGTCCGCGCTCGGCACGCTGTCCGGTTATGCGGGCGGCTGGGTCGACAACCTGATCATGCGTATCGTCGACGGCATGCTGGCGTTCCCGATGCTCGTCCTGGCCCTCGGAATCGTGTCGGTGCTGGGTCCCAGCCTGACCAACGCCATGATTGCGATCACCATCGTGAATATTCCCAGCTTTGCCCGGCTGGTCCGGGCCCAGGTCCTGACCGTCCGCGAACTCGACTTTGTCACTGCTGCTCGTGCGCTGGGCGCGGGCGACATACGGATCATGCTGCATCATGTATGGCCCAGCGTAGTCGGCAACGTCATCGTCTATGCCTCGCTACGCGCCTCGGCAGCGCTCATCACCGAATCCTCACTGGCTTTTCTTGGCCTGGGCGCGCAACCTCCGACGCCGAGTTGGGGCCAGATGCTTTCCACCGCCATGCAGTATTGGGATGCGTGGTGGATGAGCGTGTTTCCCGGCGTGGCGATATTCGTTACCGTGCTGGCGCTGAACTTCATTGGCGATGGCCTGCGCGATGCGCTGGACTCCCGCCTTTCCGCCTAGTATCCATGGCGCATGTCCCTATCGCGGGTTTTGCGTGAGGTCCCGTTACGGTATTCTTGGAGTCCGGACCTGGCAAGCGGCCCGTCGCCCGCGCATTTCCCGAGGATACCCATGAAAACCGTCCTGGCCAACGCCACACTCATCGATTGCGTCGACCCCACTCCGGCGCCGGGCACGACCGTCGTCATCGAGGACGGCCGCATACGCGAGATCCGCCGCGGCGACACGGCCGCGCCGGCGGGCGACACGGTCATCGACCTGCAAGGCGCCTATCTGCTGCCCGGCCTGTGGGACGTGCACGTCCATCCGGACTATTACCAGTCGCTGTCCGACATGCCGCTGCCCGACCAGGTGGCGCTGTTCGGCCATCGGCTGCGCTCGGCGCTGTTCGATTCGGGCATGGTCGGGTTCCGCTGCGCGGGCGCCCACCACTACATGGACGTGGCCTGGCGGCGCGCCTTCGAATCGGGCCAGTACGTCGGGCCGCGGCTGTTCGCCAGCGGCCATTTCCTGACCACCACGGGCGGGCACTTCCTGACGTCCGGCCACGCGCTCGAATGCGACGGGCCCTATGGCTTCGTCAAGGCGATCCGGGAACAGATCAAGAACGGCGTCGATCACATCAAGCTCAACCTGTCGGGCGGCATCATGGGTCCGCCCTGGGACCTCCACACGCATTCTTTCCTGCTCGACGAAGAACTCAAGGCCGCCTTCGAGATCTGCCGCGTGCGCGGTTTCAAGGTCATGGCGCACGCCACCAACCCGGCCGCGGTGAAGGCGGCGGTCAAGCTGGGGGCGCACAGCATCGAGCACGGCTACATCATGGACGACGAGTGCATCGAGCTGCTGCTCGAGCACGACACCTGGCTGGTGCCCACCCTGGCGATCAGCCATTTGACGCCCAAGCAGGCGACCAACAAATGGGAAAGCCTGTGGACCTCGCAGCGCGGCCTGTCGCATGCGCTGTGCTGCCGCGCCGAGGCTGCCTCCGACGTGCATACCGCGTGGTTCCTGAAGGCGGCCAAGGCCGGCGTGAAAATGGCGCTGGGTTCCGACATCCGGCCCCTGAAGGACGCCGCGCTGCTCGAGATGGGCCTGTGGACGCGCTGCGGCGCCACGCCCTGGCAGACGCTGGTCGCGGCCACGCGGCACGGCGCCGCCATCTGCGGCGTGGGCGACGAACTGGGAACCGTCGAGACGGGCAAGATCGCCGACCTGATCGTGGTCGGCAAGAATCCGCTGGACGACATCAACCACTTGCGCGAACTGCAACTGGTGATCAAGGACGGCGCGGTGGTGTCCGACAAGCGCGGCACGGGGCGGCAAGCGCCCTGATCCCGACGGCGCGCGGCGAGTGCATGGTCGCCCGTCCTCGCCGTGGCCGGGCGCGCAGGCCGCAGTCCGGCCCGCGCTAGCGCGGCCGGCCGGCCTGCTCCAGCGCGGCCAGCGTCTGCCTGGCGGGCGGCTGCTGCAGCACGCCGCAGATCGTATCCACGAGATTGTCCACGTCGTAAGGCATGCCCCATAGTCGCTGGGAAGCGTCCTTGCTTTCCAGCGCGGCTTCGCGCGAAGACAGCGTCGCGCCCAGGCAGAGCGCCATCAGCCGCAACCGCTGCTCGACCAGCGGGGCCGGCAGCTTGGGGGCCAGGAAGCGGCGGAAATGGTCCAGGCAGCGCATGTAGCCGGAATTCCAGCGGTTCTGGAGCGCCTGGATGAACAATTGCCGATGCGTGAGCTGCAGCACCATGATGAAGCGCAGGTAGCCTTCCCGGGCGAGCTTTTCGCTGGCGCTGGCCGGAAAGGAGCTGACGATCAGGATTTCCATGACGCGCCGCAGCGTCAGCGAGCGGGGCGAGGCTTCCGCTTCGTCCAGCATGGCGTTGCGGTGTTCGTTGATGAGCCGCGCGCCTTCGGCCACCAGCTCCTGGATCAGGGCTTCCTTGGTGCCGAAGTAATAGTGGATGGATGCGCCGTTGCGCGCCCCCGCGGCGGCGACGATGTCGCGCACCGGGACGCCGTCCACCCCGTACTTGGAAAACAGCAGCCGGGCCGAGGTCATCAGGCGCTGGCGCGTGGTGTCGGTTTTCGACTCGTCGGAGGGGAGGGGTTCGTTGGGCACTCGGTGACGGGCATGCGGGGCGGCGGGCCGCCGACGCTTGCGTTGACAGTCGATTCGTAGCGAAAGTATAGTCTAAGTCAATTGTTTTATCCATTTGACTTAGACCTTGAGCGGACGGGCCATCGGCGTTCCGGCATGTCTTTTCCACCTTCTTCCCTTCCGGCCGACCCTCGCCTGCCATCGGCCGATCGCAGCGTGGCCCGGCCGTGCCTGGAACAGGCTGCCCGGCGCCACCCCGATCGTGTGTTCGCGGTCTTCCAGTCGGGGGAGCGCTGGACCTATGCGGAACTGCTGCGCCGGGTCCGCGCGCTGGCGGCTGCGCTGCAGGGCCTGGGCGTGCGGCGGGACGACGCCGTGTCGTGCTGGTTGCCCAACGGTCCCCAGGCAGTGGCGACGCTGCTGGCGGTGAATTACCTGGGCGCGGTGTTTGCTCCGATCGGCGTGGAATACCGGGGCCAGCCCCTGCGCATGGCAATCCTGGCGGCGCGCGCCCGCGTGCTGGTGGTCCATGCGCGCCTGTTGGACCGGCTGGATCCCGACCTGGCGTCGGCGTTCGGGCAGGTCGTGGTGGCGGGCGCGGAAACGGACGCCGGTCCGGCCGCGCGCCTGTCTTTCGAACGGCTGGCGCAGGCCGGCCGCGAACCGGACGAATCGCTGCTGCCGCCGGATCCGCAACCCTGGGACGTCCATGCCTTGATCGCCACGTCCGGCACTACCGGACCGTCCAAGTTCGTGCCCATCACTTATGCGCAGACCTTCGCGACCAGCGAAGGCTTCGTCGCGCTGACGGCGGACGACCGCGCGCTGCTCAACATACCCATGTCGCACGTCGGCGGTATCGGCGTGGTCTTCCGGGCGCTGTACCGCGGCGGGTCGATCGCCGTGGTCGAAGCCTTCAGCGCCTCGGCCTTCTGGAGCACGGTGCGCGAGCTGGGCATCACCACGCTGACCCTGCTGGGCGCGATGACCGATTTCCTGCTGGCCGGGGCGGCGGGACCGGACGATCTGGATCATCCGCTGCGGCACGTCGTCATGGTGCCGGTCGGGCGCAACGCGGCCGTGTTTTCGGAGCGCTTCGGGGTGGACGTCTACACGGTCTTCAACATGACCGAGGTTTCCTGCCCCATTGTTTCGGGGCGCAACCAGTTGCGTGTCGGCTCCTGCGGCCGGGCGCGCCAGGGCTATGCGCTGCGGCTGGTCGACGCCAACGATTGCGAAGTGCCGCGCGGGCAAGTCGGCGAACTGATCCTGCGCGCGGACATGCCGTGGGCCATCGCCACCGAATACCGCGGCAACCCGCAGGCCACCGCCGCCGCCTGGCGCAACGGCTGGTTCCACACGGGCGACCGCTTCCGGCAGGACCAGGACGGCTATCTCTATTTCGTCGATCGTCTCAAGGACGCGATCCGGCGCCGCGGCGAGAATATTTCCGCCCATGAGGTCGAGACCGAGATCGCGGCCTTTCCCGGCGTGCGGGAAGTGGCGGTGGTGGGCGTGCCCAGCGAGCGCGGCGAAGACGAAGTGCTGGCCGCGATCGCCCCGGCCCCCGGCGCCGCGCCGGATCGCCTGGCGCTGGTCGGATTCCTGGCCGAACGGCTGCCGCATTTCATGGTGCCGCGCTACGTGCGCTTCATGGACGAACTGCCCAAGACCGGGTCGCTCAAAGTCATCAAGCAGGTATTGCGCGACGCCGGCGTCACGCCCGACACCTGGGACCGCGAAGCCGAGGGCCTGCGCCTGCGCCGCACCCGGTTCGACGGCGCGACCGCATCCGTAGGAAAAAAACCGTGAGTGATCGAGAAACGCAGCCCGGCCCGTTGCGGCCCGGCCTGGAAAGACTGCGCGAGCTCAAGCACGCGCTCACCGACGAGGCGCGGGGCGAGGCCCTGAGCGCGCGCGGAAGGGAAGGCCGCTGGAGCGCGCGCCGCGCCGTGGCCGCGTTGTCCGACGCAGGCAGCTTCATCGAGTTCGGCGCGCTGGTGGCGTCTCCCGACCAGGACATGGCGGCGCCGGCCGACGGCCTGATCGTCGGCGCCGCGCGCCAGGACGGCGCGCCGGTGGCCTTGTTCGCCTACGACTATAGCGTCTACGCCGGCAGCCAGAGCGCCATGAACCATCGCAAGCTGGCCCGGGTGGTGGCGCACGCGGCGCGGCACCGCATGCCGCTGGTCGGCTGGCTGGAAGGGGCGGGCGCCCGCCCGCACGACATGCTGGTCTATGCGCGCGGTTCCAGCACCAGCCTGGCGCAGTTCGCGCGGCTGTCGGGCTGGGTGCCCACGGTCGGCATCGTGCCGGGGCATGCCTTCGCCGGCCATGCCAACCTGGCCGGCATGTGCGACGTGCTGATCGCGGTGCGCGGCGCGGCCATGGGCCTGGCCGGGCCTCCCCTGGTCGAGGCGGCGCTGGGAAGCCGGCTGACGCCGGAGCAGATCGGCGCGCTCGATATCCACGTCGAAGCGGGCGCGGTGGACCTGGTGGCCGACGACGAGACGCATGCGGTCGAACTGGCGCGCCGCTATCTGTCCTATTTCCGCGAGGCCGGCGCAAGTTATGGCGAGTCCGGCCGCGTCCCGGGCGATGCCGGCCCCGCGTTCCGCGCGCCGCCCGCCGAGGCGCTGCGCGACCTGGTCCCCGACAATCCACGCAAGGCCTACGACGTGCGCCGGGTGATCCAGGGCCTGTGCGACCTGGATTCGGCGCTGGAGCTCAAGGCGGGCTACGGGGGCTCCATGGTCACCGCGCTGGGCCGCATCGGCGGGCGGCCGGTCGGCATCGTGGCCAACCAGCCCATGGTCATGGCCGGGGCGATCAACGCGGCCTCCGCCGCCAAGGCGGTGCGCTTCGTGCAGACCTGCGACGCCTACGACATTCCCCTCCTCATGCTGTGCGACACGCCGGGCCTGCTCGCGGGCCCGAAGGCCGAAGCCTCCGGCCTGGCCCGCCACAGCGCGCGCCTGCTGGTCGCGCTGGCCAACGCGACCACGCCGATCATGACGGTGGTGCTGCGCAAGGGCTACGGCCTGGGCCACTACATCATGGGATCGCAGGCGCTGGAGCCGATGCTGCTGGTGGCCTGGCCCACCGCCGAGTTCGGCGGCATGGGGTTCGAAGGCGCGGTCAGCATCATCCACAAGCGGCGTCTGGCCGCGGTGGACGATCCGGACGAGCGGGCGGCGCTGCATGCCCGGCTCGTAGCCGAATTGCGCGAGGCCAACACGGCTTTCGACGCGGCCAAGCGCTTCCTGATCGACGACGTGATCGACCCCGCCGACACGCGGGCCCTGCTCGCCGAGACGCTGGCGGCCTGGCGGCCCCCCGCGCGCACGGCGCGCAAGCGCGTCATCGATTCTTTCTAAGGCAGTGCCCATACGACATCGAGAGGAGACGCACATGAAATACCTTGGAAGCTGGACCAGGCGCCTGTGCCTGTTGCTGCTGCTCGGCTATTGCGCGAGTGCCGCGGCCGAATGGACCCCCAACCGTCCCATCCGCCTGCTGGTCCCCTATGCCGTGGGCGGCTCGGGCGATATCGGCCTGCGGATCATCTCGGACAAGCTGTCGGCCGAGATCGGCCAGCCCCTGATCCTGGAGAACAAGGGCGGGGCGGGCGGCGTGATCGGCACCGAGGAAGGCTCGCGCGCCCCGGCCGACGGCTACACCTGGATCCTGGGCTCGGACGCGCCGTTCACCATCATTCCGCACCTGCACAAGGTGCGCTACGACCCCCTCAAGGATTTCGAGCCGCTGGGCCTGATCGCGTCGCTGCCGCTGGTGGTGGTGGTCAATCCCAAGCTGCCGGTCCACGACATGAAGGAACTGGTGGCGCTGGGCAAGAAGCGTCAACTGGTCCTGAGCTCCAACGGCAACGGCTCTTCGGCGCACCTGGCGGGGGAACTGCTCAAGCGCGAAACCGGCATCGACCTGCTGCACGTGCCCTATACCGGCATCGCGCAGGCGGTGACCGATGTGATCGGCGGACAGGTGGACATGACCATCAGCTCCGTCGGCACGGTGGCGCAGCACGTCAAGAGCGGGCGCCTGCGGGCGCTGGCGATCACGTTGCCGGTCAAGGTGAGCAGCTTGCCGGGCGTGCCGTCGCTGGCGGACCAGGGCCTGTCCAATGTGGAGATGAGCGTGTGGATCGGCCTGCTGGCGCCGGCCGGCACGCCCAGGGAAGTGGCCGACCGCGTGAGCCAGGCGCTCACCAAGGTCCTGGCCGATCCCGAGGTCCGCAAGCGCTTCGACGAGCTCAGCTACGTGCCCGGCGGGGGTTCGCCTTCGGTGCTGTCCGACCGCATCAAGGCCGACGACGCCAAGTTCGGCAAGCTGATCCAGGACGCCAACATCAAGGAATGATGTACCGCGCCAGGCACCCGGGCCCGCGCCCGTCGGGCCGCGGGCCGGCCGCCGGGCCTTGCGGTCACGGCGCGCCGGCATGGGACAATGCGGCCCATGACCTCGCCCATGCCCGATTCCGACTCTCCCGTCGACCAGGAGCGCCGCTTCGGCGGCCTGGCGCGCCTGTACGGTCCCGAGGCGCCGGGCCGGCTGCGCCAGGCCCGCGTGGCGGTGGTCGGCCTGGGCGGCGTGGGTTCCTGGACGGCCGAGGCCCTGGCTCGCTGCGGCGTGGGCGCGCTGACCCTGGTCGACCTGGATCACGTCGCGGAATCCAATGTCAATCGCCAACTGCACGCGCTGACCTCGACCCTGGGCGCCGCCAAGGTGGACGCCATGGCCGAGCGCGTGCTGGGCATCAATCCGGACTGCGCGGTCACGCGCGTCGACGATTTCGTGGCGCCCGACAACGTCCGGGCCCTGCTGGCGCCGGAGCTCGACGCGGTGATCGACTGCACCGACCAGGCCGCGGCCAAGATCGCCATGATCGTGCAGGCCCGCGCGCGCGGGCAGGCGCTGGTCGTATGCGGCGGGGCGGGCGGCAAGACCGATCCGCTGGCGCTGCGCGCCGGCGACCTGTCGCAGTCCACCCACGACGCCCTGCTGGCCAAACTGCGCCACGCCCTGCGCCGCAACCATGGCTTTCCCAAGCCGTCGGGGACACCGGGCAAGCCGCCCGCGCGCATTCCCAAAATGGGCGTGCGCGTCCTGTGGGTCGCCCAGCAAGCCATCCTGCCGGCCGCCTGGACCGGCCAGCACGAAGCCGAGGACGACGTCGGCGTGCAGGCTCCCGGCCCGGCGCCGCAAGGCCTGTCCTGCGCCGGCTACGGTTCGGTGGTGACCGTGACGGCCGCGATGGGCCTGGCCGCGGCGAACGAGGCCATTGCCCGCATCCTGGCGGGGCGCTAGCCCGGCGGCCGGCGGCACGCGCCGCCCGGACCGTTCCCGCGTGGTTGCGGCCGCCCTGCCCTTTTCTGGTACAACCTCATGAGTCCGGAGCCTGGCCGCGCGATGCTGGATCGCTGCTCCCGCAGGGGAGCGCAGTTGGCGCGACGTCCTGGATCCATGGGAGAAATGGCGCACAAGACGCTTTCCATCCGGGCGCTCGCCGCCTGGCCGCGGGCCGGTCGTGTCCGGTCCATGATGAATGAGACTCCCCATGTCCCTGCATGCCAAACTGCAGCAACGCGCCGCCGAGAACAAGCCGATCCGCATCGGCCTGATCGGGGCGGGCAAATTCGGATCCATGTACCTGGCCCAGGTCCCGCGCACGCCCGGCGTGCATCTCGTGGCGATCGCCGACCTGTCGCCCGATGCGGCGCGCAACAACCTGACGCGCGTGGGTTGGGAACCCGGGCGCTTGCGCGCCGATACGGCCGAGGCCGCCCTCAAATCCGGCACCACCTGGATCACCGACGATTGGCGCGCGGTGGTCGGGCTGCCCCAGCTTGACGTCGTGGTCGAGTGCACCGGCAATCCGATCGCGGCGGTCGAGCATTGCCTGCTGGCGTTCGAGCAGGGCAAGCACGTGGTCAACGTCACGGTCGAGGCCGACGCCTTCTGCGGGCCGCTGCTGGCGCGCAAGGCCGAAGCCGCCGGCGTGATGTATTCGCTGGCCTTCGGCGACCAGCCCGCCCTCATCTGTGACCTGGTCGACTGGGCGCGCACCTGCGGCTTCCCGGTCGTGGCGGCCGGGCGCGGCCACAAATGGCTGCCGCATTTCTGCGAATCCACGCCCGAGACGGTATGGGGCTACTACGGCCTGACGCCCGAGCAGGCGACGCGCGGCGGCCTCAACCCCAAGATGTTCAACAGCTTCCTGGACGGTTCCAAGCCTTCGATCGAATCGACGGCGGTGGCCAACGCCACCGGCCTGACGGTGCCCAGCGACGGCCTGCTCTATCCGCCGGCCAGCATCGAAGACATTCCCTACGTGACCCGGCCGCGCAGCGAAGGCGGCGTGCTCGAGCGCAAGGGCATGGTCGAGGTCGTATCGTCGCTCGAGACCGACGGCCGCCGCATTCCCTATGACATCCGCATGGGAGTCTGGGTCACCGTCGAGGCCGAGACCGAATACATCAAGAACTGCTTCGAGGAATACAACGCCCACACCGATCCCAGCGGGCGCTATTTCACGCTCTACAAGCGCTGGCACCTGATCGGCCTGGAGGTCGGCATGTCGGTGGCGAGCGTGGCGCTGCGGGGCGAACCCACGGGGGTGGCGACCTGCTGGAACGCCGACGTGGTGGCGACCGCCAAGCGCGACCTCAAGCCGGGCGAAATGCTCGACGGCGAAGGCGGCTACACGGTGTGGGGCAAGCTGCTGCCGGCCGAGACCTCGACCCGCCTGGGCGGGCTGCCGCTGGGCCTGGCGCACCAGGTCAAGGTGGTCCGTCCCGTCAGGAAGGGCCAGAGCCTGAGCTGGGACGACGTCGCCATGGACGCGGACCTGCCGGCCTACCGCATCCGCCGCGAAATGGAAGACATGTGCCGCGAGCAGGCCGCCGCCTGATCCGGCGCGCAAGATCCATCCTCCACTGAAAGGGACATTCAATGAGCCAGTCCGGTAGCGGACGCAAGTTCGTCATCGCATTCCTCGGCACGGGGGCCATGGGCCTGCCCATGGCCCGGCTCCTGTGTCGCGCGGGCCACACCGTCCATGCCTGGAACCGCACGGCCTCCAAGGCCCGGCCGCTGGCCGGGCATGGCGCGATCGTGCACGAGCGCGCGGCCGACGCGGTGCGCGGCGCGGAGATCGTGATCAGCATGCTGGAGAACGGATCCGTGGTGACGCAGGTCCTGTTCGGACCGGGCGGCATCGCGGGCGAGATCCGCCAGGACGCCTTGTTCATCGACATGGCGTCGATCATGCCGCGCGAGGCGGTTGATCACGCGCGGCGGCTGGCCACCCGCGGCATCGGGTGCCTGGACGCCCCGGTATCCGGCGGCACGGGCGCCGCCCAGGACGGCACGCTGGCGATCATGGCCGGCGGCGCCGCCGCCGATTTCGAACGCGCCTTGCCGGTGTTCGCCGCGCTGGGCCGCGCGACGCATGTCGGCCCGGCGGGCGCGGGCCAACTGGCCAAGCTGGCGAACCAGATGATCGTCGGCATCACGATTTCGGCGGTGGCCGAGGCCTTGCTGTTCGCGGCCAAGGGTGGGGCCGACATGGCGAAGGTGCGCGAGGCCATCTCGGGCGGATTCGCCGACAGCCGCATCCTGCAACTGCACGGGCAGCGCATGGTCGAGCAGGATTTCGCGCCGCGCGCGCGCATGGCGATCCAGCTCAAGGACCTGCGCAATGCCCTGGCCACCGCCGGGGAAATCGGATTCGACTGTGCGGTGGCGTCGCGCATCGAGTCGCTGTATGCGGACGGCATCGAGCATGGGCTGGCCGACCTGGACCATGCCGGCGTGTTCGTCGAGCTGGCGTTGCGCAACGGCATGGCGCAGTACTCAGCGGGACACGAACCGAAGTAGGCGTGCCACGTGGGCGCGTTGCGGTTTCGTCCGCCGAAATCCGTCAGCCGCGGGCGCGGCGATACGGGCCGACCACGCTGCGCGGGTCGAGCCGTTTCATCTGGATCAGCATCGAGGTCATTTTTCGGCGGCCGGAATGCTCGCCGCAGAGCGCGGCCGTGATCGTGTCCGCCGCCTCGATCAGGTACTGTCCATAACGGGCGTAATGCGCGGCCTTGATGCGTTCGGCCGGGCCGGAAATGCCCAACGCGGCCACCACGCGGCCGCTCGAATCGAAGATGGGCGCGGCCACCCCGCGCACGGTTTCGCGCCATTCGCCGCGATTGATGGCGTAGCCGTTGGTGGCGATGCTGCGCAGTTCGGCCAGCAGCTTGGGGCGCGTGGTGATCGTCTTCGGCGAATGGGCCTTGAGCCGCGGACCCAGCGCGGCCAGCGCCTCGGGTTCCTCGAAGGCCAGCAGCGCCTTGCCGGTCGCCACGCAATGCGCCGGCGCGCGTCCGCCCACCACGCTGTAGGCGCGCACCGGTTCGGGGCTGTCGAGCTTTTCGACGTAGACGACATCGGCGCCGTCGAGAATCGACAGATGCACGGTTTCGCGCGTCTGTTCGAGCACCTTGTCCATTACCGGACGCGCGACATTCCGGAGATCGAAATTGCGGTTCACCGCGTTCGCCAGATTGAGCAGGGCGATGCCGGGGCGATAGGCGCCCGCGTCGCGGCTGACATAGCGCAGCTCCAGCAGCGCCTGCATCAGACGGTGCACGTTGCTCTTGACCAGGCCGAGGCTTTCGCTGAGCTCGCCCAGGCTCATGGGTTGCTCGCTCGATGCCAGCGTTTCGATCAGCGCAAGACCCTTGATGAGGGTGTTGTTCATGTCGCACGGCCCATTGTTGCAATTCTCAATCGCGGAATTATTGCGGCCTAATATAGAACGATGATAAAGTCCGCCGCAACAGGTCGGCCAATAAATAACACAACGATCTGCGGAGACACGAGCTGCCTTGACGTGTCGTTTGAAGACAAAAAGGGGGGGGCCGTTCCGGCCTGATCTCATGATCGTTTTTGGTCTTCTGAACGGAACGGCATACGGACTGTTGCTGTTCCTGCTGGCTTCCGGATTGACGCTGGTATTCGGCATGCTCGGCGTCCTGAACCTGGCTCACGCTTCCTTCTACATGCTCGGCGCCTATCTCGCCTTCGAGGCGGTGCGCCTGACTTCCAGTTTCTGGGTGGCGCTGTTCGCCGCTCCCCTGATCGTGGCGGCGATCGGGGGGCTGATCGAGCGCGTCCTGCTGCGCAAGGTGCATGTCCTGGGCCACGGGCACCAGCTTCTGCTGACGCTGGGCGTGTCGTATATCGTCCTCGAAGTCGCGAAATGGGTGTGGGGCACGGCGTCACTGCCTTTGCGGCCGCCGGAGATCCTGCGGGGCTCGGTGGCGCTCCTGGTCGGCGGCTATCCGGTCTATCGGCTGTTCATCTGCGTGGCCGCGCTGGCGGTGCTGGCCGTACTGGCGCTGGTGCTCTTCAAGACCCGCCTGGGCATGATCGTGCGCGCGGCGGTTTCGGACAGCGAAATGGTCGGCGCGCTCGGCTACGACGTCGGCAAGGTATTCACGGGCGTGTTCGCCATGGGGGCGTTGCTCGCCGGACTGGCCGGCGTGATCGCCGCGCCCATGCTCAGCGTCTATCCGGGCATGGCCAACGACATCCTGGTCGATCTCTTCATCGTGGTCGTCATCGGCGGCCTGGGCAGCCTGCGAGGCGCGCTGGTGGCGTCCCTGCTGCTGGGCTGGGTCCAGTCCTTCGGCGTGCTGTTCCTGCCCGACTTCGCCATGCTGTTCAGCTTCGTGCTCATGGCGCTGGTCCTGCTGTGGCGGCCCTTCGGACTGTTCGGGGAGCGTGGAGCATGAGCGCCGGCAGCGCCGCGCGCGTGGCGGTCGCGGTGGCCGCCGTCGCGCTCCTGGCGGCGGCTCCCGCGGCATTGTCCAAGTCCCAGCTGTTCACGCTCACCGACATTCTGGTGCTGGGCCTGTTCGCCGTCAGCTACAACATTCTGCTGGGCTATGGCGGCATGCTGTCCTTCGGGCATTCGGCCTATTTCGGCCTGGGCGCCTACGGCACCGCGCTGATCCTGGCGCACTCGCCGGGCCTGCCGCCGCCCGTGGCCGTGCTGGGCGGCATGGCCGTGGCGATCGCCGGCGGCCTGCTGGTCGGCTGCGTGTGCGTGCGGCGCTCGGGACCTTACTTTTCCATGCTGACCCTGGCCTTCGGCATGCTGTTCTACACGGGCGCCTGGAAGTGGCGCTCGCTGACGCAGGGCGACGACGGCTTCGGCGGCTTCGTGCCGTCGGAATGGTTTTTTCCGCTGATCGGCGCCATCCAGACCGGCGACTACGCGCAGATCTACCGCATGGTGCTGCTGGTGGTGGGCGTGCTGCTGGCGCTGACGTGGGCGCTGATGTCGTTCACGCCCTACGGCAACGCGGTGCGCAGCGTGCGCCAGAACGAGGAGCGCGCCAGCTTCCTGGGCTACGACACATTCACGATCAAGCTCGCCAACTACATGCTGGCCTCGGCGCTGGCCGGGATCGCGGGCGGAATGTTCGTGGTGTGCCACAACTTCGTGTCCACCGACGTGATCGGCCTGGACCGCTCCACCGAAGTCGTCATGATGACCTACATTGGCGGCACCGGCTGGTTCTTCGGCCCGTTGCTGGGCAGCGCCTTCGTCGTCGCCTTCGGCGATTTCCTGGCGTCGTGGACGGAACGGTGGCAGCTCGTCATGGGGGGCCTGTTCGTCCTCATGGTCATGTACATGCCCAAGGGGTTCTCCGGCATCGTGCAGTACGCCGCCCGGCGCAGGGAGTCCGGCAAGGCCGCGCGGGGACGCGTCGAGGAGGCGCGGCCGTGAGCGAATTCCTCGAACTGGTCGACGTGCACAAGGACTTCCAGGGGCTGCAGGTCCTGAAGGGGGTCGAGCTGACCATACGCGAAGGCGAACGCCACGCGATCATCGGGCCCAACGGCGCGGGCAAGACCACGCTGACCAACCTGATCACCGGCAAGTTCCCGCTGTCGCGCGGCAGCCTCTGGTTCCGGGGCCGTCGCATCGACGAGCTGCGCGCCTACCAGCGCGCCCGGCTGGGCATCGGCCGGTCGTTCCAGATCATCAACGTGTTCCGCGAGATGACCGTGTTCGAGAACGTGCGCAACGCGGTGCTGTCGCGGCACGGCGTGCGGCTCAACATGTTCCGGCCGGTCGGCGGCTATGCCGGGGTGGCTCGCGAGACGCAGGAAATCGTCGACATGGTGGGGCTCGGGCCCGACCGCGATCGCGTGGCCTCCACGCTGCCGTACGGCGCGCAGCGCGCGCTGGAGATCGGGCTGACCCTGGCCCAGCAACCCGAGCTGGTGATCCTGGACGAGCCGGCGGCGGGGCTGTCGGCCGCCGAGACCCGCGACGTCACCGACCTCATCCGCCGCACCATGCAGGGCCGCACCCTGGTCTTCATCGAGCACGACATGGAAGTGGTGTTCGCCCTGGCCGACCGCATCAGCGTGCTGCACTACGGCAGCATCCTGGTCCAGGGCACGCCGCAGGAGATCCGCGAGAACGACGAAGTGCGCCGCGTGTATCTGGGCTACCGGGAGACCTGACATGCCGATGGACATCCAGGGCCTGCAAAGCTTCTACGGCAAGAGCCAGGTCCTGCACGGCGTATCGCTCGACGTTCCGTCGGGCGAAATCACCTGCCTGCTGGGCCGCAACGGCGTGGGCAAGACCACCACGCTCAAGAGCGTCATGGGCATCGTGCGGCCGCGCGCCGGATCGATCCGGCTGCAGGACCGCGATATCGCCGGCATGGTGCCGCATCGGATCGCGCGGCTGGGCGTGGGCTTCGTGCCGGAAGAGCGCCGCATCTTCCCGACCCTGACCGTCATGGAGAACCTCATGATGGGGCAGCGGCGGGCCGGCGCCGAAGCGCGCATCCGCTGGACCATCCCCGAGATCCTGGAACGCTTCCCGTCGCTCGAGAAGCGGCGCGCGTCCAAGGGCGCCTTCCTGTCCGGCGGCGAGCAGCAGATGCTGGCGATCGGCCGCGCGCTGGTCGGCAACCCGGACGTGTTGCTGGTCGACGAACCGACCGAGGGCCTGGCGCCGGTCATCGTCGAAGTCGTCGAGCAGGTCGTACGCGACGTCGCCGCGCGCGGCGTGGCCGTTTTGCTGGTGGAATCCAAGCTCGCCGTCGCCGAACGCCTGGCCACCCGGGTGTTCGTGATGTCCAAGGGCGAGATCGTGTTCAAGGGGTCGACCGGGGAGCTGGCAAGAAACTCGGCGGTCCGCAAGCAGCACCTGGAGGTGTAGCAAAAGGGTGCTCCATAGACGAGAGCAATGGAGACAGGCATGAAGACGATGAACAAGGCGGTACGTGTATTGCGCCTGGCCGGGCAAGCCATCCTGGCGACGGCGTTGGTGGGGGGAACGGCGGTCGCGGCCCAGGACAAGGGGCCGATCAAGATCCTCGCGCTCGACGTGAAATCGGGCGCCTTCAAGGATATCGGCGACCGCTACCAGCTCGGCGTGCAGTTCGCGGTGGACGAGCTCAACGCGGCCGGCGGGATCGACGGGCGCAAGATCGACCTGCTGGTCGACGATTCGCAGCTCAAGCCCGACGTGGCGCAGCGCAAGGCGCTCAAGTACGTGCTGGACGACGACGTCAAGGTCATCATCGGCGGCACCGGATCCAACGTGGTCAAGGCGCTGGCGCAGGTCGCCAACAACAACAAGGTCGCGCTGGTCCTGTATTCCGGCGAGGACGACGCCATCACCGGCGAAGACTTCAATCCCTCGGTCTTCCGGCTGTCGCTGAGCACGTCCATGCACGCCAACGCCACGGTGGCCGGCCTGGCGAACCGCCCGGAAAAGCGGTTCTACTTCCTGCACCAGGACTATTCCTTCGGCCATGCCCTGGCGGCCAGCTACAAGAAGGCGCTGGACCGCATGAAGCCGGGATGGCAACTGGCCGGCGAGGACTACCATCCGCTCTCGACCCGCGACTTCTCGCCGTATATCCAGAAGATCGCCGCGTCGAACGCCGAAATGGTGCTGTCCGGCAACTGGGGCGCGGACCTGACCATCCTGCACCGGCAGGCGGCAGACTTCGGCCTGAAGAAGCCCTTCGGCCATATCTTCCTGTCGGATCCGGTCGCCATGAAGGAAATCGACCGCGCCGCCGTCGGCAGCGTCACGTCCGAGATCTACATGCTGGGCGTGGACAATCCCAAGAACAAGGCCTTCATCGACGCCTGGCACGCCAAGAACAAGGACACGGACAACCCCTGGCCGGCCTTCGCGATCGGCAAGGGCTACGACACCATGATGTTCCTGGCCGCGGCCATCAAGAAGGCGGGATCCGAGGAACTGGCGCCGCTGACCCAGGCCTGGGAAGGCATGGAGTTCGACGGGGTCATGGGCAAGCAGGTCATGCGGGCCTGCGACCACCAGATCCAGAGCGACGTGGCGTTCGCCGAGATCGTCCAGGGCCCGGGCAAGTTCTATCCGTTCTCCTTCATCGGCCCGGTGACCCTGATTCCCGCCGACCAGGTGTCGGTGCCTCCCAAGGAGACCGGCAACAAGCGCTGCATGGGGTCGTGATGCAGGCCGACTCCCTGTCGCTGGAAGGGCGCGTGGCCCTGGTGACCGGCGCCGGGCGCGGCATCGGCCGCGCCCTGGCCCGGGCCTTTGCCGGGCGCGGGGCGCGCGTGGCGGTGGCCGACCTGGATCCCGGGTCGGCGGAATCCGCCGCCGGGGCGATCCGGGCCGGCGGCGGGCGTGCCGTCGGCCTCGCGGCCGACGTGCGCGACGAAGCGTCCGTGCGGTCCCTGTTCGACCGGATCGAGTCCGAACTGGGGCCGGCGGACATCGTCGTGAACAACGCCGGCGTCACCGTGCAGAAACCCGCCGTCGAACTGACGGTGGCGGAATGGGATTTCGTGCAGTCGGTCTGCCTCACCGGCACCTTCCTCTGCGCGCGTACCGCCGCGGCGCGCTGGATCGAGCGGGGCAAGACCGGCTGCATCGTCAATATCGCGTCGATCAACGGCGTGGTGGCGCCCGCGTTCCATGCGTCTTCCGCCTACGCGGCGGCCAAGGCCGGCGTCATCGGCCTGACGCGCGCGCTGGCGGTGGAGTGGGGCGGGTCCGGCATACGCGTCAACGCGATCTGCCCGACCTACGTCAAGACCGAGATGACGGCCGCCCGCCTGGCGGAAGGCGACTATGCCTCGAAGATCGTCGGGCGCACGCCGCTGGGCCGCATCGCCGAACCCGACGATATGGCCGGCGCGGTGCTGTTCCTGGCATCGCCGGCCGCATCCATGATTACCGGACAGGCGCTGCCCGTGGACGGCGGCTGGACCATCGTTTGAACGGAGCAGCCGCGACATGGCGACCAAGCGCATCACTACCGATTTTGGAGACAAGAGGATCGAGATCGACGTGCCGGGGGATGCCTCGGTGGTCGAGTTCGCCGACCCGGACTTCCTGCCCGACCCCGCGGCGGAAGTCGAGCGCGTGCTCGACAATCCGCAGGCGGGACCGCCCCTGCGCGAACTGATCCGGCCGGGCATGAAGGTGGCCATCGCCTTCGACGATCCGACGCGCCCGGCCTTGCCGGCGCAGACGATACTGCCCGTTCTCGTCAAGCGCCTGACCCGGCATGGGGTGAATCCGCGCGACATCGCGTTCATCTGCGCCACGGGCAACCACCGCAAGTACGCGCCGTCGGAACTGCGGAACTACCTGGGACCCGCGCTGTTCGACGAGTTCTGGCCGTACGGGCAGATCGTCAACCACGATTGCGAGAATCCCGAAGGGCTCATGACACTCGGCTGGACGCCGCATGGCGGCTTCGTCGAGCACAACCGGGCGTTCCTGGAAGCGGACCTGATGCTCTACATGGGCAATGTGGCGGCCACCGCCTGGGGCGGATATTCGGGAGCGGGCGCGGTCGTGGGCCTGGCCTCCACGCGCAGCATGGCGTCCCATCATGGGCATCATGTCATCGCGCATCCGTCCTCGCATTCGGCCGACCATCGCCTGGACCGGCACGGGCACGGGCACGGACACGGACATGGCCATGGCCATGGCCATGGCGCGACGGGGGCCGACGGCAAGCATCTGCCGTTCCGCGGCTTCAAGGAAGAAATCGGCGCCCACATCGAGGCGGCGGTCGGCAAGCGGGTCTTCTACATCAATGCGGTGGGCGGCACGCGGGGGCGCATCGCCGGCATTTTCGCCGGGTACGCGCCGGAGGTCGATCCGCCGGCCTGGAAGCTGGCCGATACCTTCAGCCGCTACGAAACCGTGCAGGCCGACGTCATGATCATCGGCCTGGGGGCGGCGTTTTCCTACGGCAGTTCGCACAATACGCTGATCGCCGCCGTCGGCGCCACGGTGCCGCCGCGCCAGTGGCTGAACAAGCCGGTGCTGCGCGAAGGCGGCGTGGTGATCGGCCTGTGTCCCGCCAACGGCTACATCGATCCGGCGCTCTATCCTTCCTACCAGGAGGTGATCGACCTCTACGGCCGCTACTTCGAGGCGCGCGCCCTGGTCGACCACCAGGCCGAGGTGATGCACCGGCCGGACTACCTGTACCGGTACGCCCACGGCCACGGCTACCCGCCCGCGCATCCGTTCTGGCTGTTCTACGAAATGGACGCGGTCATGTCCAGCGCCTCCGCCGTCATCATGGCGGGCACCACGAACCCGGCGGCGTTCCGGGCGCTGGGCATCCATCCGGCCCGTGATTTCGACTCCGCCTGGAAGCTGGCCACCCGCATCGTCGGCCGGAATCCCCGCACGGTGGTGGCGCCGTCGTTCTGGACGCGCCGCGGCATGAAGTTCGATGTCCGGGACTGACGCCATGAAGCTCAAAGACAAGGTCGCCGTCATCACCGGCGGCGCCGGCGGCATCGGCCAGGCCGCCGCCCGGCTGTTCCTGGAAGAAGGCGCCAGCGTGCTGCTGGTCGACCGCGACGAAGAAGCGCTGCGGCGCGCGCAGGACGCGATCGGCAACCCCCGCTGCATCGGCCATGCGGCCGACGCGACGCAGGAAGACGATGCGCGCGGCTATGTCGAGCGCGCCCGGCGCGAGTTCGGCGGCGTCGACGTGATGCTGGCCAACGCCGGCATCGAAGGCCTGGTCAAGCCGATCCCGGACTATCCCACCGAGATGTTCGAGCGCGTCATGGCGGTCAACGTGACGGGCGTATGGCTGTCGCTCAAGTACGCGATCCCGGCCATGCGCGAGCGCGGCGGCGGCGCGGTCGTGATCACGTCGTCCACGGCCGCCATCCGGGGCACCTGGGGCATCGCGCCCTATACCGCCAGCAAGCACGCGGTCGTGGGCCTGATGCGGACGGCGGCGCTGGAATGCGCGCAGTGGAACATCCGCGTCAACACCATCAATCCCGCGCCGGTCGAAACCCGCATGATGCGGTCGCTGGAAGCGTCGCACGCGGCCGAGCGCGGCGTGGCGGATGCCGAAGCCATGCGGGCCCGGCTCACGCAGGGCATTCCGATGCGCCGCTACGCCACGCCGGAGGAAATCGCGCGCACCATGCTGTACCTGTCGTCGGACGACAGCAGCTACTGCACGGGCGGGGTGCACATGATAGACGGTGGGATCTCGGCCGGCTACGTGTGACCCGCCCGCCGCGGCGGCGCCCCGGAACGGCCGATCGGCTGCCCGGCGGCTCAGTCGCCAGGGGGCAGCGGGTCGAGGCCCGCGTCGAACCAGCCCCGCAGCCCGTTGGACAGCCGCACGGCCGACGCCGCGCGCAGGTCCGTCTCGCCGAGCACGGCTTCGCGCACCCGGCCTGCGCGCAGCAACGCGTCGCGCTGCACGCCCGGCAGCAGGCCGCATGCCACCGGCGGCGTCAGCCATCGGCCGTCCAGGTTCAGATAGACGTTGCTGCGGCTGCCTTCGCACAGCTCGCCGCGCGTATTCAGGAACAGCAGGTCGAAATAGGCGGGATGCCCGGCCAGCCACGCCGTGGCCGGTCCGAACCAGGGGCGGTGGGTCGTCTTGTGCCGCAGCAGCCGCTCGCCCGCGTCCAGCCGCTCGCTCGCCAGCGCGACCCGCTGGCCGGGCGCCAGGGGCGGCAGGACGGCGCTTTCGAGCGCGAGCTTGCCGCCCGCGTCGACCAGCAGGCGCAGGCGGTATTCCCGGCCGTCGCCGGGCAGGGCCCGGACCGCGGCATCCACCGCCGCCGCCGGGTCCGCCGGCTGCCGGTAGCCCAGCGCCTCGCACGAGCCGGCCAGGCGGCGCGCATGGCCTTCCCACAGCGGAATACGCCGCGACGCGTCCACGCGCATCGTCTCGATCAGCCGGGCCCCCGCGGGAACCATCATGCCGCCGGAATGTCCAGGCCCCGGGCGACGGCGGGCCGGGCCACGAAGGCATCGAGCGCGCGGCGCACATTGGGGAAGCGCTCGATCCCCACCAGTTCGGCCGCGCCATAGAACCCGATCAGGTTGCGCACCCAGGGAAAGATGGCGATGTCGGCGATGCCGTAGTCCGCGCCCATGATCCAGTCGCGGCCGTCCAGGCGCTGTTCCAGCACGCCGAGCAGGCGCCGGGATTCCGCCACATAGCGGTCGCGCGGGCGCTTGTCCTCGTAGTCCTTGCCGGCGAACCGGTTGAAGAAGCCGACCTGGCCGAACATCGGCCCGACGCCGCCCATCTGGAACATCAGCCATTGAATGGCCTCGTAGCGGCGCGCGGCGTCGGCGGGAATGCAGCGCCCCGACTTGTCGGCCAGGTAGATCAGGATCGCGCCGGACTCGAACAGCCCCAGCGGCTTGCCGCCGGGGCCGTCGGGATCGATGATGGCCGGGATCTTGTTGTTCGGATTGAGCGACAGGAACTCCGGCGACATCTGGTCGCCGGTGTCGAAGCCGACGCGGTGCGGCTCGTAGGGCAGCCCGGTCTCCTCGAGCATGATCGATGCCTTCACGCCGTTGGGCGTGGGCAGGGAATAGAGCTGGATGCGGTCGGGATGCCGCGCGGGCCATTTACGGGTGATGGGAAAGGCTGACAGGTCGGCCATGCTCGGGCTCCGTTGGGGCGCGGTCCGGACGGTTTCCGTCGAGCCGCGGGAAGACGATGAGGGATTGTAAATAGTGTTGCCGGCGGTCGCTCAGCCGGACGGCACGGCGAGGGCGGGCGCCACGATCCGCGATTTCCACTGGCATTCCCGCCACTCCTGGCCGGGGTCGGAGTCGATCACGATGCCGCCGCCCACGCCGTAGATTCCATGGCGGACGCCCGCAGGGTCCTCCGCGTCGTCCCCATGGTCCAGGACCAGCGTGCGGATCGCCACGTTCAGCGAGAAATCGCCGTCCGGCGCCAGCCAGCCCAGGCTGCCGCAATACAGCCCGCGCGGCGCGGCCTCCAGCCGGCGGATGCGCCGCATGGCCGCGATCTTGGGAGCGCCGGTCACCGAGCCGCAGGGGAACAGGGCGCGCAGGATCTCTTCCAGTCCCGCGCCGGGCGCCTCGGCATGGATGGTCGACGTCAGCGTCCAGACCGAGGGGTAGCGCTCCAGTTCGAACAGCTTTTCCACGCGCACCGTGCCCGGCACGGCCAGGCGTCCCAGGTCGTTGCGCAGCAGGTCGACGATCATCAGGTTCTCGGCGCGGTTCTTGATGCTGGCCTGCAGTTCGCGGCCCAGGCGGTCGTCCTCGGCGGGATCGGGGTGGCGGGGCGCCGTGCCCTTCATCGGCTTGCAGGTCAGCGTGGCGCCTTGCCGGCGCACGAACAATTCCGGCGAGAAGGACAACACGCTGCGCCGCCCGTCCCGGATGAACGCCGCGTGCGCGCTGGGATGGCGGGCCGCGATGTCGCGGTACAGCGCCGCCGGATCGCCCTGCGCGCGCACCCGCATGGGCAAGGTGTAATTGACCTGGTAGACCTCGCCGCGCGCGATGCGCTCGCGGATCTCCGCCACGCCGGCCGCGTGCCGCCGGGCATCGATGCCCGGCACGGCTTCCAGGATGCGGGCCCCGCCGGTGTCGCCGGCGGGCCAGGGGCGGGTCGGCCGCGCCCGCTCGAACAGGAGCGCGGTCAGGCGGGGGAACTGCCCGGCCGCATCCGCCGTAGACCCCTCCGCCGGGCCGTCCCGGGAGCCGTCGTCCGCCACGCCCGGCTCCAGCCATGCGCCCAGCTCGTACTCGGCCAGCAGCGCCACCCAGCGTCCGCGCGCCCGCTCGGCGTCGATCCGCGCCAGCGCCGGCCCGAGCTCGCCGGCCGTGCGCGCTTCCACGCGGCCGCACGGCCCTTCCATCTCCAGGGCCGTGCCGGCCAGGCGATCCTCGAAGCGGCAAGGCATCAGCGCCCCGCGGCGAATTCGTGCAGCACGCGGCCCGTGTGCGACCGGTCGCGGGCCTGGGCCACCTGCGCCGGCGTGCCTTCGACCACCAGCCGGCCGCCGCCCGAGCCGCCCTCCGGTCCCAGGTCCAGCAGCCAGTCGGCCTGGGCGATGACATCCAGGTTGTGCTCGATCACCACCACGGTATTGCCCGCGTCGGCCAGCCGGTGCAGCACGTGAATGAGTTTTTCGACGTCGGCCATGGACAGGCCCACGGTGGGCTCGTCCAGCACATAGAGCGTATGCGGCTGGCGCGAGGCGCGGCCGGTCTTCATCACGCCCTCGGTCATGCGGGCCTTGGCCAGCTCGGTCACCAGCTTGATGCGCTGCGCCTCGCCGCCCGACAGGGTGGGCGAGGGCTGCCCCAGCGTCAGGTAACCCAGCCCCACGTCCTGCATGAGCTGCAGCGGATGCGCGATCTTCGGATGCGCGGCGAAGTACCCGACGGCGTCGTCGACCTCCATGCCCAGCACCTCGCCCGCGTGCTTGCCGCGCAGGCGCACCGACAGCGTGTCGCGGTTGAAGCGCGCGCCGTTGCAGGCGTCGCACGGCACTTTCACGTCGGGCAGGAAGTTCATCTCGATGGTCCGCATGCCCTGTCCTTCGCAGACCGGGCAGCGGCCGTCGCCGGTATTGAAACTGAAGCGCGCCGGCGTCCAGCCGCGCATGCGGGCTTCGCGCGTGTCGGCGAACTGCTTGCGCACGTCGTCCCAGAAGCCGACATAGGTGGCCGGGCAGGAACGCGGCGTCTTGCCGATGGGCGTCTGGTCCACTTCCAGCACTCGGTCCAGCGTCTGCCAGCCGGCGATGCCGGTGCAGCCTTTCCAGGCCGGCGCCTTGCCCTGCGATACGGCGTGCAGCAGGTTTTCCAGCAGCACCTCGCGCGCCAGCGTGGACTTGCCCGAACCCGACACGCCCGTGACCACGCTCAGCCGTCCGATCGGGAAGTGTGCTTTCACATTGCGCAGGTTGTGCAGGTGGGCGCCGGCGACCTCGATCATCGGGGTGTCGCGCTCGATCGGCCGCCTGGGCTCCAGCGTATGGACCAGCGGCTGCGCCAGGTACCGCCCGGTCACCGATTCGGGCGAGTCGATCAGGTCCTGGGCCGTGCCCTGCGCCACCACCCGGCCGCCGCGCACCCCGGCGCCCGGCCCGATGTCGATGATGTGCGCGGCGCGGCGGATGGTGTCGTCGTCGTGCTCGACCACCACCAGCGTATTGCCCTGCCGTTCCAGCTTGCCCAGCGCGTCCAGGAGGATGCGGTTGTCGCGCGGGTGCAGGCCGATGGTCGGCTCGTCCAGCACGTAGCACACGCCCTGCATGTTGGACCCCAGTTGCGCCGCCAGGCGGATGCGCTGCGCCTCGCCGCCCGACAGCGTGGGCGCGGCGCGGTCGAGCGCCAGGTAATCCAGCCCGACCTCGCGCATGAAGGCCAGCCGGCTGCGGATCTCGGCCAGGATGTCGCGCGCGATTTCCCCTTCGCGCCCGCGCGCCACCAGGCCGGTGAAGAAGGTATGCGCCTCGCTCACCGACATGGCGGCGATCTCGGCGATCGAGCGTTCGCGCCAGCGCACGTGCAGCGCCACGCGGTTCAGGCGCTGGCCCTTGCAGGTGGGGCAGGTCCTGGCCGCGCCGTCGTAGTTCTCGGTCCAGACCGCTTCCTCGCCGGTCTGCTCGGCGTCGAAGTCGGACATGACGATGCCGGTGCCGAAGCAGGTCGGGCACCAGCCGTGCTTGGAGTTGTACGAGAACATGCGCGGATCCAGCTCGGGGAAGCTGACGCCGCTGATCGGGCAGGTGCGTTTGGTCGACATGCTCAGTTGCTGCAGCGGCGCCGCGTGCGAATCGCGCAGCCGGTCCAGCGGCCAGACGATGGAGAGCGTGCCCTGGCCGTGTTCCAGCGCCCGGCGCACGGCGTCGCGCAGCTCGCCCTCGCGTTCGCTGGCGACCACCAGGTCGGCCACCGGCAGCTCCAGCGTATGCTCGCGATAGCGGTCCAGGCGCGGCCAGGGCTTGGTCGGGATGAATTCGCCGTCCACCCGCAGGTGCGTATGCCCCTTGCCCGCCGCCCACTTGGCGAGGTCGGTGTAATAGCCCTTGCGCGCCATCACCAGCGGCGCCAGCACGCCGATGTGCTCGCCCTTGTGCTCGCGCAGGATGCGCGCCACGATCTGGTCGGCGGTCTGCGATTCCACCGGCACGCCGTGGTCGGGCGAATACTGCGTGCCCAGCTTGACGTAGAGCAGCCGCAGGAAATGATGGATCTCGGTCATGGTGGCGACCGTGGACTTCAGGCCGCCGCGGCTGGTGCGTTGCGCGATCGCCACCGTCGGCGGGATGCCGAAGATGGCGTCCACGTCCGGCTTGCCCGCCGGCTGCACGATGGCGCGCGCGTAGGCGTTGAGCGACTCCAGGTAGCGCCGCTGGCCTTCGTTGAACAGGATGTCGAAGGCCAGGGTCGACTTGCCCGACCCCGACACGCCTGTGATCACCGTGAAGGTGTTGCGCGGGATCTCGACGTCGACGTTCTTCAGGTTGTGCTCGCGGGCGTTGCGGATCTCGATGGCCTGCGTGTCGCGGCGCGTGGCCAGGCTGCGGGAAATGGCGCCGTAGCCGGCCGGCGCCTCGGCCACGGCCAGGCCCGGCGCGGTCAGGGCCACCGCGGCGGCGTAGGGCATGCCGTCGGCCACGGCGGCCGAGGCGTCCGCCGCGTGGGCTGGTTCATCGACGACCACCGGCGGATCGTCCATCTCTTCGGATTCGGCGACGGCCGCCACGGCCTGCGCCGCGGCGGCCGGGATGGCGGACTCGTATTCGCGCAGCGCCGCGCCGGTATGGGAGCGCGGGTTCGCCATGACCTGGGCCGGCGTGCCCGACGCCACCAGCAATCCGCCCGCATCGCCGCCTTCGGGGCCCAGGTCCAGCAGCCAGTCGGCCGCGCGGATGACGTCCAGGTTGTGCTCGATGACCAGCAGGGTGTGGCCCGCCGCCAGCAGCTTGCGGAAGGCGCGCATCAGCCGCGCCACGTCGTCGAAGTGCAGGCCCGTGGTGGGCTCGTCGAACAGGAACAGGCTGCCCTTCTTGGCCACCTTCGCCGTGCTGATGCCGGCGCGCGCCGCTTCGGCCAGGTGGCCGGCCAGCTTGAGCCGCTGCGCCTCGCCGCCCGACAGGGTGGGCACCGGCTGCCCCAGCCGCACGTATTCCAGGCCGACGTCGGCCAGCGGCGCCAGGCCGGTCTGCACGTCGCGCAGGCCGGCGAAGAATTCGACCGCCTCGCTCACGGTCATTCCCAGCACTTCGTCGATCGACGCGTCGCGGCCCAGGTGCGACACCCGGACCTCCCGCACTTCGGGGCGGAAGCGCGTGCCGTCGCAATCCGGGCAGCGCAGGTAGACGTCCGACAGGAACTGCATTTCCACATGCTCGAAGCCGGTGCCGCCGCAGGTCGGGCAGCGGCCGTCGCCGCTGTTGAAGCTGAAGGTCCCGGCGGTATAGCTGCGCTCGCGCGCCAGCGGCGCCTGGGCGAACAGCTTGCGGATGGCGTCGAAGGCCCCCACGTAGCTGGCCGGATTGGAGCGCGCCGTCTTGCCGATCGGCGCCTGGTCGACCAGCACCACGTCGGCGATCATCTCGTCGCCCAGCACGCGGTCGTGCGCGCCCGGCGTTTCCGAGGGCTTGCCCTTGCGCTTGAGCAGCGCGGGAAAGAGCACGTCCTGCACCAGCGTGGACTTGCCCGAGCCGGACACGCCGGTCACGCATACCAGGCGTCCCAGGGGAATCTCGACCGACACGTCGCGCAGGTTGTGGGCGCGCGCGCCTTCCAGCAGCAGGCGCGGCGTACCGGCCGCGACCGGCATCGGCCGCGGGGCTTCCACGTGCCTGCGTCCGCCCAGGTAATCCCCGGTCAGCGTGGGCGCCGCGCGCAGCTCGGCCGGCGTGCCGTCGAACACGATGCGCCCGCCGCGCTCGCCCGGGCCGGGGCCGATGTCCAGCACGCGGTCGGCCGCGATCATGACCTGCGGATCGTGCTCGACCACCACCAGCGTGTTGCCGGCGTCGCGCAGCCGCTGCATGACCTGCACCACGCGGTGCATGTCGCGCGGGTGCAGGCCGATGGACGGCTCGTCCAGCACGAACAAAGTGTTGACCAGCGACGTGCCCAGCGCGGTGGTCAGGTTGATCCGCTGCACCTCGCCGCCCGACAGCGTGCGGCTCTGGCGATCCAGCGTCAGGTAGCCCAGGCCGACGTCGCACAGGAAGCGCAGGCGGGCGCGGATCTCGGTCAGCAGCAGGTCGCTGGCCGCGTCCGGCAGCCCCTCGAGCCTGAGCCGGTCGAAGAAGACGCGCACGCGCTCGATCGGCAGCAGCATCATGTCGTGGATGTTCAGGCCGGGCAGGGCGGCGAGCAGGGCATCGCTCCACGCGGCCTGCACCGGCTTGAAGCGGCGGTAGCGGCCGTCGTCCGGCGGCATGACCGCGTCGGCGTCCTCCCGGCTGCCCACGCGCCACAGCAGCGCGTCCGGCTTCAGGCGCGAGCCGCGGCAGACCGGGCAGGGCGTATAGCTGCGGTACTTGGACAGCAGCACGCGCACGTGCATTTTGTAGGCCTTGGTCTCGAGCCAGTCGAAGAAGCGCTGCACGCCGTACCACTGGGTCTTCCAGGCCTGGTTGCCGCCCTTCCAGTCGGGCGTGCCGTGCAGGACCCAATCGCGCTCCCGCTCGCTCAGGTCCTTCCAGGGCACGCCCAGGCGGATGCCGGCCTGCGGCGCGTACTTGCGCAGCTCGTCCTGGCATTCCTTGTAGCTGGGCGTCTGCCAGGGCTTGATCGCGCCTTCCAGCAGCGTCTTGCTCTCGTCGGGAATCACCAGGCCGAAGTCGATGCCGATCACCCGGCCGAAGCCGCGGCAGGTCTCGCAGGCGCCGAGCGGCGAATTGAACGAGAAGGTGCTGGGCAGCGGGTCGCTGTATTCGATGTCGCAGTCGGCGCAGTGCAGCAGGTCGCTGTACTTCCAGACATGGGCGTCGTTGCCGTCGGCGTCCAGCGCCCGCACCGCCAGGTGCCCCGCGCCCAGGCGCAGCGCGGCGTCCAGCGCTTCCATGACACGCTCGCGCTCCGCATTGGAAAAACGGAAGCGGTCCTGCACCACGTGCAGGGTGCGGCGGGCTTCGGCGGGCGCGGCCGCCGCCTTGCCCTTGCCCTTCCCGACGCGCCGGACGGCTTGCGGGGCGGCGCCGATTTCCTCGGCATGCACGCGGGTATAGCCCTGGCGCTCCAGGAAGCCGCGCACCTCTTCTTCCGAGAAATTGGCGGGCACGTGGACCGGAAAAGTCACCACCAGCCGCGCATCGCCGGTCTCGGCGGCATGGCGGGCGATCGATTCGTGGATGGAGTCGGCGGTGTCGCGCCGCACTTCCTGGCCGCAGCCGCGGCAGAACAGCCGGCCGGCGCGCTGGAACAACACCTTCAGGTGGTCGTTGAGTTCCGTCATGGTGCCGACCGTGCTGCGCGAACTGCGCACCGGATTGGTCTGGTCGATGGCGATCGCGGGAAGAATGCCTTCGATCCGGTCGACCTGCGGCTTGTCCATGCGGTCCAGGAACTGGCGCGCGTAGGGGGAGAAGGTCTCGACGTAGCGCCGCTGGCCCTCGGCGTACAGGGTGTCGAAGGCCAGGGAACTCTTGCCGGATCCCGACACGCCGGTGATCACCACCAGCTCGCTGGTCCTTAGGGTGACGTCGAGGTTCTTGAGGTTGTTCTGGCGGGCGCCAGTAATGCGGATTTCGGCTGTCATTGCGGTGCGTCTCGGGGCGGTATGCCCACTATACCGCGCCGCCCGGGTTTTCCCGGAGGAGCCCGGGCGGCCGGGCCTTGCGGCCCGGTCCGGCCCGGTTCAGGCGCCGTCCGGACCCGCTTGCAGCCCAGGGTCGGCCCGGCTCCCCGCCTAGCGTTTGCCGCCCTTGGCGCTCCTGTTCTTCAGCCCGCCGGCGCAGATGTACTTGATCTCGATGTAGTCGTCGATCCCGTACTTGGAGCCTTCCCGCCCGATGCCGGATTCCTTGATGCCGCCGAAGGGCGCCAGCTCGGTCGAGATGATACCTTCGTTCAGCCCCACGATGCCCGACTCCAGCGCCTCGGCCACCCGCCAGGCGCGCTCGTAGTCGCGGGTATAGAAATAGGACGCCAGCCCGAAGGGCGTGTCGTTGGCCATGGCGATCGCCTCGTCTTCCGTCGAGAAGCGGATCAGCGGCGCCACCGGCCCGAAGGTTTCCTCGCTCATCAGCATGGAGCCGGGCGACACGTCCGTCAGGATGGTGGGCTGGAAGAACAGTCCGCCCAGCTCGTGGCGCTTGCCGCCCGTCATGACGCGGGCGCCCAGCCCCACCGCGTTGCCGATGTGTTCCTCCACCTTGTCGACCGCCGCCTCGTTGATCAGCGGCCCCAGGTCCACGCCTTCCTCCAGCCCGTCGCCCACCTTCTGCGCGCGGACCACTTCGTCCAGCCGTTTCGCGAAGGCGTCGTAGATGCCTTCCTGCACGAAAATCCGGTTGGCGCAGACGCAGGTCTGGCCCGCGTTGCGGAACTTGGAGGCGATCACGCCGGCCACCGCCTCGTCCAGGTCGGCGTCGTCGAACACGATGAAGGGCGCGTTGCCGCCCAGCTCCAGCGAGACTTTCTTGACGGTGCCCGCGCATTGCTCCATGAGTTGCTTGCCGACCGCCGTCGAGCCGGTGAACGACAGCTTGCGCACCAGGGGATTGCCGGTGAGCTCGCCGCCCACTTCGCCCGACGCGCCCGTCACCACGTTGAATACCCCCGGCGGGATGCCGGCCTGGATCGCAAGTTCGGCCAGCGCCAGGGCCGAGTAGGGCGTGGCCGTGGCCGGCTTGACCACGAAGGTGCAACCGGCGCCCAGCGCCGCCCCCGCCTTGCGGGTAATCATGGCGTTGGGGAAATTCCAGGGCGTGATCGCCGCCACCACGCCGACCGGCTGCTTGATCACCACGATGCGGCGGTCGGCCGCCTGGGCCGGAATCACGTCGCCGTAGACCCGCTTGGCTTCCTCGCCGAACCATTCGATGAAGGACGATCCGTAGGCGATCTCGGTGCGGGACTCCTTCAGGGGCTTGCCCTGCTCGCAGGTCAGGATGACGGCCAGGTCTTCCTGGTGTTCCATGCACAGGTCGAACCAGCGCCGCATCAGCCGCGCGCGCTCCTTGGCGGGAAGCTCGCGCCAGGCGGGCAGCGCCTGGTGCGCGGCTTCGACCGCGCGCCGCACGTCGGCGGCAGGCATCCTGGGCACGGTGCCCAGGGTCTCTCCGGTGGACGGGTTCACCACAGGTATGGTCTTGCCGTCCGAGGCGTCGACCCATTGGCCGCCGATATGGCATTGCTGACGGAAAAGAGAGGGCTGGCTGAGCTTCATGGGCGGGCTCCGTGCGAAGAAGGAAGGGCCCCACGCCGCGCCTTGGGCCTGCTGCTGTCCGGCAGGACCGGATCGGTCCCCTGGCGTGGCCTGGCGGCAAAAGGGAGTGCTTCTTGCAGGATATCCGCCCCACGCCGTGCGGTGTCAAGGTCCGGAACCCCTCAAGGCCCAGGGTCGAAACAGCCGGGCACAAGGCGATACACCTTGCATGCCGGCACGGCGGCCGAAGCCGATGGCGGCGGCCATGACGCAGGACGGGGCCGGCTCGCCGGCCGGTCCGTCGCAAGGGAGAAACGCGGCGTCAGGAATGTGCTGCCTAGCCTCTCGCCCGGCACGCCGCGATGCCGGCCAGCAGCGTCCGCGCATCGTAACGCCCGGCCTGCCGAAGACTGGCCAGCAAGGACTCCGCGCGGTCCGGCGCGGCGCCCGCGAACGCCAGGCAATCGCGGAACTTGGCGTCGAGCAGGCCGTCGTCCAGCGGTTGTTCCTCGCTGCCGGGGTAGCCGGTCGCCGTGGCGTCCAGGATCCGCCCGTCGGACAGCCGCAGCGTCAACCCGGCGGGCGCATACTTGCCCGCATTCGTTTCGTCGACCACGATCCGCACCCGCCGCGCCAGGGCCAGCGCCCGGGTATCCCGCACGGCCGCGTCGCCGATTTCGGCGATTCCCAGCCGCCCCGACAGCAGGGCGCGCGCGGCGCAGTACTGCAGGCTGAACTGCGCGTCGATCTGCGGCGTGGCGCCGGGCGCGAAAGGCGCGCCGACCAGCCGGTCCATGTAGGGCGAGATGCGGATCGCGATTTCCTCCACGCCGCCGGGTTCCAGGCCGTGACCGGCCCGCAGCCGGAGCAGGCCGTCCACCGCCGCGTGGCTGCACTGGCAGATCGGGTACGCCTTGTAGCCGATGCGTTCGCCTTCGAACCGTTGGCCGAGCCCGGCGAGCAACGCGTCCGTGCGGCCCGGTTCGTACATGGCGAACAGGCCGAACTTGCCTTGCAGGATGTCCCGCGGGCCTTGCAACCCCGCCAGCGCCAGGTCGGCGGCCGCCATGCCCGTCAGGATGGACATGGCCCCCTGGATCCGCTTGGCGGGGCTGCGCTCGGACGCCGGCTGCTGCGTGCCGCCGGCGCTCAGGTAGGCCAGGCCCATGGCATTCGCGATGCCGTCCGCGTCGGCGCCGCGCAGCAAGGCGGCGACCGCGGCGCTGGCGATGCCGCCGTACAGCGAGGTATAGAACCAGCCCCGGTTTTCGCGCGTGCACAGCGCCAGGCGGCACAGCAGGTCGTCTCCCAGCGCGATGGCGCGCAGGATCGATTTGCCGTCCAGGTTCTCGCGCTCGGCGACGGCGAGCACCGTGGGCACGACGATCAAATCCGCGTGCACCGCCCCGCCGGCATGCAGGCTGTCGAAGTCCAGCGCGCCGGCATGGGCGCTGTTGGCGAACGCGGCGAAGGCCGCCGAGGTCCGGCAGCCCGTGGCCCACACGGTCGCGCCGCCGGCCGCGCCGCCGTCGCCGCAGGCCGCCGCCACGGCGTCCATCCCGGCCGCCCCGCGGGCGGCCATGGCCACCCCCAGCGTATCGACCAGCGACCGCCGGGCCGCCCGCAGCGCATCCGCCGGCAGGTCCCCGTAGCGCGCGCCGGCCAGGTGCCCGGCCAGCGCCCGCAGTTCAGCCCCGGCCTGCATCCCGCCTCCGGCCGGCGCGTTCGGCCGCCGCCGGGTTGAACACCACGCGCTCGAACACTGCCTGCGCCGTACGTTCCTGCGTCCGGCACAGCAGTTCGGCGGCGTCGACCTGCACCGCCGCCGTCCCGGTGTAATGGGCGGGCACGCACAGGGCTTCGATCTCGCTGGCGGTCATGTATTGCGCGACCTCCGCATCGGCCGCCACGACGGCCGTCAGGTTGCCCCCGGCGGCCGCGGCCTGCATGGCCAGGTCGTGTATGCGCTGGTGCGCCCACACCTTGCGCCCGCTGCGCTTGGCCAGCGCCAGCATCAGCGCTTCCGCCATGATGGCGCCGCCGTTGCGCACGACGTTTTCCGCCATCCGCTCTTCATGCACCTGGAGCCCGCCGTAGATGCGGTCCGCCGCTTCCACCGCCGACGCCGCCATCAGGAACAGGTTGGGCACCGCGTGCAGTTGCGGCGCCAGGCGGGAGATATCCCGCTCGTGCTGCTGCTGCATGTCCAGCAGGCTGGCGGCATAGCCGCGGCCCAGCTTGGCCAGCCCTTCCAGCCATTCGCTGGTCTCGGGATTCTGCTTCTGCGGCATCGTGCTGCTGCTGTGCTGCGCATCCGACCACGGCTCGGAGACCTCGGCCAGCTCCGACCGCTGCAGATCGCGGATCTCCAGGCCGGCTTCGCCCAGCGTCGACAGCAGGTTCGCCAGCACGCAGCCGAGTTCCGCGTAGCGGTCGGTGCGATGATGCAGGCAGATCGGCGGCACCGGCAGCCCCAGCCGCGCGCCCACCCGTTCGAGCAGGCGCTGGGTGGTGGGAATGTCGGCGATCTGGCAGAAAGACGACTGCACCCCGGTGGCGCCGAACAGCGTCAGCCACAGCAGTCGCTCGCTGCATTGCGCCAGCCGCGCCAGGTGGTCCGACAGCTCCGTGGCCAGCACCGCCAGCTTGTGGCCGAACGTGATCGGCACCGCCAACTGGCCTTCCGTGCGGCCCGCCATGACCGTATCGCGGTAGCGCAGGGCCTGCCCGGACAGGGTTTGCTGCAGCCGGGTCAATGCCGGGACGAATAGCTCCAGCGAGTCCCGGATGCATAGGACCAGCCCGGTATCGAGAATGTCCTGCGTGGTCGGCCCGTAGTGGAACAGCTCGCCGGCCTCCGGCTCCGCGTCGCGGAACGCCTTGACCAGCGACACGATCACGTGGCCGGTACGGTCGTTCCAGGCCGCCACGGCCTGCGGCGTCACCCGCTCGATCGTGCAGGCGGCGGCGATATCCTGGGCGGCCTGCATCGGGATGATGCCCAGTTCCCCTTCGGACAGGGCGATGGCGGCCTCGAAGTCCAGCCAGCGCTGCACCATGGCCGGTTCGCTCCACAGCGCCCGCATGGGGGCGTTGCCGAACTTGTTGCGATAAATCAGCGATTCATGAATCAAAGCCGGCTCCTGGCATCGGCCGTCGGGTTACTGGGCCTGCGCGCCGGACAGCTTGACGATTTCGCCCCAGCGCCGGGTCTCGGTATCCAGGATCTTCGACAGTTCGGCCGGCGAACTGCTCTGGACCGTGAAGCCCATGCCCCCCAACTGGGACGCGATATCGGGCTCGGCGACGATCTTTCCGATGGCCGCGGCCACTTTCTGCACGATGGGCTCCGGCGTATGGGCCGGGAACATCGCGCCGTACAGGGTCATGGCCTCGAAGCCGGGAATCGTCTCGGCCACGGCGGGCAGGCCGGGCCGGTCCTTGCTGCGCGCCGGTCCCGTGGTGGCGATCGCCTTGAGCTTGCCGCCCTTGAGCAGCGCCGTCACCGAGGGCGTGGTCGCGAACATCATGAAGACCTGGCCGGCCATCAGGTCGGCCAGCGCCGGCGGGCCTCCCTTGTAGGCCACATGCAGCATGTCCACGCCCGTCTTGGACTTGAACATCTCGCCCACCAGGTGGGCCGTGCTGCCCACGCCGAACGACGCATACGCCAGCGCGCCCGGCTTGGACCTCGCCAGCTCGATGATGTCCTTCACCGTGGAAACCGGCGCGGAGGGCGCCACCACCAGCGTGTTGGTGACCGATGCGATCAGTCCCACCGGCGCGAAATCCTTCCGGGAATCGAAGGGCAATTCCTTGTAGAGCGTCGCATTGATCGCATGGCCCGTGACGTTGTCGATCAGCAGCGTGTAGCCGTCGGGCTCGGCCGTGGCGACCATCCGCGAGCCGATGATGCTGTTGGCGCCCGGCCGGTTGTCCACGATCACGGGCTGGCCCAGTTCCTGGGACAGCCGTTGCGCGATGGGGCGCGCCAGCAGGTCCACCGCGCCGCCGGGCGGCCAGGGCACGATGACCCGGATCGGCCGCTGGGGATAGTCCTGGGCGGCCTGCGCCAGGCCCGTCAGGGCCAGCGACAGCCACAGCATGGCGTGCAATATCGTCCGCATGGTTTTCATGGAAGTTCCTTGTCAGCGGGAGGTTTCGATCTTGATGTCGAGCTGGTCGAGCGTCTTGCCCCATCCCGAAATGTCTTTCTGGTACAGGTCGGCGAAGGCCTGGCGGCTCATGGTCCCGACTTCCAGGCTCTGGCGGCCCAGCTTGTCCACGACCTTCGGATCCTTCAGCACCTTGTTCACGGCGTCGTGCAGCTTGTCGGCCACGGCGGGCGGCGTACCGGCGGGCGCGAACAGGCCGAACCATGGATAGAACTCGAATCCCTGGACGCCCGATTCCGCGATCGTCGGCACGTCGGGCAAGGCGGGCGAGCGGCGCTTGCCGGACGTCGCCAGCGCGCGCAACCGGCCGGATTCGATGAAGGACATGGCCGCCGGGGCGGTCTGCAGCATGACCTGCGTCTGCCCGCCGACCAGCCCGATCATGGCCGGGCCGGAGCCCTTGTAGGGGATATGCTCCATCCTGGCGCCCGTCATGGAGACGAACATCGCCATGGCGATGTGGCTCGAGCTGCCGGCGCCCGCCGAGCCGTAGTTGATGGCGCCCGGCTTTTCCCTGGCCAGCGCCAGCAGCTCGTCCACCGTCTTGGCGGGCACGCTGTTGTTGACGATCAGCACGTTCGGCGTCGCGCCCAGGTAGGCGACCGGCATGATGTCGCGCGCCGTGTCGTAGGGCAGCTTCCCGTAGAGCGCCGCGCTGATCGGCAGCGCCTGGTTGTGCACCATGAGCGTGTAGCCGTCCGGCGTCGAATGCGCCAGCTTGCCCGCGCCTATGGTCCCGCCGGCGCCGCTGCGGGTTTCGACGATGACCTCCTGGCCGAGTTCGGCGGCCAGCCTCAGGCCGACCTCGCGCGCCACGATATCGACCGCGCCGCCGACTTCATACGGATTGATGATGGTAATGGGCTTGGTGGGCCAATCTGCTGCTTGCGCCGGTAGCGTGAGCGTTGCGGCCATGATCGCCATGCAGGCGACGACTGCGTTGCGTGCCATGTTTTTCCCCTTGGTTGCCGCCACGGATGTGGCGATATGTGAACCTTGTTATGGGCCCGGGTGCCGGTTCTGCGACCGCCTGTTCACCCCAGCCGGATGTCGTATCGGAAATTGTCGCTGCGTCCCACCGTGTGGCGGACTTCCAGGACTTCGTCCCGGTAGGTGTAGGCGATGCGGCGGATCGCGATCACCGCGTCGGCCTGCCGGATGTCCAGGATCCGCCCGTCGTCGAAATCCGCGATGCGCGCCTGCAGGGTTTCCCGCGCGTCCACCACGTGCGCGCCGTAGTGGCGTTCCAGCACGTCGTACAGGCCGACGTCTTCCAGCGGCAGCGACAGCAATCCCGGGAACCGGCTTTCCGCCAGGTAGGAGCGGTAGTGGCAGACCACCACGTCGTCCATGCTGATCTTGCGGTGCAGGACCAGCGCGGCTTCGCGCGGCTCCAGCTTGAGCAGCCGGCGGATGCCGGGGTCGATGTCCTGCTGCATCCGGGCGTCGATCACGCCCACGTTGTACTGGAGCGGCTCGCCTTCGCCGCTGCCCTTGAACCGGAAGAACTTCGAGAAGCTCTGGTCGAACCGCATCCGCGACACGAAGGTGCCCTTGCCGGAACGGCGATGGATGCGGCCGTCCTTGACCAGGGCCAGCACCGCCTGGCGCACCGTGCCTTCGCTCACGCCCATGTGGCGGCTGATCTCGATCTCGGTCGGCAATTGCTCGCCCGGCTTCCATGTGCCGTCGGACAGGTTCGACAGCAGCACGTCCTTGACCTGGACATATAGCGGGCGTTCGCCGGAAGAGGGCGAGGGCGTCAATCGCGGCAGATTCATATGGCGGTTTCCTCGTGCCTGCGGTCAGGCGACCTGTTCCGCGGCCGCCGCCGGCGCCTGCGACTCGCGCGACACGATGGCGCCGGTGCCCGGCTGGCCGACGATCTCGCCGTCCTTGGCCACGAGCGTGCCGCCCACGATCGTCATGACCGGCATGCCTTCCAGCGGCCAACCGTCGAACGCCGTGTACTTGGCCTTGCTCAGGAACGACGCCGACTGCACCGTGGAGCGCTTGTCCATGTCGACCACCACCAGATCGGCGTCCGCGCCCACGCGGATGACCCCCTTGTCCGGATACAGCCCGAACACCCTGGCCGGGTTTTCCGAGGCGGCGCGCACCAACTGGCGCATGGTCATCGTGCCGCGGTTCACGCAGGTCAGCATCAGCGAAACCCAGTAGTCCAGCGCGGGACTGCCGGGCGAGGCCTGCCAGATATTGGCGCAGCACTTCTTGTCGAAATGCTGCGGCGCGTGGTCGCTGCCGATGATGTCGATGGTGCCGTCGAGCAGGCCGTCCCACACCGCCTGGCGCTGGTCTTCCGCCTGCACCGGCGGGCTGAACTTGCCCATGGAGCCGAGTGCGATGGTCTGCCCGGCGTTCATCAACAGATTGTGCGGCGCGGCCTCGCAGCTAATGTTGGAGTAGTACTCCTGCTTGGCCCAGCGCATGAAATCCACCGCACCCTTGCCCACCACGTGGCAGATATGGATGCGGGCCCCCGCCTGGCGAGCGATCGCCACCTCCGAGAACACCGCCACGTCTTCTACCGCCTGCGGCCGGCTGTACAGATAGGCGCGCAGGTCGGGGGGCATGGATTCGCGGGCGTACTTCTCGAAGTGCTGAATCAGTGATTGCGATTCGGAATGGATGGCGGCCACGGAATCGATGGCCGCGATCTGCTCCAGGATCCGATACAGGACGCTGGGTTCCGTGGTGATGTAGTGCGCGAATTCCGGATCGTAGGCGCCGGTCTCCGCGGTGAAGATCTTGAAGCCGATCGGGCCCAGCGACTTGAATTCCTGCAGGAAGTCCACGTTCTTGGCGCAGGCCCACACGTACAGGCCGATGTTCACGTACGCCCGCTCGATCACCCGCTCGCGGCGGGCGATGTAGTCTTCCGGCCGGATCACGTTGGGCTTGCTGTTGGGCATGTCCATGACCGTGGTAATGCCGCCCACGGCCGCCGCCTGGGTGCCGGAGTAGAAGTCTTCCCGGTCGCTGTAGCCCATTTCGCGCAGATGCACATGGCCGTCGATGAAGCCCGGCACCACGTACTTGCCGCGCACGTCGATCACGTGGGCGCCCTGGTCCAGGGCGGGATCGTTGCCGATGGCCACGATCTTCCCGTCCCGGTAGTAGACGTCCGTGACGGTCTCGGTATCCGCGGTGACCACGGTGCCCCCGCGGAGCACGGTTGTGTTGGATGGCATGCCTGCGTCCTTCTATACTTTTAAAACTATAAAGGTTTGAAGGATTATATAGACTGGGATAGGGGAGTCAATAGGAAAAAGGAGGGGTAGGGAAAGCGAGGGGGGGGGAGGGGTCGCGGCCAGGATGGCTTTGCCGCTGCCAGGGGCCAGGGGGTGGCGTAGCAGCTGCGGCACCTGGCGACTGGGCAAAGGTGCACGCTTCAGGGTAGAATGCCGGGTTCCGTAGTTGTTACGTTTAGACCCTAGGCCTTCCCCTTTACCCGGCGGGCCATATCACTGGAGTTCGACATGGCTGAACGCAAGCGTGTGCGCCGCAATACCCTGGAGCGTCGCTGCCTGGGCAAGGCTTTCAAGCGCCTTTTCGTGAACTCGCCCAAGGGCGTCTTCAAGATGCTGGAGAAGATCAAGCGCGTGTAACGCGCCGCCGCGGTCCTGGTTGCGCGATCCAGCGCGCCAGAGCCGCGACCTGACGGGTTTCCCTGCCGGCAAGGCGGGACCCCGAAGCGACGGCAAGGCGGAAACCAGGCAGTCAGCCGCGGCAAGAGTTGGAATAGGCCGGGCTCCATCACGGAGCCCGGCCTATTTTTTTTCGCGACGCACACTGATTGCGCGTCGAGCATATTTATTGTCCGGGCGCGCAGATCGATCGCGCAAGTCCATTAATCGGCCGGCAGGAAGAAATAACCAAAAAAAATTCCCCAAAATGGGTCGCTGTTCTTGACACCCGAAATGCCAGCCATGGTTATGCAATATTTCGCAATGGTGGGGGCTGTAGCCGAAAGGACGATTCACGCGATTGTCGTAATTCCCTTTGCAGTTTCTTTTACTTGCAAAGTTCTTTCAATTAATTTCTTTTCGCCTCAAAAAACGATAGCTCCCTACTGCGGTGGTGGCGGTTTTTATTATTTGATGCAAAAAACCCCAAGAGCTGCGACCTTCTTAACTCATTGTTTATCAAATAAAAATAAAGGTAACTACAGTTTGGTGTAATGGAAATTCTACATAATCATATGTGTAAAATGCGCCGGTTTTAAGGCTTCGTCCATCCCGCAATGGTTTGCAATAGTTAACGCCGAATAACTGTTTTTATCGCAGCGGGAAAAGACGGCTTTTTTCGTTTTCAAGGTAAGCAGCCGGGTAATTCTCTCGATAATGATACGTTTTGAAATATTAAGGTCCAGGCGCCTGGCCGTCTGGCTGATAGGGGTTCCTATGCTCGCGGCCCTGCTGTACTACGGCATGCTGGCAAAGGACCGCTACGTCAGTACCGCGCAGGTGGTGGTGCGCCAGACTGGGGGGAACGAAACGCCGACCTTGCCGGGCATGGCGGTGCTCATGGGCGGGATCAACCCGACCTCCCGCGAGGAAACCCTGTACCTGCGGGAATTCGTCACCTCGATGGACATGCTGAATGTCCTGCAGGAAAAGCTCCAATGGAGCAAGCACTACGCCGGCCGTTGGTCCGACCCGCTGTACTGGCTCAGCGCCGATGCCCCGAGCGAGGATCTGCTGGAGTATTACCGAAGGGTGGTGCAGGCCACCTTCGACGAGCAGACCGGCCTGCTGACCCTGCAGGTCCAGGCTTTTTCACCGGAATTCGCGCGCCAGGTGCAGCAGGTCATTCTTGGCGAAAGCGAGCGCTTTGTAAACGAGATCTCCCACCGGATGGCGCGCGACCAGATGCAGTTCGCCGAATCCGAGTTGGCGCGGGCCCGCACGAACTACGAAGACAGGCGCGCCGAGATGCTGCGCTTCCAGAGCGAGAACAATCTGTTCGATCCCGAGGCTGCCGCGACTGCCCGCGCGGGCACGTTGTCCGAACTGGAAAGCGAACTGATCAAGCAACGCGCCACCCTCAAGGCCATGCTGGCCACGCTGGACCCCGGCACGCCGCAGGTGCGCCAGCAGCGCACGCGCATCAATGCGCTGGAGCAGCAGTTGCAGGCCGAAAGCCGCCGCCTGGTGTCGGCGCCCGCGGGAGACAAGCTCAACGTGGTGGCCGCGAAATACCGCAGCTTGATGGTGGATGCCGGCATCGCGGAAGAGTCCTATAAGTACGCGGTCTCCGCTGTGGAAACCACGCGCATCGAATCCGTCAAGAAACTGCGCAGCCTAGTGACGGTTGTCAGCCCCAATATGCCAGATCTCGCCATTTATCCCGAACGCATCTACGACTTGATCACGCTATTCATCGTCTTGGTCCTGCTGTATGGGATCGCGCGCTTCATCATCGCGACCATCGAAGATCATCGTGATTGACGTTCTCACCAGAAAAAAGCCGCGACTCATGACCGCCTTTCGCCCATTCGCCCTCCTTACGGCTTCTCGTCCGGGATCCGTTTTCCGCCTCATGGTGCCGGTGGCGGCCTGCCTAGCGTTGGCCGGCTGCGGAGGCAGTGTCTTGTCGGGGGCCGGGCCGTCCATTCGCGCGATCACGTCGGCCGAGGAGAATGCGCCCGTGGGCGGCGGCGCTCGCTACGAGGTGGTGGATCTGTCGGCGGACACCATCGCTTCTTACATGAGACCGCCGGAGCAGGCGCCTGCACACACAGTGGCACCGGCGGGGGTGCCGGACGTCAAGCTGGTGCCGGGCGATGTCCTGTCGGTCATGATCGCGGATAACGGCGCGGGAGAAGCCGCCATGTTCGCCCCGTTGGCGGGTGGCGGCACGATATTTCCCAAGGTTCGCCTGGATAGCAAGGGCCGGATTTCCTTGCCTTATCTTGGGCAGAAGACTGTCCAGGGCATGACCTTGGCACAGGTTGAGGCAACCATCCGAGGGAGCCTGCGGGGCAAGGTGACCGATCCCCAGGTCCACGTCGAATTGAGTGGCGATCTGTCCGGATCGGTGCTGGTGGCCGGAGCAGTGAAGGCGCCCGGACGATTCTCCGCGATGCAAGGGCCGTTGACCCTGCTGGACGCCATCAACCAGGCGGGCGGACCGCTGCTGGAGCCGCATCTGATACGGGTCGTGCTGCGGACCGGGTCGGACGCGCGGATCTACAGCTACCAGGATTTGCTCAATGGCAAGAATCGGATGGTTCCGCCGCATTCCGAGATCATCGTCGAACGGGCGCGGAAGCGCTTCGTCGCCATGGGTGCGGTCACGGCGCCGGGTCTGCATGATCTGCCGTCCGACAACCCCAGCTTGCTGGAAGTGATGGGCGTCGCGGGTGGGCTGCGGGAAAGCTCGGCGGATCCCAGCGGGGTCTTCATCTTTCGGCTAGCCGCTCCGGAGCCGGGTTCTGACGGTAAGCCGACAGCCCGGGTGTTTCGCCTGGACATGAAAACGCCCGAGGCCATTTTCCTGGCCCGTCAATTCCTCGTGGAGCCTGAGGATGCGATCTACGTGACCAATGCGGCTGTCTATGAATGGCAGAAGATCATCTCGCCGATCGTCCAGGTACTGCTGCTGGGCCGAATCGTACATACCGGATACAACTGAGGCGGAAAATGGAGAAACGTAGCTCCCTTCGCATCATGAAATCCGTGATTTTCGCGCTGGTGCTGCGCGAAGTGCGTGGGCGTTTTGGGGCGAAGCGCATGGGGGCATTCTGGTTCGTATTCGAACCGCTGGCGCATGTGTTGTTGCTCACGGCAATCATGACTATCGTACGACAGCGAACCATCCCGGGTATGGACGCCCCCGTCTTTCTGGTAGCGGGGATTGTTCCTTTTCTGTTGTTCCGAAACATCGCACTGCGTGGAATGGAAGCCGTTAATGCAAACCAAGGGCTGTTCGCCTATCGACAGATAAAGCCGTTTGATTGCATGTTGGCGCGTGCAATCGTAGAGTTTTTCTTGATGGCGTGCGTTTATGTGGTCCTTATTTTCGGGTTGGGCTTCTGGTGTGGATACGGAATAGGTATCGACCGCCCCTTGGAGTGGTTTGGACTAATAGGTCTTGGTTTGCTGTTGGGAGGCAGCATGGGCCTCATTTTTGCCGCAATCGTGGACGTCTTGCCGGAGATTCGGACCTTCATCAGGCTCCTATTCCTACCGCTGTATCTTTTGTCTGGCGTAATCGTGCCGCCGTGGCGATTGCCTGAACAAATGCTCAGTTGGTTGACATGGAACCCGTTATTGCATCTAGTCGACCTGATCCGTGCCGCAGTCTTCCCACATTATCCGCATACACCACAAATATCGCTCAGCTACGTAATAGAGTGCGTGCTCGTCGCGTGGTTCATCAGCATGGCAATCTATCGCGGGCGTCATCGACGAATGGTGGCCCTATGATCGAAGTCGTTGGCATGACGAAATCGTATCGAACCACCCGTGGGCGAGAGTATGTGTTCCGAGATTTGTCGTTCGCCGTTCCGGATGGTCGGAATGTGGCATTGGTTGGTCGCAATGGAGCAGGCAAATCCACCCTACTACGCCTGATCGGCGGAATCGATGAACCTGATGCTGGGCGAATTCGCTGCAACGGATCTATTTCGTGGCCAGTCGGACTGAGTGGAGGCTTCCAAGGATCTTTAACAGGCCGCCAGAATGCCAAGTTTGTGGCCCGCGTGCACGGTGCTGAAGGCGACCGTATGCGAAGGGTTGTGCGGTACGTAGAAGAGTTTGCTGAGATCGGCCGCTATTTTGACCAACCTGTGAATACCTATTCGTCTGGCATGCGTAGCCGCGTCGCCTTCGGCCTGAGCATGGCGTTCGACTTTGATTATTACCTCGTAGACGAAGCCCTGTCGACGGGGGATGCTCACTTCCGGAAGAAGGCCACGCAGGCCTTCCGCGATCGCGTGGGACGGGCGAATCTGATACTCACCACGCACAGCATGGGGCAGGTGCGCAACTTGTGCGACATGGTCGTGTTGTTGCGCGATGGGCAAGTGACATGTTTTGACGATGTCGAAGCCGGCATCAAGGAGTACCTGCAGGGGTAATCTCCCTGCATGTTGGCCCCATCCCGGCGCGTCATGCGGAATGCTTCCGCGCCGTATGTGGGATTGGAAGTCAGTATGAACGCTTTGATTGAAGTGAGGCGCTTATGAAGATCCAAGACAATCCGCAGGTCCGCGAATTTTTCGCGGGAAAGACCGTGGTGGTGACGGGCGGGGTAGGCAGCGTCGGCAGCGAGATCGTTAACCAGTTGCTCGAACTGGATGTGGCAGAGGTTCGCGCGCTAGACAATAACGAAACCGCGCTGTTCGAGGCGGAGCAGCGATACACCGGCGAACCCAGGTTCAAGTCCTTCCAGGCCGACGTGACGAACGAATGGGAAACGCTGCGCGTGTTCTCCGGCGCGCACTACGTGTTCCATGGTGCGGCCCTGAAGCACGTTCCTTCTTGCGAACGTAGTCCCTTCAGTGCCGTGGATACCAATATCCTGGGCATCAACTCCATTATCCGGGCCGCTCAGCGCAACCACGTGCAGAAAGTGCTCTTCACGTCGTCGGACAAGGCGGTCAGCCCTACCAATGTCATGGGCGCGTCCAAGCTGATGGGCGAACGGCTCTTTATCGCCGCCAATTACATGTCGGTCGGCCCCAATAACGGCACGGTGTTTTCCAATACCCGCTTCGGAAACGTCGCCGGTTCCCGAGGGTCAGTCATTCCGCTGTTCTGCAAGCAAATCCAGAAAGGCGGCCCGATCACGCTGACCGACGAGCGCATGACCCGCTTCATCATGAGCCTGGAGGATGCGACGAGACTCGTCATCGAGAGCATGGTCCATGCCCATGGCGGCGATACCTTCATCACCAAGATGCCTTCCATGTCCATTGCCGACATGACTCGGGTGCTGGTTGATCTGGTCGCTCCGCTGTATGGCCATGACCCGAAGAAAATCCCGATCAAGATCACCGGGGCCCGGCCCGGGGAAAAAATGTGGGAAGAGTTGAGCACGGACGAAGAAAGCCGCCGCATCCTGGAAGGTGAACGCTATCTGTGCGTGCTGCCTTCCGCGAACGACATTCCGCAGGATGTGGAAGCTCGTTATTCGGCCCTGGGGCTGAAGCGCTCGTTCTGCATCTATAACAGCCACAACGAACCCAAGATGACGGCGAAGGAAATCCTGGACTTCCTCATGATCGACGGTGTGTTGCCGATCGAGGTCATGGCCCTCTTGCGCAATAACACTCCTCAACTGATACAGATACAGGAAGCAGCATGAAGATTCTGGTTTTGGGTGGCGACGGCTACCTGGGTTGGCCGACAGCCATGCATTTGTCCCAACACGGGCACGAAGTTTTAGTGGTGGACAACTACATGCGCCGCAACCTGAGCAGAGAGGAGAACGCCGAGCCGCTGTTCGAAGTACCCAACCTGCACCGCCGCGCCGAACTCTGGAAAGCCAAGAGCGGAAAGAGCATAGGCGTGGCGATAGGCGATCTGTGCCATTGGGACTTCGTGGCGGAAATCTTCCAGGATTTCAAGCCGGACGCACTGATTCATTATGCGGAGCAACCGTCGGCACCGTATTCCATGAAGGACCGACGCACGGCGGCGCTGACGTTTCAAAATAACCTGATTGCCACGTTCAATGTAATCCAGGGGGTTCATGAATTCGTGCCGGATTGCCACATCGTGAAGCTGGGCACCATGGGGGAATACGGAACCCCTAATATCGATATCGAGGAAGGCTGGCTCGATATCGAACACAAGGGGCGCAAACAGAAGTTTCTGTATCCTCGAGCGGCTGGGAGTCTATATCACACTACCAAGGTGTTGGATACCGACCTCATTTGGTTCTATGTACGGACATGGGGGTTGCGCTGCACAGATCTCATGCAAGGGCCTGTATACGGACTAGAAACTTACGAAAATCAGGGCGAGGAAAGTTTATACCCCTTTTTGAACTACGACGAGCTATGGGGGACGGTCATCAATCGGTTCATGGTCCAAGCTGTAGCTGGATACCCTTTGACTGTTTATGGAAAAGGCGGCCAAACCCGCGGTTACCTTGATATCAGGGATACCCTCCAATGTCTAAGATTATCTCTTGAACACCCTGCAGAAGAAGGCCAGCTTCGAATTTTTAATCAATTCGTTGAGACTCTTAGTGTCAATGATATTGCGGAGCGAGTGCGAGCTTCCGGGGATCGTCTTGGTATCAAGGTTGAAGTACAAAATTTACCCAATCCTCGCAAAGAACTGGAGGAGCATTATTACAACCCTGTACATACCGGCCTTTTAGATCTCGGCTTGAAGCCGCATTATCTAACAAACGAATCAATGGATGGCATGATGAAGCTTATAGTGCACTATAGAGACCGCATTCGTAAGGATTGCATATTTAGGGATGTTAAATGGAACAAATAAGGAACGCCATACCTTAATAATAGTAAACCCTTGAGGGTGAGATGTTCGGGTTGAGGACGCTTAAAGCTAGACGGCTTTCCCGTGAAGGGAGGCACACGGCTGCATTGGCCGCATGCGGAATGAAGGACGGGTATGTGCTTTCACGAGCTGGTATGCATCTGACCGCTCTGCAATATTCCTCTGTTTCCTCCTTTGAACATACCCTTGCGCTGGCGTGCGTAGGAAAGCTCCATGAGGCTTTGGAGCACGCCACAAGATTTATCGGCAATCCTCGTGCTGCACCCTTATTGGGTTTTTTGGCAGTGCGCGCGCCTAATGAAGTCATGGGGATGGTGAAAAATCGAGCTGGATTTCATAATATTTACGCATATTGTGCATATACCACCACCAGACTCAGGAATCTAAATATCGGCCAGGACAAATTGTCCTCGTTACATGAATTGACTTTGGTGATTCTAGCTGGTGATTTAGATAGGGCACAGGATTTATTTGACGATTTTTTTCGTGCCGCGTGTCTGGCTCCGCCGCATTCTGTTTGGTCAGAAAACGGAATGGTCTTTGAGTCCTTGTCGGGCAGTAAATCACCGACAAAAGTGAATACTGGCCCCAGAATTTCGGTGGTGATGACAGCCTATAATGAAGAGAAGAATATCGCGATCGCCGTAGAATCGATTCGGGCACAGAGTTGGTGTTCACTTGAACTAATAATTGTTAACGATGCCAGCACGGACGGGACGAAGAGAGTTATAGAAGAGTACGCTGCAAAGGACGAGCGCATAAAGATAATCAATCTCGAGCGGAACATGGGCCTCTGGGCAGCAAAAAACGTTGGGCTGAGTCAGTGTACCGGTGATTTTATTACCATGCATGATGCCGACGACTGGTCGCACCCCGATAAGCTTCTGTTGCAGGTTGGGCCGTTGGTTAAGGATCTGAGATTGGTCGCCACTTCATCCTATTTTTTTAGGATTAATGATATCACCGGATTGCCGGTCACGTTAAATGCCTGCAATTACCAACGGTGGAATCCTTCTTCTTTCATGTTTCGGGCTAATGTCCTCCAGCGATGTGGCGTTTTTGTCGATAAGCTTTTAGGGAGCGACTGTGAGTTCATCGCTCGGATAGAAAACACTTATGGGGTTAACTCACATAGACGCATACGCCTACCTCTTGCTATAGGTTTACAGCGGAATCATTCCCTATCAGCACGTTTTCCGATTGGAGGGCAAAATAGTCTCATCCGACTGAAGCACTGGGAATCCTGGCGTAGAAAGCATGTAGCGCTTGCATCAATTGAACATCCCACAGATTTGGCTGACCGATTATGAAAATCGCGTTCGTCAGTCACAATCCGTTTGGCTTACAAGGCACCCCAGGTACCTATAAGCTGATAGAGGCTTTTGCCCGCATTGCAGATGTATGGGCATATTCAGGGAAGCCAAGAGACGATATATCCATTGTTTCTCAGAATGGCGAAATTAGTGTAACGGAGACGTCATTTGATAGTTCGCGAGATCGCAGTCGGTTGGCCAAAGACATCGCGAGGAAGATGCCAGATATTGTCTACTTTTGCGGTGGGACGCTATGGAGCGATAACAACGGTCATTTGCTGAAGTCTATCAAATCAGCATTGCCCTCAGCGAAGATAGTTCTAGATATTAAATCTCCACCCTTAATTAAGGATAGTAAGCAACGGTGCCGTCTGCAAAAGGAAGCATCGGCTCAGGTAGAGCTGCTTGATGCAATATTTTCCCGCGCCCAAGAAGATGTTGATGATTGGTTTGGTACATCGGCTCCCAAGGCTGTCATTTATCCGCTTGGGGCGCCTGAAGGCCTGTTTACCTCATTTGCTGACTTGCTAGGCCAACGTACCTGCCGGCGATTCGTCTACATTGGCGCTATTCATCCGCGCCGACAACTGGACCAACTATTAAGATGCATAGAGTCTTTGCCTGCCCCTATCAAGCGGCAAGTATCAATAGACGTATTTGGAAGCGGGCCATCTCTCCCAGAATTCCGTAGACTTGTTTGGAAAACAGGTCTGGAGGGAGTTGTCAATATTCACGGCCCAGTTTTTCAGAATGTACTGTTCGAACTCTTGCCGAAGTATGACGTGGGCCTAGGCTGGATCCCCCACGAAATATATAACCATGCCCCTTCCTTGAAGACCTTAGAGTACATGTCAGCCGGTTTGGTTCCTCTTATATCGAATACCAAGGCTCATAAGAAACTTATAGAACAAGGGTTTCATTGTGTGCTATTTGATAATTCGAGTGAAGGTTTTAGAGGCGCGGTTGAGACTTTGCTTAAAGAAGGATTCCCTCAATGGAAAATTGCTGCGAATCTTGAGCGCATAAAGGAGCAGACCTGGGATAAGGTTGTCAGGGAATATTTATATCCCTTTTTGCTAAAGCTAATTTCTGAGCAGGGGGGGAGAGAGAATGGCACGGCGATTCAGGCTGAGGCACGGTGGCGTCCTATGGTGCGCCCATTCGAGTCAAGCCGACAGGGGGCCTTCTGGCTATCGGCACTATGCATAGTCTCTGAGCGTCTGTATTACGGACTACGGTCAGAGTGTAGGTTACATCTTCTTCCCCAACACAATTGGCAAGACAGCTTGGTGAGCATCCAAGCCGATTGCTTATTGGTCGAATCGAGCCTCTATTCTGTACTTGATGATTGGCGATTCTCCCAAGGTCCAGAGCCATCCTCTGACCTAATTTCGCTGTTGAAGGCAGCGAAGAATCGCGGGCTGACTAGCATATTTTGGATTACGGCTGGAGCCGAATATTTCGACATCTATTCTTCAGCAGCAAGATACTTTGATTATGTCTTCGCTGCAGATTCATTAATGATAGAGAGATTACAACGAGTGGGAATTGGAGCTGGATACCTGCCTCCAGCATTCCAACCTCGTCTTTTTAATCCTCTTCGCCCTCTACGCGCAGGTCCATCGGACGTCGCTCCCTATTTGGTAAATGGAATCTATACCGCAGAGGACTCTCTCGAGGTGTCGAAGGCAATCGAAACTTGTCAGGACATTCGTTTTACCGCGTTCGAGCGATGCCATGTGCCCACGGTCAATAATGTGGCTCGTATAGAAAAATTGTTACCCAATCTAAACATAAAAGGAAAACTATCCTATCGCATGCTGCCTGAAGTGCTGAAGAATTCCAAGGCCCTGATAGTCTCTGAAAAAGCCAATCTAACCTCTACGGAGTTCGCTTGGCAGGCCTTAGAGAACGCCGCATGCGGGTGTCTTACATTAATAATTGATATGAAGGGAGATGAAAGTAGCTCCCCGTATATTAAACGCTTTGCCTCGGCTTCCGAGCTAGCTGGGTGGTTGAAAATGCACAATGAAAGCGAGGTGGCCCTCGGGGCATCGTGCTTGGGAGCATGGAGACATGCATTCAGTAACGATACTTATGAGCAACGAGTTCGCGCTATAGGACAGATCGTTGGGAAATTCCCAGCTTCTACCGATCTCCCTTTGGTGACTATAGTGACGCCGACCATGCGGTGCGAACAAATAGAGCACATATTATCTAATTTTCGCCGCCAAACTTATCCCAGGAAAGAATTGATCATCGTTGTCAATCAAGGGGAGAGAGAGTATCTACATATAAAAAATGTTGTTGCAGACGAGGAGGGAGTAAGAGCGTACCTTATGCCTAGCGATTATCGGGCCGCCACCGCACTCAATCTGGGTGCACAGTTAGCAAAGGGAAATTGGCTGTTTCGATTTGATGATGACGATTCCTATGGCAGCGAATACATTGCTGATTCGTTGTTGATGTTAAAAGCCGATGCGAGTGACCTCATAGGAAAATTTGCTTCTTTCGTCCAAGTGTCAGACGAGGCAGATGTTTATCACCGGCCCCACATTGAGTCATCCTTTATGCTAAGAGCATATAAGGCCGCGGATCTTGGGCAGATAGGGGCCGCCTTGAGTGGCGCGACTTTTGGAATCCGTGTAGACATATTGCAACGGTGTCCATTTCCGGATGAAAGTTTGAGCACGGCTGACTCGGGATTTCTTGAGAAGTTGCGAGTCGAAATCCCGGATGCTCGTATCGTGAAGACCGATTGGTATAACTACACAATGGGCAGGCGTCGCAATGGTGCTTCGCATACGTGGCGAACTCGCCTATCAAATCTGATTGACAAAGAGCGTCCCGTGCCTGCAGAGATTGCTGAGGTGCCTAGGTGAAATCGATGGAGAGTTCAAATGGGACTGCCTCTCTCCATAGGTTGGAGGCGGAATGTCTTGAATTATGCAAGGCAATGGACGTGGCCAATTTGTATGAATATTCAACTTATATAGCTGAAATCCCAGCATCCACTGCACAGCATGATTTAAGTGGCTATTTTGCCAGACTGTTAGATGTTCGCGAAAAACTGGAGATAAGATTAGCTGAGATCCTGTGCGAAGAGAGGCAAAAAGTGGCTGATGCGGAAGTTCGCTGTAATCAGACCTACGCGAAATCGACGATAAGTCGTTCTTCTCAAGGAGCGAATAATCGATTAATTCGCCGCCAGCATGAACTGCCTAGATTATGGAAAAAGCTTTGCACTAATCCGAGGGCATACTTTTCTGATTCTCGTTTTTTTTTCCTACGGTGGTTTCGAGTTTTCTTTCCCTAGATAGTCTGGGTGGGACAACCGAAATATACATTTTGCAAATGCTCGAGGTGACTGCCATGATGGGTTGGTTTAGAGTGATCCTCTTGACTTTGAGTGTCAGTGCAGGTGCTTACGCACATCCCAAGCATATTTTAATGTTCTCTGCAGATTGGGATATAGACGCGGTGAACGCTGTCGCGAAAAACCTCAGCGAGAATGACTTCCTAGGACTGACGGCCAACACTCGTCTGAGAGGAGGTGAGCGGCTAGTTGCAGGCCATACCTTTTCTATTCCGGCAAGGCTTGACTCTGTAGCAAAGCGAGCCGCTCAATCATGTCCGATGGCGGGTAGAAAAGAGGCAATCATTTACGACCCCGAGCATTGGACGCAAACCCCTCAGGAAGAGCAGAAGAATCTACGCGAGAGCATCGCACGTGCATCACAAATAGTTCATAAGAAGGGATGCTTCGAGTTTGGCTTGGCACCTGACCAGCAATTTGCTGGAGTCGATCCTTCTAAGTGCAGTGGTGAAATCAGCAGCCTGCTTGATCAAGTGGCGTGGAAAAACGTAGACATTTTTATAGTACAGGCCCAAGGCTTGTTAAGCCGGCGTTGCGGTGGTGCTGCTAACACACAGGCTTATGCCAAGTTCGTCAAGGACTGGGCGAGTGAACTGAAAAAGCGGAACCCTGAAATTAAGATAATTTCTGCAATCTCGTTCAGTCATACTGACCCGGAATTAATGACAACGATCGTGGAAATGATGAAACCAACGGTGAACGGGTTCTATATTGCATACCCTAAAGCTCGCTCAGGAACATGTAGATACTGTAAGCCGGAGAACCTAGAAAAGGTAATGAAAGTCATCAAAACTTCTGACTGATGCTTGTGTGACGCGAGAGGTAGGAATAGCGGCTTCTATTCCATTCCAAAACGGATGTAGGGTAAATGAACAAAGTTATCAACAATTCCGAAGAAGAGGCTCAAGATAGCGGGAGCATTCATGCTGTTGCTACGGCCAGACCTCAAACCCCAGAGGCTACCCTGCGCCGAGAGGTTCGCTGGAAAGTCGGCGAAGCAGTATTTTCACCCCGAAAGTCACCGAATACAGAGTTGAAGATCGCGTTGATAGGCGGGGAGAGGTTATATGAGAGTCTGCGCTACGAGGGAGAGGTTATTCCGATTACGCCGGACAACTGGCCGCACGTTTTCCGATATTCCAAGCCGGATCTGTTCATCGTCGAATCTTGCTTTGAGACCGCCAGTGGGCACTGGTTCATGGCGCAGACAGAGGCGGCTATAGAGACTTCGAGCCTCGCTTTATTGATTGAGACCGCCCAAAGGGCTGGTATTCCCACAATTTATTGGTTTACGCTGGATCATCAATTTCATCGACTTTTTCTACCTTTTGCCAAGCTCTTTAGTCAAGTATTTTGTGCCGATGTGAACGAGCTCCGCTTAATGAGAGAAAGCGGCATCAACGCTGATTTACTTTTGCCAGCGGTGCAGCCGGCATTGTTCAACCCTATTCACAAGTATGGCGTAGAGCCCTTAAGCGAATTCAATATTGTATGTGATGGCATCGCTGACATCATATCAAATCAAGAGGCTTTCCAGCATCTCGGACCTCAGTTGGCCAGCATGGGATTAAAGGTATATCAAACCGATTACAGTGTGTGGGAAACGAAAGTCAACAATTTCCCGGAAATGAAAGACGCCTTTATAGGAAGCGTTGACTTCGAGTCTCGTCGGGCGATATTGAAAGATGCACAGATTTATTTATGCCTGTCTCCGCGGGACACCAATCCTACGGAGCAGCAGTGGCAGACCCTAGAGGCCGCTGCCTCACGAATGGCCATTGTTCATAACGGTGTGCTAGAGGAGGGTGACATAAGGCGATCCTTCGCGTCTTCGGTAGAAGATCCAGAACGATTTCTATTGGAAATTCTTCGTTTGAAGAAAGACAGTCTTTACCGAGAACGCCGGGCACATATTGCCTGGAGATCCGCCGTAATGCATCACTCATTTTCGAACCGCTTAAAGGCTATTTGCGAGAAGATCGGCGTACGGAATGATTGGGTGGAGTGGCCGCGTGCGACGCTTATTGCCCCCACATTCAGGCCTCATTTCATCGATCGAATATTGAACCAATATGATGCGCAAACCTATCCAAACAAGGAGCTTGTCATCGTATTTAATGGCTTAGATATAGATCTTCCAGAGTTGCCGGATTCACACAGATATCGATCCGATATAAGGCTGCTGCATGCTCCCAAGGAGTTGGCTGCTGGAGCCTGCATGAATCTAGGAATTCAAGCTGCTTCGGGGCAGTATGTTTTTCGGTTCGACGATGATGACTATTATGGAGAAAATTATCTTCTAGATACTATGCTCCATACAAGATCTTGTGATTTCGACGTTTCTGGAAAAGTATTTCGATATTTTGTTATTCCTTCTAGATACCGAAATAAGGTATTTCGGCGTAATCAGGGATTTCTTGGCTTTAGGCGCCCTGCATTGCTGCAAGATACTCCTCCCCCTAATTTCACAATCATGTCCGGAGCTACGCAGGGAGGACAGAAAGCTGTCTTTGTAAATTATCCGTTCCCAAATAACAATTTCGGTGCTGCCGATAGTGCCCTCTTGGACAAACACGCAGTGGAGTTCCCTGGCAGAGCAGCGTTAATCCTGGATGATCTCAATTTTGTGGTAGAGCGTCGAAGCAACGCGGAGCATACCTGGAAGACTAAGGATTCAGTGCTCTTGCGATTTACTGATTCCGCAATAGGTTCATCAGACGAGATAACCCGTGTATGAAAGTCTTTTTCTTCTTTGACTCCATATCCTTGAAGAGGGAGCCGCTGCTTGAGATGTGCCGCGGTCTTCTTGGGCATTTGGAGGGTGGAGGCCACAAAGTCTATCTGGGCGCACTTCAGCCTGAGCGCCGCTCAAGCAAGGCTGACTTCGGCGGTAGCGCAAAGTGGCTGCATTGGAATCGAGATTCGATGTCAGCCCTTCACTATCAAAGTCAAATTCTGAACTTATCCCCCGATGTTTTTGTATTGTTTGGGGCCTCTTGCGAAGCCGTACTCGTGTGCAGCCTTCTTTACAGGACCGGAATCCCTTTGGTGTATTACGAAGGAGATGTTGTGGGAGGTCTACGGGATAGGATATGGTCGGAGGAGCGGGGCGTCTCTCTCGCTGAGGCTATCTGGGAAAGAGAGTTAGTGCTGGCAGCGGCGACGAGAATAAAGGGCACGTTGGAATGTCACGGCAGTAAGCTGCCTCCTTTTATCCAGAAGCAGATCGTACGCTTTGAAGATCCCTTTCAGTTTCCATCTCCCAGTCAACAGAGAGAGCAGGGCAGTCGGCCAGTGCGCCGCATTATCGGTATTTGCGGTGACGACATCGATGCGGATCTTATGCTGATTGAGTCCTTTCTAAGATTGGCACCTCAGTTCAAAAACTGGGAGCTTGTGCTTTTCTTTAGTCCTCTCGCGACGGAGAGCCGAAGCGAGCGCATAAAGTTACTTAAAGAATATGTAGAGCAGTCAGGGATCGGTAACGCAGTTCGGATCGCCGAGATGCCGAACGATTTCAGCGTCGAGTGCGCTCGCTCGGATATCAATGTAGTTGGCGTATTGGCTAGCGATACCAGTAGTCTGGTTGCTACTGCTATGGCTCACGGAATACCGACTGTAGCATACGGGGATTGTAAAGGGATAAAAGATTTAGTTCGAAGTGGCCACAATGGTCTTCTCGTTCCTCCGGAGGGAAACCAAGTGGCGGGATTGATGCTCGCACTGTCTAAGCTAATGCGATCCTTCTCCATGCGGGATGTTCTCGGGAATCAGGCAGCAGACGATTTTAAAGAACGTAATTTAGAATCTGGGTTTCTTTCCTGGGAAAAAATGATGCAAGAAGCCGTCGAATACAAGAATACGAATCGCTTATTGGATGAGCAGAAGGCCATGGATTTTGATCTGGCGACCCATTATGCTCGGATGGCGCCAGAATTCTATCTTGAAGTTCTTGGAGATGAGTTCTCTGCCCTTCATTCTTCAAAAGGCATGATGGGTTTAGAGGATCTAAATGTGGCATTTCAGGATCCCGAGCTATTTTCAGCCATAATGGCTGAAAAGGAAAAAGCGCTAACTAGGCAGGTTATAAATTATGAGTTCTCCTAAAAGAATCATTGTTTTTGCCTCGGGCGACCTCTATAAGATTGGAGGTCTGCAACGGTCCTATGCCATGCTCACTCAGTATTTGGTCGACGTTGGGCATACTGTCTCCGTGTTTGGATGGGACACTGGAGCGGAAGGGAGAGGGCTAGCCTATCCACTAGACGAAAAGGTAGGCTTGAGATTGTTCAAGTCTGCTAGGTCAAAAAAAATCGCAGACGAGATTGCCGCAGCTGTTTCATCCTTTATGCCGGACGTCGTGCTGATCGTCAATAGCTCGCATCCCGGCCTCTTTATTAGCCTCGCTATTCGACATTTGGGCATCCCTATTGTTTATTCAATCCGGGGGAGTGCTGAATTCTGCTTGCGATATCTATGGCCATGCAAGCGAATTTTGGAACTCGTTTTTTATGGGGCTAATGCAGGCCATGTACTCATGCCTTCTTATCGAAAGCTATTCCCTCCGAGTATACGAGAAAAACTCGAGATAATCCCAAGCCAGATTGAGCCTGCCAAGACTTTCGGTGCACCCGACAGACCCAATGAATCGGGCCGATATGTCGTCTTGTACTCTGGCAGATTTTCTTTCGAGAAAAGAGTTGGTTTGTTGATCAAAGCATTTTCGGCTCTTCGAGATGAGTTTCCTCAGTGGGATTTATGGCTCTATGGAGACGGCGTAGAGTTGTCAAATGCTCAAGATTTAGTAAAGGAGCTGCGACTTGAAGAGAGGGTCGTCTTTGGTACCGCAAGAAACACGGATGAAATGTACCAAGTCTATCCGAAGGTTCATTTAAAAGTGCTGCCTTCGGAGCAAGAGGGGTGCCCTATGGCACTGAGAGAGGCTATGGCACATCAGATCCCGGTCATCGCATTTGAAGAATGTTCTGGAAGCAATGAAATCATTACGGACGGTAAGGATGGACTCTTAATTTCCCGAGATGCAGATAGAGTGAATTCTCTGGCTCATGGTATGCGTCGGCTAATGGAAACCCCTTCGTTGCGGCGGGAAATGGGAATTGAAGCTCGCCTTACTGCTGATAAGTTTCATCCGGACGAGATTCATAGCCGATGGGAGCGATTGCTGGTTGACGCAGCAGAGGCTCGGGGAGTTGCTTCGTCGGAGATTCGCGCAAAGTATAACCAGGAGCATACTCTGGCACTGGAAGAGCTAGATCATTTACGGCGTAATAATAGATATTCGAACGTTTATTCATTTACCAGAGATCCTGAGCTATTCGAAGAGCATAAATCCGACTATCTGCTTGTCTACGGACATAGTCTTTTCGACAAAACTTACTATGGCGAAGAGTACTTCGATGTAAAAATGGCAGGTATAGATCCTTTGTTGCATTACTTATCCGTTGGATGGCGTGCTGGCCATAATCCATCGGCCGAGTTCGACACGGTGGCTTATAGACAGGCATACATGGCTTCTGACGATCAGCAGTGCCCCCTCGTCCACTACTATCGGTATGGGCGATTCAACGGTGCGCGCCCGTTACCAGTGTTAGAAACCGAGAATCAAGAGTTTTCCCAAAGGCGGCTGCGGCAGGGTAGTTATGCTCTACATGAGGATGTGCAAATTGAATTGCGCATTCTTTCTGAACTACAAGCCACAGATCTATGAGAGTCTTGGATGAAATCGAAATCTATCCTAATTACTGGCGGTTGCGGATTTATTGGAACATCTTTGGCATCGTCACTGCTGAAACATCACCCTGGTTGCCATATTCGCATTTTGGATAACCTGACAACAGGCTCTGAACAAGATCTGGCTGAGGTGGCCGAATATCGGAGAGTAGAGGCCGGCCAATTGGTGTCGCATAAAAAGGGTGTTGTCCTCATAGAAGGGGATATTCGAGATGCCTCGGTAGCGGCGCAAAGTGCCGCTGGCATGGATTGCATAGTACACCTTGCGGCCAATACGGGCGTGGGTCCGTCAGTGGACAATCCGAGATTGGATCTGGAATGTAATGTTGTCGGCACATTCAATATGCTAGAGGCGGCTCGATTGCATGGAGTTCGCAAATTCGTATTCGCCTCGTCAGGCGCTCCGGCGGGTGAGGTCGAGCCACCTATTCATGAGGAGTTGCCACCACATCCGGTCTCTCCTTATGGGGCAAGTAAGCTATCCGGTGAAGGGTATTGTTCAGCTTATTTCCGCACCTTTAAAATAGATACCGTTTGCTTGCGGTTTGGAAATGTTTATGGCCCTCGTTCAAAGAAAAAGAGTAGTGTGGTAGCCAAATTTATCCGTCAGGCACTAGCAGGAGAAACATGCACCATCTTCGGTGATGGTACTCAAACCCGAGATTTCATCTATATAGATGACCTTGTTCGTGCAATCCGGTCGGGTATCGAAAAAAGCGTAGGAGGAGAGACCTTTCAAATTGCCACCGGTGCGGAAAGTACGGTGGGAGAGGTGGCGAGCATGATTGCTGGCGTTCTGCGAGAGCGAGGCGTTGTCATGACGGTTCAGCACGATGCGCCGAGGCTTGGTGACGTAAAACGAAACTATTCCGATACTACAAAGGCGGCGCAAGTATTGGGGTGGGCTGTTGAGGTCCCTCTGAACGACGGAATCGTACGGACCATTGATTATTTTCTTGCTCAATCCCAGAGTTGATCTATGCACAAGACGGAAAGCGCAAGACGGATAATTGTAGTGCTCAGCGCAGGCCGGTCAGGCACGTCACTGTTGATGCAGGCGCTTGCCCGACTTGGCATGACTTTGTCCGAGGAGCTGCTTGGCGGTCGCTATGAGAATCCTGACGGATTTTTTGAAGATGTTCGTATCGTTGAGCTTCATAAAGAACTGTTGGAGCGGTTGGAGACAAAAGGAACTCTCCCGCTTCCTGACGATTGGCAGCGGCATGAGGCGACCCGTGAAATCAGCGTTAAATTGAGGGCATTGGTACACGACCAATTATTACATACGGAAGGAATTTGGGGCTTTAAGGATCCGAGGACAGCTACCTTCCTTCCGATGTGGCTCAGGATCTTCAATGCTGAGAAAGTAAATCCGGTCTTTATCTTGGCACTGCGGGAACCTGCCAGTGTTATCAGTTCGTTCGTTCGGCTGTACAACAATCCCCCCGAGTTGGCGGAGTTGGTATGGTTGAGTCGGACGTGTGACGCACTTCATCACACTGGGGCCGATTGCTACATTGCACATTATGAGGATTGGTTTTCAAGACCCGGCGACTTAGGGCGAGAACTCATGCAGTATTCTGGTCTTGATACGATTTTCAAAGGGAATGTGGATGATGCCCTTAGGGAAGTCATAAAGCCAAATTTGAATCGTTCCGTCCATGATCCATACGAGATCGGCAATGAATTCGTTCAAAGGCTTTTTGGAGAGTTGTCGGTTTGTCGGGGCGCAGAATTTGATCGACCGAAGTTGATGCACGAAGTTAGGGCTTGTGTCAGGGCGATGGATGACTTTAAAGGATGGTATTTGGATGCGCATCGCGCAACTGTTCAGCTAAAGAGCCTTACTCGGGTAGTGGAGAGTGAAAAGGCGCGGCAGGCGAAGCAGGCTCAAGAGCTCGTTGAAGCTAAGGCCGAAATTGAAGTTTTAAGAAGGGTTGGGGCAACCGGCTTCGAATCAAAATCGGCATCTTCGAGTCTGCCCAGCATGGGACAGGTTGATGCGCAGAATTTTTCGGAATCAGGCAATCGCTCTCTTGTCGACACTTCCATTGACACCTCCCGGGAACAATTGACGCGCACGCAAGAGATGCTTGCACAGGCTCTGAATACTATCGATGCTCAACGGGAAGCATACTACGTTGAACTTGCTGCTGAGCGAGCAAAAGAGGCTTCGCTCGAAAGACAATTGAGCGATGCACGGAGTGTCGCAGAGAAGCAGATGGACCGGTATCAGACTATGTGGGCGGAATCGATGGACAATCATCGGAGGGAGATTGACATGGAGCGTGAGAATCTAAGGGCGGCGGGGAGTGAGTATAGAGGAGTGATTAATGCTCGAATCGAGGATTTGGAGAACCAACTGCGAAACGCGAAGACCGAATGGGAAACTCGTTTAAACCGATACCAGGATGATATCGCTGATTGGAGAGAAGAGTCTCGGACCAAGAGCGACGCTGAACGAGGCGACCTTGACAGGTATCGGGTTTTACGAGAAGAGCAACAGATAGCTGCTGTGGACATGCTCCAGCGAGAGTTGGAAACTGCTAAAGCTGAGTTGGACTCTCAGCAGACACAGCATCAGGCTCTTGTAGAAGAACTGCTGTCTAAGCATCAAGAGGAAATCGGACAACAGTTTGCTGCAACAACCGATGCTCAAGCAAAGTCTGAAGAGTTGAGTGCCCGTATTGAGGAGTTGCTTGGTGATTTGCACGATTTGACCTCTATCAACGCCCAGTATGTAATGCAGGCAAAGGCGCTGCACGACGAGAATGAGCGCTTACGCGCCAAACTAGCAACGAAGCCCGTACCTAAGCCCGCAGCCACAGCCCCTGTTAAGGCGTCCTCACCTAATGTCGTCGAGGGTAAGGGGGCGGGCGGGACAGCCTCATCCACGCATAAGCCCCCCCCAGCGGGTAAGGCAAAAGCTGCCGCTGGACCACAGAAAGAAAAATCTAGTGTCCCTCAGGAAAAAGGGGCGCCAAAGAACCGGCCGATGCCTGCCCCTCAAAAGAAGATTCCTCCCAAGCCGCCCGTCATCAGGACAGAAGGTGGCACGAACTCTCCACAAGATAAGCGTGCCCGTTTGATGAATAAACTAAAGAAAGACCCTCATAGCTATTTTGCAGATTCCAAGCTTTTCTTTTTGCGCCCAGCGCAGTATCTTTTCAAGAAAAAATCCTAGCGCTTATGGCGTGTGTGAAGGTTCCGTCGCCACGCCGTCACGTTTAAAATCGAGGACATTGGCCTCGTAAACTTTTCCCTACATGGGGTAATTGATGTCCGGTAATGGTTGCGTAGACAATATTGGCAAGCGAAGCTGGATCCTCAGTTTCCATATGGGTTCTTTCTTCCTCTGTATACATTAAGAAAGTCGTTGTAGCTACTTAAAGCGGACCTTACGTAACACCTCCGTACAGTTGCCTAACTTTCCGCTCTTTATACTGTCTTGAGAGGAAAATTCTATCCACGGCGGTGCGGCTTAAGGGGGCAACATGGCGGAATCCTCTGTCACCTTTACGGTTTTCACGCCCACCTACAATCGCGGCGCAACCCTGGCTCGTGTCTGTGATTCCCTACGCACCCAGACCTTCCGCGACTTCGAGTGGCTGATCGTCGACGACGGCTCCACCGACGACACCCGCCAGCGTGTCCAGGCCTTCCAGGCCACCGCCGACTTTCCCATCCGCTACCTGTGGCAGGAGAACCGCCACAAGAAATCCGCCTTCAACCACGGTGTCCGCGAAGCGCATGGCGCGCTGTTCGTCGCGCTGGACAGCGACGACCAACTATTTCCCGACACGCTGGCTCGGTTGCATCGCGTCTGGCTGAGCATTCCGGCTCCGGATAGAGAAAACTATTCTGCCGTGACCGGCCTCTGCGCCCGCCCCGACGGTTCCATCGTTGGCGACTGCTATCCGCAGGACCAGATCGACGGTACGCCGCAGGAGATGCATTACAAGTACAAGATCAGGGGCGAGAAGTTCGGCTTCCAGCGCACGGATGTGCTGCGCCGATTTCCCTTTCCGGAGGACATCCGGGGATTCGTGCCGGAGAGCATCGTGTGGTCGGCGATTGGGCAGCAGGGGTACAAGACGCGCTTCGTCAACGAAGTCATGCGTGTCTATCACGACTCTCCCGATTCGCTCAGCCGCCAGGGGGCGGTCAATGCACGCACGCATGCCCTGGGCCTGTACCTGCTGGCCCGGGACATACTGAACAATAGCCTGCGCTGGTTTTTCTACCAGCCGTGGGAATTCCTGATGGCGGGGGCGCGGTATACGCGCTTTGCGCTGCATCTGCACCATGACCGGCGCAAACCGCCCGAAGGCTTTCGCGGCCTGAACGGCCTGGGCGCGCGCACCCTGGCGGTCCTGATGGCGCCGCTGGGCTTGGTCATGTATTGGCGTGATTGCCTGCGTGCGCGGCCGCATGCCGTCGGACCGGACGGCGCGTCGGCCTGATCGGAGCCGGCCGGCGCTCGCGGCAGCCCAGGACCGCCTCCTTCACGCTCGGTTCAATCGTCGTTCCCGTCTTCTTTGTCATCATCCGGCGCCGGCTCCAGCTCCACCAGCCCGAACGGCAGTAAATCCGCCAGGTCATCCGACCACCCGAACTCGTCCCCCTGGTGATCCAGCTTGACGAACCGCTCGCCTTCGATCGGCGATAGCTGGATGGCCCACAGGTAGATGCATTCGTAGACCTCGTCCGGACCGGGATTGAGTCCGCCCTTGCTGCCGACCCACCGCATGCCTTGCCCGCCCATCTGCACATGGATGTCGTTGGCGTCCGGCTCGGCGCCGGTTTCCAGCGGCCGCGCGAAAGCCACCCATTCATGGCCGTTCTCGGCGACGCCGGCGCCGGCCAGCACGGCCTTGCCCAGATAGGCGGTCAGGGCGTCCGCCGTCTTGGCCAGCATGGCAAGCTCGGCCTCGGTGAAGCGCAGGAGGGGATCGGTGGACATGGGCGTTCCGTGAGCAGGGTGAAGACGGGCCGCACGCGGCGCGCGGCCCACGGCAACATGATACGCCGGGCGCGGCCCGGGAAGGCATCATCCGGCCTACAATCCCAGGTTGGATTTTCTCCCTGGATGCTTCGTATTCCGATATGGCCCAATATGTCTACACCATGAACCGCGTCGGCAAGATCGTGCCGCCCAAACGGCAGATCCTGCGCGACATTTCGCTTTCGTTTTTCCCCGGCGCCAAGATCGGCGTGCTGGGCCTGAACGGCTCGGGCAAGTCCACGCTGCTCAGGATCATGGCCGGCGTGGACAAGGAGATCGAGGGCGAAGCCACGCCCATGCCGGGACTGAACATCGGCTATCTGCCGCAGGAGCCGCAACTCGATCCGCAGCATACGGTGCGCCAGGCGGTGGAAGAGGGCCTGGGCGCGGTGGTGAACGCCAAGAAGCGGCTGGACGAGGTGTACGCCGCCTATGCCGAGCCTGATGCCGATTTCGATGCGCTGGCGGCCGAGCAGGCCGAGCTGGAGGCGATCATCGCCGCGGCGGCGTCGAGCGGGGCGGACGACATCGAGCACCAGATGGAAATCGCGGCCGACGCGTTGCGCCTGCCGCCCTGGGATGCGACCGTGGGCAATCTGTCGGGCGGCGAGAAGCGCCGGGTGGCGCTGTGCCGCCTGCTGCTGTCCAAGCCGGACATGCTGCTGCTGGACGAGCCCACCAACCACCTGGATGCCGAAAGCGTGGAATGGCTGGAGCAGTTCCTGCACAAGTTCCCGGGCACGGTGGTGGGCGTGACCCACGATCGCTACTTCCTGGACAATGCCGCCGAGTGGATCCTGGAACTGGACCGCGGCCACGGCATTCCCTGGAAAGGCAACTACAGTTCCTGGCTGGAGCAGAAGGAAGCGCGCCTGAAGCAGGAAGAGGCCGCCGAGTCCGCGCGCCAGAAGACGATCCGGAAGGAACTCGAGTGGGTGCGCCAGAATCCCAAGGGCCGACAGGCCAAGGCCAAGGCGCGCCTGTCCCGCTTCGAGGAACTGTCTTCCCATGAATACCAGAAGCGCAACGAGACCCAGGAAATCTTCATTCCGGTCGGCGAGCGCCTGGGCAACGAGGTGATCGAGTTCGCCAATGTCAGCAAGGCCTACGGCGAGCGGCTGCTGATCGACAATCTCAGCTTCAAGGTGCCGCCCGGGGCCATCGTCGGCATTATCGGCCCCAACGGCGCGGGCAAGTCGACGCTGTTCCGCATGATCGCCGGCCGCGAGCAGCCGGATTCGGGCGAGGTCAAGATGGGGCAGACCGTCAGGCTGGCCTATGTCGACCAGTCGCGCGATGCGCTGGAAGACGCGAAGACGGTGTTCGACGCGGTGGCCGACGGCGCGGACCTGCTCACGGTCGGCAAGTTCGAGATGTCGTCGCGCGCCTACCTGGGCCGTTTCAATTTCAAGGGTGCGGACCAGAACAAGGTCGTGGGGCAGTTGTCCGGCGGCGAGCGCGGGCGCCTGCACATGGCCAAGACGCTGATCGCGGGCGGCAATGTGCTGCTGCTGGATGAACCGTCCAACGACCTGGACGTGGAAACCCTGCGCGCGCTGGAAGACGCGTTGCTCGAGTTCCCGGGCTGCGTCATGGTGATCAGCCACGACCGATGGTTCCTGGACCGCATCGCCACGCATATCCTGGCGTTCGAGGGGGACTCGCAGGTGGTGTTCTTCGACGGTAACTACCAGGAATACGAGGCCGACAAGAAGCGCCGGCTGGGCGAGGAAGGCGCCAAGCCCAGGCGGTTGCGCTACAAGGCCTTGAAATGACCGCCGTTGCCGGGCGCGCGCCGCGCCCGGCAGCCGGCAACGTTCCCGCGCCGGCCGCATCGAACCCAGGAGCCGCAATGCCTCTGCAAGCATCCGATTCCCTCTTCCTGATCATCGACATGCAGGAAAAGCTGCTGCCGGCCATGGCCGACGGCGGCCGCGCGCTGGCGCGGGCCGTGCGCCTGGCGCGCGCGGCGCGCCTGCTGGACGTGCCGGTGGTGGCGACCGAGCAGCAGCCCGGGAAGATCGGGCCGACGGTGGAACCGCTGCGCGACAGCATCCAGCGCACGCTGGCCAAGACGCATTTCAGCGCGACGCGCCAGCCGGGCTTCGACGGCTGGCTGCCGGCCGCGCGCAAGACAGTGCTGGTGGCGGGCGTCGAGGCCCATGTCTGCGTGCTGCAGACGGTCATGGGCCTGGCGGAGAAGGGATATCGCGTGGCGCTGGTGGCCGACGCGTCGGCCTCGCGCAGCCCGGCCGATCATCATGCGGCGCTGCGCCGCGCGCGGGCCCACGGCGCGGACATCGTGACCGTGGAAATGGCCATGTTCGAATGGCTGGACCATTGCGAGCATCCGCGGTTTCGCGAGGTGTTACAACTGGTCAAGCAGAATACCAATTAAGACCCCGGTCCCTGCGGCGCGCCATATTGCCCAATTTCTTGACACACCTGCTGGGCAAACCTAACACTATCCGCGCGGACAATTTGCGATCCTGGATTCTCTGATCCGTATAGAAGAAAAGGAGTCCGCCATGACGTTCAAGACCTTTTCCAAGGCTGCCGCCATTGCGCTGCTGGCCGTCTCCGCGGCCGGTTGCTCCAGCTGGGACAGCATGAGCCACCGCCAGAAGAGCACCGTGACGGGTGCGGGTATCGGCGGCGTGGCCGGGGCCGTCATCACCAACGGCGGCATACTGGGCACGATCGGCGGCGCGGCGCTGGGCGGCGTGATCGGCGACCAGGTCGGCAAGTAGGGCGCTGCGGGCCTGCCGCCGCGGCAGCACGCGGCGGCCCGGCAAGGCGTTTTCATCTGGATGCGGAATGGCCGGGAAACCGGCCATTCTCGTTGTTGCGTCCGCCACACGCGCGGGCCGGCTTGCGCCGGACCAGGATCCTCTTTCTCGTTGGGCGGGCGCCCGATCGGCGGCACGGCGCGAAGCGCCTCGCCGATTATTATTGCCCCATGAACCCTGCATCGCGATCCAAGCCGCGCTTCGCGCATCCCGTTTCCCGTCCGGATCCCGCGCGAGGCGCGCGGTGAATCCCGGCTTGCGCGCCGAGGCGCTGCGGGCCCTGGCCGCTTCCGGATGGGAAAGCAAGCTGGCGGCCGTCGACGGCATCGACGACAGCCTGCCCGTGGACGCGAGCGAGCCGCTGCAGGAACCGCCCGGCCTGCCGGGCCGTCCGGCCCGGCCGGAGCTGGTCCCGCGGGCGCACGGCCGGCAGCGCTCGGTCCGCTCGCCGCTGGGCCGGGCGATCCTGCTGCATTCGCTGGCGCATATCGAATTCAATGCGATCAATCTCGCGCTGGACGCCATCTGGCGCTATCCCGGGCAGCCCGAGGCGTATTACCGCGACTGGCTGCGCGTGGCGCGCGAAGAGGCGTATCACTTTTCGCTGCTCAACCGCCACCTGGGCTCGCTGGGCCATGCCTACGGGGATTTCCCGGCCCACAACGGCCTGTGGGAAATGGCCGAGAAGACCCGCGGCGACCTGCTGGCCAGGCTGGCCCTGGTGCCGCGCACGCTGGAGGCGCGGGGCCTGGACGCATCGCCGCTGATCCGCGCCAAGCTGGCGCAGGCGGGCGACACGGAAGGGGCCGCCATTCTCGACATCATCCTGCGCGACGAGATCGGCCACGTGGCCATCGGCAATCGCTGGTTCCGCCATGGCTGCGCGCTGCGCGGCCTGGATCCCGTGGCCGCCTACGCCGCGCTGGCGAACGAGTACGGTGCGCCGCCGCTGCGCGGTCCCTTCAACCTGCCGGCGCGCCGCGCCGCCGGCTTCGACGAGGAAGAGCTCGCCGCGCTGTCGCAAGCGGCCGGTCGCGTATCCGCTACTTGATCATCTGGTTGATCTCGATGATCGGCATCATGACCGCCAGCACGATCACCAGCACGATGCCGCCCATGACCAGGATCATCAGCGGCTCGAGCAGCGCGGTCATCGCCATGGCGCGCCGCTCCAGGTCGGCGGACAGGGTCCGCGACGCGCGGTCCAGCATGGGCGCCAGGTCGCCCGTGCGTTCGCCGCTGGCGATCAGGTGGACGAGCAGCGGCGGGAAGACTTTCTGCATCTGCAGCGACGCGGCCAGCGGGGCGCCTTCGCGCACGCGGTCGGTGGCCTCGTCGACGGCCGCGCGCAGGCGGTCGTTGGTCAGCGTCTGGCCCGCCGCCTGCAGGGCGCGCAGCAGCGACACGCCGCTGCCGGTCAGGATCGCCAGGGTCGAGGCGAAGCGCGCGGCGTTGATCTCCAGGGCGAAGCGTCCGGCCAGGGGCAGCCCGAGCACGCGTCGGTGCCAGCGCAGCCGCGCGGCCGGCGCGCGCAGCGACCAGCGCCAGGCGGTGGCGGCGGCCATGGCCAGGGCCGCGCCGATCGCGCCCCAGTCGCGCACCAGTTCACTGGCGGCCACCATGGCGCGGGTCAGCAGGGGCAGTTGCTGGTGGGTCTGGTTGAAGGCGCCGATGACCTGGGGCACCACGTAGCCGAGCAGGAAGAAGACGATGCCGACCGACACCAGGCCGACGATGGCGGGATAGATGAAGGCCGTCATCACCTTGCCGCGCAGGGCATTGCGCTGTTCGATGTAGTCGGCGAGCTTTTCCATGACCTGGGCCAGGTCGCCGGACTCCTCGCCGGCCGCCACCAGGGCGCGGTAGATGTCGGGGAAGTCGCGCGGCCGCGTGCCCAGGGCCTCGGCCAGGCGGTGCCCGGCCCGCACGTCGGCGCGCACGGCCGCCAGGGCCTGCGCGATATGGCGTTTCTCGGCCTGCTCCAGCGTGGCGGTCAGCGCCGCGTCCAGCGGCAGGCGCGCGGCCAGCAGGCTGGCGATCTGGCGTGTCAGCCAGCCCAGCTCGGTGTCGCTCAGGCGCCTGGCGAACAGCCGCGCCGAGCCGACGGCCGCGCCGCGGCCCGCATCCTTTACGTCCAGCGGGGTCAGGCCGCGCGCGCGCAGCGCGTTGCGCGCGCCGCGCGGCGAGTCGGCGTCGATCATGCCGCGTTCCAGGCGGCCCGTGGCGTCGGCGGCTTCGTAGGTATAGGACGGCATCCGGGCTCCGTGATCGTGCGGGTCAGGCGTCGCGCGTGACGCGCACGACTTCTTCCGGCGACGTGGCGCCCGCCGCCACCCAGCGCTCGCCGTCTTCGCGCATGCTGTGCATGCCCTCCGCCGCGGCGGCCCGGCGCAGGTCCTGTTCGCCGGCGCCGGCGTGGATCAGCCCGCGTATCGCGTCGTCGATGACGAACAGTTCGTGGATCCCGGTGCGGCCGCTGTAGCCGGTGTGATTGCACGCCGGGCAGCCGACGGCGCGCCACGCGGGCCGGCCGTCCTCGCGCGGCGCGGGCTGGCGGCAGTGGACGCAGAGCTTGCGTACCAGCCGCTGGGCCAGCACCCCCAGGAGCGACGAGGACAGCAGGAAGGGCTCCACGCCCATGTCGGTCAGGCGGGTCAGCGCGGAGACGGAATCGTTGGTGTGCAGCGTGGCCAGCACCAGGTGACCGGTGAGCGAGGCCTGCACGGCGATCTGCGCGGTTTCCAGGTCGCGGATCTCGCCGATCATGACCACGTCCGGATCCTGGCGCAGGATCGCGCGCAGCGCCACGGCGAAGGTCATGTCGATGCGCGGGTTGACCTGGGTCTGGCCGATGCCGGGCAGGTCGTATTCGATGGGGTCTTCCACTGTCATGATGTTGGCGGTCGAGGCGTCGAGCCGCGCCAGCGAGGCATACAGCGTGGTGGTCTTGCCGCTGCCGGTGGGGCCGGTGACCAGCACGATGCCGTGCGGCTGGCGCACCAGCCGGTCCAGGCGCGCCAGCACCCCGGGCGCCATGCCCAGGGTCTCCAGTCGCAGCCGGCCGGCTTCCTTGTCCAGCAGGCGCAGCACCGCGCGCTCGCCGTGTCCGGTCGGCAGCGTGGAGACGCGCACGTCGATCGGCCGGCCGCCCACGCGCAGCGCGATGCGGCCGTCCTGCGGCAGGCGTTTCTCGGCGATGTCCAGGTTGGCCATGATCTTGATGCGGGAGATCAGCGCATGGTGCAGGGCGCGCCGCGGGCTCACCACGTCGCGCAGCGTGCCGTCCACCCGGTAGCGCACCACGGAATGGGTCTCGAAGGCTTCGATGTGGATGTCGCTCGCGCCGTCGCGCGCGGCCTGGGTGAACAGCGCGTTGATCATGCGGATGACGGGCGCGTCGTCCTGGGTGTCGAGCAGGTCCTCGACTTCCGGGATGTCCTGCATCAGGCGGTCGAGGTCGATCTCGTTCTCGGCCGCGCCCATGACGCTGGCGGCATCGCCCGTCTGGGCGTAGGCGGCGGCCAGCAGCGTTTCCATTTCCTCGTCGGGCACTTCGCGGGTCCGCGCCAGCGGATGGTGCCGGCGCGCCTCGGCGCGCGCCCAGGACGGCGTGCGCGGGCTGAAGGTGAGCACCGCGCCGTCCGGCCGGATGGTCAGCAGCGCGCGCTGCGCCCGCGCCCAGGCATAAGGCAGCGCGTTCATGGCTGCACCGGTTCGGGCTTGAAGCCCAGGTTGCGCAGCAGGGCGATGGCGGCGGCGATCGACTCGCGGTCGCGCGCGACGCGGGTGCGCACCAGCGTGCCGGCGCCGCCGGGCGCGACCTGCGTATAGGCCATGAGTCCGGTGGCGCGCACCTGGTCGACGATGCGGCCGGCTTCGGCGGCCGAGTCGGTGCGGGCGATTTCCAGCACGGCGGCGGGCCCGTCCCGGTCGGCGCGCGCGGCCTCGCTGGCGATGGCCGGGGGGCCGCCCGCCGGCGCGGCGGCCGGTTCGGGCCGCGCCGGCGCCGGATGGACTTCGACGCTGGAAGCCGTGGCGGGGGGCGGCTGGCGCAGCGTGCGGTCGGCGTGCCCGGGGCGCAGGTCCAGCTCCTGCCCGGCCGGCTGGCCGGACGGCTCCAGCGCGGGCAGGCGTGGCGTGTCCGCCTTCGGCAGCGGCCAGCGCTGCTCGGGCCGGGCGTTGTCCTGGACGCGCCGCATGTAGTCGTAGCGGTCCATGGACACGCGCCGGCTGTCCTGGCTGTTGCGCACGATATGCGGGCGCAGGAAGATCATCAGGTTGGTCTTGGTGCGATTGCGCTTGTCGTAGCGGAACAGCGCGCCCAGGATCGGGATGTCGCCCAGCACCGGCACGGACTGCGTGCCGTTGTCGCTGGAATCCTCCAGCAGGCCGCCCAGCACGATGATCTGGCCGTCGTCGACCAGCACGCTGGTTTCCAGCGCGCGCTTGCGGGTGATGATGCCGGCGTTGCTGACGGCGGTGTTGTCGATGCTGCTGACTTCCTGGTACAGGTCGAGCTTGACCGTGCCGCCTTCGGAAATCTGCGGGCGGATGCGCAGCGTCAGGCCGACGTCCTCGCGCTCGATGGTCTGGAAGGGGTTGCTGGAGCCGTCGCCCGAATTGGTCACGTAGGAGCCGGTCACGAAGGGCACGGTCTGGCCGACGATGATGCTGGCCTCTTCGTTGTCCAGCGTCAGGAGATTGGGCGTGGACAGGATATTGGTGCCCTGCAGCTTCTGCATGGCGCGCGCCAGGAAGCCCAGGTTGATGATCTGGTTGCCCAGCGCGTCGACGGTGCCGTTGATCACGCCCAGGCTCAGGCCCGAGCCCAGCGCGTCGAGCGAAGTCCCGGTGGCGGGCGACAGGTTCAGGCCGCTGCCGCCCAGGTTGGTGCCGCCGATGAAATTGGTGCCGCCGCTGTCCAGGCGGTCGGCGCCCAGCATCCACTGGACGCCGAATTCGGCGGCGTCCTCGCTGGAGACTTCGACGATCAGGCTTTCGACGAGCACCTGGGCGCGCCGCTGGTCGAGCTGGTCGATGACTTCGCGCAGGCTGCGGTAGAGCGGTTCGGGCGCGGAAATGATCAGCGTGTTGGTGGTGGGGTCGGCCTGCACCGTGGCGCCGCCCGCAGAGAAGGCCGTGCCTTGCGTATCCTGGGCGTAGGCGCCGCTGTCGTTGCCCTGGCCGAGGCGGCCCGACATGCCTGTGCCCGTGCCCAGCCCGCCGTTCAGGCCGCCGTTGCCGGACTGCGCGGAGCGGGCCGCATCCAGCAGGCCGGAGGCGCCGCCGGCCTGCCCGCCTCCGCTCCACGGGCTGCCGCTGCCGCGTCCCAGCCCGCCGGCCGCCTGGCCGGCCGTGCCGCCCTGCGTGTTCGATTGTCCGGTGAGCGCGCCGCGCAGCACTTCGGCCAGCTTGACCGCCTGCGCATTGCGCAGGTAGACCACGTGCAGATTGCCCGCCTGGCTCTGCGGATTGTCCAGGCGCGCCACCAGGTCGCGCGCCAGCCGGGCCCGCGCCGGGTTGCCGGCGCGCACCAGCACGCTGTTGCTGCGCGGATCGGCGATCACGTTCACGCGCAGGGTCGGGTCGTTGCCGCCCTGCGTGTCCATCAACTGGCCCACCAGCGTCGCCAGGTCGCTGGCCACGCCGTAGCGCACCGGGATGACGTCGGCCGACAGCGATTCGGGCGTGTCGATGCCGGCGATCACCTTGGCGATGCGTTCCATGTTGTCCGCATAGTCGGTGACGACCAGCGTATTGTTGTTGGGATAGGCATTGATGGGATTGTTGGGGGAAATCATGGGCCGCAGCACGGGCACCAGCGTCGCGGCGTTCTCGTACTGCAGGCGGAACACGCGCGTGACCAGGCCGCTGTCCTGGCCGGCCTGCCTGCCTGCGGTCACCGGCACGCCCTGCAGCTTGGCGTCGGCCTCGGGCACCACGCGGCTGATGCCGCCGACCTCGATCACCGAGACGCCCTGCATGCGCAGCGCGCCGAGCAGCATGTCGTAGGCTGTCCGCGAATCCACGGGTCGTTCCGACACCAGCGTGAGCTGGCCCTTGACCCGCGGATCGACGACGAAGTTGCGGCCGGTGAAGCGCGCCAGCGCGCGCACCACGGCGGGCAGGTCGGCGTCCACGAAATTGAGTTCCACGCGGTCGTCGTCGCCGGCCGGCGCGCCGCTGCGGACCGATGCGGACTCCGGCGACGGCTTCGGGTCCGGATCGACCTCGCGGCCGCCGACCGTGGCGCGCACGCGCAGCGGTCCCAGGTCGCGCGGCGCCGGCGCGGCCGGCGTGTCGGCGCGCCGCGTGGTGGCGGGGTCGACCTGGCTGGCGCCGGCCCGGATCAGCGGGCTGTCCGGCACGGGCGGGGGAGCGGGGCGGTCATCCTGCGTCGCGCAGCCGCCCAGGACCAGCAGGGCGGCCGCCGCGCACGCCATATGGCGTGCGCGGCCCGCGCCGCGCCGCCGCGGGCAGGCCGCCTCGCGGGCGGGGGATGACGGAAGGGAACGCTTTGCATTCATGGAAATCAGCCGGTTCGGAAATCAGGGGAACTGCAATCGGGAAACGCCGCCGCGATACGCGCCCAGCGTGCCGAGCAGGGGCACGAGCGCGTCGCGCGTGGCGGGATCGGTGTCGGGGGCGGGCTGGGCCTGGCCGTCGAAGCGCCAGCGGCTGCCCGAGCCATGGCCCGCGCCCTCGATGCGCAGCGGGCCTTGCAAGGTCTGGATCCGCAGGTCCAGGCCCTTCCCGCCGTCGGACGCGAGCGAGACCCGGTAGTCGCCCAGCGGCTGCACGCGCACGCGGGCCGACGATGCGCGCGACCAGGTCAGTTGCAGCAACGGGCCCGCGGGCGGCCTGCCGCCCAGCGTCATCGCCGGCCACGCCAGGGCCAGCTCGCCACCGGGCTCCAGCGTGTTGAAGGGCGCGCCGATCGCCAGCAGGGCGGTGGCGGGCAGCGCCGCCTTGCCCTTGCCCAGGCGCACGCCGGCCAGGCCCGGCGCGACTTCCAGCGGCGCCGCCAGCCAGGGATGCGAGATGCGGGCCGAGATGCCGACGCCGTCGACCCAATGCCATTGCCAGGCCACAGGGTCGGGCAGGGTGCGCCGCAGGCCGGGCTGGCCGAGCGCCAGGCGCGCCCGGCCGTTCCAGAACGTGCCCGATGCGTCGACCACCGCCATGGGCCAGTCCCGCGGGACGATCCGTATCAGCCAGCGCGCCGGCAGCACGGCGAGCGCGGCGGCCAGCGCGACCGCGACGGCCAGGGCGGGCAGGAGCAGGCGGCGGGCGCTCATGGCCCGCCTTCGCCGGCCGCGGGGTCCTCGGCGGCGCGCAGGCGCACCGAGCCGGATGCCCGCGAGGCCACGGGCTTGCCCAGCGCGTCGCGCGGCCGCGAGATCCGGGCCTGTTCCAGGCGCAGGCGCAGCAGGGCCGGTCCATGCATCAGCCAGTCGAACAGCGCGCCCGCCGAGACATTCTCGAACCGGATCTCCCATGCGTGTCCGTCGTCCTGGCCGGCGACGCGGTGCGAGCCGCCCAGCGCGGCCTGCTCCAGGCTGGCGCGCAGTTCGCCCTCCATGGCCGGCAGCGGCACGCGCGCGCCCTGGTTGCGGCGCAGGGCCCGGGTTTCCTGCACCAGGGCATCGATCGTGGCGGCCTGGGCGCGCAGCCTGGGCAGTTCGGCCTGCCAGCGGGCGGCGTCGCGCCACGCGGGCCGGATCATCAGGAGGAACAGGGCCGCGGCCGCCAGCACGATGGCCAGCATGCGGGCCAGCCGCCGCTCGCGCTCGGTCATGCGGGTCCACTGCCGCCCGGCGGCATCGCGCGCGTTCCGCCAGCGGGCCTGCCAGGCGGCGGGCAGGGCCGGGGGCCGCGGCACGAGGGCGGGGCGCTTCATCGCCTGGACCCCTGTTCGATGCGCACGCGCGAGGGCGGCGCGCCGTTGCCGCCGATGCGGGCCGGCGCGAGCTTCCAGCCCTGGTCGGTGCGCTCGAGCAGCAGGCCTTGCGCGGCCGCCTGCCTGATCGGACCGGCATCGGGCGTGGGCGTGGCCTGGTCGGCGCCTTCGAGCGTGATCGACAACACGCCGTCCTCGTAGTCGAGCGTCGCCGCGCGCGAGCCGGCGGCCGGCAGCAGGCGCGTGGCCGCCAGCGCCAGCGGCATGAAGTCGCCGTCGCTGCCCGCGCCCTGGGCGGCCCGCAGGGCATCTCGCCGTTGCGTGGCCTGCTTGAGCGGGTCGACGATCACGGGCAGTTCGGGAAAGGCCTGCCGGACCTGGGCCTGCATGGCCTGTTCCAGCGCCTTGCCTTCGGCAGCCAGGCGGGCGGCGTGGAGATTCAGCCCGCCGACCCAGACCGCCAGCGCCGCTCCCGCCCAGGCCAGCGGGCCTCGCCAGCGCGAGGCGCCGCGCGCGCTCGGACGCAATTCGGGCAAGGCCAGCGACCAGTCGGGAGACGGCTGCCGCCAGCGCGCATCGGCCGGCAACGCCAGCGGTTCCTCGGGCCTGGGATCGTCGCCGGGCAGCAGGATGCCGGACGGATACAGCGCGGACAGGTTCAGGCCGGCCGTGGACAGTGTGTCCCAGCCGCGGGCGAGCGGGGCGCGGGCGGTCCAGGCGACCGTGGCCATGCCTTCGGCGTCGCGCGGGCCATGGGCGATGGCCAGGTCGTCGGTGGCCGACAGGGTCAGCGGCTCGACCAGGCCGGTCACGGCGGCCTGCAGCCGCGGACCGCGCAGCGGCGGCACGGCGACGCGGGTCTCCACCGTGTCCCCCGGATGCAGCACGGCCTCGACGCGGCCGCTTGGCACCGCGCCGGCCAGTTCGCGCAGCGGCAGCTCGCCCGAGCGCAGGATGCGGCGTTCGCGATCCAGCAGGACGAAGGCCACGGGCGTATCGCCGTTCAATTCGCGCAGCGGCGGCAGGGCCAGGCGTAGTGCGGTTTTCAATTCGATTCCGTCATCCAGACGATGTGCGTGGATTGCTGGTCGTCGCGCTGCAGCAGGGCGTGCATGGCGACGGTGGCCCGGCCCAGGCGCACGGCGCCGGCCAGGCCGAACCAGCGGCTGGTGGCGGCCAGGGTGTCGTGGGGGATCTCGATCTCCGGGTCGGCGAGCCGGTTGGCGAAGTCCCGTCCGTCGTTGAAATAGCGGCCGCGGTCGCGCTCGCCGACCATGGCCATGGCCTGCGCCAGGGACAACCCGGCGACGGCGGCATGGAGCACTTCGGACGGCGCGGTGTTGACGTTGACGGCCGTGTGCGCGGGCAGCACCGTGACGCAGCAGCGCAGGCGCCGCACGGCCTCGTCGTCCAGCGAGCCGATGCCGCGCAGGTCGGCGACCGATTGCAGGCCCGGAGCCGGCGCCGAGCCCGGCATGCCGGAGGACGACGCCGAAGCGGCGTTCCCGCCGCCGGTCCGCGCCTGGCCGTCCGCGATGCGCCGGGCGATGCGCGGCGCGGCGTCCGAAGGCAGGCGCAGAACTTCCAGCAGGCGCGTCAGGGCCGCCAGTTGCAGGGGCTCGACCTGGCCGTTGCGCGCCAGGTTCTGCAGGTTGAACTTGCCTTGTTCGTCTTCGATGCGTCCGGAGAATACCGCGGCGTCGGCGTCGCCTTCCTGGCTGACGCGCATGTCGACGATGGGCGTGGCCCAGGCCTGGTCGTTGCGCGTGGTGGCGCTGCGCCGGCCGTCGGCGCGCAGGATCACGCGCGCCCAGTCGATGCCGCCGATCAGCAGCCAGCGCGCCTGCGCGCGAGCCTGTTCGCTTTGCAGCAGGCGGGCCTGGGTGCTCTGGCGATCGAGCAGCGCGGCGGCGATCGAGGCGGCGGCGGCCACCACCAGCAGGGCGGCGATGACGGCCATGCCCCGTTGCCGTGAAGGGGGCGGGCGCCTGCGCGGGGCGAAAGCAGCCGGGCGGGTCATGGCAGGGCCACCACGCGCCGATAGCTCTGCGCCGCGCCGGGATCGCCGGTCTGCACGACGAAAGCCAGGCCGGTGGCCGGCGGCGACGACGGCGGCGCGGGCAGCGGCGTCCAGCCCTGGCCCGGGATCCAGGCCTGCATGGAAAAGCCGGCGACGCCGTCGAGCACCGCCGCGCCGTCCTGCGGCGACGGCTCGGGCAGCGGGAACGTGTCGCCCGCCGGCGCGGGCGCGCGCCGCAGCACGTTGCCGTCGCGCCACCAGCGCACGCGCTGCCAGTTGCCGGCGAAGGCCGGCCCGCGCACGATATCCAGTTGCAGGGCGCCGCCCTGGCCGTCCAGCCGCAGCGCGGGAGGCAGCGCTCCCGCCGTGCCGGCCGGACGCGCCGCCGCGCCGCCGCCTTCGATCACGGCATCGGGCGCGCGCATCTGCACGTCGGTTTCCAGTTGGCCCAGCACGCGCAGCAGGGCGTCGTCGTGCCCGGCGTCGCGTTCGACGTGGTTGCGCACGCGGATCACGCTGTCCAGGCCGCGCCAGGAAATGACGCTGACGATCGCCATCAGGGCGAGCGCGACCAGCACCTCTATGAGCGTGAAGCCGCGCTGGCCGGCGGACCTCATGGCCGTGAACCGGCCAGCCCGCGCAACCGGGCGAGCAGCCGGCCATCGTCGGCGGTGACGCGCACCGTCACCTGCCGGAAGCTGTTGTTGGCGGTGCCCTCGACGATACGCTCGCAGGTCAGCGCCAGCGCTCCTTGCGGGCAGGGCGTGCGCGTGCGGCCCAGGGGCGGGAACAGGCGTTGCGCGCGCAATTCGGCCAGCGCGTTCTCGGCCGAGACCAGCGCCAGCGCGCGGTCGCGCATCGCCGCCTGGCCGGTGGCCATCTGGCCGACCGCGCGCACGCAGGCGGCCAGGGCGATCGCGATGATGGCCAGCGCCACCAGGATCTCCAGCAGCGTGAACCCGGCTTCGGCCGCGGCAGGCTTCATGGCAGTACGGCATAGCGTCCGGCCGCGTCGCGCGTGAGCAGGATGCGTTGGAAATCGTCGCGCAGCTCGATGCGCATGGGCGGGGCGATCCATTCGCTGGTGAAGGCGGCGCCTTGCGCCGGCTCGATGCGCGCCTGCACGCGGCCGGCGTCCCATTTGCGCGGTCGCAGCGATTCGTCGCCGCGGAAATCGTCGGGCTGCGGGTGCTCGGTGACCGCGGCCTGGGCATCGTCCGGCGTCCAGGCCGGCCGCCGCAGGAACCGGTAGCCGGCCTCGTCGGCCTGCCAGAATATGGGCCGGCCGCCCGCGCGGGCCTCGGTCTGCGCGACCTGGAAGAGCTGGACCAGGCGCCGGGCGTCGCGCGCCAGGGGCCGGTCTGCGCGCGGGAAGGCGGCCAGGCCGACGCTGGCCGTGGCGATCGCGACGATGGCGATCACCACCATCAGCTCGATCAGGGTGAAGCCGGCCTGGCGCCGTGCCCGGCGGGGCACGGGATCACAGGGTCCAGGAACCGATGTCGGCATCGCTGCCTTCTCCGCCGGGCTGGTTGTCGGCGCCCAGGGAGAAAACGTCGATTTCGCCTTGCACGCCGGGGTTCAGGTATTGATAGGGATGTCCCCAGGGATCGTTGGGCAGGCGCTCGAGATAGCTGTGCCAGCCGGGCAGCTGCGCATTGGCCGGGCGTTCCACCAGCGCGCGCAGGCCTTGCTCGGCGGTCGGATAGCGGCCATTGTCCAGCCGGTAGAGCTTGAGCGCCTGGTAGATGCTGGAAATGTCCTGACGCGCGGCGACGGCGCGCGCCTGATCAGGACGCTCCAGCAGGTTGGGCACGACGAGCCCGGCCAGGATGCCCATGATGACGACCACCACCATGATCTCGATCAGGGAGAATCCGCGCTGGCGAGCGGGGTTGCGCGCGCGCGCCGGGGCACAGGACGGCCGCCGGCGCTGCCTGGCGGCCGAAGGGGAAAGGCGTAGCATGGGGACTCCAGGTAAGGCTGCGGCGCAGGGCCCGCGGCCGGCGCGAGGCTTATGCGCGACTGTCACAACACCTGCGGTTTTCTGTCATATCCGGACGCTATGATGCGTCGCTTCGATGACAGTTATATGTCGGCCGGCCGCCTGGCCTGCCGGCGAACGCTTCATGCCGTTACGCTACGAACCCGCGCGCCTGGCGCGCGCCGCCGCTGTCCTCGCGCTGGCCGCGGGCATCGGGCTCTGGGGCGCGGTGCTGCTCGCGCCGCCGCCCCGGCCCCTGCCGCCCATGCTGACCACGCCGCCGCCCGCGGGCAGCGGCAGCGCGCCCCTGGCGCAGTGGTTCGGCAGCTCGGCCGCGTCGGTCAAGGTGACAGTGCTGGGGTTGATCTCGGCCGGCGAGCGCGGCGCGGCCATCCTGCGCATCGATGGCGGCCCGCCGCAGGCATACCGCGTGGGCCAGACCATCGCCGACGGCGTGACGCTGGCGCGGGTGGAGCAGGGCGGCGTGGTGCTGGACCAGGCCGGCGCGCCGATCCGCGTGGAGGCGCCCGCCGCGCCGGTGATGCCCGCGCCGGGCTTCGTTCCGGCCGGACCCTAGCCCGGGCGTTCGTTCGAAGAGGGAAGCGGAATCGCAATCGAGCATCCGCCGCGGTTCGCGCGGGCTCAGGACAGGCCGTGCAACGCCAGCTTCATGAAGCGCTGCGCCACCGACTCGACCTTCTGGTCGGGCACCCGGTGGATCCATATCGCGGCGTAGTTGACCATGCCCAGGACGGCGTTGAGGTCGAACTCCGAGTATTCGCCGATCGTGCCTTCCCGCGAGGCGCGCTGCAGGATGGTGCGCCAGTAGCCTTCGTATTCGGCGCGCAGCTTCAGGACGTTCTTGCGGTATTCGCCGGTCAGGAAAGCGATTTCGCGCAGGCTGACCAGCGCGCTCTGGCGATTGAGCATGGTCTCGGTGACGAGCGCCTTGATCAGGCGGAACAGCGCGTCTTTCGCGGGGCCGGCTTCTTCGGCGATGCCTCTCGCAATCTGGGCCTGCCGCCGAACCGATTCGCTGCAGATCTCGGCGAGCAGCGCTTCCTTGTTCCTGACATGGTGGTAGATGGAAGACCGGCCCAGGCCGCTTACCGCTTCCAGGTCGGACATGCTGGTCCCGTGATAGCCCTTCTCCGCCATCAAGGCCACGGCGGCCCGGAGCAACGTCGTCCGGGAAGAAGTCTCGCTTTCGCTCACATGAGTCCTTTCATCCTAATGATTCCACGAGGCGTCGGCCTGGTGCCGTTCCGCGTCCATGCCTACTGTAACTCCGAGCTCGTCCAGGATCGCCGCCGTATCCGCGCCCGGCCGTGGTGCCGGCGGCACATCGGCCCAGGGCATGGACAGCGTGGGAGTGGGTCGCGGCTCGGCGATGCCGGCCACGCGCTGCCGGGTCAGTTGCCGGTCGCGCGCGACTTCCGTCATGGTGAGCACCGGCGAAACGCACGCGTCCAGGTGCGAGAACCGGTCCAGCCAGGCCTGGCGCGGCAACTGGGCGAATCGGCGCGTGAACTCGCCCCGAAGCGTATCGCGGCTGGCCGGATCCAGCCGGTCGATGCCGCTCAGCCGCTCCAGTTCCAGGCCCGCGAGCAATTGCGCGTAGAACTTGTCCTCGATCGCCCCCACCGCCAGCCACTGGCCGTCCCGGCAGCGATAGCAGTCGTAGTAGGGCGCGGCGCCGTCCAGCGCATTGCGGTTGCGCGCGTCGATCCATTCGCCCATGGCGAGCTGCTCGAACTGGTAGCTCAGGAGATAGGCGGCCCCTGACTGCATGGACGAATCCACCACCAGGTTGCGCTCGCCCCGTTCGACCGCGCGCACGGCCGCCAGGATGCCGAAGGCCGCGAGCAGCGCGCCGCCGGCGTAGTCGCCGATCAGGTTCAGGGGAATGGCCGGCTTGTCACCCCCTATGCCGGCGAGAACGCCGGCGCCCGCGATGTAGTTGATGTCGTGCCCGGCCTTGGCGCTGGCCTCGCCGGACTGTCCCCAACCCGTCAAACGCGTATAGATCAGCGACGGGTTGGCCGCGTGGCACTCGCCCGGGCCCAGGCCCAGCCGCTCCATGACGCCGGGGCGGTAGCCCTCCAGCAGGACATCGCTGCGCCGGACCAGCTGGAGCGCCACCTCGCGATGCGCGTTGCGCTTCAGGTCCAGGACGATGGAGCGCCGTCCCCTGCCCAGTACCGGGCCGGCGGCGGGCGCGTCCTGCGGGTCCCTGTCGACGCGGACGATCGTCGCGCCGAAATCGGCCAACAGCATGCCGCAGAAGGGGCCGGGCCCCAGTCCCGCGAACTCGACGACGCTCAACCCCGACAGAGGGCCGACGCCCTTCGCATTGCTGGTCATTCCAGGATTCCCGTTAAATGCCTCAAGCCTATAGTGTACCGAATGGACGGTACAGTTGGGAACAACGTGGGCCATCTTGGGCCATTTTGGGCTGCCTGAGCGAATTGCCGGACATCCCTTTGTTGAATAAGGGTTTTTCCCTACGATTGCAGGCCTGTCGGCAATTGACCGCGGCACCGCCGGGTGCCACAATGTACCGAACGATCAGTACAGATCCGGCCATCCGTGATTCGATCCGGCATGGACCGATTTCCCGAAGGTGGCCTGCATGTTGCTCTTCTCCGTCGTGCTCAATGGGCTGGTGCTCGGCTCCATCCTCCTGCTGTTCAGCCTGGGCCTGACCCTGATCTACGGAGTCGGGCGGGTCGTGAACTTCGCGCATGGCGCTCTCTTCAGTCTCGGCGCGTTCCTGGGCATGGCCTTGAGCAACAGCGGCCTGTCGTTCTGGACCTGCCTTGCCGTCGCCCCGCTGCTGGTCGCCGTGGCCGCGGTCCTGTTCGATTGGCTGGTGCTGGCGCGCATCCGCGACCGCCCCATGCTGGACAGCCTGCTGATGACCTTCGGGCTGGCGCTCGCCATCACCGGCGGGCTCTACGAGGCCGGCGCCCGCGTCGTCCAGGTACTGCAGGTGCCGGACGCCCTGAAGGGCACGGCGACCTTCCTGGGCGCCAGTTTGCCGCAGTACCGGATCTTCGTGGCCATGTTTTCCGCGGCCCTGATGCTGCTCATTCTCCTGGTGCTCGGCCGCACGCGGTGGGGGTTGCGCGTGCGCGCGGCGAACGACCAGCCGGAAATGGCGGCGTGCCTGGGCATCAACCGCGAAACCCTGATGCATTCGGTGGTCGGCCTCAGCGCGGCGCTGGCGGCCGTTTCCGGCGTCGCCGCGGCTCCCATCACGACCGTGTACGGCACCGTCGGCGACCGTTACCTGATCCTCGCATTCCTGACCGTGATCATCGGCGGGCTGGGCAGCCTGCGCGGAGCGATCACGGCCGCCTACGTGGTCGGAATGCTGGTGGTGCTGGGCGAAGTCTATCTGGGCGGGCAGATGGCGATGATCCTGCTGCTCATGGCCGTCATGGTCATGCTCGTGCGCTGGCCCCGCGGATTCTTCAATGAAGGGCGTGTGGAATGAACGATCGCATCCTGGCTTCCTCCTCCGGCACGCGCCCGGCCGCCGACAGGCGCCGCCCGGCGTGCATGTCGCCCCTGCTCGCGGTGCTGGCCGTCGGCGCGCTCCTGCCCTTCGCGGTGGGCTCCGATTCCTTCCTGCTGGTCCTGCTGTCGCATGCGCTGATCGCGGGTCTCGTGGCGCTCAGCCTGGATTGGCTGCTGGGAACCACCGGCCTCATGTCCTTCGGCCATGCGGCCTGGTACGGGCTGGGGGCGTACACGGCCGGCGTCGTGGCGAAATCGTGGTCCAGCGACATCCTGCTGTGCCTGGCGGCGGCCATGCTCGCGGTCGTCGTGCTGGCGGCGCCGGTCGGCGCGATTCTCGTGCGGCAGATCGGCAAGGCATTCGCCATCCTCACGCTGGCATTGGGACAGATCCTCTATACCGCGATCTTTCTCGCGCCCGGATTGACCGGCGGCGAGGATGGCCTGCAGGGCATTCCGGTCCCCACCTTCTTCGGCTTGCAGATCGCGCAGTTCCAGACCTGGTACTGGATCCTGTTCGCGTGCACGGTGCTGGCGGTCGCGCTGTCGCTCGTCGTCCGGCGAACCCCGCTTGGCCATGCGCTGGCGGCGATCAAGGAGAACCCCGACCGCGCCCGGTTCATCGGCGTGCGCGTCACCCGGCTGAGGCTGCTCGCGTACGTGGCGTCCGCCGCCCTGGCTGCGCTCGCGGGGGCGCTGTTCGCCTTCTTCAACGGAGGCGTGAGCCCGGAAAACCTGCACTGGATGGAGTCCGGGAAGATCCTGATGTGCGTGATCCTGGGCGGCGTGGGCACCTTCATCGGCCCGGTGTTCGGGGGGCTGGCGTTTACGGTCGCGCAGCACTATATCAGCAGCGTCTCCAATTCCTGGCTCATCTATTTCGGCCTGTTGATGATCGGCCTGGTGCTGTTCGCGCCCAAGGGAATCCACGGGATCTGGCAGTCCGCCGCGCGGCGGATGCGCCAGCGGAGAGCTTGAGCCATGATTCTCGAAATCGACAAACTCTCCAAATCGTTCGGCGGCCTGCACGCGGTGCGCGAAGTCAGCCTGGCCGTGCGCCAGGGAACGATCCATTCGATCCTGGGCCCGAACGGCGCGGGCAAGACGACCCTGTTCAACCTGGTCACCGGCTCCCTTGCGCCGACCTCGGGACGCGTGCGCCTGTGCGGGCGGGACGTAACGGGCGCGAGTCCGGACCGGCTCGTGTACCAGGGCGTGGCGCGCACCTTCCAGCGCACCAGCATTTTTCCCTCGCTGTCGGCCGCCGGGAACATCGCGTTGTCCTTGCGCTCGCGCAGGAAGATGAACTTCTCCCTGCGCATGCCCGGCGCCGTCGCGCGGGAGCTCGCCGCGGAGACCCGGCGGATCCTGCGCCTGGTCGGCCTCCTGGAGCATGCCGATACGCCCGCCGGGCGGATGTCCCACGGCAGCCAGCACGCGCTGGACATCGGCATCGGCCTGGCGCTCGCGCCCAGGCTGTTGCTGATGGACGAGCCCTTGGCCGGCATGTCGCGGGGCGATCGGCAGCGCATAGGCGATCTCATCCGGTCCCTGCGCGACGAGCACGGGCTCACGGTCCTGATGGTCGAGCACGACGTGGAACTCGTGATGCGGCTGTCCGACACGGTGACCGTCATGCAGCAGGGGGCGGTGATCGCCGAGGACAGGCCCGAGGAAATACAGCGCAGCCCGGCAGTCCGCAAGGCCTACCTGGTGGGGGAGTTCGCGTCATGAAGCATGAACTGTCGCTGGAGCGCGTGTCCGCCTACTACGGAACGAGCCAGATCGTCGAGGAGGTGTCCTTCACCGTGGAGGCGGGCAAGGTGACGTGCCTGCTGGGGCTCAACGGGATGGGCAAGACGACGACATTGAGGGCCATCATGGGCCTGGTGGACCGCATCGAAGGCCTCGTGCGCCTGGACGGCCAGCCCCTTGCCGGCGTGACCTACAAGCGGGGAAGGGCCGGCGTCACCCTCGTGCCCGAGGACCGCAAGGTGTTCGCCTCGCTGACCGTCAAGGACAACCTCGACGTCGCCGCCCGTCGCGATGCCGCGCGGCCGGGCGCCGCGGTCATCACGACGCAGGAAATGATCGCGCTCTTTCCCCGTCTCGGGGAGAGGTTGGGGCAGAAGGCCGGCACGCTCAGCGGGGGGGAACAGCAGATGCTGGTCGTGGCCCGCGCGATGGTGGCCAATCCCAAGTACATGCTGCTGGACGAGCCGACCGAGGGGCTCGCGCCTTCGTATGTCGAAGCGATCCGCAACGCGATCGCCGCGGCCGCGGGACGCGGCATCGGGGTGTTGCTGGTCGAGCAGAGCCTGCCCGTGGCCATGAGCGTGGGCAGCAAGTTCCTGCTGATGGACCGCGGCCGCATCGTGCTGGAGCTGGACCGGGAAGACGCCCACCGCAACCGCGACCGCATCCAATCGCACCTGACGCTGAGCGAGGAAGCCCCCGCTTGAGCGCACAGATGGCCGGCCGTTCCGGCCGGCCCCCGGACCCGGCACAAGGGTACCTTCGAAAATTCCACCAGGAGACTCGCCAATGAAAATCCGCCGTTCCCGACTGCAACGCATCGCTTGCCGGCTTGCCGCCGGCGTCACCCTCGCCGCCGCCTTCGGCGCGCAGGCCGAGACCCTGGTGGTGGGCGCCCCACTGCCGATGACGGGCTACCTGGGGCCGATCGGCGTCGACCAGAAGCGCGGCATCGAACTCGCCGTCAAGCATCGTCCCCGGGTTCGCGGCATGGACGTGAAGGTCATTTTCGAGGACACGCAGACCAAGCCCGACATCGCGCTGGTCAAGGCCCAGAAGCTGGTGTACCAGGACAAGGCCAAGGTCATCGCCGGGCTCACGGCCAGCTCCGACACGCTGATGGTGGCGGGCCAGGCCGCGCGCCTGAACGTGCCGCTCGTCACCTTCTATGCCCAGGTCAACCAGATCACGGGGACCTCGTGCAACAAGATGCTGTTCCGCACCGCGCCTTACGACGCGATGGTGATCAAGGCGACCGCCAGGCTGATGCAGGACCGCGCCGACCTGCGCGCGAAGAAGTGGTTCGTGGTGTACCACGACATTCTCTGGGGCCGGGACAACAAGGCGGCATTCGCCGCCATCCCGGGAGTGAAGATCGTGGGCGAGGGCGGCCGCGCCCCGGGGCTGGCCGACTGGGCAAGCATGGTCTCGCAGATCCAGGCCAGCGACGCGGACGGCATCTATCTCGCCATGGGCACCGGCGACGAAATGCCCGCGTTCGTGCGGCAGGCGCGCGAATTCGGCCTGAAGCACGTCATTCTCGCCCCGGTCGGCATGCCCGATTCCATGCTCCAGGCGGTGGGCGACGACGGCCAGGGCATGGTCGGGGCGGGCCAACTGGCCAGTTGGATGTACGAAGGGGCTTCCCCGGAGCTGAAGGGCTTCAACCAGGAGTATTTCGAGACCTACAAGGTGGCGCCCGGCGCGGGCGCCATCCAGGGCTACATCGGCATGACCTGGCTGCTGGCCGGCCTGGACCGCGCCAAGTCGCTTTCTTCGCAGGACCTGGTGGCTGCTTTCGAGACGACCAGCGTCAAGACCATCATCGGCGACCTGAAAATGCGCAAGGAGGACCATCAGGGCATGATGGACATCTACCGCACCGAGGCGGTCGCGGTGAATCCTCCCCGGTACGGCGCCAAGGTCGGGTGGAAGGTGGACCAGGTGCAGCGCTGGGCGGACGTCGGGACGACGCCCGGCGAGACCGGATGCAAGGGGCTCTGAGAAAGGTCGCGCCGGCGGGTCGCGGCAGTCTCGCGGCCCGGCCCGGCGACCCGTCCTGGCCGATCGAAGAGAAGACGCATGCACCAGAGCATCTCAGAATACGTCCATGCCCATGCGTTGCGGCATCCCGACCGGCTCGCCATCGCGTCGAAGGAGACCCGCATCGCCTACGCCGGCCTCGCGCGGCGCGTCAACGCGATCGCGGGCTTCCTGCTCGCCCAGGGCATGCGCCGGGGCGATTGCGTCGCGGCGCTGGTGGGCCCCGGCTGCGACGGCTTCGCGCTGTTCCTGGCGGTCAACGCGGTGGGGGCGGTGTGGCTCGGGCTGAATCCGCGCTACAAGTATCGGGAGATGGAATACGTGATCCGGGACTCCGGCGCGCGCTTCCTGTTCTACGTGCCGCGGTTCCGTGATCGCGACTACACCGGCGAGATCTCCCGCCTGCGGCGCGAATGCGGCTCCATCGAGCGCATGTACTGCCTGGACGCCGACGCAAGCCTCGCGCCGTCGATGGCGTGCGTCCTGGCGGACGAATCCGGCCGCGCGCGCGACATGCTCGCGCATGTCGCGGACGATGAAGACCGGGGCTCGCTCACGGCCATGCTCGTCTACACGTCCGGCTCGTCGGGCGCGCCCAAAGGCGTCCTGATTCCCAACCGGTCCATGGTGCAGCGCTCGCGCAACCAGATCACGCAGCTTCCCATGGACGACTTCCCGCGCGTCTACAACTCGTACCCGATGAATCACGTCGGCGGCGTGCACTGGGTCTCGTGCTACGCAATGGTGGCCGGCGGCACGGTGCATTTCCGCGAGTACTTCGATCCGGCGGAACTGCCCGATCTCGTGGCGAGCGAAGGCATCAACGTGCTGCAGTTCTTTCCGGCGATGTACCAACTGATCGTCGATTCCCCGGCGTGCGCGCCGGAGAAGTTCCGTTCGGTGCAATGGCACTTCTTTTCCGGGGCGCCGATCTCCGAATCCCTGCTGGCGCACCTGCGCTCGTGGGGCGGCCGGATCATCACCTCCTACGGTATGTCCGAGACCTGCGGGTCCGTCACCTACGGCGGCCCGGGCCTGTCCGACGACATGCTGGCCAACACCATCGGAAGGCCGGTGCCGCCCGGCGAGGTCCGGGTGGTGAAGCCGGACGGAACCGCCTGCGTCGAAGGAGAAACGGGGGAGATGCAGGTGCGGCCGGAGTTCGGGATGAGCGCCTATTTCAAGCGGCCCGAGCAGACGCGCAGCGCGATCACCGAAGACGGCTGGTTCCGGACCGGCGACCTGGCCCAGGTGCTGGGGCACGGCTACCTGAAATTCGTCGGCCGGCTCAGCGACATGTTCAAGTCCGGCGGGTTCAACGTCTACCCGCGCGAAGTGGAACTGGTGCTGGAAGCCCATCCCTGCATTTCCCTGGCGGCGGTCGTGGCGCGGCCGCACCGCGTGTTCGGCGAGGTGGGGGCGGCGTTCGTCGTCCCCAGGCCCGGCCTCTCGATCTCGGACGCCGAAATGAAGGCATGGTGCATGGAGCACCTGGCGGACTACAAGGTCCCCAAGACGTTCACGGTCCGCCGGGGACTGCCGATGCTGCCGATCGGCAAGATCGACAAGGTAACGCTCAAGGACGAACTCGCGCGGGCGGCATCCGCGCTTCACTAGGGCGCGGGCCCGCAACTCATGCAAAGGACCAAGATGGATTCTTCCCTTGTCGCGGTGAAATCCGTGCAGCCGGGCGTCGCCCTGGTCACCATGCGGCGCGAGGCCAAGCTCAATGCCTTCAGCGACGAACTGATCGCCGCGATGACGGCCGCGGGCGAACGCCTGCGCGACGATGCGAGCCTCAAGGCGGTGGTGGTGACCGGAGCGGGCCGTCTGTTTTCCGCCGGGGCCGACCGTAGCCTGTTCGGGGTGCTCGAGAGCGAGCCCGACCTGAACCGGTCGCGCCGGATCCTGGCGCGTGGCAAGCGGATGTGCGACCTGTGGGAATCCCTTCCCATGATCACCATCGCGGCCGTGGAGGGCGGGGCGGTGGGCGGCGGACTCAGCCTGGCCCTGGCCTGCGACTGGAGGGTGTTTGCCTCGAACGCGTGGGCGATGGTTCCGGAAGTCAGGATAGGCGTGAACTTCGGCTGGGGAACGCTGCCGCGCCTGGCGGCGCTCGCCGGTCCCGCGCGCGCGAAATGGCTGTCCATCCTGTGCGAGCGCACCGAAGCGGCCGACCTGCGGGCGTGGGGGATAGCAGACGAGATTTCCGCGCCCGGCGATGCGGTCGCGCAGGCCCTGGGCATTGCCGCGCGGGTGGGTGCGCTGCCCGGGCTGCCGCCGCAGATGATCAAGCGGTCGGTCAATGCGTTCACGCACGCCGCGGCACGGACGGCGAGCTACGGCGACATGGACGACATGCTCGTCTGCATGTCGGACCGGGAAAGCGCCGCCGCGCGCCGGCTGGCCGAGACGGCGGGCCGGCCGGCCCGCCAGCCCTAGGCATCCGGGGCGAGGCCGGGCCGGCGGGTCCCGGTTCGGCGGGGCCCGCCCGCGCAGGCCGGCCCCGCCGCTTGCCGGCCCTTACTTGTCGTCGAACAACTGGTTGACCGTGTAGATCGCGGTCGAGCCGCTGACTTCGTGGCCGACCATCAGCAGGGCCTCGCCCGTGGGCGATGCGTCCGGCGCGATGAACCTGATGCCTTCCGGACCCAGGTCGCCGACGGTGTCCAGCACGTCTTCGGGATCTTCGGTGGTCCAGTCCTCGCGGGTATTGAAATAATCCGCGAACTTGGGCGCCTCGGGATCGGTGATGTCGTACACCATGACGCCGCCCATGCGCTCCAGGCCGATGAACGCGAAGGTCTTGTCCCCCAGCTTGCCGATTTCGATGCCTTCGGGTTCCGGGCCCTTGGCGTCGCTTCGGCTGTCGAACGCGTCGCCCTCGTCATGGCCGGAATTGAAGAAGTCCTTGCACGGGATCTGCCGGTCCTTGCCCAGCCTGCACGCGTCGGAGGCCAGGTAGGCCTCGAACTGGCCGCCGGAATCCCAGACCAGGGCGCCGTCTTCGTCCCGGATCGAGAACGAGCGGCCGCCGAAGGCGTACAGGTGGTCGTACATCAGCTTGGTGCCGGCCGGGTCCTCGGCGCCGGCGTCGTTGAACATGATCGGCGCGCCGGTGTCCGGATCGGTCCGGAAGCCCAGCGTCCAGGTCACGTTCAGGCGGCCCAGCTCGTCGTCGTCCGTGCAGTCGCCGGGGTCGCCGGCGGTGGCGCCGCAGTAGGCGAAGGTGTCGGGATTGAGCATGGCGCCGGCGGCCAGCTGGTCGAGCTGCGGCGGCAGGTCGTCGCCGCGGCGGCGGACGAAGCCGTTCCGGTGCACCAGGTGCTTGGCGCGGAACTCCTCCACGAAGCCCTTGCTCGCGTCGCCCGCCCAGTAATCGTCGTCGTCCTCGCCCCAGGCCCGGCTGTCGCCCTCGTTGGCGGTGACCAGGTAGGTCTTGCCGCCGGCGCTGTACGAGGCGATGGAGTCGGGCATGTACATGCCGAGCACGCCGGGACGCGGACGGATGTCGATCCTGCCGTCCTCGTCGCTGGCGTCCAGGGCGTTGGCGGCCTGGCCGAGATCCTTGTAGCCCAGCGGCTTGATTCCGGTCACCTTGGCCTGGGCGATATCGACGACGGCCAGCGCGTTGTTCTCCTGCAAGGTCACCCAGGCGGTGGCGCTGTCGGCCGAGATCGCGATGTACTCCGGCTCGAAGTCCTGCGACGCGCTGGCGCCCTGGAAGGCGCCGGCGGCGCCGCCCGAGCTGACGCCGGGGCCGAAGATCCGCACGCCCTGGTTGCGCAGTTCCTGCTCTTTGCCGTTCCAGGCATGGAAATCGGCGATCCTGGCCACGGGATTCCCGGGGTCGGTGACGTCGATCACGCTGACCGAGCCTTCCGGGTCGACGGAGTAATCGTCGTTCGGCTCGCCTTCGTTGGCCACCAGCACGTATTTGCCGTCGGGCGTGAAGGTGATCATGTCGGGCAGCGAGCCGATCGCGACGTGGCTCAATTCGGCCAGGGTCTTGGCGTCGTACAGGCCGACGGCGCCGGGATCGGTCTTGTCCGGCGCCTGGATGGCGGCGGCAACGATGCCGTCGCGCACCGACACGCTATTGATCTCGGCGCCGGCGATGATGCCGCTGGCATCGATCTCGTCGATCAACTGGGGATTGGCCGGATCGGCCATGTTCAGCACTTCGACCGTGCCTTTCTGCGCGTTGACCACGAAACCGCGCTTGGTGGCGGGATCGAACGCAGTGATTTCGGAGGCGCCGACGTTGAACCGGCCGGTGGCGAAGCGGCCCAGCAGGGACAGGCGCACGCTGTCCGGGGTCTTGGCTTCCGGCGCGGTGGATGGCGGATTGGAGGTGTCGTCGTCGCCGTCGTCATCGTCGCCGCCGCATGCGGTCAGCATGACTGCCAGCGCGCAGACGGCCACGGGACGCAGGTAGCGCCGGAGGGCGGTGCGGACGGTAGGTCTCATGATCGGTCTTCGCCTTCAACGAAACTGAAAGAGCGGCGATTGTCCCGGTTGCACATTTCAGGAGTGTTGCGTTCCCGGATCATGAAAAAGGCAAAAACCCGCCGGGACCGGTCGGTCCGGGCGGGCATCCGCCGTGCGCGAGGCGCGCTCAGTCGGCGGCTTGCGGCATTTCGATCTTGACCTCGAGCACTTCCAGGGTGTCCTGGCGTTCCAGGTGGACCTTGATGTCCTCGGGATTGATCTTGACGTACTTGGAGATGACGGCGACGAGCTCCTGCTGGAGCTGCGGCAGGTAATCGGGCGAATCCCGCCCCGACCGTTCATGGGCCAGGATGATTTGCAGGCGTTCCTTGGCCACGCTGGCCGAGGACTTTTTCTGACCGAGCAGGAAGGACAGGAAGGACATCGCTTACTTCCCTCCGAACAGGCGCTTGAGCAGGCCGGGCTTCTCGTAGTCGACGAAGCGCAGCGGCTTGTCTTCGCCCAGGTAGCGGGCGACGACGTCGCGATAGGCTTCCGCCACGTCGGAACCTTCCAGGTGGATCGCGGGCACGCCCTGGTTGGACGCCTGGAGCACGCTTTCGGATTCGGGGATCACGCCGATCAGCTTGATGCGCAGGATGTCCTCGATGTCCTTGAGCGACAGCATTTCGCCGTCGGACACGCGCTTGGCGTTGTAGCGCGTGAGCAGCAGGTATTCCTTGACCGGATCGTCGCCGTTGACCGCGCGGCGCGACTTGGCCGCCAGGATGCCCAGGATGCGGTCCGAGTCGCGCACCGAAGAGACTTCCGGATTGGTGACCACCAGCGCGTCGTCGGCGAAATAGGCGGCCATGAGCGCGCCCGTCTCGATGCCGGCGGGCGAGTCGCAGACGATGTAGTCGAAGCCCATGTCCTTGAGTTCGTCCAGCACCTTTTCCACCCCTTCCTGGGTGAGCGCGTCCTTGTCGCGGGTTTGCGAAGCCGGCAGCACGTGCAGGTTGTCCAGTTGCTTGTCGCGGATCAGCGCCTGCTTGAGCGAGGCCTCGCCCTGGATGACGTTGACGAAGTCGTAGACTACCCGGCGCTCGCATCCCATGATCAGGTCCAGGTTGCGCAGGCCGACGTCGAAGTCGATGACGGCGGTCTTGTGGCCGCGCATGGCCAGCCCCGAGGAAAAGCTGGCGCTGGTGGTGGTTTTTCCTACCCCGCCCTTGCCGGAAGTCACCACAACAATACGTGTCATGACGCGTTAACCCTTATGGTTGAATAAATCGCAGTATCGTAAAGCAAAATCGCCCGCGGGCCCTGCGGCGGCGGGTTTGTGAACAGCCTTTACCAGGTGTAGTCGAACGTTGGCCCGAAAACGCCCCGCGCGCCGGGCGGACCGCCCGCCGCGCCGCGGCATGCCGCCGGGCGGGCTCACGCCTTCAGCGCTTCGATCCGCAGCGTTTCGCCGTCCAGGCTGACCAGCGCCGGACGGTTGTGCAGGTCGGCTCCCAGCTTGTCCTCGACCACCCGGTAGACGCCCGCCACGGCCAGCAGCTCGGCGTCCAGTTGGGTGGTGAAGATCCGCGCCGACACGTCGCCGCGGGCGCCCGCCATGGCCTTGCCGCGCAACGGCCCGTAGACGTGGACGTTGCCGTCGGCGATGACTTCGGCGCCCTGGCTGACCATGCCGATCACGATCAGGTCGCCCTGCCGGGCGTAGACGCGCTGGCCGGAGCGCAGCGGGCGGTTGATGACCATGGCGGTGGGCGGCGGCGCCGGTTCGGTCGCGGGCCCCGGGGAGGCGGCGGCGCCGGGCGACGCGGAAGGATCGGCGGGGCCGGACGCCTCGGCGGCGGACCGGGACGAATCGCCCGCCTCGTCGGCCTCCGGGCCGGCATCCGCGCCGTCCGGTCCATTCCCCCCTTCGCCGGCTGCCGGCGCATCGGCCGACGCGACGGCCGGCGTCGGAACGGGTTCGCTGGTCGAGACCACCGTGGGCGCCGCCGGCGGCCGCGCCACCGCGACGGGCAGTTCGACCGGCACCAGCCCGGCCCGCCGCGCGGCATCCAGGTTGTCGCCTTCGGCCACCACCCCGATGGGCGGCAGGTTGTGCTCGCGCAAGGCGTCCAGCAGGGCCGGCCAATCCACCGCGGCTTCGATGCGGCTGGCGTCGATCACGACGGGCTCGTTCTCGAAGAAGCTGCCGGCGTCGGCCATGCGTTGCGCCAGCGCCTCGCGCAGGCTGCCGGTATCGGCCTCGTGCAGCACGATGCGCACCGCATAAAGGGTGGCGCTCTTGAAATCCAGCGCGAGCGTCATGGCTGCCCCCAGGAATCGCGCAGCGTGGCAACGCGGTTGATGACCGGCGCGTCGGGCCGCGACAGCTCGCGGTCGGCCGTGAAATAGCCCAGCCGCTCGAACTGCCAGGTATTGCCCGGCGCGGCGTCGATGCCGGGTTCCAGCCAGGCACGCACGGTGTGCATGGAGTCCGGATTCAGGCAGGCCAGGAAATCCTTGTCGCCGCCGTCCGGATGCGGATCGGCGAACAGGCGGTCGTACATGCGGACTTCGGCCGGCACCGCATGCGCGGCGCTGACCCAGGTGATGTTGCCCTTGACCTTGACGCTGTCGGCGCCCGCGGTGCCGCTGCGGGTCTCGGGCAGGTATTCGGCCTGCACTTCGACCACGTTGCCGTCCGCGTCCTTGGTGCAGCCGGTGCAGCGGACCACGTAGCCGTACTTCAGCCGCACCAGGTTGCCGGGGAAGAGGCGAAAGTATTTCCTGGGCGGGTCTTCGCGGAAATCGTCGCGCTCGATCCACAGTTCGCGGGTGAGCGGGAACTCGCGCGTGCCGGCCGCCGGGTCGTGCGGATTGCGCGGCGCCGTGCATGGTTCGACGCGGTCGGCGGGGTAGTTGGAGAGGACCAGCTTGAGCGGGTCCAGCACCGCCACCGAGCGCGGCGCGACGGGATCCAGGTCGTCGCGCAGCGCCTGCTCGAGCAGCCCGTAGTCGATGCGGGAATCGGACTTGGACACGCCGGTGCGGTCGCAGAACAGGCGGATGGCGGCCGGCGTATAGCCGCGCCGGCGCAGGCCGGCCAGCGTGGGCATGCGCGGATCGTCCCAGCCCGCGACATGGCCGTCGCGCACCAGTTGCAGCAGCTTGCGCTTGCTGGTGACCACATAGGTCAGGTTCAGGCGCGCGAACTCGTGCTGGCGCGGCAGCGGCCGCGCCAGCTTGTCCAGTTCGGCCAGGCGCTCCAGTGTCCAGTTGTAGAAGGGGCGCTGGTCTTCGAATTCCAGCGTGCAGATGCTGTGGGTGATGCCTTCGAGCGCATCCTCGACCGGATGGGCCCAGGCGTACATGGGGTAGATGGGCCACTCGTTGCCCGTGCGGTGGTGCGTGGCGTGGCGGATGCGGTAGAGCACCGGGTCGCGCATGTTGAGGTTGGGCGAGCGCATGTCGATGCGCGCGCGCAGCGCCATGCTGCCGTCGGGATACTGCCCGGCGCGCATGCCGCGCAGCTTTTCCAGCGATTCGGCGGCGGGCCGGTCGCGCCAGGGCGAATCGCTGCCCGGCTCGGTCAGCGTGCCCCGCGTGGCGCGCATGTCCTCGGCGCTCTGCTCGTCCACATAGGCGTGGCCGGCCAGCACCAGGGCTTCGGCGAATTCGTACATGTAGCCGAAGTAATCGCTGGCGAAATAGCGGTGTTCGACGCCGCCGGCCGCCCAGTCGAAGCCCAGCCAGTGCACGGCGTCGGCGATGGCGTCGACGTATTCCTGCTCTTCTTTCTCGGGATTGGTGTCGTCGTAGCGCAGGTGGCAGACGCCGCCGTAGTCCCGCGCCAGGCCGAAGTTCAGGCAGATGCTCTTGGCATGGCCGATGTGCAGGTAGCCGTTGGGCTCGGGCGGAAAGCGCGTGCGGATGCGCGCGGGATCGGGGGCGCCCCGGGCCTGGACCGCCGCCGGGCCCGGCACGCCGGCCCAGCGCTTGTCGCGGTAGCGGCCGGCGGCGAGGTCGGCGTCGATGATGTGGCGCAGGAAATTCGGGGCGGCGGGGGCCGTCGAGGGCGTGGACATGCTCGATGCGAAAGAGGGGGTGGACGACGTAAGTCCCAATTTTGCCACGTATGGACGCGCCTCCCGTCCGTGGCCGCCCGGACGGCCGCCCAGGCGGCCCGCCGGTTCCGCTGTCCCGCCCCAGGCTCTACACTACGCGCCATCATGGAAATTGCCCCATTGCAGTTGGCGCGCATCCAGTTCGTCGCCAGCCTAGGATTCCACGTGCTGTTCCTGTCCCTCGCGCTGGCGCTGGCGTGGCTGCTGCTGTATTTCAAGTGGCGGGCGCGCCGCGGCGACGCGGGCTGGACGGCCGCCTACCGTTTCTGGGTACGGATCTTCGCCCTGGCCTTCGTGCTCGCCCTGGCCTCGGGCGTCCCGGTGCTGTTCCAGCTCGGCAGCCTGTGGCCGGTGCTCATGGAGCGCGTGGGCAATATCGCGGGGCCGCTGGTCGGCTTCGCGGTGGCCACCGTGTTCGTGCTCAAGTCCTGTTTCCTGGGCGTCATGCTGTTCGGCCAGAGGCGCGTGTCCGACACCGCCCATACGTTGTCGGTGCTCATGGTGGCGCTCGGCATGCTGCTGGCCGTGTTCTGGATACTGGCGCTGCAATCCTGGACCCACACGCCGGACGGCGCCGTGCTGGTCGACGGCCGCTACATGGTCTACGACTGGTGGGCCGTCGTGTTCAATCCCTCGATGCCCTGGCATTTCGGCATGATGGTGCTGGGGTCGGCCCTGGCCGCGGCCTTTCTCATCATGGGCGTCACGGCCTGGCAGGCCGCGAACCGGCCGCCGGCCGACGGCGAGAAATCGGCGTTCAAGTCCGCGCTGCTGGTGGCGACGGTCGCCATCCTGCTGCAGTTCGCGGTGGGCGAGGGCAACGGCCGCGTCGTGGCGCGGCACCAGCCCGCCACGGCCGCG
>Ga0182749_1000087_pt1 | contig 123348 bp, 108 predicted proteins | sample eDN3rd37CKraftMG_FD_128875 | JGI IMG/M metagenome (GOLD analysis project Ga0182749, IMG submission 128875) | Enriched Miracle-Growth compost microbial communities from Emeryville, California, USA - eDNA 3rd pass 37_C Kraft MG (version 2) (version 2) ...
GACCGCCCTGATGATCGGCGCCATGACCATCCACAACATCCAGCCTGGTCCCCAGGTGATGACCAGCCACCCTGACCTGTTCTGGGGCCTGATCGTTTCGATGTGGGTTGGTAACCTGATGCTGATCATCCTGAACCTGCCTCTGGTGGGTCTGTGGGTCAAGCTGTTGCGCGTGCCTTATCCCATCCTGTTCCCGGCCATTCTGGTGTTCTGCACGATCGGTGTGTACTCGCTGAACTACAACGTGTTCGACATCTTCATGACGGCGGCTTTTGGCCTGATCGGCTATATCTGGGCCAAGCTCAAGTGCGAAGGCGCGCCGCTGCTGCTCGGCTTGGTGCTGGGGCCCATGATGGAAGAAAACTTCCGTCGCGCCCTGCTGCTGGCCCGTGGCGACTACACGACCTTTGTGACCCGTCCGCTGTCGCTTTCGCTCCTGGTTGTCTCCATGATACTGGTGGCGATCGTCGCCCTGCCTTCGGTCAAGAAGAAGCGCGAGGAAACCTTCGTAGAGGAAGACTGAGCTTTTCCCGCATGAACGGGTGCCTTGGGCACCCGCTCGGAACAAGGGCGCGCAAGTCTGCGCGCCCTTGTCGCGTTCTGGCAACAGGCACGCTTTACCGGCAAGGGATGTCACCCCAGGCACGTTTCCTGCTGCACACTGCCCGCACCTGGTCTTCAGGCATAAGCAAATATCCATCCATTCGTTCTGTCCTGTTGCACCGGTCTCTAGAATAAATAAAATCAATCAAGCTGATAGCCAATGACAATGAGCCGCAGGGGTGGCCGCACCGTGCATGGCACACAGACGCATCACAGGAAACCAACGGCAGCATGAGTACAGAACGTCAAGAAACCGCAAACCATCAAGTCGTCATCATTGGCGCGGGAACCGCTGGCCTGGCGACCGCCGCCGCCCTGCGCCGGGCGGACCCCGCCCTGGATATCGCGCTCATTGATCCATCGGAGCATCATTTCTATCAGCCTGCCTGGACTCTGGTCGGCGGCGGGCAATACGATATAGCGGCCACACGCCGGGACATCGCTGATCTGCTGCCTCGCGCCACCGTGCTGATCAATGGCTTTGTGTCTGGCTTCGCGCCGGATGAAAAACAGCTCACTTTGCGCGATGGCCGGCGCGTAGGCTATGAAACGCTGGTGGTTGCCGCCGGCATACAGCTTGACTGGGAAGCGATCGAAGGCTTGCCGCAGGCCCTGGGCCAGCATGGCGTCACCAGCAATTATCGCTATGATCTGGCGCCTTATACCTGGGAATGCATACAGGGTTTTTCGCGCGGCACGGCAATCTTCACCCAGCCCGGCACGCCTATCAAATGCGCGGGTGCGCCGCAAAAGGCGCTTTATCTGGCGGCTGACTATTTCCGCCGCCATGGCATACAGGCTGACATCAGTTTCTATACCGCCGCGGCATCTGTGTTTGGGGTGCCTTTCTACGCCAAGGCGCTCGATAAAGTCATGGCCGCATATGGCGCCACACCGGTATATGGGCGTGAGCTCGTTGCCGTGGACGGCCCGCGCAAGATTGCCGTCTTTGAAACCACGCTTGACGGAGAAAAGCGCCGCGAGGAGGTTTCTTTCGATCTGCTCCATGTCGTGCCGCCGCAGAGCGCGCCGGATTTCATCCGCCAAGGCCCGCTGGCCAATGCCGCCGGCTGGCTCGATGTGGATGCCGCCACGCTGCAGCACACCCGTTACCCCGAGATTTTTGGGCTGGGAGATTGCACTTCCACACCCAACAGCAAGACCGCTGCGGCGGTCAAGGCGCAAGTGCCGGTCGTCGTGGCCAACCTGCTGGCGCAGCGCCGCCGTGCGGCCCTTTCCGGACGCTATGATGGCTATGCCGCCTGCCCGCTGACGACCTCCGCCGGCAAGGTATTGCTTGCGGAATTCAGCTATGGGGGAGCGATCACGCCCAGCCTGCCTCTTGATCCGCGCCTGCCGCGCAGTCTGTACTGGAAGCTGAAAAAGTCATGGCTGCCCTGGTTTTACTGGAATCTCCTGCTCAAGGGCCGCAACCTGCCCGCGCTGCACAAGAAGCGCGATTTTCCCGAAAAACTGCCATCCATCCGCCCCTGAAACGCTGGCTTTCCGCGCTGTCCGCCGCCCTGCCCCGCTGTTGCCCGGGGAAGGATCAGCCTTGCTGATGCGGATGCGCTCCTGAGGGAAGCAGCCCGCCCAGCCGTTGCCGGGCGAAGGATCAGATCTGCTCGAAACGGTCGAACCTGCGTTCGGTGTGAGATTCCTCATGGGTGACTTCGGCCACACGGGCTGCCGGCGGCCCGGTGCGCAGCCATGCCAGCAGGCGGTCAATGCGGTCCGGTGTGCCCTGTAACAACGCCTCGACCGAACCATCTTCCAGGTTGCGCACCCAGCCTCGCACCCCGGTCAGGTGCGCTTGCCGCACCGTGGCGGCGCGAAAACCCACCCCCTGGACGCGGCCCGCGACGCGGACGATGATGGTTTCGAGATTGTGATCGTTGGGCAGTTTCTTCATGATGCGTAGGTAAAGCGGAAAACCGGCGCAGGCCCGCAAGGCTTCGCCGCAGCCCATGTTCAGGCGTGGGCGCGCTCCTGTGCGGGACCCTGGACGCGATGCAGGTTCAGGGCGGTGTTGATGATACCAATATGGCTGAAAGCCTGGGGAAAATTGCCCAGCATGCGCTGCGCCTGGGGGTCATATTGTTCGGCAAGCAGGCCTACATCGTTGCACAGGCCCGCAAGGCGCTCGAACAGCGCCCTGGCATCGCGATCTCTTCCTTGCAGCACATAGACGTCAGCCAGCCAGAAGGAGCAGACAAGAAATGTCCCTTCCCCCGCCGGCAACCCATCCACGCCGTGTTCGGTTTCATAGCGCAGCAGCAGGCCGTCGCGCATCAGCGTCTTTTCGATGGCCTTGACCGTGCCTATCATGCGCGGGTCGTCCGGCGGCAGGAAGCCGGTCAGCGCCATTTGCAGCAGGCTGGCATCCAGGCACTTGCAGCCGTAATACTGCACGAAGCTGCCCAGTTCCTCGTCATAGGCTTCGCGGCAGACTTCCTCATGGATGAGGTTGGCAATGCGCCGGCAGTTGTCAGAAAAAGCCCGGCCATTTTCCATATCGGCCGCAACGATGGCAATGCGGTCGAAGGCAACCCAGGCCATGACCTTGGAATGGGTAAAGTGTTGCTTTTCGGCACGTATTTCCCAGATGCCTTCGTCGGGCTCGCGCCAGGCTTTTTCCAGGAAAGGCACGATCACCTGGGCAATAGCTTCTATGCGGGCGTGACGCGGCAGTTTTCCCTTGATGGCCTGCTCCATTGCATCGGCGACCTCGCCAAAGACATCAAGCTGGCGCTGCGTCGCCGCTGCATTGCCTATGCGTACTGGGCCGGAATCTTCATAGCCCGGCAGCCATGGAATTTCAAGCTCTGCGAGACGGCGCTCGCCCCCGAGCCCGTACATGATCTGCATCTGGTCAGGACGGCCCGCCACCGATCTGGCCAGCCATTCGCGCCAGGCGTGCGCCTCGTCAAAATAGCCCAGCTTCATGAATGCCATCAATGTCATCGTCGCGTCGCGCAGCCAGCAATAGCGGTAATCCCAGTTGCGCTGGCCCCCCAGCTGCTCGGGCAGCGAGGTCGTCGCAGCGGCGACAATTCCTCCCGTCGGCAGATAGGTCAGCGCCTTGAGCGTGATGAGTGATCGCTTGACCAAGTCGGTCCAGGCGCCGACGTTCGGGCAGCGGCTGGAAAATTCCTTCCAGAAATATTCTGTCTTGGCCAGGGCATCCTCGACCTCGAACGGCTCGGAGATGGGCTCATGCGAAGGCTGGTGGGTGAGCGTAAAGGGTATGTGGTCGCCTTCTGACACCGTGAACTGCGCAGCGGTATGCTTTGCCCTCGCCTTCAACTCTATCGGTGTCCGCAGCACCAGCATTTCCGGCCCTGCCACAGCTGTCAGGGTATGTTCCCCGTTGCGCTCCACCCAGGGAACGGTATGCCCATAGTCAAACCGCATGGCCAGATCCATGCTGAACCTTACCGAGCCCCGCACGCCAACGACGATACGGGCGACGCTGGAATGCCGGAAGGTCGAAGGCATGAAATCAATGATCCGAGCCTCGCCGTCGTCCGTGGTGAACGTGGTTTCCAGAATGAGCGTGCCTTCCAGGTAGCGGCGGGAAACCGATATTACTCGGGAAGATGGGCCTATATGCCAGCGGCCATTTTCCGAGGTGCCCAGCAGCGCCGCAAAACACGCCGCGCTGTCGAAGCGGGGGAAGCAGAGCCAATCGATGGAGCCGGTTTTGGAAACCAATGCCGCAGTACGGCAATTGCCTAGCAATGCGTAATCTTCAATCCGGGAAGCCATAGTCCTCCTGTAATTTGAGCCAGATCACGCCACGGGGGCGCCATTGCTTTTAATATAAGCTAGCCGGGCGGCTCGCGACAAACTTCAGGCATTCCCGGCAATTCAACTCAAACAACTATGCCAAAGGTGTTCAAATGCAAAACCTGCTGATACCCATAGACGGATCCACGTCCTCGATTCATGCGTTGGAGGCGGCGATTGACCTCGCCGCCAGCATAGGCGGTGCAAAGCTTTACGTTATCAATGTGCAGATGCCTATCCTGTCTGGAAATGTCACGCGCTTTTTCTCCGCGGAGGATATTCAGGGCTATTACCAGGACGAAGGCCGCAATGCCCTGGCGCCCGCCCAGCCGGTTCTCGACACTTGCGGGCTGGAATATACCCAGGAAGTCGTCGTCGGCCCTATCGCGATGACAATTGTGGAATATGCCAAGAAACACGACTGCCATCACATTTTCATGGGCAAGCGGGGCCTGGGGCTGGTCAAGGGCCTTGTACTGGGTTCGGTGACCACCAAGGTGATCAGCCTTGCCGACATGCCGGTGACATTGGTCAAATAGCGCCGGCAGCCAGCTGTTAAAGAGGCTGGCTGCCTGTCTTGGCTGGCATATCCACTTGAGGGTTGTGCCAGCCGCCGTATTCCCGCACAAGCGCGTCGGCCTGGCGGGGGCCCCAGCTCCCCCGACGGTAAGGCAAGGCTTGGCCGTGCCTGTCAAGCACAGGCCCGACAGCAGCCCAGGCTGCCTCGATGGCGCTTTCGCTGGTAAACAGCGCGCGATCGCCAGCCAGCGCATCCGACAGCAGGCGCGCATAGGGCGGATCCTCATGCAGCGCCTCGTCAAGCAGATAAAGCTCTTCCTGCTTGCCCACAAATTCTTTGCCCGGTCTTTTCACCCGTGCCGCCAGCGCGACAGCCGAACGCGGGGAAAGACGGAAACGTAAATAGTTCGGCGTGTCATGGGCGGAGACGTCGAACAGCTGCTGCGGCGGCGGCTTGAGCCGCACAATCACCTCTGCCGCGTCGACGGCGAGACACTTGCCTGAACGAATGAACCAGGGCACCCCTGACCAGCGCCATGAATCGATATACAGGCGCAAGGCACAATAGGTCTCGACATCCGAGCGCCGGTCCACGTGCGCCTCGCGCCGATAGCCGCGATACTGCCCCCGCACCAGATCCTCCGGCCGCAGCGGCCGCAATGCCTTGAAAACCTTGGCTTTCTCGGCATGAATGGCAGCGTAGTCGCGGGTCGCGGGCGGCTCCATGGCAAGCAGCGCCATGACCTGGAACAGATGGTTCTGTACAACGTCACGCAGGCAGCCGGCGCTTTCATAAAATGCGCCCCGGCTCCCCACGCCGAAACTTTCGGCCAGCGTGATCTGCACGCTCTCGACGCGATCGCGATTCCAGATCGGGTCCAGGAAGGCGTTGGCAAAGCGGAAGTAAAGGATGTTCATGATCGCTTCCTTGCCCAGAAAGTGATCAATGCGGTAAATAGCCTCTTTCGGGAACACCGAGCAGGCCAGCGCGTTCAGGGCGCGCGCCGAGGCGAGATCGCGGCCAAAAGGTTTCTCGACAATGACCCTCGCCGCTTCGGCCAGGCCGCTGTTGTGCAGGCCCCGAATCACGGTCGGGAACAGCGAAGGGGGAATTGCCAGGTAATGGGCCGGCCTGCCCGCCTGCCCAAGCGCAAAGCGCAAGCGTTCAAAGGTATCCGGATCGCGGTAATCGCCGGCCACGTAGCTGATGCTTCCCAGCAGCAGGTCCAGCGCCGCCTTGTCTGTTTTCCCCCAGGCATTGCGGACACTTTCGCGAACACGCTTTCTCAGCTGCGCAATGCGCAGCGGCGAACTTGCCACGCCCACGACGGGCACGTTCAGCCTGCCTTCCCTCGCCATGACATACAGTGCCGGGAAGATTTTCTTGTAAGCCAGGTCGCCTGTAATGCCAAACAGGACGAGCGCGTCGGCCTGCTGCGCGTCGGTGCGGGCGTGCCGGGTCATTCGTGCCTGCCTCCAGGCGTCTTCTCCACATGGCCGCCGAACTGATGGCGCATGGCCGAAAGCACTTTGCCGGCGAAATCCGCATTGCCGCGCGATTCAAAGCGGGAAAACAGCGCCGCGCTCAGGACCGGTGTTGGAACGCCCTCGTCAATGGCGGCGGCAAGCGCCCAGCGGCCCTCGCCCGAGTCGGAGACATGGCCAGAATAGTTGTCCAGCGCCGGATTTCCCTGCAGGGCTTGCGCAGTCAGGTCAAGCAGCCACGACCCCACAACGCTGCCGCGCCGCCACAGCTCGGTAATTTCCGGCAGATCGAAGTCGTAGCGATAATGTTCCGGGTGCCGCAACGGCGTGGTTTCCGCATCAGACGCGCGGTCCTGGGCGCCAATATTGGCGCGATGCAGCACATTCAACCCCTCTGCATAGGCAGCCATGATGCCGTATTCAATGCCGTTGTGAATCATTTTGACGAAATGCCCCGCGCCATGCGGGCCGCAGTGCAGGTAGCCCTGCTCCGCCGAGCCTTGCCCTTGCCTGCCCGGCGTCGGCGGCGCCGCGTCGCGGCCCGGCGCCAGGGCGCTGAAAACGGGCTCCAGCCGTTCAAAGCATGCCTGGTCTCCGCCCACCATCAGGCAGTAGCCGCGCTCCATGCCGAACACGCCGCCGCTGGTGCCGACATCCATGTAGCGCAGCCCGTTCTTGCCCAGCTGCGCGGCACGGCGAATATCGTCGTGATATGAAGAGTTGCCGCCGTCAATCACAATATCGCCCTCGTCGAGCAGCGGCGTGAGCGTTTCCAGCACACTGTCCACGACGCCTGCGGGCACCATCAGCCAGAGCGCGCGGGGCTTGTCCAGCGCGGCAACCAGATCGCCAAGCGTATCGCAGGCGACGGCGCCCTGTTTGGCCAGCGCGCGACCGGCTTCAGGCTGGGCGTCATACACAACGCACTGATGGCCCTTGCGAAGCAGCCGCTGCACCATGTTGCTGCCCATGCGGCCAAGGCCGATCATTCCAATCTGCATTCAAATTCTCCTGAATAAAGCATTATTCCGTTTTCTTGCCGATCAATGAAGTCAGCAGGTCCACTGGCACGGGAAATACCAGTGTCGATGTCTTGTCCCCCGCCACCTGGGTCAGTGTCTGCAAATAGCGCAGCTGCAGCGCCGAGGGCTGCTCGGCGAGGATTTCGGCAGCCTCCATCAGTGCGCTGGCCGCCTGCTTTTCACCTTCGGCGTGAATCACCTTGGCACGGCGCTCGCGCTCGGCTTCCGCCTGACGGGCGATGGCGCGCACCATGCTTTCGTTCAAGTCTATGTGCTTGATTTCAACATTGGTCACCTTGATGCCCCAGGAATCCGTCTGCGCGTCGAGAATCTGCTGTATGTCCAGATTCAGCTTCTCGCGCTCGGACAGCATTTCATCCAGCTCATGCTTGCCCAGCACCGCGCGCAGTGTGGTCTGCGCCAGCTGGCTGGTGGCATCGAGGAAATGCTCCACCTGTATGATGGCCTTGTCCGGAGCGACCACCCTGAAGTAGACCACAGCGTTTACCTTGACCGATACGTTGTCGCGTGAGATGACGTCCTGGCTGGGAACGTCCATAGTGATCACCCGCAGGTCCACTCTTACCATTTGCTGCAGCACGGGGATCACAAATATCAGGCCCGGCCCCTTCACGCTGGTAAAGCGCCCCAGGGTAAAGACCACGCCACGCTGGTATTCGCGCAGAATCTTGATGGCGTTGATCACAATCAGCGCCAGGACGATGATGATTGCAGTCAGGCCGATATTGATGCTATAGAACATGATGATTGCCCCCGTCTGGTTCGTAATCGCTTGACCGGGCATTGGCTGGCTCAACCAGCAGCGTCAGCCCGTCCATACCTGTTACCCGCACGTGATCGCCCCGCGCCAGCGGCCGGGCGGCATGCACACGCCAGTTCTCGCCGTTGACCTCAGCATAGACCACATCGCCCGACACTGAGGTGACGATGCCTTGCCGCCCCTGCATTGCCTCGCGCCCGCTGACGACGCGATGCCTGTGAGCCCTTGCCGCCAGCGTCCCGCTGAGCACGATAAGCGCCGCGCCGGCGACGGCCAGGCCGATCAGAAACGGCAGCGACAGATCGTAGGCCGGTATGCCAGTATCGCTCAGCATCATGCCGCCCACCACAAATGCAATGATGCCGCCTACCCCCAGCGCGCCGAAGCTGGGCAGGAAGGCTTCCCCCACCATCATGGCGACGCCGACCAGCACCAGGCCCACACCAGCCCAATTTACGGGCAGCAGCTGGAAGGCGTAGAGCCCCAGCAGCAGGCAGATCAGGCCAGCCACGCCGGGCAGCGCGGCGCCGGGGCTGACCATCTCGAAGAACAGGCCATATACGCCCACCATCATGAGCACCAGAGCAACCTGGGGGTTCGCGATGATAGCCAGCAAACGGGTGCGCCAGTCGGGTTCTATACGTTCTACGATGGCATTGTCAGTGTGCAGGGTCGCCAGCCGCCCGTCATCCAGCGTGACCTCGCGCCCATTGAGCTGCGCCAGCAAATCGGGAATATCTTTGGCGATGATGTCGACCACGCCCGCCTTTCGGGCCTCGGCGGACGACAGGCTGCTTGCGTGCAGCACCGCGTCCTGCGCAAACTCGACGCTTCGGCCCCGCAACTGCGCCAGGCTTCGCAAATAGGCGGCGGCGTCATTGGTCACCTTGCGGGTCATGGTATCGCCGCTGCCGCTTTGTTTGTCATCGGCCTGAGGCGCTGCGCCGCGCTTGTCTTGCCGGGTGTCTGCCGCAGACCCTGGATTTTCTCCCGATTTCCCCTCGCTCTTGCGCGGCGCGGCAGCCGGTTGCTCGGGCTCCGGCGATCCAAACCCAATCGAAACCGGCGTGGCCGCGCCCAGATTGCTGGCCGGCGTCATGGCGGCCACATGGCTGGCGTAAAGAATGAATACCCCTGCGCTGGCGGCCCTGGCACCGCCAGGGCCGACAAACCCCACGACCGGAATTGGAGAAGCAATAATCTGCTGGATAATGGACCGCATGGAGACATCGAGGCCGCCCGGCGTGTCGAGCTGCAGAATCACCAGGGCTGCGCCCTGCTGCGCGGCATCGCGCAGCCCTCGCGTCACGAAGTCGGAGGTGGCCGGGCTGATCACGCCATGCACTGCCAGTACGTTGACCCTGGCGGGGTTCTGGGCGGCAGCCGGGCTGTCGGCCGCCTGCACGGCCACGCAGAATGCGAGCCATATTGCGCCCAATATGGCGCAGGCTCCGAACCATAGCGATCGATCCTTGCGCATTGCGGCCTCCGCAGGTTGGAGAACGGGGCGGGCGTTATCTCGCACGGCCCCAGGGCAGGCATTGACCAGGGCATGGCCCTGACCTCAGTATAGACGGTTAATTTCCCGCGCGAGTATCAGGGCGTGGTTGTGGTCTGGATCTTTGGCGGCGTATACCAGTGTGATATCGCGTCCGTCGGCAGCCTTGATAAGCCCGCGCATGCGTTCCACCTGTTCCGGCGAGCGCAATTCGTTTTCATAGCTTTCCCGAAAATGATCCCAGTGATCAGCCTTGTGGCCAAACCACTTTCTGAGCGCAGGGCTGGGCGCCAGGTCTTTTTCCCAGGCATCGTAGGGCAAGTCTTCCTTGGCGACCCCTCGAGGCCAGAGGCGGTCCACCAACACCCGATAGCCATCGGCTTTCTGTGCCGGCTCATAAACACGCTTGATTCTCACGTGAACAGCCACGATGTCCTCCTTGATGTCCTGCCTGCCCGGCGTCAGCGCCGGCGGCAGGCGCTATAAGCCCCCCGCCGGCGCGAAGACCCATCACGCGCTGGGATGTGTCATGTCGATAGGTTTGATCCACTGATCGTACTGCTCGTCTGTCAGATAGCCCAATGCAAGCGCGGCGGCTCTGAGCGTGGTCTGCTCTTTCTGGGCTTTCTTGGCGATTGCCGCGGCCTTGTCGTAGCCAATGTGCCGATTGAGCGCGGTGACCAGCATCAGGTTTTTATCCAGGTTCTCCGTGATCACCGCCGTGTTTGGCTCGATGCCGACCGCGCAGTGATCATTGAAGGCCAGGCAGGCGTCGCTGATCAGCTCAATGCTTTCGAGCACATTGTGCACCATCACGGGCTTGTAGACGTTAAGCTGGAAGTTGCCCTGGGTGCCGGCAAATGCAACCGCCGTATCATTGCCAAATACCTGCACGCAGACCATGGTCATGGCCTCGCACTGGGTGGGGTTGACCTTGCCGGGCATGATGGATGAGCCTGGCTCGTTGTCCGGGATAATGAGCTCGCCTATGCCGCAGCGAGGGCCGCTGGCCAGCCAGCGCACATCATTGGCCATTTTCATCAGCCCGCCCGCCAGCGTGCGCAGCGCCGCCGACATGCTGACCAGGGCATCATGCGCGGACAAGGCAAAGAATTTGTTGTCGGCAGCCTTGAACGGCAGGCCCGTGATATCTGCGATATGCTTTGCCGCTGTCTCGCCAAACTTGGGATGGGCGTTCAGCCCCGTCCCCACGGCGGTGCCGCCAATCGCCAGGTCGTAGACACCGGGCAAGGCTGACTGGACCGCATCCAGGCCGAATTCTATCTGCGCGACCCAGCCGCCGATTTCCTGGCCCAGGGTAATGGGCGTGGCATCCTGCAAGTGGGTGCGCCCTGTTTTCACCACGTCGGCGTAGGCCTTGGACTTCGCCTCCAGCGTTTCGCGCAGCTTGCCCACGGCGGGGAAGAACTTGTCCGCCAGCAATCGCGCCACGGCAATGTGCATGGCGGTCGGAAAGGTGTCGTTGGACGACTGGCCGCGGTTGACGTGATCGTTCGGATGAACCGGCTTCTTGCTGCCCATGACGCCATTGGCAAGTTCAATGGCGCGGTTGGAAATGACCTCGTTGGCATTCATGTTCGACTGCGTGCCCGAACCCGTCTGGAACACGACCAGTGGAAATTCGCCGTCCAGCTTGCCGTCAATCACCTCTTGCGCGGCCTTGACGATGAGCTCGGCAACATCCGGGGGAAGCTGGCCCAGTTCGGCATTTGCCTGGGCGGCAGCCTTTTTCAGGATGCCCAGGGCGGAAATGATGGGCGGCTGCCACTTGAAGCGACTGACCCCGATGGGGAAATTCTGGATGGAACGCTGTGTCTGCGCGCCCCAATAATGCGCCGATGGTACCTGGATCTCACCCATCGAATCGGTTTCTGTGCGTGTGTCCGCCATATTGTTTTCTCCTGCTGTCATGCCGTTGCCCAGCCTGGGCCGGCCTGCGGAATGCCTGCCGCTGTGCCACGGCTGGCGTGATTTGGAAAGGGCCTAATGTGCGTATCCGGCCGCCAGCACCGGCGGGGACTGCATACGCGCGGCCCACATACAGGCCACATCGAGCATACGGTTGGCAAAACCCCATTCGTTGTCGAACCAGACAAAGAGGTTGGCAAAGCCATCGTCGCCGCAGCGCGTCTGGCTGGCGTCGATGATGGCCGAATGCGGGTCATGGTTGAAATCCACCGACGCATGAGGGTGGTCGGAACATGAGATCAGCCCTGGGTGGCGCGCCGCCGCATCCCGCATCAGCGCATTGATCTGGCCGCTGCTCACGTCGCGGCGCAGCCTGAGCATCATGTCTATGGCCGAGACGTTGAGGATGGGCACGCGGATCGCCTTGGCCTGCACTTTGCCGGCCATGCCCGGCAGCAGCCGTTCCACCCCCTGGGCCAGGCCGGTGGCAACCGGAATAATCGACTGCATCGCCGAACGAGTGCGGCGCAAGTCTGCATGATGATAGCCATCTATCATGGGCTGGTCGTTCATCACTGAATGCAGCGTGGTAAGAAACACCCCGTCCACGCCAAAAGCCCTGTCCAGCTCGGCCAGGACCGGCACGACCGCATTGGTCGTGCATGAAGCGTTTGAAACCAGCCGTTCGCGGCCCGTGAGGCCCTGATCGTTGATGCCGAATACAACGGTGTAATCCACATCCTGGGCGCTTTTGCCCGGATTCGATACCAGCACGCGCTCGCACCCGGCGTCCAGAAAACGCTGGAGCTGCTGGCGGGAACCGAAAAGGCCCGAGCACTCAAGCAGCAGATCTATGCCCAGCGAAGCCCAGTCCAGCTCTTCGGGGCTGGAGGCATGAAATACCTGAATCTGCTGCCCGTTGACCCGCAGCCCGCCCTCTTCCGCCGCAACCGTGCCGGGGAATACGCCGTGTGTGGAATCAAATTGCGACAGGTACGCCATCGCAGCGATATCAGCCGCAGGCTCGTTGATCGCGACAACCTGGAGCCCCTCCCTTCCCGGCGCCTCATGCAGTGCGCGAAGCACGCAGCGGCCGATGCGGCCGTAGCCATTGATTGCCAGGCGAATGGGGCGTTTCATGTGATGCTCTGAGTTAACGGGAGACAATACCGTAACTTTACTACGATTGCGGCGCCCGCTCTTGCCTGCCTCGCGCCGGCCAGGGTCACACCCGCCCGCAAGGCGGGCGGCATGGCCTGGCGCGAGGCGTCCGTCATGGCGCAGCGGCAGCCCGCCGCCCCGGCACGGGGCCTACATCGTGGGCATCACGAACTCGTTGCCCTTGCCGATATTTTCGGGCCAGCGCTGCATGACCGACTTCTGCTTGGTATAGAAACGCACCCCTTCTTCGCCATAGGCATGCATGTCGCCGAACAGGCTGCGCTTCCAGCCACCGAAACCATGCCAGGCCATGGGTACGGGAATAGGCACATTGACCCCCACCATGCCGACCTGGATGCGGCGCGCGAATTCGCGCGCGGTATGGCCGTCGCTCGTAAAGCAGGAAACGCCGTTGCCGAACTCATGTGCGTTGATCAGATCAATGGCTTCGCCAAGGTCGTTGACGTGAACGCAGGCCAGGACCGGGCCGAAGATTTCCTCCTTGTAGATCCGCATGTCAGGCGTGACCTTGTCGAACAGCGTCCCGCCCACATAGAAACCGTCTTCCCTGCCTTCAGCCTTGTAGCCGCGGCCATCGACCAGCAACTGCGCGCCCTCGTCGACACCCGTCTGAATGTAGCCTTCAATGCGCTCCTTGGCTTCGCGCGTGACCACAGGTCCCATTTCGGCATCCAGGTGCATGCCATCCTTGACCTTGAGCGTCCTGGCCCGCTCGATCAGCGCTGGCACGATCTTCTCGCCCGCCGAACCCACCAGCACCGCCACGGAAATAGCCATGCAGCGTTCGCCCGCGGAGCCGTATGCCGCGCCAGTCAATGCATCGACTGTGCGCTCGATGTCAGCGTCAGGCATGACGATCATGTGGTTCTTGGCGCCGCCCAGCGCCTGCACCCGCTTTCCGAAGTGGGCGCCTCTTTCGTAGATATACTGCGCGATGGGGGTCGAACCGACGAAACTGATCGCGGCAACGTCAGGGTGCTCCAGCAAGGCGTCGACGACAACCTTGTCGCCCTGCACGACATTGAACACGCCGTCGGGCAGGCCGGCCTCCGTGAGCAGGCGGGCCATCAGCAGCGCGGCGCTGGGATCGCGCTCGCTGGGCTTGAGGATGAAAGCATTGCCCGCGGCAAGCGCGACCGGAAACATCCAGCATGGCACCATGCAGGGAAAGTTGAAGGGTGTGATCCCGGCCACGACCCCCAGGGGCTGGCGCATCGTCCAGTTATCTATGCCGTTGGCAACCTGCTCCGTGTAGTCTCCCTTGAGCAACTGGGGGATGCCGCAGGCAAACTCGATTACATCGATACCGCGTGCCACTTCCCCCTGGGCATCGGTGAACACCTTGCCATGCTCCGCCGTGATCATTGCGGCCAGCTCATCGACGTGCTCCTCCATCAGGCGCAGGAATTTGTTCAGGACGCGGGCGCGGCGCAGCGGCGTGGTATTGGCCCAGCCGGGCGCCGCGGCGCGCGCCGCGGCAACCGCCGAGTCAACATCCTGCGGCGTGGAAAGCACCAGCTGGCGCGCCACTTTGCCCAGCGACGGGTTGTAGACGTCCTGCCTGCGTCCACCGCCCGCCGAGATCTGGCCATTGACGTAATTGCAGACATCGGCGGCATCCGTATATGCGGGCTGCGCAGCGAGTGTGGATGGTTGGTTCTGGTCCTTCATTGCCTGGTCCTCCGGGTGGGCGATGGTGTCACGCGCAATTGCGCAATACCAGGAGTATAGGAAGCCACCGATTCATCCACAACGCCTATATACTGGACATATTGTTTAATAAAATAAACAATGTCATGATGAATGAATACAAGAAAGAACTGCCCTGGTCTCATATCTACTGGCTTAGCGTTCTCGATACGATGGGCAGCTACACCGCTGCCGCAAAGCGGCTCGGCGTCAGCAAAGCCGCTGTCAGCCTGCGCATTGCGGAGCTTGAGCAAAGCTCCGGCGTTGCCCTGGTGCAGCGCACGACCCGCAGCGTGCGCCTCACGGACGCGGGACGCGTCCTGGTGGGCAATACCCAGCGCGCCTTTGAGCAGATAGAACAGGGTTTTGACAGTATCCGCGACATGGCGCGGGTCCCCAAGGGTGTGGTGCGCGTCACCGCGCCGGTGGCTTTGGGACGCCAGCGCATCATGCCGCTCATGGCTTCATTCCTGAATGCCTACCCGGATATACGCGTCGAGATCGAGCTGTCAGACCATCTGAGCGCAATTGCCCAGGAAGGCTTTGACCTGGCGATACGCCATGCCAGCACCGTGCCTGAAACGCATGTGGCCTGGCTGCTGCGCCCCAGCACGACGCTGCTGGCCGCATCGCCGATGTATCTGCAGGCGCGTGGCACGCCGCGCCATCCTAATGATCTGGCGAGCCACAACTGTCTGTATTACTTGCGCTCGGCTAATGCGCCGGCCTGGAGTTTTTCACCCGTCAGGCGTCCTCAGGAGCGGTGCAGTGTAGCGATTCGCGGCAACTTCAGCGCCAACAACAGCGAGGCGCTGCGCCGCCTGGTCCTGGACGGTGTGGGTATAGCCTTGCTGCCGGATTTTTCATCCGAGGAAGATATACGCGAAGGCCGGCTTGTATCCCTGTTGCCCGGCTGGAGGCCGGACGGCGCGTTTGGCGAAGCCATCTATGCCATACGGCCCTACAGCGCCCATGTGCCGCGTGCCGTGCGCGCCCTTGTGGAGCACTTAAGGCAGTCGCTGGCGTAAGCCGCCCCGCTGCGGGGCCATGCGGCCAGGGCGTTGCGGCATCGTCCCTAGCGCCGCGTCTGCCCCTCAGCCCCCGCGCGCAGCAGACGCATGCAGTCTCCCGCGCGCTGGCGCAGCAAGGCCGCCGCATTCGCGCAAGCCTGCTCCAGTGTGATAGGGCCAGGCGCGAGGCTGAATGCAGCCGTAATCCCTTCCGCGTAGACAGCTTCGTAGCCATTGCCCAGCGCGCCGACAATGGCGATCACCGGTATCCCTCTGGGCCTGGCATGGCGGGCAACACCCACCGGCGTCTTGCCCAGGACCGTCTGGGCATCCATCCGGCCTTCGCCGGTAAAGACCAGATCGGCGCCCTCCAGCGCGGCATCGAGGCCGGCAAGCTCCGCAATCAGCTCCACCCCTGGGCGAAAGCGTGCATCAAAGCATGCCTTGACGGCAAAACCCAGCCCGCCGGCGGCCCCCATGCCCGGAAGATCGCGTTCGTCCTTGTCGAAATGCCGGGCGCACACATCCGCAAAATGCGCCAGCGCCTCATCCAGCGCCCGCACATCCTCGGGCGATGCGCCCTTCTGCGGCCCGAAGATGGCAGATGCGCCGCGCGGGCCGCATAGCGGATTGTCGACATCGACGGCAATCTCAAACTGAACTTCGGCCAGACGCGGATCAACACCATCAGTGTCGATACCGGCCAGCCGGGACAAAGCGATGCCCCCAGGAGGAAGATCCTGTCCTTGCCCGTCAAGCAGGCGCACCCCCAGCGCCTGCAGCAGCCCGGCGCCCGCATCATTGGTCGCGCTGCCGCCCAGCCCCAACACGATATGCCTGGCGCCTGCCTGTACCGCATCCCAGATCAATTGCCCCACGCCAAAGGTGCTTGCCCGCAAAGCATCCCGATCTTCAGGCGCGATGTTTTCAAGGCCCGCGGCGGCGGCCATTTCAACAAACGCCCGGCCCTCGCCCAGCCAGCCCCAGCTCGCTTGGCAGGGACGGCCAATGGCGTCACGCACCTGGAGCGAGCGGCGCTCCCCGCCCGTGGCATCGAGCACCGCATCAAGCGAGCCCTCGCCGCCATCGGCCATGGGAACACAGATGACCTCGGCATCCGGCGCCGCGTCGCGCACGCCCAGCGCAATCGCGTCCGCCACGCCAGCGGCGCTGAGGCTTTCCTTGAATGAATCGGGAGCAATGACGACACGCATCATTTGGCTCCTGTGACGACATTGCGGGGCTGACCCTCGTGCCAGGCCTCTATATTGTCGATCAACTGATCCGCCAGCGATTGAATCGCCTCTTCGCTGGCCCAGGCCACATGCGGCGTGAGAATAAAGTTGGGCATATCCAGGAGCTGAACCAGCGGGTGATCGTCCGGCGGCGGCTCGGGCACTGTAACGTCGAACCCCGCTCCTGTCAGCTGGCCCGCGCGCATGGCCCGCACCAGTGCCGCCTCGTCCACCAGCCCGCCCCTGGCTGTGTTGATCAGCAAGGGCTTGCGCTTCATCTGCGCGAACTCAGGCTCGCTGATCAAGCCTCGGGTCTGCTCATTCAGCGGGCAATGCAGCGTAATGATGTCGCTTTCTTCGAGCAACTGCTCAAAGGGCGTATACAGCCGCCCCTGGCGGGGGCCGCCCTTGCGCGCCGCGAACAGTACCCGCATGCCCAGGGCACGGCCGATAGCCGCCACGGATTGGCCCAATGCGCCCTCCCCTATGATGCCCAGCGTCGAGCCCGCAAGGTCGCGAATGGGATAATCGAAATAGCAGAACTGCTGCGAGGCATGCCAGCGTCCGGCCTTGACCGACTCGCGGTAAGCGACAATGCTGCGGCGAAGCGCGAAGATCAGGGCAAATGTATGCTCCGGCACGGTGTGCTGCGCATAGCCCCTGATGTTGGACACCACGATGCCTCTTTCCTGGCAGGCAGCCAGGTCGACATTGTCCGTGCCTGTTGCCGCAACCGCGATCATCTTTAGCGCGGGGGCAGCGGCAATCGCTTCGGCATCGATGCGAACCTTGTTGGTGATGACAAAATCCGCATCCGCAATGCGTGCCTTGACATCCTGCGGGGCTGTCCGGCCGTGGATCGTAAGCCTGTGGGGAAACCCGATCGGGCGCAAAGTGGTCTGAGGGGAAATGGTTTCGCGGTCCAGGAATACTGCGTGCATGCTGCGGCTAGTCATGAATCGTCCTCGGGTACGGGAAATGCGCAAAAAAATTATGCGGCGATCCGATATAGTAATGGGAATTCTCCTCGACTCGAGCAACACCGGCCTATCCGGCCGGACAAGGACCGGAACAGACGATGCAAACCCGCCAGTACGCCGTACAGGATTTCTTCCGCAACCCGAAACGCGCATTTTTCAGGCTCTCCGACGATGGCGCCAGGCTTGCGTTCATGGAGCCCGTGAGCATTGATGGCGCAGCCGCGCGCATGAATATTTTTGTGCAGGCCCTGCAAGGCAGCGAGCCGACAGGCGAGGCACGCAGGCTGACAGCCGAGACGGAACGCGACATCGCGCAGTTTTTCTGGAAGGGCTCCGACACCGTCATTTACGCCAAAGACTTCAACGGTGACGAAAACTTCCACGTCATTGCCGTCGATATCGAAACCGGCGAAACCAAAGACCTTACGCCCTTCCCCGGGGTGCGCGCCAGCATTGAGGATGACCTGGAGGACGATCCCGACCACATCCTGCTCAGCCACAATGGCCGCAATCCCGAGGTTTTCGATGTCTATCGCGCGGATATCCGCAGCGGTGAACTCACGCTGGTGGCAAGCAATCCGGGCAATATCGTGGCCTGGCAGACAGACCATCAGGGTCTTGTGCGCGCCGCCATTGCCAGCGACGGGCTGGATACCGTCCTGCTTTATCGCGACAGCGAGGAGGATGAGTTTCGTCCCATTATTTCGACGGATTTTCGCACCTCGGTGATGCCGCAGTTCTTCACATTCGACGATCGGGACCTGTACGCTCTGAGCAACCGTGGCCGCGATCGCCTCGCGCTGGTGGTGATCGATCCCGCGAACCCGGACCAGGAAAAACTTGTATTTGAAACGGACGAAGTGGACCTGGACGGCGCCATGTATTCGCGCCAGCGCCGCGTCCTGACCGCCGCGGTTTATCAGACAGACAAGCCCAGGCACCATTTTTTCGACGAGATCAGCGCCCTGCGCCACACCCGCCTGTCGGAGAAGCTGCCAGGCTATGAAATAAGCTTGCAGAGCATGACGCGCGACGAAAACAAATTCATCGTCGCCGCCTACAACGACCGAAGCCCTGGCGGGCGTTATATCTACGATGCGCAAGCCGACACCCTGCACAAGCTCGGTGACATCAACCCGGTGCTGCGTGAAACCGACATGGCCAGCGTCAAGCCCATTCAATACACGGCGCGCGACGGGCTGGTCATTCATGGCTACCTGACGCTGCCTGCGGGCGTCCAGCCGGGCCAGCGCCTGCCTTGCGTCGTGAACCCGCACGGAGGTCCGTGGGCGCGGGACAGCTGGGGTTTCAACCCCGAGGCTCAGTTTCTGGCAAACCGGGGCTACTGCGTACTGCAGATGAATTTTCGCGGCTCCACGGGGTATGGTCGCGCCTTCTGGGAGGCCAGCTTTGGCCAATGGGGCCTGGCCATGCAGGATGATGTCACCGATGGCGTGAACTGGCTGATCAGCGAAGGCATCGCCGATCCCGCGCGCATCGCCATCTATGGCGGCAGCTACGGCGGCTATGCCACCCTGGCTGGCATCGTTTCGACACCTGATCTTTATGCGGCGGCGGTGGATTATGTCGGGGTATCCAATCTGCTCACCTTCATGAGCACCATTCCGCCATACTGGAAGCCCATGCTCACGAAAATGCACGCCATGGTGGGAGATCCCGAGGCAGATCGCACACGCCTGCGGGAAACGTCGCCGGCCCTCAATGCCGACCGGATACGCACACCGCTTTTCATCGCCCAGGGCGCCCATGATCCGCGCGTCAACAAGAATGAAAGCGACCAGATGGTGGCCGCATTGCGGGCGCGCGGCGTCGAGGTCGAGTACATGGTCAAGGACAACGAAGGCCATGGTTTTCATAACGATGAAAACAAGTTCGAGTTCTATGAGCGCATGGAAGCATTCCTGGCCCAGCATCTGAAGCCGTGAACGCCTGAGGCCGCGCCGCGGATTCAGGCGGAGCAAGGCGTCCCGCAGCGAGGGCATGGGCCTGCCCCGCATTGCCGTTGAATTACACAGGAGTCAGCATCAATGAAACTTTACTATCTTCCGGGCGCATGCCCGCTCGCATCGCATATTGCCCTGGAATGGATCGGCAAGCCGTATGAAGCCGTCAAGGTAAGCCGGGAAGAAATCAAGCAGCCGCCCTACCTTGCCATGAATCCGCTGGGCGCCGTGCCCGTGCTGCAAGATGGCGACTTGACGCTTACCCAGAGTGCCGCCATTCTCGAATACCTTGCGGAAACCAGCCCCGAAGCGAAATTGATGCCCGACACGCCGCGCCAGCGCGCAGAGGTGCGGCGCTGGCTGGGCATTTGCAATGCGGACCTGCACCGCACATTCGCGAATATCTTTGGCGCCCCCGGCCTGGTGAAGGACGAGGCGGCCCAGCAGGAGCTGGCAGCCAGCTCGAGCGCCAGGCTCGCCAGCATTTTCAAGGTCGTCGACGAACAACTGGCCGGCAAGCAATGGGTGGCCGGTTCCCGATCGGTCGTCGACCCCTACCTGTATACCCTGCTGCGCTGGGCCGAAGCCAAGAACGTGGACATCGCCCATTTGCGCAACCTTGCCGCCTTCCGTGAACGCATGGAAGCCGACAAGGGCGTGCAGGCCGCCCTGAAGGCACAGGGCCTGGCCTGATCAGCTATCCGCCCAGATAGGCCTTGCGCACGTTGTCGTTGCTCAGCAGATTGGCGCCGGTATCGGCAAGAACAACCTTGCCGTTCTCCAGCACATAGCCGCGGTCGGCAACCTGCAAGGCCTTGCTTGCATTCTGCTCCACCAGGAAAACCGTGACCCCTTCATCGCGGATCGTGCGGATGATCTCGAAGATCTGCGCGATGATCAGCGGAGCCAGGCCCAGCGTGGGCTCATCGAGCAGCAACAGTTGGGGGCGTGTCATCAGCGCCCGGCCGATTGCCAGCATCTGCTGCTCACCGCCCGACATCGTGCCTGCCCGCTGGGCGGCACGTTCGCGCAGGCGCGGAAACAGCTCGTAGACATGCTCCAAGCCTTGCAGGACCTCCTGTTTTTTCAGGAAGAACCCGCCCATCTGCAGGTTTTCCTCGACCGTCAGGTCGGGAAACACTCGCCGCCCCTCGGGCGATATGGCGATGCCGCGCTGCATGATGGCGTGCGTATGGAGATGGGTAATATCGTTGTCCAGGAAAGTGACCGTGCCGCTGCTGGCGCGCGGCGTGCCGCACACCGTCATCAGCAGCGTCGTCTTGCCGGCGCCATTGGCGCCGATCAGGGTGACGATTTCCCCCTTGTTCACTTCCACAGACACATTGTCCAGGGCCTGGATGGCGCCATAGTGCGTGCACACATTCTCCAGCTTCAGCACTACTCTTCTCCCAGGTAAGCTTTGATCACGCGCGGATCGGTTCTGACCTCCGCCGGCAGGCCCGTCATGATCGGTTTGCCCTGCTCCATCACCAGGATGCGGTCAGAGACGCCCATGACCAGGCTCATGTCATGCTCGATCAGCAGCACAGCCACGCCGAATTCCCTCCGAAGCTGGTCGATGAGCAATTGCAGCTCATGTTTTTCCTGGGGGTTGAGCCCCGCCGCCGGCTCATCCAGCATCAGCAGACGGGGCTTGGTAATCATGCAGCGGGCAATCTCCAGGCGGCGCTGATGGCCATAGGCCAGGTTGCCCGCCTCCCGATTGGCATATTGGCGTATGCCCATGAAATCAAGCCATTCAGCGGCTCTGCGCAGCGCATCGCGTTCCGATGCGCGATAGCCCGGCGTCTTGAGCAAGCCTTTGAGCAGATTGGTTTCCATCTGGGCGTGCTGCGCCACCAGCAGGTTTTCCAGCACGGTAAGCTGCTTGAACAGACGCACATTCTGGAACGTGCGCACCAAGCCATGCAGGGCCACCTTGTGGCTGGGCATGCCGGTAATCTCTTTGCCATCCATCCGTATGGTGCCGGTGGAAGGCTTGTAGAAGCCGCCCACGCAGTTGAACACCGTGGTCTTGCCGGCCCCGTTGGGGCCGATAATGGCAAACACTTCGTCACGGCGAACATTGAATTCCACTGTATCGACGGCCAGCAGCCCGCCGAACCGCATGGTCAGCCCAGAGACCTCGAGTAATACATCGCTCATGTCTTGAGCTCCACTTGCGGGCGCTTGACGGGCAGCAAGCCCTGTGGCCGCCACATCATCATCAGCACCATCACCAAACCAAAAATAAGCATCCGGTATTCCGCGAATTCGCGCGCGATCTCAGGCACCACCGTCAGCACGACCGCCGCGAGAATCACCCCGACCTGCGACCCCATCCCTCCCAGCACAACAATGGCCAGAATCAGGGCCGACTCAATGAATGTAAAGGATTCCGGGTTGACCAAGCCTTGTCTCGCCGCGAAGAAGGCGCCGCCAAACCCGGCAAACATCGCGCCCATCGTAAAGGCGGACAGCTTGATGCGGGTGGGGTTGAGCCCCAGGGAGCGGCAGGCAATTTCATCTTCCCGCAGCGCTTCCCAGGCCCGTCCGATAGGCATGCGGATCACGCGGTTGGACACAAACAGCGTCACCAGCGCCAGGCACAATGCCATCAGGTAGAGAAATACGATGACATCCTGGGTGCTGTAGTTCCAGCCCATCAGTTCATGGAAGGTGGTCACCCCTTCGGGCACCCGCCGCACCATGGGAAAACCGAAAACCGATGGCTTGGGTATGCCCGAGATCCCGTCCGGTCCGCCCGTGAAAGAGTAAAGATTGATCAGGAGCAGGCGTATGATCTCGCCGAAACCAAGGGTCACAATGGCCAGATAATCGCCGCGCAGGCGCAGGACGGGAAAGCCCAGCGCAAAGCCGAAAGCGGCGGACATGGCGCCGGCCAGCGGCAGCGCTTCCCAGAACCCCCAGCCGGCCCAGTGATAAAGCAAGGCGTAGGTGTAGGCGCCCACTGCGTAGAAGCCCACAAAACCAAGATCAAGCAGGCCGGCAAAACCGACCACGATATTGAGCCCCAGCCCCAGCATGACGTAGATCAGCACCAGGGTGGCAATATCGACCTGGGCGCGGCCCGTAAACATGGGCCAGATGAGCGCAATGACTATCAGCAGGAATATCATCCCGCGTCTTACCCGGTCGGACATCACCGGCAGCGCCCTGCGCGTCTGTTTGCGCGCGAAGGCCTTGGCCAGGACCGGGCGCACCAGGAACTGGAACACAAAGACGATGCCCATGCCCATGAACAGAATGCCCCATTCGGGCTGCAGCGTAGTCTGCATGCCGGCGCGGACAATGTTTACGCCGAATATTGGGGCGATGATGATGCCGGCCATGATGGCCGCAAAGAGTGCGTTCTTGAAATGATTGCCCATCAGACTTTTTCCACTTCGGGTTTGCCCAGCAGACCCGTTGGCCTGAACAGCAAGATGAACACCAACAGGCCGAAGGCGACAATATCCTTGTATTGAGACGAGATATAGGCTGCCGCGAATGTCTCGGCCAGCCCCAGCAGCACGCCGCCCAGCATGGCGCCCGGGATGCTGCCGATCCCGCCCAGCACCGCCGCGGTGAACGCCTTGATGCCGGCGAGGAAACCGATGAAGGGGTTGAGCTTGCCTATGGCCAGGGCGATCAGCACGCCGCCAACCGCAGCCAGCATGGCGCCGATCACAAAGGTGAAGGATATGATGCGGTTAGTGTCAATGCCCAGCAGGTTCGCCATGCGCAGATCCTGGGAGCAGGCGCGCGAGGCCCGGCCAATGCGCGAGTATTTGATGAACAGCGACAGCGCAATCATCAGCAGTACGGTTACAACGATGATCATGATGCGCGAATACGGCGCGGTCACGACGAAATCGCTGCCCAGGGTGAACTGCACCGAGCCGGTCACCAGCGCGGGCACCGCCATGTCGCGTGCTCCCTGGCCAATGGCGACCCAGTTCTGCAGGAAAATGGACATGCCGATGGCGGAGATCAGAGGGACCAGGCGCGGCCCGCCGCGCAATGGCGCATAAGCCACTTTTTCAATGGCGTACCCATAGACCGAGGTCACGACCACCGCCACGACCAGCATGGCAAGAATGATGAATGGAACGGGCAAGCCGCTGTTCACGCCAATGGCGGACAGCGTCACGAGGCCGACATAGGCCCCGATCATGTAGATCTCGCCGTGAGCGAAGTTGATCATGCCGATGATGCCATAGACCATGGTGTAGCCAATGGCGATCAGCGCGTAGATGGCGCCGAGAGACAGCCCATTGAATAGCTGCTGCGTGAGCTGGGGGATTAATTCAGACATAAAGCAGGGGTTCCGGTAGGCGGCCGGGGCGAATGCCCCCAGGCCGGCAAGGCGAAATAATACTCGAGCTCCGGCCTTGCGGCCGGAACTCGCCGCCTACGGTATCAGATGGGGTGCAGGTTGCCCTTTTCATCCCACTTGAATACGGCGAACTCGAATTGTTTCAGATCGCCCTTTTCATCATATTCGACTTTGCCGATAACGGTGTCGAATGCAGTTTTGTGCATGTAGTCGGCGACCTTTTCGGGATCGTCTCCCACGGCGTTGATGCTGTCGGACAGCACCTGTACAGCGGCATAGGCGGGGAAGGTGAACGCACCGTCAGGGCTGCGCTTGACCTTCTTGAAGTATTCCAGCACCTTTTCGTTGCCGGGCAGCTTGGTGAAGTCCGCGGGCAGGGTCACGAGCAGACCGGACACAGCGGGACCGGCAATCGCGACCAGATCCTTGTTGGCAACACCCTCAGGCCCCATGAACTGGGTCTGCAGGCCCTGTTCACGCGCCTGGCGCAGCAGCAGCCCCAGTTCAGCGTGGTAGCCGCCGAAGTAGATCAGGTCCGGATCCAGCGACTTGAGCTTGGTGATCACAGCCGAATAATCGCTGTCGCCCACGTTGATGCCTTCAAACATGGCAACCTTGGTGCCCTCTTTTTCAAGGCTGTCGCGCACCTGGCTCGCCACGCCCGAACCATAGGTCTGCTTGTCGTGCAGAATCGCAACCGTCTTGGGCTTGAGCGTGGAAGCGATGAACTTGGCGGCAAACGGCCCCTGCTGATCGTCACGCCCTATCGTCCGGAAGAAGAAATGAGGCTTGATCGTATCGGTCACCAGCGGCGAGGTTGCTCCCGGTGTGATCGCCACGATGCCTTCCTGTTCATAGACATTGACGGCGGGAACCGTGGTGCCAGAGCAGGCATGGGCCACGGCGAACTTTGCGCCGGCATTCACCACGCGATTGGCCGCAGGCACAGCCTGCTTGGGCTCGCACCCGTCGTCGATAAGGAGCGGTTCGAGCTTGCGGCCCTTGATGCCGCCGGCTTCGTTGATCGCGTCTATGGCAGTCAGCGCGCCAGCCTGAATCTGGTCGCCATACTGTGTGGCGGGCCCGGTCATAGGTTGAGGAATACCAATCTTGATGGTATCGGCCGCGAAAGCGCTGCCTACGACGGCGGCCGCGCCAAGCGCGGCGAGCACAGGTGAAACTCGTTTAAGGAACGTCATGCCCGCAATTCTCCAGTTGAGCCCGCCGCGGCGCATGCCCATTGTGCGGGCCTGCGTAGATTCACGGCAAGCCATTGTTGTTAGCTTCCGCCTTTACGGCATGCGTATTCTGACGATAGGCTGAGGCCCTGTCACTACGGATAAGCCCTTACAAAACGGCGAACAGCGCGGGCGGCGCCGCGCTGTCCGGCCCTTTCGCCGCGTGCCGTGCCGGTGCCGCCCTCCCCTTCAGGAAAATTCCGCCGACAGGCCAGCCGCGCGGTCTCGTGCCGCCTGCATGGCCTGGTGGACCATGCGGACCAGGCCTTCTTTTTCAAATACGTCCAGCGCTGCGGCGGTCGTGCCGCCTTTGGATGTAACCCGCTCGCGCAGCGTGCCCAGGCTCTCGTGCGACAGCCCGGCCAATTGCGTCGCTCCTGTGAAGGTAGCCAGCGCCAGCTTGCGCGCGTCCGCCTCGGGCAGCCCCTGGCTGATGCCCCCCTGGATCATGGCTTCGAGAAACAGGAACACATAGGCCGGCCCGCTGCCTGAAAGCGCAGTGACGGCATCAATGCCCGCATCATCCCGCACCCACACAACTTCGCCTACAGCGCCCAGCATCTGCTGGGCCAGAGCGCGGTCATCGTCGCCAACGCCCTCGAGCGCCAGCAAACCGGCCGCGCCGGCGCCTATGAGTGCCGGCGTGTTGGGCATGCAGCGGATCAGGCGTGTCCAGGGCTCACCGTCTTTTCCCAGCCATTGCGACAGCGAGCCCGCGGAGATGCCCGCCGCCACGCTGATCACCAGGGTTTCTGGCATCAGATAGGGGCGGCAGCTTTCGACAGCCTGTTTCAGGAACTGAGGCTTGACCGCGAAAATCCAAACCTGCCGAGAGCCCAGGCGTTCGTCGGGAGCCTGGGCTGTCAGAACCCCCTGCGATTCCCACCGGGCCCGCGCCTGCTCGCCCGGATCAATGACAAGGACATCATGCGCGCCGCAACGCTTGCCTATGAGACCGGAAGCCAGTGCGCTTGCCATGTTGCCGCCGCCGATAAATGCAAGAGTGAGTTCTTTGCTCATGGTGTCCTGTATGTCTGGTAGTCCTGAGGGGAAAGCGTTATTGTATGTGCATCGCATGACGCCAGCGCCGGGTGAGCCGCGCCGCAAGCCAGGCACAGGCATCAGGCCCAGGTGTTGTCCGTGCCGCCGGGCCGCTTTGGTGCGCGGCACCATTGACCGGGATGGCAAACTGTCGTTACAGTCACGGCCGTGTCACATACGAGTCATAAACTGCATAATAAGCCCGGTCCCGTCGCATCGACCGGCCAACAACAGGAGATTCCATTCATGCGAGCAAAATTCCTAGCACTGTCCCTGGCGGGCGCCTTCGCCTGCATGGGGGCCGCCCACGCCGCCACAGACATCAATTTCTGGCATTCCATGCAAGGCGCGCTCGGCGATCGCGTCAACGAACTGGTCGATGAGTTCAACAAGAGCCAATCCGACTACGTCGTGCATGCCATCTACAAGGGCGCATACGGCGAATCCATGAATGCGGGCATCGCCGCCTTCCGCGCGGGCAACGCGCCCGACATCCTGCAGGTATTTGAGGTCGGCACGGCCACGATGATGCACGCCAAGGGCGCCATCAAGCCTGTGCAGCAAATGTCGGAAGAGGTTGGCGACCCGATCAACCCCGACGATTTCCTGGGCGCTGTGGGCGGCTACTACTCGTCCACGGATGGCAAGCTGATTTCCATGCCATTCAACAGCTCGACCCCGGTTTTCTATTACAACAAAGACGCCTTCAAAAAGGCAGGGCTCGACCCCGAGAAGCCTCCTCGCACCTGGAAGGATGTCGAAGACGCCGCCAAGAAGCTGCGCGCCGCCGGCATGGAGTGCGGCTACACCACCTCCTGGCCATCCTGGATCCAGCTGGAAACCTTCGCGGCCTGGCACAACATCCCTTACGCGACTGAAAACAATGGCTTCGGCGGCCCCGCCGCGCGCCTGGAGCTGACCAATCCGCTGTTCGTGCGCCACATGGAAAATCTGGCCAAAATGTCCAAGGAAGGCACGTTCACCTACGGCGGCCGGGGCGATGCGCCCAACGCGCTGTTCACAGCGGGCAAGTGCGGCATGTTCACGGGTTCCAGCGGCAATCGCGCCAACATCATCAAGACGGGCAACTTTGACTTTGGCACCTCCTTCCTGCCCTACTACGAGGACGTGAAGGGCGCGCCGCAAAACTCGATCATTGGCGGCGCCTCGCTGTGGGTATTCAGCAAGAAAGCCCCCGAGGTCTACAAAGGCGTCACCAAATTCTTCAAGTTCCTCGCCAGCCCCGAGAAATCGGCGCAGTGGCACCAGCAGACCGGCTATGTCCCAGTCACCAAGGCTGGTTACGAGGTGACCAAGGAATCTGGCTTCTACGAGAAGAACCCCGGCACCGAGATTCCCGTCAAGCAGCTTGATGCCACCACCACCGAGAACTCGCGCGGCATACGGCTGGGCTTTCTGCCGCAGATCCGCGACATCGAGGAAGGTGAAATGGAATCCATCTTTGCCGGCAAGGAAAACGCCGAGCAAGGTCTGGCCAATATGAACAAGCGTGGCAACGAATTGCTTGAGCGTTTCGAGAAGAGCGTCAAGTAAGTTGTAAAATCCGCTGCATGGAAAAACGCGTCGTATTCACTCACAAGACACTGCCGTACCTGCTGCTGCTTCCGCAGTTGGCAATTACGGTGGTGTTCTTCTTCCTGCCCGCCGGGCAGGCCATGTGGCAGTCATTTCGCATGGAGGATCCCTTCGGGCTGTCTTCGCAGTTCGTAGGGCTCTCCAACTTCATCGACCTGTTCGCCAACGACGACTATATCGATTCATTCCAGACCACGGCGGTGTTTTCGCTGCTGGTCGCTGTACTGGGCCTGAGCATTTCTCTGCTCCTGGCCGTCATGGCAGACCGTGTCATCAAGGCGGCATCCATCTACAAGACGCTGCTGATCTGGCCGTACGCCGTCGCCACGGCAGTGGCAGGGGTACTCTGGCTCTTCCTGTTTTCACCGTCGGTGGGGATACTGGCCGTCATGCTCGCCAAGCTGGGCATCAGCTGGAATCCGCGCCTGGACGGAACCGATGCCATGACGCTTGTCGTGCTGGCCTCGGTGTGGAAGCAGATTTCCTACAATTTCCTGTTTTTCCTGGCCGGCCTGCAGGCTATCCCGCGCTCGCTCATCGAGGCGGCGGCCATTGACGGCGCCAGCCCGGCGCGGCGCTTCTGGACCATCGTATTCCCTCTGCTTTCCCCCACGACGTTCTTCCTGCTGATCATCAACGTGATCTACGCGTTTTTCGATACCTTCGCCATCATCGACATCATTACCCAGGGCGGGCCTGGATCGGAAACGTCGATTCTCGTCTACAAGGTATACAACGCGGGGTTCAAGGGGCTGGATCTGGGCTCATCGGCTGCACAATCCGTCATACTGATGCTGATCGTCATTGTGCTTACGGTCGTGCAGTTCCGCTATATCGACCGCAAGGTCAATTATTGACGCCTGGGCGTCCCATCCACGCTATGCATTTCCCGACATGATCGAACGCCGTCCCGTCCTCGATATCATCACCCACCTCGTCCTGATTGTCGGGGTGGTGATCATCGCCTTTCCCATCTACGTGACCTTTGTCGCCTCGACCCAGACGGCGCAGGAAGTCGCGCGCGCGCCAATGTCGCTGCTGCCGGGCAGCCATTTCTTCGAGAACTACTGGAAGGTGCTGGTGGGCGATGCCGCAAACACGCCGCCCGTGGCGAGAATGATGTGGATCAGCACGGTCATGGCCCTGGTCATCGCCATCGGCAAGATCGCCATATCCATGCTGTCTGCCTTTGCGGTGGTGTATTTCCGCTTCCGCTTCCGGATGTTTTTCTTCTGGATGATTTTCGTCACGCTGATGCTGCCCGTGGAGGTTCGCATTGCCCCCACCTACAAGGTGGTGGCCGATCTCGGCATGCTGAACAGCTACGCCGGGCTGACCTTGCCGCTGATCGCTTCCGCCACGGCAACCTTTCTTTTCCGCCAGTTCTTTCTGACCGTTCCCGACGAGCTTATCGAGGCGGCCCGCATAGATGGCGCTGGCCCCATGCGTTTTTTCTGGGACGTGCTGCTGCCGCTGTCGCGCACCAGCATCGCGGCGCTCTTTGTCATCCAGTTCATCTACGGCTGGAACCAGTACCTATGGCCGCTCATCATTACCACTCACGAGAACATGTATCCCGTGGTGATCGGCATCAAACGCATGATTGCCGGCGGTGACAGCGTCACCGAATGGAATCTCGTCATGGCCACAGCCTTGCTTGCCATGATCCCGCCTGTTGCAGTCGTTGTTTTCATGCAGAAATGGTTCGTCAAGGGCCTGGTGGACGCTGAAAAATAAAACCGCCTCCCGCGCGAAGGCGCCGGGACGCAGATTCTGGACATATACATGGCTACACTCAGTTTTCGCAACGTAACCAAGACCTACCCCAACGGCGTAGCCGTCATACATGGCATAGACATGGATGTCAGCGACGGTGAATTCATTGTCATCGTCGGCCCCTCGGGATGTGGCAAGTCAACGCTGATGCGCATGGTCGCTGGCCTGGAAAGCATTACGGGCGGCGAAATCTCCATCGGCGACAAAGTGGTCAACCGGCTGGAGCCTGCCGAGCGCGATATCGCCATGGTTTTCCAGAACTATGCGCTCTACCCTCACATGAGCGTATTCGACAACATGGCCTACGGCCTGAAGATACGCAAGCTGCCCAAGGCGGAGATTCAGAACAAGGTGCAGGATGCCGCGCGCATCCTGGAGCTTTCGCACCTTCTGGACCGGCGCCCTGGTCAGCTGTCCGGCGGGCAACGGCAGCGCGTGGCCATGGGCCGCGCCATCGTGCGCGACCCAAAGGTTTTTCTGTTCGACGAGCCGCTCTCCAACCTGGACGCCAAGCTGCGGGTGCAGATGCGCCTGGAAATCCAGAAACTGCATCGTCGCCTGGGCACCACAAGCCTGTACGTTACACATGACCAGGTCGAGGCAATGACGCTGGCCCAGCGCATGGTCGTCATGAACAAGGGCATCCCCGAGCAGATTGGCACGCCCATGGAGGTTTTTGAGCGCCCCGCATCGGTCTTTGTGGCAAGCTTCATCGGCTCCCCTCCGATGAATCTGATACCGGTCCAGATCGACGCGCAACGCAGGATACTGGACGACAATGGCACTGCGCTGGAGCTCGACTCAGCCCAGGTGCCGCCGTCCCTGCTAGGCCGCAAGGCGCTGATGGGCATCCGCCCCGAACACATCAAGCTGCATGCGCGCGGCATACCGGTCACGGTCGAAATGGTCGAGGTTCTGGGCTCCGAGCAGCTGATACATGGCCGGCATGGCGACACGCCTATTGTGGTCCGCTGCCCCATCGGGCTGACGCGCGAATACCCTCTGCAGATAGGCGAAGCCATACAGCTGGGCGCTGACAGCGACCATGCGCTGCACTGGTTCGACCCTGACACGGGCAAGCGTATCGACAACTGAGCCCCTGTCGCACGGCAATCCACAAGCACGCCCTGACCTGGTCTCAAAAAGCTGGATCTCCATCCAGCCTGCGAGCCTCGGCTCAGGGCGTCGACGTTTTTGCCAAGCATAAAAAAGCCCCGGCCGACGGTGTCGGATCCGGGGTTAGCGCGCCTGACCGTCCCAGGCCAGGCGCAGCAGGCCCGCTTGCGGGTCTTTTACTGCACTGCCTTACTGGTAAACGGTTTTTGAACCGTCTTTGTGCCAGGTGAAGACATCAAACTTGAAATCATTCAGGTCGCCCTGCTTGTTCCAGGAAATGTCCCCAATCGGCGTCTTGACAGAATGGCTGTGCAGATACTTGGCAACCTCCGAAGGATCATCCTTGCCCGCGCCCTTGATGCCCTGGGCAATGGCCATCATGGCCGAATAGGCCGTCATCTGGAAGGCGCCGCCCGGATCGCGGCCTTTGTCCTTGAAGGCCTTGACGATATCGGCGTTGGCGGCATCCTTGGTAAAGTCGGCCGGCAGGGTCACCAGCATGCCCTCGACGGCAGCGCCCGCAATCGCGTTGATGTCGGGGTTGCCCACACCCTCAGGTCCCATGAACTGCACCTTCAGGCCCTGCTCGGACCCCTGGCGCAGCAGCAGCCCCATTTCGGGATGGTAGCCGCCGTAGTACACAAAGTCGGCGCCTGAGGACTTCAGCTTGGTAATGACTGCGGAATAATCGCTGTCGCCCGCGTTGATGCCCTCGAACAGCACGACATCAATGCCTGCTTTCTGCAGGTCATTGCGCACAGCGCTGGCTATGCCCTGGCCGTATGACTGCTTGTCGTGCAGCACGGCAACCTTCTTGGGCTTGATTTTTTCGGCAATGAACTTGGCGGCGGCAGGACCTTGCTGGTCATCACGGCCTATGGTGCGGAAGATGAACTCATAGTTCTTGCCATCGGTCACCGCGGGCGATGTGGCCGAAGGCGTGACCATGACCACCCCCTCGTTGTTATAGATGTCGGTCGCGGCGATGGTTGCGCCCGAGCAGACATGCCCCACAACATAATGGATCTCGTCATTGACGACACGGTTGGCCACCACTGGGCCTTGCTTGGGTTCGCAGCCGTCATCGATCTGCACGGCCTCGAATGTATTGCCCAGGATGCCGCCGCCGGCATTGAGCTGTTCGATGGCAGTATCAACCCCCTGCTTGACCATGTCGCCGTATTGCGTGACCGGGCCGGTGAATGGGCCGGCGATCGCAATCTTGATCGTGTCGGCAAACGCTCCGCCGGATACCAGCATGCCTGCGGTAAAGCCGACTGCCGTGGCAATGGGAGTAAAACGGAATTTCATATAGCCTCCTGAAAGTACGCAGCCAAGCATACACTGAAAGATACTTTCTTACATGAATTATCAGGGTTTTCTCTAGCGGCGGACAGCCAAAAGAAAACCGCGCTTGCGCGCGGTTCCATGCCCCAAAAGCTATGCCTGTTTCAGGCCAGCCCGCGCAGATGGCTACTGCAAAAGACTGCGCAGCATCCAGGCGTTTTTCTCGTGCACGTCCAGGCGCTGGGTCAGCAGGTCTACCGTAGGCTGGTCATCGACATCGTCAGCCTTCTTGAGAGCCGTGCGCGCTGTTTTCGCAACCGCTTCATTTCCCTTCAGCAGCAGCTGGATCATGCTTTCGGCATCCGGCACATTGGTGGGCTCGGAAATCGACGACAGTTTGGCGTACTCGCCATACGTGCCGGGGGCATAAAGGCCCAGCGCGCGGATGCGTTCGGCAATGCTGTCCAGTGCCTGCCACTGTTCCGTGTACTGCTCCATGAACATGGCATGCAGGGTATTGAACAAGGGCCCCGTCACGTTCCAGTGAAAGTTGTGCGTCATCAGATACAGGGTGTATGAATCAGCCAGCATCTTGGACAGCTCGGTCGCCACTGCCGCCCGATCTTTCTCGGAAATACCGATATCGATGGGCAGGCCTTTGTCGCTCATGGGAGCAGTCTTGCCGCTTTCCAGTTTTTTTGCCTTTGCCATTCTGATCCTCCATAAAATCCAGACTCGAAAAGGGTTTACGTCAGAATACCATGCGCGTATGACAGCGGCACGGCATGGCGCGATGATAATTTTCGATCGTCTTGATAGGCATCACATAATCGGGACGATCCGTATCATGCGGGCTGCTCCACGTTGGTTGCATCCGCCGGCGCCAGGTATTCCACGCCCGGCAGCTCGCAGGCGCGAATCGCATGCACCAGCGCGTCGATGGCGGCAGGCCGCGGAAAGCTCTTGCGGCTGGCAAGCACGACACGGCGATCCGGCACAGGGTTCTTGAATGGAATATATGTCAGCAGATGGTTTTCGATGCCAGGCATGGACAGCGAGCTGGCCGGCAACACTGTCACGCCCAGACCGGCCGCGACCATATGCCTGATGGTTTCCAGCGACGACCCCTCGAAGGTGCGCTGTATGCCTTCGCTCGAGGCGGAAAAGCGCGACAGTTCGGGGCACACCTCAAGCACCTGGTCCCGGAAACAATGGCCAGTTCCCAGCAAGAGCATTGTTTCATCCTTGAGCTGCGTCGCATCAATCTCTTTCCGATCCGCCCACGGATGATTCTTGGGCACCGCCACGACGAAAGGCTCATCATAGAGGGGATGAAGAGCCAGCCCTGTATCTGGCAGCGGCAGGGCCACAATGGCGCAGTCTATCTCCCCCTGGCGCAATAGCTCGAGCAGCCGGGTGGTGAAATTTTCCTGAAGCAGCAAGGGCATCTGCGGCGTGGCCATGATCTGGGTAGGCACCAGCCGGGGCAGAAGATAGGGGCCTATGGTATGGATGACCCCCACCCTCAGGGGGCCTGCGAGGGGATCATGGCCCTGGCGGGCGATTTCCCGCAGGTTGGCCCCTTCCTCCAGCACCCGCTGGGCCTGCGCCACAACCCGCAGGCCGATGGGCGTGATGCCCACCTCTGTGCCGCCCCGCTCGAACAGCACGACGCCCAGTTCATCCTCCAGCTTGCGTATCGCCACCGACAATGTCGGCTGGCTCACGAAACACGCCTCGGCTGCGCGTCCGAAGTGTCTTTCCCTTGCTACCGCCACGATATATTTGAGTTCGGTCAGCGTCATGAGTTATCTCTCGTAAAGGTATCCGTATTCACATGCCTGCGCTAGCTGCGCAGGAAATCCTGCCGGCCCCGCATCCAGCGGTCCAGGTGTGCCCGCGCATGATCGGGATAGCGGTCGCGCATCAGCACGGCCGCCTCCTGCGCCTGTTCGACAAGCCCGGCATCGGAGTCAAGGTTTGCAAAACGAAGCAGTTCCTGGCCGGACTGCCTCACGCCAAGAAACTCGCCGGGTCCACGCAATGCCAGGTCGCGCCTGGCGATCTCGAAGCCATCCGTGGTTTCATACATGGCGCGAAGCCGCATCCGGGCAATCGCGCTCAAGGGCCGCTGGTACATGAGCACGCAAATGGACTGGGCGCTGCCCCGCCCCACCCGCCCGCGCAACTGATGCAGCTGCGCCAGGCCAAAACGCTCCGCATGCTCAATGATCATGAGCGATGCATTGGGTACATCGACACCCACCTCAATGACGGTCGTAGCCACCAGTAAATCTGTATGCCCGTCGCGGAATGCCTGCATGACCTCCTGCTTGGCGGCAGGCGGCATCTTGCCGTGTATGAGCGCCACGCGCAGATCCGGCAACGCCTGCACGAGGCGCTCATGGGTTTCAACCGCCGTCTGCAGCTGAAGGGCTTCGCTTTCCTCGACCAGCGGGCACACCCAATATGCCTGCCGCCCCTGGCGCACCTCGGCTGTCACGCTGCCCAAGACCTCTTCACGGCGGCCATCGGATATCAGCTTGGTCAGGACCGGGCTGCGGCCTGGTGGCAATTCGTCGATGGCCGAAACATCGAGGTCGGCGAAGAACGTCATGGCGAGCGTCCGGGGAATGGGCGTCGCGCTCATATTGAGCTGATGCGGGATCAGGGCGCCGGCCTGTGCCTGCTCCTCGCCTTTGCGGCTCAGTTTCAGTCGCTGCCCCACGCCAAAGCGATGCTGTTCGTCCAATATGGACAAGACCAGGTTGTCGAATGCGACTTTGTCCTGGATAAGCGCCTGTGTGCCCACCACCAATTGCGCCGCGCCGGACACAATGGCCTCGATGGACTGCCGGCGCGCCTTGGCCGGCATGCTTCCCGTCAACCAGGCTACCTGTACGCCCAAAGGTTCGAGCCAGGCGGCCAGCTTGTGAAAATGCTGTTCGGCAAGAATCTCGGTCGGCGCCATGATGGCCACCTGCCCGCCTGCCGAGATGGCCTGGGCGGCGGCAAAAGCCGCCACGATAGTCTTTCCGCTGCCCACATCGCCCTGCAGCAGTCTGTGCATGGGAAACGAGCGGGCAAGGTCGGCGGATATCTCGGCAATAACCCTTTCCTGGGCGCCCGTCAGGGCAAAAGGCAGGCTGGCCCTCAGGCGGTCCCCCAGGTTGCCCCGTACAGGAAGCGCACGCGCCTTCTGGCGTCGCCGGGCGGCACGGGCGGCGGCGAGCGAAAGCTGCTGGGCGAGAAGCTCGTCGAACTTGATGCGCCGCCATGCGGGGTGCTCACGCTCCAGCAGATCGGCGCTGGACACATTCGCGGGCGGATGGTGCAGCACGCGTATGGCTTGGGAAAATGGGATCAGGCCGTGATATTCACGCACCGCATCGGGCAGCGTATCGGAAAGGTCGGCGCGTTGCAGCGCCTCATCTATTGCCTTGCGCAGGCTGACTTGCGTCAGCCCGTCAGTGGTCGGATAGACAGGCGTGAGCGCCTGCGGCAGCGTCCCGCCCGCCACGCTGACCCTGGGGTGGACGATTTCCTGGCCATTGAAGCCGGCGCGCACCTCGCCGCGCACACGGACACGCTTGCCCTCGGCGACCTGCTTCTGCTGGCTTGGATAGAAGTTCAGCCAGCGCAACGCAAGCTGTCCTGATTCATCCTGGATCACGGCATGCAGCTGGCGCCGTGGCCGGAACTGCACCTCGCTGAGCACCACCTCGCCTTCGACCTGCGCCGTCATGCCGGAGACCAGCGAAGAGATGGGCACGATCCGCGTTTCATCCTCGTAGCGCAATGGCAGGTGAACGATGAAATCGGAAGGTTCGCGCAGCCCCAGCCGCTCCAGCTTGCGCTGAAGCAGGCTGGTCGGCGGCGCCGCAGGCTTGCGCCCGCTGGCGCTGGCCTTGGAGGCGGTATCCATGGACACCCGGTCAGAGGACGATGATGGCTTCCACTTCGAATTGCGCGCCTTTGGGCAGGCTGGCCACGCCTATGGTGGAACGGGCGGGAAACGGCTGCGGGATAATGTCGGCCATGATGGCATTCGCGCTGGCGAACTTGCTCAGGTCGGTCAGGAACAGCGTGAGCTTGACAATGTTGTCCAACGTGCCGCCGGCCTCTTCGATGACCGCTTTCATGTTGGCGAAAGACTGGCGAACCTGGCCTTCAAAATTTTCGGAAACAAGGTCGCCGGTGCCCGGCTCCAGCCCGATCTGCCCGGAAAGATAGACGGTCTTGCCGCCTGTGACTGCTACAGCCTGGGAATATGGACCCACTGCGGCAGGCGCCGCGTCTGTATGGATGATTTGTTTGCTCATGGACTAGCCTTTGCCTTGGGCGGGAGCCGGAAATTCCGGCATGGAGGGGTTGAGTTCAATACTATTAGAGTTTATTACTCTATAGCTAAAACTAAAAGCCCCCTGAATACCCTATAGGCGGCCGAGGCATCGGCGATGCCTGCCCCGGCTCCAGGCAAAGGGCTTGTCGTCACTTGTCGACAAAGGCGCGCTCAACCACATAGTCGCCAGGCTGGCCCACGCCCGGAGATACGACGAAGCCGCGCTTGTCGAGCATCGCGCCCACATCGGCCAGCATGGCTGGGCTTCCGCAGAGCATCGCCCGGTCATGCGCCGGATCGATGACAGGCAGGCCGGTGTCCTGGAAAAGCTGCCCTGTTTCGACCACATGGGTGATGCGCCCCTCGTGAATAAAAGGCTCGCGCGTCACCGTGGGGTAATAGACGAGCTTTTCCCGGACGGCTTCGCCGAAATACTCGTTATTGGGCAGCTCGTTCTGGATGTAGTCGGAATAGGCCAGCTCGCTCTTGAAGCGCACCCCGTGAAGAAGCACCACCTTCTCGAAGCGCTCGTAGACATCAGGGTCCTTGATGATGCTCATGAACGGCGCCAGCCCGGTGCCGGTCGCGAAAAGATACAGGTTGCGGCCCGGCTTGAGGTCGTCGACGACCAGTGTGCCGACGGGCTTGCGGCTGACCAGTATCGAGTCGCCCGCCTTCAGATGCTGCAGCCGGGACGTAAGCGGGCCGTCGGGAACCTTGATGCTGAGGAACTCGAGGTTTTCTTCGTAGTTTGCGCTGGCAATGCTATAGGCGCGCATCAGGGGCTTGCCCTCTACCTCCAGCCCGAGCATGACAAAATGGCCATTGTGGAAACGCAGGGCCGGATCGCGCGTGGTGGTGAAGGAAAACAGAGTGTCGTTCCAGTGATGAACGCTCAGGACCTGCTCGGTGTTGAAAGCTGCCATATGTCGATTCGGAAAATGCTTGTAATGAGGGTAATTGCATGGGCGCAAAGGGATTTTAGCCCACCGGGCCCATGCCGCGCCGGGCCGGGGCCGGCATGGCTTGACCTTGCGCAAGAAATGGCGGCGGCCAAGGCTGCCAAATACTGACAAAAAGTTGAATGCCGGGCCGCAGTCTGTTATTGTTCGATATCTTACATGAGAATCATTATTGTTTGAAATCGTGTATATTTCCGCCCGGTTTACCGGGCATGTCGAACCCCTTGCCGCATTCGCCGCGGCATTCCCCTCCTCGTTTCCTGTAGCTGGAGAATTACCCCATGTCTATCACCAACGGTCCGCGCTTTCTTGCCCGCAACCTCATGCTTGCGGGCGCTGTCACACTGTCGGCGATGGCAAGCGCCGCACACGCAGCTGATGTCACACTCTATACCACACGCGAGCCTGGGCTTATCCAGCCGCTGCTTGACCAGTTCAACAAAGACACCGGTGTAAAGGTCAATACGGTTTTCGTCAAAGACGGCCTGATCGAGCGCGTGCGGGCCGAGGGCGAAAAATCTCCGGCGGATGTGCTGATGACGGTCGACATCGGCAACCTGCTCGACCTGGTGGACGCAGGCGTTACCCAGCCTGTGGAATCGGCCACGCTGCGCGAGGTCATTCCCGCAAACCTGCGTGGCGCAGACAACCAGTGGTTCACCCTCTCGCTGCGCGACCGCGTGGCTTATGTGGCGAAAGACCTTGATGTCGACGCCCTGACCTATGAAGATTTCGCCGATCCCAAATGGAAAGGCAAGGTATGCATCCGCTCCGGCCAGCACCCCTACAACACGGCGCTCATCGCCGCCATGATCGCCCATGATGGCGCGGAGGCGACCGAAGAATGGCTGCGCAAGGTCAAGGCTAACCTGGGCCGCAAGGCCGCCGGCGGCGACCGTGACGTGGCCCGCGACATACTGGGCGGCATCTGCGACGTGGGCATTGCCAATGCCTACTATGTTGGCCGCATGAAGAATGCGGAGCCGGGCACCGATGCGCGAAAATGGGGGGATGCCATCAAGGTGGTGCGCCCGACCTTCGCCAATGAAAAGAGCCGCGGCACGCACGTCAACATCTCTGGCGCGGCTGTGGCCAAGCATGCGCCCAATCGCGACGGCGCCGTACAGCTGCTTGAGTACCTGGTGTCCGACAAGGCCCAGAGCCTGTATGCCATGGCCAACTACGAATACCCGGTCAAGGCCGGCGTGACGCTCGATCCTGTCGTGGCCAGTTTTGGCAAGCTGATCATTGACCCGCTGCCCCTGACCGAAATTGCAAAGCATCGCAAGCAGGCGAGCGAGCTGGTGGATAAAGTTGGCTTCAACAACTAAGGCAAGACTGGATCAGGCGGCCGAGGCCGGGCAAACCGCTGCGGCCGCCGATCTCTCCCGCAATTCATCGCAGGTGCGACAGCCCCGTGGCAGCCGATATGCTCCGGGGCTGTCGAACCGTTTGCGCAATATGCTCAGGGCGGGCATAGGCTGGCCCTCCGCCGCCCTGCTCATCGCTGCCTGTGTCCTGGCTCCCGTGGCTGCGCTCGGCTGGTTTGCCCTGCAGGGCGACTCATCCCATTGGACGCACCTGCTCCAGTTCGTGCTGCCAACCGCGATGACCAACACCGTCCTGCTGTTGCTTGGGGTGGGGGTTTTGGTAGCCTGTCTTGGCGTAGGCAGCGCGTGGCTGGTCACTGCCTACGACTTCCCCCTGCGCCGCACCCTGTCCTGGGCGCTGCTGCTGCCCCTGGCTGTTCCCACGTATATCGTCGCCTTTGCCTACCTCGACATTCTGCATCCCATCGGCCCGGTACAGGGCTTGATCCGGGACATCCTGGGCTACGACAGCCCCAGGCAGTTCCGCCTGCCGGATCTGCGCTCGCTGCCTGGAGCGATATTCCTGCTTGGGTTTGTGCTCTACCCCTACGTTTATCTGAGCACGCGCATTATGTTTTCCACGCAGGCTGCCAGCCTGCTTGAAGCTGCCAGGGTCCTGGGCGAATCGGGACGGAGCGTGTTCTTCCGCGTGGCCCTGCCCATGGCGCGGCCCGCCATTGCCGTCGGGGTCAGCCTGGCATTGCTGGAAACACTCAATGACATCGGGGCATCGGAATTCCTGGGCATACAGACGCTCACCGTATCCGTCTATACCACCTGGGTTACCCGCAATGACCTGGCGGGGGCGGCCCAGATCGCCCTGGCCATGCTGGCGATTGTCGCCGTCCTGATCCTGGCCGAACGGCATGGACGCCGCAAGCAGCGTTACGCAGGCAACCAGCGTGCACGGGCCATGTGCCCCGAGCGCCTCTCGGGTCTGAAGGCACTGGCCGCCTGCCTGCTGGGCTGCATACCTGTGGCGGTGGGGTTTCTGGCGCCAGCCGCCTACCTCCTGAACGAAACCCTCAAGCGCCTGCACCAGGTCGGGGTCGTTTCAGACCAGCTCCTGCAAAGCGCCTGGAACACAGTCTCAATTGCCTTTTGCGCCACCCTGCTCACCCTGGCCTGCGGCCTCGTGGTTGCATGGGCAGTGCGGTGCGCGCGCCAGGCATCCAGCCTCGCCCATCGGCTTGCGCAGGCTGGCGCGCGCGTGGCCACGACAGGCTATGCGCTGCCGGGCACCGTCCTGGCCATCGGCCTGCTTACGCCTTTCATCATGTTTGATCACGTCCTGGCCGCCATGTTGCAGCTGCTCGGCAACGCCGATCCGGGCCTGATACTGATGGGAAGCGGCACGGCACTCGTACTGGCCTACGCCATACGATTCATGGCAATTTCCATAGGCAGCCTGGAGGCGGGGCTGGCGCGCATCCCCCCTTCCATGGAGCAGGCCGCCCGCCTGTTGGGTGAAAGCCCCGCCGGGGCTTTGCGTCGCGTTCATCTGCCTTTGTTGCGCCCCGCCCTGGGTGCCGCAGCCTTGCTGGTGTTCGTGGATGCCATGAAAGAGCTGTCCGCCACGCTGCTGCTGCGTCCGGTCAATTTTGATACGCTGGCTACCTGGCTGTATGCCGAGGCGGCGCGGGGCACGTATGAGGAAGGCGCGGTCGCCGCGCTGGCCATTGTCCTGGCCGGGTTGATCCCTGTCATCCTGCTGGCCCGGACCCAATTCAAGATGTCTAGATAACACGGTGTACCCATGTCTGCCCTGCTTGCGCTAAACGGTATCTCTCTTGCCTATGAAACTGCCAGCGGCCTCGTGCCCGCCGTGCGCGAACTTTCCCTCAACCTCGACAAGGGCAGCATTGCCTGTCTGCTCGGCGCATCGGGCAGCGGCAAAACCACTGTGCTGCGGGCCATTGCCGGGTTCGAGCCGCTGCGGGCCGGAAGCATAGAACTGGACGGCACCGTCCTGTCCAACGCAAGCACCCGCATTGCGCCTGAACATCGGCATGTGGGGATGATGTTCCAGGATTACGCCCTCTTCCCGCATTTGAGCGTGGAACGCAATATCGGCTTCGGCCTGCGGCGCTGGCAAAAAAGCAGGCGCAGCGCACGGGTCCAGGAGCTGCTTGAACTGGTCGGGCTGCAGGGGTCGGGCCACCGGTACCCTCACGAACTGTCGGGCGGGCAGCAGCAGCGCGTGGCCCTGGCCCGCGCCCTGGCGCCCGAGCCAGAGCTGCTGCTGCTGGACGAACCGTTTTCAAACCTGGATGTAGACACGCGCGAACACCTGGCGTTCGAGGTGCGCGACATACTCAAGAAAATGGGACATACGGCCATTCTGGTCACCCACAACCAGGCAGAGGCATTTGCCATTGCCGACCGCATCGGCATCATGCAAGAAGGCGTCATCGTGCAATGGGATACCCCTTACGGCTTGCACAACAACCCCGCCAACGATTTTGTCGCCAACTTCATTCGGCGCGAAGCGCTGATGGCGCAGCGCGCGCAGGCCTACCTGCGCGGCGAGGCGGCCGCCGCCGGCCTGTCTGGCGGCTGACACGATATCCGCGCTTGCGGGGCGGGCCTGCGCCTTGCCTTTCGCAGACCACGCACCTTGTCAGCTCAGGCCCAGCTCAGTGCATTTGCGCGTCAGCGTATTGCGGCCTATGCCCAGGCGCTGCGCTGCCTCCATGCGCCGGCCCCGGCTGTAGTCCAGCGCCGTTTCAATCAGCACGCGCTCGAATTCCCGGCCCAGCGTGGTCATGATGGCCGGTTCATTGCGCGCCAGTCGCTCTTGCGCCTCCTGTTCAAGCAGGGCCACCCATGGCGCGACAGCCTCGTCCCGGGCCTGCGCCACGGCGCCTGGCTCGGCCGCATGCGGCTGGGCGGGAGCCTGCTCGCGCTGCGCCGTGGCGCTGCCTTGCGCAGTGTGCGTCGGGCCGGCGGCTGGCGCGGACAGCAGCTCGGGAGGCAGGTCCTTGGCTTCAATGACTTGCCCTGATGACATCACGGTCAGCCACTGACAGAAATTTTCGAGCTGGCGGATGTTGCCAGGGTAATCAAAGCCCGCCAAGGCCTCCAGCGCCTCCGCAGACAGCCGGCGCACTGGGACGCCTAGGTCTTCGGCGCTGTTTTTCATAAACAGGCTGACCAGGGCCGGGATGTCTTCCTTGCGCTCGCGCAAAGGCGGCAAACGCAAGCGGATGACATTCAGGCGATGGAACAGATCCTCCCTGAATCGCCCTTCCGCCACACGCTGCTCGAGCGGCTGGTGCGTGGCGGCGACGATCCGCGCATCGGCCTGGATGGCCTGCGAGCCGCCCACCCTGTAAAAACTGCCTTCGGCCAGCACCCGCAGCAGCCGCGTCTGCAGGTCAAAAGGCATGTCGCCGATTTCATCAAGAAACAGCGTGCCCCCGCGAGCCTCTTCAAAACGCCCTCGACGCTGCTGTGTGGCGCCTGTAAAGGCGCCCCGCTCATGGCCGAATAGTTCGGCCTCCAGCAAATCTTTGGGAATCGCCGCCGCGTTCACCGCGACAAATGGCCCGCTGGCCCGGCTGCTGTGCTTGTGCAGCGCGCGCGCAATAAGTTCTTTGCCGGTGCCCGATTCGCCGGTAATCAAAACCGTGACGTTGGAGGCGGCCAGCCGGCCTATGGCCCGGAATACCTCCTGCATTGCGGGCGCGGAAGACTGCATCATGATGCGCTCGGGGGTGTCTCCCGCCGGGCTCGCTTCGGCGCCCTGCTGGACATCGGCGGCGCCAGCCTGCACCGCGCGCTGGATCAGTGCGACTGCCGCATTGACGTCGAAAGGCTTGGGCAGATAGTCAAAAGCGCCCTTCTGGAAGGCGGCAACGGTGCTGTTCAAGTCTGTGAATGCTGTCATGACAATGACAGGCAGGCCGGGATGCTCCTGTTTGATGCGGTGAAGCAGGCTCAGCCCATCCTGCCCTGGCATGCGAATGTCGGTCACCAGCACGCAAGGCTCGGCATCCTGCAGGGCAGCCAGCATGTCACCGGCTGAGGCGAATCCCTGCGCGGGAATCGAAACCCGCGCAAGAGCCTTCTCAAGCACCCAGCGTATGCTCTGATCGTCGTCGATAATCCAGACAGGTTTCATTGGTAACTCCATGTGTTGCCGGCCTGGCGAGAACCAGCTCCCCTGCGGGGCTAAGCGGCATCAATACTGCTCAAGCGGCAGAATCATGCGAAATTCAGTGTGGCCGGGGTAGGAATCGAACTCAATGATTCCCCCATGCTGCTGAACGAACTCCTGGGCCAGGCTCAGGCCCAACCCCGTGCCATTGGCGCGCCCGGTCACCAATGGATGAAAAATCTTGTCGTGCAAGGCCTGTGGCACCCCAGGCCCATTGTCGATGATGGAAATGACCAGGCCGAGGCGCACCTGATGATCGCGCAGCAACAGCTGCCTGCCTATGCGGGTGCGCAGCGTCAGGCATGGCGATTCGGTTTCGGGGCTTTCGGTCAGCACCTGGGCGGCATTGCGTGCAATGTTCAGCAGCGCCTGCAGCAGGCGCGCAAAATCGCCCACGACATCAGGCATGGACGCATCGTAGTCGCGCACGCACTGTATGCCGGGAAACTCGACTGCCAGCAGCGTATGGACGCGTTCACATATCTCATGGATATTGAAGCGCGACTTCTGCAAAGAGCCACCCTGCGGAGAAATCAGCCTGTCGACCAGGCTCGCCAGACGGTCAGCCTCCGCGATGATGACCTGGGTATATTCCCGCAGCGGCCCGTCGCCAAGCTCGCCTTCCAGCAATTGAGCCGCGCCGCGTATCCCGCCCAGGGGGTTCTTGATCTCATGGGCAAGATTGCGCAAAGACTCGCGCTGCGCGGTCAGCTCATTGCTGATCTGCTGGTGCCGGTCAAGCAGGATGTGGTGCTCGATGGCCCGCGCTTCGAGCAGCGCCGCCCATGGCTGCTGATGCAGGGGTACGATGGCTACGCTCACCGCCTGCTGCCTGCCCCAGCGCTCAAGCATGAGATCGTGGCGCAGGATCCCGAATTTTCCCGAAATCGCATCGGGCAGCCGTTCCCTGAGGCCCTGGTCGCTGGTTCCCAGCAGGCTGAGTACCTGCATGCCGGACAGCTGCCGGCGCGAAGCGCTGAACAGCTCCTCTGCCGCTGTGTTGGCGTGCGTTACGCGGCCGTCGCCATCAAGAAACAAGACCGCCGTCGAGAGTAAATCATAGCTGGCTACGTCCATGTTCCCCGCCCGGTGCTGTATTGCCGCCGCGGACGACCCCTTGGCCGTCCGTCTTCAACCCATGATTACAGGCTGTAGTACATATCGAACTCGACAGGATGTGTCGTCATGCGCAGGCGCGTGATTTCATTCATCTTGAGCTCTATGTAGGCATCGAGCATTTCATTGCTGAATACGCCGCCACGGGTCAGGAACTCGCGATCGCGATCCAGCGCGTCAACTGCTTCCTCGAGCGATGCGCAGACCGTCGGGATCTTTGCATCTTCTTCGGGCGGCAGATCGTACAGATTCTTGTCGGCGGGATCGCCGGGGTGGATCTTGTTCTGCACGCCATCAAGGCCAGCCATCATCAGCGCCGAAAAAGCCAGATAGGGGTTGGCCAGGGGGTCCGGGAAGCGAGCCTCGACGCGGCGGGCCTTGGGGCTGCCCACGTAGGGGATGCGGATGGATGCCGAGCGGTTGCGGGCCGAGTAAGCCAGCTTGACCGGCGCTTCAAAATGCGGCACCAGACGCTTGTAGGAATTGGTTCCCGGATTCGTAATGGCATTGAGCGCTTTGGCGTGCTTGATGATGCCGCCGATGTAGTACAGCGCAAATTCGGACAGGCCTGCGTAACCGTTGCCGGCAAACAGGTTTTGCCCGTCTTTCCAGATCGACTGGTGCACGTGCATGCCCGATCCGTTGTCGCCCACGATAGGCTTGGGCATGAAAGTGGCCGTCTTGCCATACACGTGGGCAACATTGCGGATCGTGTACTTCAGGATCTGGTTCCAGTCGGCGCGCTGCACCAGAGTGGAAAAGCGTGTGCCAATCTCGAGCTGGCCAGGTGCGGCAACCTCATGGTGGTGGATCTCGACCGGCACGCCCTGCTGCTCAAGCAGCAGGCTCATTTCGGAGCGCATGTCGGCGAACGAGTCAATGGGCGAAACAGGCACGTAGCCGCCCTTCACGCCGGGGCGGTGGCCCAGGTTGCCGCCTTCGGAATCCAGGCCGCGGGCCCAGGGGCCTTCCTCTGACTTGATCTTGACGAAGCAGCCCGACATATTGTCGTCCCAGGAGACGCCGTCGAACACAAAGAACTCGGGCTCGGGGCCAAAGTAGGCTGTATCGCCCAGCCCGCTGGACTTGAGATAGGCTTCGGCGCGCTTGGCCAGGGAACGGGGGTCGCGGCTATAGCCCTTCAGATCTGACGGCTCGACCACATCACACGTCAGGTTGAGCGTGGCTTCCTCGCGGAAGGGATCAAGGCGGGCCGACGCATTGTCGGGGATCAGAAGCATGTCGGAGGCTTCAATGCCCTTCCAGCCAGAAATGGAAGATCCGTCAAAGGCAACGCCAGTCTCGAGTTTTTCAGCATCCACGGCGTGCGCGGGCACGGTCAGGTGATGTTCCTTGCCAAGCGTATCGGTGAAACGAAAATCCACAAATGCGACCTCGCGATCGGCAATCAGCTTGACAACTTCTTCTGGGGTAGACATAGAGGCTCCTGGAGCAGTGAATTCAACAAGAAAGTCGGACGGTAGACATCAAGCAATACCCGTGCCAACTTTTACGGTACTGAATGGCCTGTAAAGCAGGCCTGGCGATCAGTTTCCGGGCAGCAAATCACCATAATGGTGCATCATGCACTTTATTGGTGCGTATTTTAGTGCAAGCCCGCCACCGCATGCACGAAATCTCGCGGATTCAGCCGATGCGCTGGCCTGACGCACCGCGATGCCGCACGGATGCCAGAGCCGGTTTCGCGCACAGGCCTATGCGACGGCCACAGACGCAGGGGCTTGGCCTCCCGCCAGTTCAAGGGAATTCGGGTTACCGCCTGCTCAAGGTAAAAATATTGCCTGCAAATCATTGAGAAAGCGCCAGCCCAGTTCGGTTGCCTTGAGACGCTCGCCATCGCGCGCCAGCAGCCCTTTGGCCTGCGCCCGCTCGATTGCGGGCATGATGGTCAGCAGCGACTGGCCCGTATGTTCGATGAAGCTCGAACGCGGCACGCCCTGCCTGAGCCGCAGCGCGTTAAGCATGAATTCAAACCCCAGGTCTTGCCAGGGTATTTCACGGTCTTCGGAAACATGGCTGCCGTCGCGCCTGACCGCCTTTTCCATCCATGAGGCCGGATTGCGCAGTTTCGCCTGTCGAATGATGCGGTCGTGAAATGACAGTTTGCCGTGGGCGCCTGGGCCTATGCCAAGATAATCGCCAAACTGCCAGTAATTCAGGTTATGCCTGCACTGCTGCCCTTGCCTGGCGTATGCCGACACCTCGTAGCGATCCCAGCCGCCATCGGCCGTCGCCTGCACGATGAGATCCTGCATGGCGGCACTATCGTCGTCATCAGGCACCACGGGCGGATACTTGGCAAAGACTGTGTTCGGCTCCAGTGTGAGGTGATAGAGCGACAGGTGGCCTGTCTGGAATGCCATGGCTTCGCGCAGATCGCGCTCACAGGCTTGTAGCGTCTGCCCAGGAAGGGCATACATCAGATCAAGGTTGACCCGTGGCACGGCGCGCTGTGCATATTCAATGGCCGCGCGCGCCTGCCGCCCGTCATGGATGCGCCCCAGGGCCTTCAGCGCGGCATCGTCAAAGCTCTGGATGCCCAGGGAAATGCGGTTGACACCGCTGGCCGCATACGCGGCAAAGCGGGCTGCCTCGGCTGTGCCGGGGTTGGCTTCCATCGTGATCTCCGCATCGGGCAGCAGGTTCAGACAGGCGCGGAACATTGCCAGCATCTGATCCAGTGCTTCGGGCGACAGCAGGCTCGGCGTGCCACCGCCGATGAACACAGAGATCACTTGCCTGCCCCATACTAGCGGCAACGCCTGTTCAAGATCTGCCTGCAGCGCAGCCAGATATTCCTGTTCGGGCAGATCACCCTTCGCCTCATGCGAGTTGAAATCACAGTAGGGACATTTGCGCACACACCAGGGCACATGCACATACAGCGACAGCGGAGGCAAGGCTCGCAGGATGCTGCGGCGCAGGCCTGATGCCGGCGCCGCGCCTGGTGTGATGCGCGGCACAGTGCCTGCGGACGGGGCCTCTGGAGGCACCGCCGCCCGGCTGCTTTGCGGGCCTGTCTGACGCTGATTCATTGCATGTTCCTGATCATATATACGGAGTTGCCGGCGCCGGCTGGCCGCGCATTATGCCTGGCGCTCGCCCAGCTGGACCAGCAAGGCCTGCAAGGCTCTTGCCCGATGGCTGAGCGCATTTTTTTCCGCTGCGTCCAGTTGTGCCGCTGTCTTGCCAAGATCGGGCAGAAAAAAATGCGGGTCGTAGCCAAAGCCGTTGGCGCCAAGCGGAGTATCGACGATTTCCCCCCGCCAGCGGCCTTCCGCAATGATGGGGGTGGGATCATCTGCGCAGCGCACATAGACCAGCAAGGCAACATAGCTGGCGGACCTGTCATGTATCCCGGCCAGTTGCGCCACCAGGCGGCTGTTGTTGGCGGCGTCGGATTTTTCGCCGCCAGCCATGGCGGCATAGCGCGCGGAATAAACCCCTGGCGCACCATCGAGCGCGTCGACGCACAGCCCCGAATCATCGGCCAGCGCGGGCAAGCCGGTCAGACGGCTTGCATGGCGGGCCTTGGCAAGCGCATTTTCGACAAATGTCGCAAATGGCTCCTCGGCCTCCGGCACCCCCAGCTCGCCCTGCGCAACCATGGCGAACCCCGCCTGGCCGAGTATGGCTGAAAATTCCCTGAGCTTGCCGGCATTATTCGATGCAAGCACTACTTTTTCCAACATGTATCAACCTTTTCTGTCTGCGAATGATTGCGCTGGCGGGGCATCCCCATCCAGATTGAGTCCTGCTTCCCCAAGCTCGGACGGCGCGCCTGGCGATGCTGCCACGGCGGCGTCCTTGACCAGCAGCGAGACAAGATCCTTGGCAAATATGGGCAGCTTGTCGAATTGCCTGACACAAATATGCAGCTTGCGCAGCGACCATGCATCATTCAGGCCGATGACGGCCAGCGGCAGGCCTTGCACATAGCGGCGGGCGGCGGTCTCGGGGATCACACCGATGCCCACATGCGCCGCAATCATGCGACAGGCCGCCTCGAAATTGCTCACCTCGACCCGAAAGCGCAGCACCCTGCCCAGGTCGTCGGCCGCCTGCAGCAGGAAACTGTGAATGGCGCTGGTTTCTGACAGGCCCACATAGTCCCAGGCCAATGTTTCTTCAAAATCGACTGAATCGCGATCAGCCAGCGGATGGCTGGCCGGGGTGACGAGCACGAGCCGGTCAGTGCGATAAGGCAGGAATTCGATATCTTCGCCGCCGCTGGCCTGCGCGGTGATGCCGATGTCCGCCGCGCCCTCTGCCACAGCCTTGACCACCTGGAAGCTCAGGCGCTCGCGCAGTTCGACATTGACATCCGGATGCGCGCCAAGATAGCGGGCCAGCACGGCGGGCATGAATTCATTCATGGCCGTCGTGTTGGCGCAGACGCGCACCAAGCCCTTGATGCCGCTGGCATATTCGCGTATATCGCCGCGCAGGTGCTCGAGCTGGCGCAGGATGATGCGGGCATGGCGCACGAAAGCCTCGCCCGAAGGCGTCAGCGTGACACCCTGGCTGTTGCGATACAGCAGCGCCGTACCCAGATGCTGCTCAAGGTTCTTGACGCGGTTGCTCGCGGCAGGCAGCGACAGGAAGGAGCGCTCCGCGCCTTTGGTCATGCTTTGCGCGCCGGCGACATTCACCATCAGCTGCATGTCGATCAAATCGAAGTAAGAGGCCATTTTCGGGTGGTTTTCGTTCAGATCTTCAGCAATTGCAAACCCCAGCTTAAGCAAGCAATAATTGGCAAGCATCGGCGCTTGGGGCACAGTAACGTCCTATTGTAATAAACCTGGAACCCTGCCATGACCACCCCCCATAACGATTTTCAAGATATCCGGGACGCCATCCGCGATCTCTGCGCCCAGTTTCCGCCGGAATACTTCCGCAAGGTTGACGAGGAGCGGGGCTATCCTGAGGAGTTTGTGACGGCACTGACCGAGGCGGGCTGGCTGGCGGCATTGATTCCCGAGGAATACGGCGGCTCCGGGCTGAGCCTGACCGCCGCGTCGGTCATCATGGAAGAGATAAACCGCAACGGCGGCAATTCGGGCGTCTGCCACGGGCAGATGTACAACATGGGCACGCTGCTGCGTCACGGATCGGCGCAGCAAAAGCAGCTCTACCTGCCCCGCATCGCCACGGGCGAGCTGCGCCTGCAGTCCATGGGGGTTACCGAGCCCACCACCGGCACGGACACCACCAAGATCAAGACCACGGCGGTGCGCAAGGGCGACCGTTATGTCATCAACGGCCAGAAAGTCTGGATTTCCCGCATCCAGCACTCCGACCTGATGATACTCCTGGCGCGCACGACGCCTCTGGACGAGGTGAGGAAAAAATCCGAAGGCATGTCGATTTTCATCGTCGATCTGCACCAGGCTATTGGCAACGGCATGCAGGTGCGCCCTATTCCAAACATGGTCAACCATGAAACCAATGAGCTGTTCTTCGACAATCTGGAGATCCCGGTCGAGAATCTGATCGGCGAAGAAGGCAAAGGCTTCAAGTACATTCTGGATGGCCTCAATGCGGAACGCACCCTGATCGCCGCCGAATGCATAGGCGACGGACGCTGGTTTATTGACAAAGTGTCTGCCTATGTGAAGGAACGCGTGGTGTTTGGCCGCCCCATCGGCCAGAACCAGGGGGTGCAGTTTCCCATCGCCCGCGCGCACATCAACGTCGAGGCTGCCAGCCTGATGCGATTCGAGGCATGTCGCCTGTTCGATGCGCACCAGCCCTGCGGCGCGCAGGCCAATATGGCCAAGCTGCTGGCTGCCGATGCATCCTGGGAGGCCGCCAACGCCTGCCTGCAGTTTCATGGCGGCTTCGGCTTCGCAAATGAATATGACGTGGAGCGCAAGTTCCGCGAAACACGCCTGTATCAGGTCGCGCCCATCTCCACCAACCTCATTCTGTCATACGTGGCCGAGCACATTCTGGGCCTGCCGCGTTCTTTCTGAATCCGAACCTTCGACCACACGGAATCGCCATGAGCCACCCAAGCGCAGAACTCGCACGCTTTGCCGCCAATCTTGCCTACGACGACATCCCCGCGCCGGTATTGCGGCGCACTGAAGACCTGATGCTGGACACCCTGGGCTCCATCCTCGCCGGATCCAGTGCCCGCGCCGTCCAGAGCATTGCGCACCTTGCCGACATGATGGGCCCGACCAGCGGCCCGTCCGAGAACATGGTCACGCGCAAGACCACCAGCCCGCTGTTTGCCGCGATGGTCAATGCGGCGTCGGCGCACATGGTCGAGCAGGATGATGTTCACAATGGTTCGGTGTTTCATCCCGCGGCTGTGGTGTTCCCACCGGCCATTGCGACCGCACAGGCGCTGGGGCGCAGCGGACGCGAGCTGCTGGCCGCCTGCGTGGCCGGTTACGAGGTCGGCATCCGTGTGGGCGAATTCCTGGGGCGGTCGCATTACAAGATCTTCCACACGACTGGCACGGCAGGCACACTGGCTGCCGCTGCCGCCGTGGGTCGCCTGCTCAATCTTACAGAAGAACAGATGCTCGATGCCTTTGGTTCCGCAGGCACCCAGGCAGCCGGCCTGTGGGAATTCCTGCGTGATGCGGCTGATTCCAAACAGCTGCACACCGCCAAGGCTGCCGCCAATGGCCTGACCGCCGCTTATCTGGCGCAGGACGGCTTTACGGGTGCCAGGGCCATACTGGAAGGCGCGCAAGGGATGGCTGCCGGAATGTCCAGCGACGCCGATCCGGCCCGGCTGACGGACCAGTTGGGCACGCGCTGGACAGTGCTGGAAACCTCTTTCAAGTTTCATGCCTCCTGCCGCCACACTCACCCCGCGGCCGACGCATTGCAGACGCTGATGCGCGAACATGGTCTGCAGGCTGACGATATCGCGTCCGTGGTGGCGCGGGTGCATCAGGGCGCCATAGATGTGCTGGGCCCGGTCGTCGATCCGGCAACCGTGCACCAGTCCAAGTTTTCCATGGGCACGGTGCTCGCGCTGATAGCGCTGCATCAGCGCGCCGGGTTAGCCGATTTTGATGCGGGCCTGGAGGACGAGGCGGTGAAGCGTTTTCGTGAGCGCGTCACCATGGAGCTGGACGATGAGGTGGATACGGCCTACCCTGCCCGCTGGATAGGAAAGGTGCGGGTGCGCACGGTGGACGGCAGGCAGATCGATGCGCGTGTCGACGAGCCCAAGGGCGATCCTGGCAATACCCTGTCGCGTCCGGAAATCGAAGACAAGGTCCGCCGGCTGGGCACATACCGCCATGCGGCAACAGCGGCGCAGGTTCAATCTATCATTGATGGCATATGGGGGCTGGCGCAGTCGCCGCTGGTTGGCCGGATGATTACCGAGGCGCCTGAATAAGACTAAGACGCAGGCCCCCGGCTTCAGGCTTCAGGCAGATTGCAGCGTCTGCTTTTGCAGGGCGAGCAGCTCGGCAATGCCGGCCTGCGCCATGTCCAGCAGGCCGTCGAGCGCCTCGCGGCCAAAGGTCTGCCCTTCGGCCGTTCCCTGCACTTCGACGAAATGGCCGGCCCCTGTCATGACGATATTCATATCGGCATCGCATGCCGAGTCTTCTTCGTAATCCAGATCCAGCACCGCCTGGCCCTGGCAGATCCCCACCGATACGGCGGCGACCTGATCCTTGACCGGGCTGGCGGGCAGAAGCCCTTGGCGGACCAGGCTCTGCGCCGCCAGCGCTGCGGCGACCCAGGCGCCCGTAATGCTGGCGCAGCGGGTGCCGCCATCGGCCTGGATGACGTCGCAATCCAGGTGCAGCGTACGCTCACCCAACGCTTGAAGGTCGAACACCGCGCGCAGGCTGCGGCCGATAAGGCGCTGGATTTCCTGCGTGCGCCCACTCTGCTTGCCCCTGGCCGCCTCTCTATCCGAGCGGGTATGGGTGGAACGCGGGAGCATGCCATATTCAGCCGTTACCCAGCCTTGCCCTTTTCCCTTGAGGAAAGGCGGCACTTTTTCCAGCACGCTGGCGTTGCACAGCACATGCGTATTGCCGGCGCGTATCAGTACCGAGCCTTCCGCATAGCGGGTATAGCCCGTTTCAATGGAAATGGCACGCAGCTGGCCAGGCTTGCGGCCGGAGGGACGCTGGAAAGGAGCAGACAAAGTATCAGGGACGGACAAGAGCAGCCTCACTCAGAAAGCAGTTGACGTAATCCTTGTATTTTACGCAGGACGCGCGGATCGCCTGTTCCGGGTTCTGTGCCTGCTTGTACGCATGCGCGCATGAGCTATTACTCCAGGTTCTGCGCCTGCTCGCGCATCTGCTCGATCTGCAGTTTCAGGTCGATGGCGGCGCGAGTGACGCTCAGGGCGCCGGCCTTGGAACCGAGTGTATTGGCTTCGCGATTCATCTCCTGGAAGAGGAAGTCGAGCCGCTTGCCGGCGCTTCCGGTGCTCTTGCCGGCAGGCCCTTTTGCCTGCCCGCCGCCCAGGAGATGCCGCAGTTCGGCGATATGCGAGCGCAATCGGGACAGTTCCTCGGCAATGTCTATGCGCAATGCGAACAGGGAGCTTTCCTGAGCGATCCGGGCGGAGATTTCCTCGCCGCTGATGTGCGACAGGCCTTCGGGGCTGGCGGCCAGCAGCGCTTCCCGCAGCCGCGCCGCCAGCTTTTCCTGATGCTCGGCCAGCAGTGCCGGCAAGTCGCGCTCTACCGCATCGACAATGCCGCCGGCGACTTCGGCGCAGTCCAGCATCATTTGTGCGAGACGCTGGCCTTCGCGCTCGCGGGCGGCCTGAAGCTCCGCCAGCGCCTGCCGGGCGGCGTCCTGGCACATGGCCATCCAGGCCGGCCCGTCCATGCCGCCATTGTCCACCCCGCGCGCCGCCGTTGAGAGCTCGGCAAGCGTGGGCGCGGGCGTATCGGGAATAAAGCGGCGGGCCATTTCCAGGCGGGATGCCATGTCAGCCAGGCGCGCTTCGTCCAGCTGCATTTCAGCGTCGGCGGCGGCTCGGGTGAAATTGACTCGCACATCAACTTTCCCCCTGCGAACATGCTGGCCCAGCAGGTCGCGGATGAGCCCTTCCGCTGCCCGCAGATCTTCGGGAATGCGAAAATTTACATCGAGAAAGCGGCTGTTGACGCTGCGAAACTCTATATTGACACTGCCGTGTGCCGATTCGGCGCGTGCGCTGCCAAAGGCAGTCATGCTGCGTATCATGAGGCGATCCTGTGCTTGATAAACGATAAGGGGTTGACCGCTCGAGCCACACCCAAAAAGGCATTGTAAGCGCCGCCACGGCAGAAGAAAGGAATATTGACTGCCCTGTTTCCGTGCCCCGCCGCCCTCGCCGCCAGCTTGCCTTGCGCCCAGGCCTTATTCCCAGGCATAAAGACCAGGCACCAAGCCCATGAAAAGCGTTCACCTGATGTACATAAAGAATATTTTGCTGGAATCTCTACCTGCATATCGATAGCTTTAGACCATCAGATGGACACTTGCGGCGGTTTGTCTTGACGCCATTTCCGCCCGATGGAACCATGCTTGCGCATAGGCGACAGGCCCGGATGGCCCAGCGGGCTGACGCAACATGGTTTTTCTTTCTCTGATGACTACCAGCGCATACTCATGATCTCAAAGCTCGTTGCAAGCACGGCGCAGGCCCTGGCGGATGTGCCAGATGGCGCCACCATCCTGATCGGCGGATTCGGCGCCGCCGGACAGCCCGTGGAACTGATAGACGCCCTTCTCGAACAGGGTGCCAAGGACCTGACCATCGTCAACAACAATGCAGGCAATGGCACGACAGGTCTGGCGGCGCTGCTGGCCGCGGGCCGGGTGCGCAAGATTGTCTGCTCGTTTCCGCGCCAGGCGGATTCCCAGGTATTCGACGGCCTGTATCGCGCCGGGAAGATCGAGCTTGAACTGGTGCCGCAGGGAAACCTGGCCGAACGCATCCGCGCAGCCGGCGCGGGTATTGGCGCTTTCTTTACCCCCACCGCTTACGGCACCCCGCTGGCTCAAGGCAAGGAAACCCGTGAAATCAACGGTCGCCAGTATGTGCTCGAATATCCTTTGCATGCCGACTACGCGCTGATCAAGGCGGACCGCGGCGATCGCTGGGGCAACCTGACATATCGCAAGACGGCGCGCAACTTCGGGCCCATCATGGCAAGCGCGGCCCGCATTGCGGTCGCGCAGGTGCGCGAAATCGCCGACCTGGGGCAACTGGACCCGGAAAGCATTGTCACCCCTGGTATTTTCGTCAAGCGCGTGGTCAAGACTGGCGCCACCCTGGCCAAGGAGCAAGCATGAGCAGCAAACTGACCCGCGACGAGATCGCCGCACGCGTGGCCAAGGATATTCCCGAAGGCGCCTATGTCAACCTGGGCATCGGCTTGCCTACGCTGGTGGCGAACCATCTGCCCGCCGACCGTGAAGTCATTCTGCATACCGAAAACGGCATGCTGGGCATGGGCCCCGCCCCCGCAAAAGGCGAGGAAGACCCGGACCTGATCAACGCCGGCAAGCAACCCGTCACCGAACTGCCCGGCTGCGCCTTTTTCCATCACGCGGATTCGTTTGCCATGATGCGCGGCGGCCATCTGGACATCTGCGTACTGGGTGCCTTCCAGGTTTCGGCCAAAGGCGACCTGGCGAACTGGCATACGGGCGCGCCCGACGCGATCCCCGCCGTGGGCGGCGCCATGGATCTGGCCATAGGCGCCAAGAGTGTGTTCGTGATGATGGAGCTTCTGACCCGAGACGGCAAAAGCAAGCTGGTTGCCGATTGCAGCTACCCGCTGACCGGCGTCGGCTGCGTGTCTCGCGTCTACACCGACATGGCTGTGTTCGACATTACGCCAGAAGGCGTGACCGTGACCGATCTGTTCGGCGACACCAGTTTTGAAGCGCTCCTGGAAATTACCGGACTGCCCTTGAAGCTGGCGCAGTAAGCGCCGCGCATGCGCGGAGGCGAGATCTGCCGGCTTGGCGCTACAATGGCCCATTCTCCGGGGCCTGGCCCCGCGCCGCACATACATCCAGGTACATGATCTCTCGCCTCCGTCTTGTTTTCGACAATTTCACGCTGATACTGATCGCTGTCGTCGCCGCAGCAAGCTTTCTGCCGGCGCACGGCGTCGGGGCGGTCATCTTCGACTGGATCACCAACCTCGCAATCGCCCTGCTCTTCTTCATGCATGGGGCCAAGCTTTCCCGTGAGGCTATTGTTGCCGGCGCCATGCACTGGCGTCTGCATCTGGTGGTGTTTGCCTGCACCTTCATACTGTTTCCCTTGCTCGGATTGGCGCTTCGGCCGCTGCTGCTGCCCCTGCTTGGCGAACCGCTGTTCATCGGGGTGCTGTTCCTGTGCGCCCTGCCGGGCACGGTGCAATCGGCTATTGCCTTTACCTCGATGGCACGCGGCAATATCCCCGCGGCTGTCTGCAGCGCGTCCGCTTCCAGCCTTATTGGCATTGTCCTGACACCTCTCCTGCTCAAGCTGATGGCAGGCACGGATGGCAGCGGATCCACGTCCACGCTCGAAGCCATCTGGCATATCAGCGTTCAGCTATTGCTGCCATTCCTGGCGGGCCACCTGATGCGGCCGTGGATAGGCGGCTGGGTTGACCGAAACCGCCGCTGGCTGAAAAACGTAGATCAAAGCTCCATACTGTTGGTGGTCTATACGGCATTCAGCGCTTCGGTCATCGACGGCCTGTGGAAGCAGGTTCCGCCCATGGCCTTGCTGGAGCTGACCATCGTCTGCGCCATCCTCCTGGCCATCGCGCTGGTGGCGACCATGCGCCTGGCGCGTGGCATGGGCTTCTCTGTTCAGGACGAGATCACGATCGTCTTCTGCGGCTCCAAGAAAAGCCTGGCCACAGGGGTTCCCATGGCACAGGTGCTGTTTGCGGGCGCCGCCGTTGGCCCCGCACTTCTTCCCATCATGATTTTCCACCAGATCCAACTGATGGTCTGCGCGGTCATGGCCCAACGCTATGCTCGCCGCGGCGAGCAGTTGGCCACAGCCTGAGCGCCAGGGCGCTGCCCAGGCGCGGGTGAACCATCCAGACTTCGTCCTTTCTTCCGCACTCACACCATGCCCACCGCCCTGTTCATCCTAGGCCATGCCGGCGTCGGCAAATCATTCCTCACGACGCATTTTGTCCAGTCGCAGCGCGCGCTCGGGCGCAGCTGGTGTGTGCTGGACAAAGATGTGGTGAGCGAATGCTGGTCGGGGCCGCTGCTGCAGGCGCTGGGCTTCGATCCCGATGACCGTGACAGCCCGGCATTCAAGGAACACGTACGCGACCTGGGCTATCTGAGCACGCTTCGCATAGGACGGGATCAGCTGGAGGCGGGTCTGGACGTGATTTTTCCGGGTCCCTGGAACCGCGAACTGGCCTCAGGCGCGCTTTTCTCCGCCGCGGCCCTGGGCCTGCCGGGTGAAACCCGGCTGCGCCATGTGTGGCTGGATTTGCCCGAGGCTGTCCGGCGCGAGCGCATCGTGCGGCGCGGCGATCCGCGTGATCGCTGGAAACTGGATAACTGGGAAGCGTATATCGCCCCGCTCAGGCAGCCCAGGGCTGTGCTGGAGGGCAGTGTCGAATCGCTGGATGCCAGCCTGCCGCTGGCCCGCCAGCTCGAAATGCTGCGGGCGCTGGCAGGCTGAGCCCGCAGATCTCTCAGGCAGCCTGACCGCTTGCCGTGCCTTTGGCGCGTTTTGTCGGATGAGCCGAAGGCGCGGCTGTGGCGCCGGCCCGCGACGCACCGGGCGAAACCGGCATGCCAGGCGCCAATGTGCCGTCTACAGGCAGAGCGCCGGCATCGCCTTCTGGTGTCCCGTCTTCGGGCGCCACATCCTGGCGCAGCGCCGCCATGGATGCCTCGGCAACTTCGTCATGCGCCACTGGCTTGACTGCGGGAAATTCCCCTTCATGTATCCATTCACGCCAGACGGCCACCAGCAATGCCATCAGAACCGGCCCCACGAACAGGCCCACCAGGCCCATGGTCTGCACACCGCCGACCAGGCCAAAGAATGTCGGCAGGAACGGCAGCTTGACCGGCCCGCCGACCAGGCGCGGCCTAAGCGTCTTGTCGACAATAAAAAGCTCTATCGTGCCCCAAAGAAAGAGCCCGAGGCCCGCCATGGCATGGCCTGACCCCACCAGGTAAAGGGAAACAAGCGTAAAGCTCAACGGCGCGCCGCCAGGGACCAGCGCCATGAAACCCGTCACCACGCCCAGCAGCACCGGAGACGGCACGCCCGCGATCCAGTAGGCTATGCCAAGCACAAACCCCTCGCCCAGAGCGATCATGCCCATGCCGGTGACAGTGGAGTTGATCGTCGCGGGAACCACGCGGGAAAACCGCTGCCAGCGGCCCGGGACGATGCGCTCGCCCGCGATGTCGAGCTGGGCCAGTATTCTTGCGCCGTCCTTGTAGACAAAGAACAGCGTGATCAGCATGAAAATGACCGTGAGCAGCAGGCGGAATACATCGCCGGTGGCCGACAGCAGCATGCGATAGATATTGCCCAGATGCTCGCCGCTGACCAGCTCCACGAATTCGCCCAGCGCGTGCGGCTCCCCCAGATAAGTGGCCCAGTATTTGGCCAGATGTTCGCCGATGATGGGCAACGCCGGTATCCAGGGAGGTGTTGGCATGCCGTCGCGGTTGGCGGCCAGCATCCATCCGATGAAGCCGCTGGCCTCGCGGATGGCATAGGTCAGCGCGAAGGAAAGCGGCACCACCAATACCGTGATGACAATAAGCAGCGCCAGCGTGGCCGCAAGCGGCTCCGAGCCGCCGCAGCGGCGCAGCAGCCGCCGGTACAGCGGCCAGCTTGCCAGGCTGATGATCAGGGCGGCCAGCACCGGGACCAGGAAGCCCTTCAGGAAATAAAGCCCGACCAGCACAACCAGCACCAGCAGCCAGCGCGCAATCAGGTTTGCAGGCAGAACAGGTTGCATGACTAGAAAATGCCCGGCGCGAAAGCGCGAGAATAAGAGTGTTTCATTTTTCGACAATAGCATGAAAATGCGTCGGATCTGGCAAAAAACCATGGCAGACACGAGGCGAGGGTTGGCGGTATCCTAATGGCACGCACACAGCTTGAGGGAGGTATGGATGCATTTGCCCGCCAACGCAAATTCCCGCTGGACACTGGACAATGTTCCCTACGGGGAAATCGATATCGACAGCGTTCGTGGCAGCGAGGATATTTTTTATCTGGTCACGGCGGCATCTTTCATTGAAATCGCGGCGGACCTCTATACAGACAACCTGATCGCCTATTTCCAGGGCGACGAAGACGTGACCGACTGGCTGGCCCGGCGCTGGAAGCCCGAGGAGATCAGGCATGGGCATACCTTGCGCGGCTATGTGCGCCATGTGTGGCCGGAATTCGACTGGCAGCGCGCCTATGATGGCTTTTTTGAAGAATATTCCCGCCAGTGTACTGTGGACGAGTTCGAGCCGACGCGCGGCCTGGAAATGGTGGCGCGCTGCGTCGTCGAGACAGGCACGGCGACCTTCTATCAGGCGCTCGGGGATATCGCCAGCGAGCCCGTGCTTGCCGGCATTGCAGCCAGGATCCGCGCCGACGAGGTGGGCCATTACAAGTATTTCTATCGCTTTTTCCGCGCCTATGCCGAGCGCCAGCCGGAGGGACGGCTGCGCGTGCTGGCGGCCCTTCGGCGCCGTCTTGTCGAAGCACGCAATGATGATGCCGAATGCGCCCTGCGACATGTCTATCGGGAACGCATGGGCGCCACAGGAGATGGGCTGCAGGCGCTGAACAGCCGCCTGACATCCGCGGTCAAGCGGCACTATCCGATAGACATGGCGGCCAAGATGCTGTTGCGGCCGCTGGCTTTGCCGGCGCCGCTTGCGCGTTTTCTGGAAGGGCCTGTGGCGCGCGTGACAAGCAGGATCATACTGTAGCCGCCATAATGCAGCCGCCATGACGGCTCAGGCATTCGCGGCCTCGGCGCGCATGGGTTCGCGCCGCCACTGCACGCGCACATCAGCCGTCTGTTTCTCCGGCTTTGGCCGCGGCGGCTTGGCTAGGCAGATCCCACCCTCCTCCTATGGCGCGCACAAGCGCCACGGCCGCGAGAGCGCGTTCGCCGTCCAGCCTGACGGAGGCCTGCCGCTGCTGCAAGACGGCGCGGTCCGCATCAATGACATCCAGGTATGCAACCGATCCCTCCCGATACTGGATGCGCGACAGTTCTGCTGCCCGCTCGGCGGAACGCACCGCTTCATCCCGCACACTGGTCTCCTGGCCCAGGATACGCAAGCCTGACAGCGCGTCCTCCACCTCGCGGAATGCGCCCAGCACCGTTTGCCTGTAGGCGGCCACATCCTCCTCGTAGACCGCCCTGGCCTGATCCAGTTGCGCATCACGCCGACCCGCGTCAAAAATGGGCAGCGACAGCACGGCGCCGGCCAGCGGACCCAGCAAAAACGTCCTGCTGCTCCATTCGAAAAGATCAGACAGGTGCGCTGACTCGTAGCCCAATGCGCCCGTGAGCGTCAGGCGAGGAAAGAAAGCCGCCCGTGCCGCCCCGACCCGTGCATTGGCCGCCGCCATGGCACGCTCGGCAGCGGAAATATCGGGCCGCCGTTCCAGCAGCGATGACGGTAGCCCGGCCGGTATGGCCACATCGACTCTGCCCAGCGGGTCGGCGGACAGGGAAAACGAGGACGGCGCCTCGCCCAGCAAAATGGCCAACGCATGTTCCGCGGCGGCCCGCTGCCGTTCTATGGCGAGCGCCTGAGCGCTTGCGGCGGAAAGCTCAGTCTGCGCACGGGCCAGATCCAGTTCGCTGATGTCTCCCGCATCGTAGCGTTGCTGCACGAGCGCCAGAGTTTGACGGCGCAATGCAATGGTCTGCGCATAAAGCGAGCGCTCCGCATCCAGCCGGCGAATCTGGAAATAGGTCTGGGCCACATCAGCCTGCATGGCCAGGCGCACGGATTCATACAGCGCGGCGCTTTGCTGCGCATCAGCCAAAGCGGCCTGCGCACCCGCCGCCACGCGTCCGAAAAGATCAGCCTCATAAGAGGCGCTCAACTGTGCGCGCCAGAAGGTCTGCGGCGCATTGTCCGCGTCCTGGGACAAGCCCATGGCCGCATTTGAACGGCGTTGCCGCGTAGGACCAAACCCCGCGTCAACCTGTGGGTAGCGATCGGCCTGCGCCTGCCGGCTCAACGCCCTGGCCTGCGCGACACGCGCCGCGGCGGCCTTCAGATCCTGGTTGGCTTTCATGGCGCGCGCCTGCAGCGCATCCAGTGTATCGTCAGCAAAAATTGCCCACCACTTGCCTCGCGCAAGCGCATCGGCAGGCTGGGCCGCCTTCCACTGTTGCGCAGCTTCCGGTGAAAGTGTGGCTTCCTTGAAAGCCGCCGGTATATCCATGGCCGGGGTTTCATACACCGGGCTGGTCGCGCATCCCGCCAGCGCCAGTGCCAGGGCAGCCAGCGCGCCCGGACGAAGCAGGCGTTTATTCATCAATGTCATCTGTCAGATCCAATCAATTCAGGACATGGTCCTATGCCATGGGTGTCCAGGTTCAAGGCTGCGCGGCGGAGGCCGGCATGTGCCCTGGCTGTGCCGCCTGCCCCGCCGCGCCATCCCGCTCATGCGAGGAGCGCGCGCGGCGCAGGGCCACGTAGAAAACCGGGGTGAGGAACAGGCCAAACAGCGTCACGCCCAGCATGCCGAAGAACACTGCGATACCCATTGCGTGGCGCATTTCAGCACCGGCCCCACTGGACAGCACCAGAGGCACGACACCCATGATGAAGGCGATGGAGGTCATGAGTATGGGCCGCAAGCGCAGACGGCTGGCTTCAATGGCGGCCTCGCGCGCCGTCAGCCCATGACGCTCCAGCTCACGCGCGAACTCCACGATCAGGATGGCGTTCTTGCATGCCAGCCCCACCAATACCATCAAGCCTATCTGGGTAAAGATGTTGTTGTCGCCCTGGGTGAGCCATACGCCAGCCAGCGCGGCCAGCAGGCTCATAGGCACAATCAGGATGACAGCCAGCGGCAGCGTCAGGCTTTCATATAGGGCGGCCAGAACCAGGAAAACCAGCAGGACGCTGATGGGAAATACCCAGAGGCCAGCGTTGCCTGCGAGGATTTCCTGGTAGGTCAGGTCAGTCCATTCAAACTTCACCCCTCTCGGCAGCACTTCGTTTGCAATGCGTTCCGCGGCATCCTGCGCCTGGCCTGACGAATAGCCCGGCGCGGGGCCGCTGTTGATATCGGCTGCCGTATAGCCGTTGTAGCGAACCACCATCTCAGGCCCAAAGCCAGGCTTGACGTGCAGCAGCGATGAAAGAGGCACCATATCGCCGTCGCGGTTGCGCGTCTGCAGCTGCAGAATATCCTGAGGGCTGGAACGGTACGGCGCATCGGCCTGGGCACGTACCTGGTATACACGGCCGAACCGGTTGAAGTCATTGACGTACAGCGATCCCAGATAGATCTGCATGGTTTCAAATACATTGTTGACGGGCACGCCCAGCTGTTTGGCCTTGACGCGATCCAGCGAGACATCCAGCTGCGGTACATTGATCTGATAGCTGGAGAACGCTGGCCCGAGCTCGGGCGCTTTTGCCGCCTCGGCCATGAAGGCGCGCGCCACTTTATCCAGCTCCGCATAGCCCAGCGCTGCGCGGTCCTCTATCTGCAGCTTGAAGCCGCCCACCGTGCCCAGCCCCATGACCGGCGGCGGAGGAAACACCGCGATATAAGAATCAGAAATTTCGGCATACTTGCCGTTCAGGGCGGCGGCAATACTGCCTGCGGACAGGGTGTCCTCCTTGCGCTCGTCAAAGGGCTTGAGCGTCACAAATACAATGCCGGCGCTGGAGCTGTTGGTAAAGCCATTGATGGACAGCCCCGGAAACGCAATGGCGCTTTCCACGCCAGGCTGCTTCAGCGCAATATCACTCATGCGGCGAATCACCTGTTCCGTGCGATCCAGCGAAGCACCGCTGGGGAGCTGGGCAAAGCTGATCAGGTACTGCTTGTCCTGAGCCGGCACAAACCCGCCAGGAACCGCCCAGTAGAGCGCGGCAGTGGCGCCCAGCAACACTGCATACACTGCCAGCGATGCGCCTTTGCGCCGCAAAAGCCCGCTCACGCCGGTTGCATAGCGCCCGGAGGAACGTTTGAATACGCGATTGAATCGCTCAAAGAATCCGCCCAGCACCTTGTGCATCAGGCGGGTCAGCCAGTCGGGCGCGTCTTCGCGCCCTTTCAGCAGCAAAGCGGCCAGCGCCGGGGATAAGGTCAGCGAGTTCACAGCCGAAATCACCGTGGAGATCGCGATCGTCATGGCAAACTGCTTGAAGAACTGGCCGCTCAGGCCCGTCATGAAGGCCAGCGGCACGAACACCGCAACCAGTGTCAGCGCAATCGCTATGATGGGGCCGCTGACTTCGCGCATGGCACGATAGGTTGCCTCGCGCGGGCTGTAGCCCTCCTCGATATTGCGCTCTACGTTCTCGACCACGACAATTGCGTCATCCACCACAATGCCAATGGCAAGCACCAGGCCGAACAGAGACAGTGCATTGATGGTGTAGCCGAACAGCAGCATCAGCGCGAATGTGCCTATGATGGAAACGGGCACGGCCAGCAAGGGGATGATGGAAGCGCGCCAGGTCTGCAGGAATACAATCACCACGATGACCACCAGCGCGATGGCCTCGAGCAGCGTCTTGATGACGGCATGAATGCTCGCGCGCACAAACTGCGTTGGATCGTAGGCAATCTGATATTCGAGCGACGAGGGAAAATCCGCCGACAGCTCCTGCATCGCGGCGCGCACCTGATCCGACACCTCCAGTGCATTGGCGCCAGGCGATTGCATGATGCCCAGCCCGACAGCCGGCTGGTTGTCCAGCAAAGACCGCAGGCCATATTCCGATGCCGCCAGCTCCACCCTCGCCACATCACCCAGGCGCGTCACTGCGCCGCCACGCTCAGTCTTCAGGACAATGTCGGAAAACTCCTCCTCCGTCTGCAAGCGGCCGCGCGCATTCACCGATAGCTGCACGGCTGCGCCTGGCGCCGGCGCCGCGCCAATCACGCCAGCGGCAACCTGAACGTTCTGTTCCCGGATCGCGGCGACGGCATCGCTGGCCGTCAGGCCATGCTCGGCCATCTTTGCCGGATCAAGCCAGACGCGCATGGAATAATCGCCGGCTCCCCATATCTGGACTTCGCCAACGCCGGGAATTCTGGCCAGCCTGTCCTTGACGTTAAGCACAGCGTAATTGCGCAAATAGGTTGCGTCGTAACGGTCATCAGGCGACACGAGATGGACCACCAGCGTCAGGGTGGGCGAGGTCTTGATGGTGGTCACTCCCAGGCGCTGCACATCTTCCGGCAGGCGCGGCAAGGCCTGCGAGACACGGTTCTGTACCAGCTGCTGAGCCTTGTCCGGATCCATATCCAGCCCGAAATTCACAGTGATGGCCAGATTGCCGTCGCTGTTGGCCTGGGACTGCATGTAAAGCATGTTCTCGACGCCGTTGATGGCCTCTTCCAGTGGCGCGGCTACCGTCTCCGCAATCACTTTCGGATTCGCACCAGGGTACTGGGCGCGAACCACCACGGAGGGTGGCACCACCTCGGGATATTCGGAAACAGGAAGCTGGAAAACCGCCAGCAGGCCCGCCAGCAGAATCAGCACCGACAATACACCCGCGAAAATCGGCCGGTCGATAAAGAATTTCGAGATATTCATTGAACAAAGCCCAAAGGAAAACGGCGGCTATCTAAGCGAGACAGAAATCAGGAGGGAGAAGATGTTGCGGCGGCCGAGGCCAGTGCCGGGCGCGGGCTGACCGGATCGCCCGGACGCACATGCTGCAGGCCGCTGACCACGATGCGCTCGCCGGGCGTCAGGCCCTGCTCTATTACCCGGCGGCCTGCCTGCGAGGCCCCCAGGGTGACCTGCCGGTATGCCGTCTTGTTGTGCTCATCGAGCACAAGCACAAAGCGTTTGTCCTGGTCCGTGCCTATCGCGGCCTCGTCCACCAGCACAGCCGGACGCGCCGCGCCGCTGCCCACATGAATGCGGGCATAGAGGCCCGGCAGCAAGCGTCCGTCGGTGTTGTCAAACACTGCCCGCACACGGATCGTCCCTGATGACGGGTCCAGGCCATTGTCCACAAAGGCGATGTGCCCTTTGCGGGGATAGCCCTCCTCGTCCCCCAGGCCGAGCCGCACAGGCACATCCTCATTGCCCGGCCCACGCGCCCGCCCCATGAAATGCAGAAAGCTTTGTTCATCCATATTGAACGATGCATAGAGCCGGTCCACCGACACGAGCGTGGTCAGCTCAGGCGCGCCGGCGCCAGCCTGCACCACATTTCCGAGCGTCACCTCGGCGCGTGAGACACGTCCAGAGATCGGCGCCCTGACCTCGGTGTGCTCCAGGTCCAGCCGGGCTGCCCGCAACGCCGCATCAGCCGCGGCCTCATCCGCGGCAGCGATGTGCGCCGCATTGCGCTTTTGCGCAAGATCGCTCTTGGCAATGGCATTGGCGGCAAGAAGCCTCTGACCACGCTGCAGTTCGGCCGCCGTGTAGGCCTTGCGGGCCTTTGCGGCGGCGAGCTGTGCAAGCGCCCTGTCGACCGCCGCCTGATATGGGCGCGGATCGATGGTAAACAGCACATCGTCCTTGTTCACCAGCGCCCCATCCCCGAAATGGACAGCGATCAGCGTACCCGACACCAAGGGCCGGACACGAACGCGATCCACCGCCTCGAGCCGGCCTGAATATGCGTGCCAGTCAATGACCGGCTGGCTGTGCACGACGGCAACCTCTACCGAAGCCGCCTGGGGCTCACGCGCCGGGGCGGCCTGTGCGCCGCCTCCATGCAGGCGGTATGCGACGCCCCCCGCAACCGACAGAATGGCGACGGCAAGCAAAAGCTGGTATTTGCGCGACGGGTGCATGACTGAGAATTCCTTGCGAATGTTGGCGCTGTCACGGGCAGAGAAGCAATATCCTTCCTGTCTGCCCCCAGGGCCGGGTATGCGAAGCGAAAAAGAGCAGGTATTATTTGTTTTTTGCAAAAATCGATAAATACAGTTTTTTCGCGAACACTGTTCGTGCAATTCAAACAATCAGTTGAGGCTCCCGTTCTGGCGCATTCAAAGGCCTGCCCGAGCCCCATGGTGCGAATTCGCCCCAAAAGGGCAAGCATCTGACGGAGAACAACATGGATCGCTTCCAGGCCATGCAAGTCTTTACCCGTGTCGTCGAAGCCAATAGCTTTACCCTGGCCGCCGACAATCTGGGGCTGCCACGCTCCACTGTCACAACCACCATCCAGAGTCTGGAACGCACACTGCAGGTCCGGCTGCTGAACCGCACCACGCGCCGCATCAGCCTGACCCCCGATGGCGCCTCCTATTACGAGCGCTGTGTGCGTATCCTGGCCGACATCGAAGATGCCGAAGCCTCTTTTCGCGATGTCACGCAAGGTCCGCGCGGAAAGCTGAGAATTGATGTGCCGCCTTCCATCGGACGCCTGATTCTGGTGCCTGCCCTGTGCGATTTCCACCAGCAGTATCCAGACATCGAGCTTGCGCTTGGCATGGGCGACCGGCCCGTCGACATGGTGCAGGAGGCGGTGGACTGCGTCATCCGTGTCGGTGAGCTGGAAGACTCTTCCATGGTTGCGCGACGCATCGGAACGTTTGAATTCGTCACCTGCGCCGCGCCGGACTACCTTGAGCGCCATGGGGAACCGGCCAGCATCGACGACCTGGCCAAACATCAGGTCGTCAATTACTTTTCAAGCCGCACCGGGCGCATTATCGACTGGAGCTATACGGTCAAGGGCAAGCCTGTCGATATCCCCTTGCAAAGCGTCGTGTCCGTCAACGATGCGGAAGCCTACGTCACCTGCGGGGTCAAGGGCTTTGGCTTGATCCAGGTTGCGCGCTACATGGTCGCGCCGCTGCTGGAGTCTGGCGCGCTGCGTGAAGTGCTGTCCGACATACGCGCGCCTTCCATGCCGATTTCAGTGGTCTATCTTCACAACCGGCATCTCTCGCCCAAAGTGCGTGTTTTCGTAGACTGGATCAGCGAGCTGTTCCAGCGCTGCCCGCTGCTGTCGGGCAGCATGCCAGGCGCGTGCATTGACACCGAATGCAAGTTTGCCGGCGAAACAGGGACAGCCGATACGATACGCGGTATGCTGCGGCATCGTGAAGTCGAGGACGCTATCCTCTAGGCAGCAGGTTTCCCAGCGCAATGAGAACAAGAACCGCCCCGCCCGAAGCTATTGAATCGCCCTACGCCTGGGCCAGGCTCGTGGTGTCGCTGATGCTGATGACCATAGGCGGCGTCGGCATGTATTCCATTACCGTCGTGCTTCCGCACATTCAGGCTGACTTCGGCATCACCCGCTCCGACGCCTCGCTGCCTTATACGCTGACCATGGTCGGATTCGGTCTGGGCGGGATACTGATGGGCCGGCTGTCCGACCGCTATGGCGTCATCGCGCCCATACTCGTGGGCGCTGCCGGCCTGGGCGCGGGTTTCATGCTGGCCGGTTCGACGGGCAGCATCTGGGCGTTCAATCTGTGGCATTGCCTCCTGGTCGGCGCATTCGGCTCCGCCGCCTCGTTTGCGCCGCTTGTGGCTGACAGCACCCAGTGGTTTGTGCGCCGCCGGGGCATAGCGGTGGCCGTATGCATGAGCGGCAATTATCTGGCCGGCGCCATATGGCCGCCTGTAATGCAGCATTTCATCGAGCAGTCGGGCTGGCGCCAGACCTATATGGGCATCGGGGCATTCTGCCTGGTTTCCATGCTGTCGCTGGCCTGGATTCTGCGTCCCCGCCCGCCTGTCGTCAACATCGATGCGCGCGGCACCGAAGGCAGCCGGACGGTTTCGCGCTTTGCGCACGAGGTGGCGGCTTCCGATCCCGCCCGCCCCCTCGGCTTTTCGCCTGGCGCCCTGCAAGGCTTGCTGTGCATTGCGGGCGTCGCCTGTTGTGTGGCAATGGCCATGCCCCAGGTGCATATCGTCGCGTATTGCGGCGACCTGGGTTTTGGCGTGGCGCGCGGCGCAGAGATGCTGGCGCTGATGCTGGGCCTGGGCATTGTCAGCCGCCTTGCATCGGGCTGGATTTCCGATCACATCGGCGGGCTGCGCACACTGCTGCTTGGCTCGGCCCTGCAAGGCGTGGCCCTGTGCATGTTTCTGTTCACCAAGGGGCTGGTGTCCCTCTATGTGGTCTCGGCGCTCTTTGGTCTGTTCCAGGGCGGTATCGTGCCCTCCTATGCGCTCGTGGTGCGCGAATTTTTCTCGCCGCGTGAGGCCGGCGCGCGCACCGGCACGGTATTGATGGCCACGCTGTTCGGCATGGCGCTGGGCGGATGGATGTCGGGCGCCATATATGACCTGAGCGGATCCTATCGGGCGGCATTTCTCAACGGCATCGCATGGAACCTGCTCAACGGCGGCATCATGATCATGCTGATATTGCGCGCAAGACGCGGCGCGCAGGCAACGCTTGGGACAACCTGAGTTTGCCAAAGAGCTTGGCTTGCGATCCAGCCGATTAAAAATACTGTATTAAAAAACAGGAAAAACGTTATTTCTCGCAGGGATTTGTCGAAAACCTAAAAAAATACTTAAAAGAATCTTGTAACTATCTAATATAAAGCAGTTTTCTTGCTATCATCCTGCTTGTGTAGATATCTTGCCGCCGCCCGCCATGCCAGCCAATCACTGCTCCATCCTGCGCCGCTTTTCTTCCCTGGCATTGTTGCCTGTTTGCCTGGCTCTGGGCACAGGCGCCACCGCGCATGCGGATGCCCGCTTGCAGGAAGGCGCACAGGCGCGCTCAGGTGTGCATGGAATGCGCATCATCCATCGCCAGAATCTGCGTCCTGTGCACTACACCAACAGCACCGAAGGCGTAGTCAAGCGCGTCAGCCTCAGCCAGCCCAATGCGGAAGGCGGCATGCCTGCCCCGGATACCAAGCCCGGCCGTGATGTGCCCGACATTGAGCCGCTGACAGGCAAGGCTGATTTGCAATCCGAGGTGGCCTATGTGCAGGACCTGGCCACGTCCGCCGTCTTGTATGACAAGAACAGCGACGAGGTGCGTCCCATCGCCTCCATATCAAAACTGATGACAGCCCTGGTGGTCGCCGAGGCGCGGCAGCCCATGGACGCCATCCTTCGCATTTCCGATGCCGATGTGGACAGGCTGCGCCATTCCCGCTCGCGCCTGAGTGTAGGCACCGAACTGAGCCGCGCCGACATGCTTCATCTGGCGCTCATGTCTTCCGAAAACCGCGCCGCGCATGCCCTGGCACGCTATTATCCGGGCGGCATGCCCGCCTTTGTACGCGCCATGAACGACAAGGCGCGCGCGCTGGGAATGCGCAACACCCATTTCGTCGAGCCTACCGGCCTGTCGAGCGACAATGTTTCCTCGCCGCGTGATCTGGTGCAGTTGCTCAAGGCCGTCAGCAAGCAGCCGCTCATCCATCGTTATACGACTGATGACCGCTACCAGATAGAAGCCAGCAACGGAAGGCAACTGGTATACAACAACACCAACCGGCTGGTGCGCAACGCAAACTGGGACATCAAGATATCCAAGACTGGCTTCATCAACGAAGCCGGCGAATGCCTGGTCATGCTCACCCGCATCGGTGAGCGGGACCTGGCCATCGTCCTGCTCAATTCCAGCGGCCGCTATTCGCGCATCGGCGATGCTGTGCGCCTGCGCAACCTGGTCGAGAACTCTCACATCATCGCCATGCTGTAAGCCGGGCGGCGTTTCGCATGTGTATCGCCTACCTGGCACTTTCCGCTCACCCCGACTGGCCGCTGTTCATCGCGGCCAACCGCGATGAATTCCATGCCCGCCCCTGTCTTGCCGCCGCGCCCTGGGCCAATCAGCCGGATATTATTTCAGGCATCGATGTCCTCGCGGGAGGCACCTGGCTGGGCGTGACGCGCAGCGGCCGCTATGCCCTGATTACCAACTACAGGGATCCGGCACGCGTCCTCGATGGCGCGCCCTCGCGCGGTGAACTCGTGAGCAGTTATCTGCGGGGAATCGAGCCGCCTCAGGACTACGTCCGCGCTGTCCAGGCGAAAGGCGCCGGCTATAACGGCTTTAATCTGATCGTCGGGGACCGGGACGCTGCATGGTATGCAGGCAACCGCGCAAGCCAGCCCCAGGCAAGATTGCTGGCGCCTGGACGCTACGTGCTTTCCAACCATCTGCTGGATACCCCTTGGCCCAAAGCCCGGCGCCTGCGCACAGCCCTGGACGCCTTTCCTCTGGAGGCGCTGGACCAGTCGCTGACACCTATTTTCGATGCGCTTCGAGACACCACCGCGGCGCAGGATGCCGACCTGCCGGCTACCGGCTTGCCTCTGGAGCGTGAGCGCCTGCTGAGCAGCCCTTTCATTGTCAGCGACACGTACGGCACACGCTGCTCCAGCGTGCTTGCCATTCATGCCGACGGGCACGCAATATTCAGCGAAGTCAGCTACGATGAAACAGGACGCCAGACCCGGCGCCACGACTGGCCTTTTTCCACGCAAGGAAACTGACTGCAGGCCGGCACGGCATCTGCTGGGCGAGGAACACTTTTTGCAAACGGAGAACGTGATGAAAATCATGCAGACATCACACCGCCAGCCAACTGTTGCAGGCTTGGCCCCCCGGGTGGCCGGCGGCATGCTTGCGGCCCTGCTGATGCTGGGCGTGGCCCAGGCACAGTTGCCCCCGACCCAGAACATCAATGGTGTCGAGTATGTCAGCGGCGGCATAGGCCAGGAAGAATCAAGCGCATTCAGGCAGGCCAAGTCGCAATATCCGCTGGCCCTGACCTTTGCCACAGTCAGCGAAGGCAGCGCCGCTTCGCCTTTCGCCTCAAACGTTCAGGTCGTGATACGCAACAGGCAGGACGCCACGGTGCTCAATACAAATTCAGATGGCCCATATCTGCTGGCCAGGCTCGAGCCGGGCAGTTACAAGGTATTCGCCACCTATGAGGGCCAGACCCAGTCACGCGACATCACGATCAAGCCCAGCGGCACGCTCGATATCAAATTCACCTGGAAACGCCCCGCGTCAGGTCCCGATTGAAGCGCCGGGCCGGCGGCATGCGGCAGGAACCGCCCCTTAATGCAAGGAGCCGCCCGAGGAACCCTCCCCTTCCGGGCCGCCCTCCCGTGCGCGGATATCGTGCTCCAGGGATGACAGCGCGTCTTCCCAGCTGCGCAGCGGCACGCAGGTCTGCAGGCGCACAACCGCCTGCTTCACCAGGGCGTCGTGCAGCTCATGGCCTATGCCCGAAGCGACATCCAGTGTCGCGTCCCCCTGAAGCTCGCCCAGCCGCCGCAAGGTGGATTCCACATCATGCACGGAAACCTGCTGATCATTGGCGCCGTGGAAAAAATGCAGGATGGTAGAGGGCGGCACGTTGTCAGGCGGTGTGGCGTACAGGCCAGAAAATGCCAGGATGCGGCCTGCCAGATCGGGCTGAGCGTGAGCTGCTTCCAATGCCATGGAAGCGCCTTGGGAAAAACCTGCAATCGCCGTCTGCTGGCCCGTCAGGCCATACTGCCGCTGCAGGGACTGAACCATCTCGATGAGCCGTGACACCACCTGGTCCACGCGGCCAGCGTAATTTCCCTCATGCAGCTCAACAGGATCTATCCAGAAATACTCGCCCTCGGCCTCCGGGGCGCCGGCCGCTTTCTGCACAGGCGTCCTGTCTTCAAAGGCGTAGGGCAACACAACCATGCATGACGGAAAAGCCTGCTTGAGCGCATCGGCAAGCCGCATCAACTGCCTTGGGCCGGATGATTCCCCATGCAGCAAGACAAACAGCAGCTGGGGCTTCCCGTCCCGGGGAATATATACATAAGGCTGGGGCGTGCCCGCTTTGTCCCGCTTCATCATGGGCATAGAACTCCGTTGGAAACCTGTTTGTTCTTCATCAATAAAAAATTGTACGCTACCCGCCCTGCCGCATCTGTCTGCAGAGGCAAGCAATTGCAAATGCTGGCCGGCCAGTGAGGGCTGGAATGCATTTCCTCGCGGTCCGATTTATACTGTATTTTTGAACAGTATTCATGCAGAATGCGATGACGCATCTCCAGCCCCAGCATATACACCCTGCCCTATGGCGCGGCACACAGATGGCGCGGCCTGGACAGCCTACTGTCGGCACAGGTTTTTCAATGCTCGACGCCCAGCTACCGGGGCGCGGCTGGCCTCAAGGGGCCTTGATCGAGCTCATGCCCTGTCACGAAGGCATAGGCGAGCTGGCGCTGCTTCAGCCTGCGCTGCGCCAGCTGCCACAGGCCCGCAGCATCTTTCTGCTCAACCCGCCGCATCCGCCCCATTTTCATTGCTGGTTGAATTGGCAGCTTGCCGCACACCGCCTGCTCTGGCTTGCGCCGCAAAACATGGCTGACACGCTCTGGTCGGCCGAACAGATTCTGCGGCACGATGCCTGTGCCGCGCTGCTTTGCTGGGCAAGCCTGCCGCGTCTCACGACACTGCGGCGCCTGCAGCTGGCGGCCCGGCAAAGCCAGGCGCTATTCTTCATGCTGCGCCCGCCTTCGGCCGCCCGCCAGCCCAGCGCGGCAGAGCTGCGCCTGGCCTTGTACCCCACGGCCCTGGGTCTCGACATCCATATCCTCAAACGCAAGGGTCCTGCCTGCGAGCAAACCATTTCCCTGGCGCTCCACCCTGCCCGGCCCGCAAAAACATACACACGCCATGTCTCTCTGGATCAGCCTGTACCAGCCTACCCACAGCCTGGACGTCAGTTTTCCGCACTGGCCAGTTGACGCAGTAGCCGCAGTCCTGACCAAAGACAGGATAAGCGCTTGCACGCCGGCCGCCAGCGCCTTGGGCGTAGCGCCAGGCATGAGCGCCGGCAATGCCCAGGGCATGGCGCCCGGGCTGCAGCTCGCCCGCGATGATGCGCAGGCGCGCCGAAGACACCTGGAAGGCCTTGCCCTGGCAATGCTGCAATACACCCCCAATGTTGCCTGCGTTTGCGGGCAGGCGGTGCTCCTGGAAGTACAGGCCAGCCTCAGCCTGTACAAAGGAGCAAGCGCCTTGTGCCGCCACATCCGCGCCACGCTGCGCGCCATGCATGTCCGGGCCGTCATGGGCATGGCGCCCTCGGCCCTGGGAGCCTGGGCGCTTTCGACCCAGGTTCGCGGCCGCAAGCGCGTACTGACCATGCGCAGCCTGGCCAAGAGGCTCGACAGCCTGCCCATATCCATACTGCCGGGCGCACAGGCCCACGCCGACTGGCTCGACGGCATAGGCTGCCGCAGCCTGCAACAGCTGCGCAGCCTTCCGCGCAAGGCCCTGCAGCAGCGCACAGGCCTCTTGCTGATGCAGGATGTCGATGCCGCCTATGGCCTGCGCCCTCATGATTTTCCATGGTTCGAGCCGCCCGACGTTTTCAGCAGCCGCCTGGAACTCATGGAGCACCTGGAACACACCGGCGCCATACTTGCCGCCGCAACCCATCTCATTGAACAGCTCTGCGGCTGGCTGCGGGCCAGGCAGATGGCAGTGTCCAGCCTGGATCTGCTCATGCATCACGAAAAAGGACGGCATGCCTGCCCTCCCACCCGCATCGTGGTCAAACTGTCGGAAAACGCCTGGGAGCCTGGCGAGTTTGTCCATGTCTTGCAGGAGCAGCTGCACAGGGTTGTGCTGGACGCTCCCGTCATTGGCCTGTCGCTCGATGCCAGCCAGCCGGTATCCCGCGTCACATCCAGCGGCGGCCTGTTTCCGGAGCCAGAGCAATGTCAGCGCCAGGAGCATCGGCTGCTGGATCTGCTGCGCGCCCGGCTCGGAGAGCACTGTGTGCGGATCAGCCAGCCCATGGCCAGCCATCTGCCGGAAGAAGCAAACCAATGGGTTGCGCTCGGGCAGCGGGAAGACAGACATGGCGTCCATGCCCTGCCGCCGCGCTTCGCAGCGCAGTCTCGCCCTTTCTGGCTGCTCAAGCAGCCTGTCGCGCTGGGCTTGCGCGGCAACAATCCCGTTTACAGAAATGCGGTTTTGCGATTGCTGCAAGGCCCTGAACGCCTGGAAAGCGGCTGGTGGGACGAGGCAGGCCACAGGCAGCGCGATTACTTCGTTGCCCAGGCCCCCCAGGGAGCACGCTACTGGATCTATCGCGCCCGCGAGGCATCTGGAACAGGCTGGTATCTGCACGGGCTGTTCGGCTAGGCCACAGGAAAGGGAAACAGCATGCATGCTTCGTCACTGGCCGATTATGCTGAGCTGGACTGTCTGTCCAGTTTTTCCTTTCTGCACGGCGCTTCCCATCCCGAGCATCTGGTCGTGCGCGCCGCCAGGCTCGGCTACCGGGCACTGGCCTTGAGTGACGAGTGCTCTCTGGCAGGCGTGGTGCGCGCGCATACCGAAGCCAAGGCGTGCGGGCTGAAACTGATCATCGGCAGCCGCTTCAACCTGGACGGCATCCATCTGATCATTCTCGCGCGCGGCGAGCAAGGCTACGGCGATCTATCCGAGTTGATCACCCTGGCGCGCCGCCGTGGCGAAAAAGGCAGTTACCAGCTCAGCCTGGACGATATTTCCGCACCGCCGCCAGGCTACGAACATCTGCGCGGGCTGAACGATTGCCTGGCCATTTTGCGACCACCGCATCAAGCTGAGCCCGAATGGCTTGACAGCCAGCTTGAACGCCTGGGCGCCATCTTCCCCGGCCGCCTGTGGCTGGGTCTGGCCCTGCATCACGAACATGCGGATGCCCAGCACTTGTCCACGCTGGAAAGTGCCTCGACGCGCAGCGGAATTCCTCTGGTTGCGCTGGGGCAGGTCGAAATGCACCTCAGGTCGCGCCAGCCGCTGCATGACTCGCTTGCCGCCATTCGCCAGAAAAAACCTGTGTCGCAGTGCGGATACGCGCTCAAGCCCAATGCGGAGCATTACCTACGCAGCCGCATGCGCCTGGCCAATATCTACCCCGCCCATACGCTCGCCCAGACGCTGGTTGTCAGCCAGGCCTGCACCTTCAGCCTGGATTCAATCCGCTATCAATACCCTCTGGAGATCGTGCCCAAAGGCATGACGCCATATGAATATTTGCGCAGTGAAACCCTCAAGGGCGCAAGCCTGCGCTACCCCAGGGGCATGAGCGAAAAGGTGCGCAGCCAGATTGAAAACGAGCTGCTCATTATCCAGGGGCTGGGATACGAACCTTATTTCCTGACGGTATACGACATCGTCCAGTTCGCGCGCCGCCAGGGTATTCTTTGCCAGGGCCGGGGCTCGGCCGCGAACTCGGCTGTCTGCTATTGCCTGCACATCACCGAGGTGGATCCTGAGGATGGAAACGCGCTCTTTGCGCGTTTCATCAGCAGCGCGCGCAAGGAGCCGCCCGATATCGACGTGGACTTCGAGCATAATCGCCGCGAAGATGTCATCCAGTACATCTATAAGAAATATGGGCGCGATCGAGCCGCGCTGGCGGCTGTCGTGAGCACCTATCGGGTGCGCAGCGCGCTGCGTGACACCGGCAAAGCGCTCGCGGTGGACCCAGACATCGTCGATCGCGTCGCCAAGTCTTTTCATTACTGGGATGGACGTCAGGGCCTGCTCGAACGTTTTGCCGACTATGGCCTGGACCCGGCCAGCCGCATTGCAAACCAATGGGCCTATCTGGCCGAAAAGCTGATGGGTTTCCCGCGCCACCTGTCCCAGCATCCTGGCGGTTTTGTCATTTCGCGCGACAAGCTCTGCCGCCTCGTGCCCATAGAAAATGCCGCCATGCCGGATCGCAGCGTAGTGCAGTGGGACAAGGACGATCTGGATGCCATGGGCCTGCTCAAGGTGGATGTGCTGGCGCTGGGCATGCTGTCGGCATTGAACCGCTGCCTGAAACTGGCCGCCTGGCGCCAGGGCAGGCAACAGATGAGTATGCAGGATATTCCCGGAGATGATGCCGGCACCTATGCGATGATCCAGCAGGCCGATACGGTTGGCGTCTTCCAGATCGAATCCCGCGCCCAGATGAGTATGCTGCCGCGCCTGAAACCCAGGGTTTTCTACGATCTCGTGATACAGGTTGCCATCGTGCGCCCCGGCCCCATACAGGGCGGCATGGTTCATCCCTATTTGCGGCGGCGCGACGGGGTTGAGAAGGACACGCCTCCCACACCTGCCATCGGGGCGGTGCTCCAGCGCACCCTGGGCGTGCCTATTTTCCAGGAGCAGGCGATGCAGATTGCCATGGATGCGGCAGGTTTCAGCGCCGACGAGGCCGACGGGCTGCGCCGCTCCATGGCGGCCTGGCGGCGCAAGGGTGGCGTGGACAAGTACCGCGACCGTCTCATCGAAGGCTTGAAACAAGGCGGTTGTCTTGAGAGCTTTGCCCTTGCGCTCTATCGGCAACTGGAAGGCTTTGGCGAATACGGCTTTCCCGAAAGCCATGCGGCCAGCTTCGCCAAGCTGGCCTATGTCAGCGCATGGCTCAAACATCATGAACCCGAGGCCTTCCTGGCGGCATTGCTCAACTCCCAGCCCATGGGCTTTTATTCCCCCAGCCAGTTGGTGCAGGACGCCCGCCGCCATGGCGTGATCGTCCTCCCTGTGGATGTCACTGCCAGCGCGCTGGAAAGCACACTGGAATACCTTCCTGAAGACTCGCAGGCTCAGGCCTTGTCCCCGCCCGGCAGCAGGGGCGATGCACCCCGCCCCGCTGTGCGCCTGGGCCTGAACCGCATAAAAAGCCTTTCCAATGGAGCTGCCCAGCGCATTGAGGCTGCCCGCCGCCTGAGGCCTTTTGACTCGTTGCATGACTTGGCATTGCGCGCACAACTGAGCCGTCACGACATGGATGCGCTGGCTGGCGCCGATGCCCTGCGCCCGATGTCAGGCCATCGCGGCCTGGCTCACTGGCAGGCTGCCGCGCCAAAGCTCAAAGGCTTGCTGCGCACCGCGCCCATCCACGAAGATGCCGTCCCTTCGCTGGAATATCCCTCTGAAGGACGGGATATTGCGGCTGACTACCACAGCCTGCGTCTTACCTTGAGAAGGCATCCGCTGGCGCTGCTGCGCGATACCCTGCAGGCCCGGCGCTTCACACCGGCTGCGGCGCTCGCGGCAGACTGCCCCGACCGCCGCCTGGCCCGCGCTTGCGGTATCGTCACTGGCCGGCAACGCCCTCAGACCGCCAATGGCATTGTATTTGTCTCGCTGGAAGACGAGACCGGCAATGTCAACGTCATTGTTCGCCCAGAACTGGCGCAACGCCAGCGCAAGGAGCTGATGAGCGCCCGCCTGATGGGCGTGTACGGCATCTGGCAGAGGCAGTCTGGCATTTGCCATCTGATGGCTTCCCGGCTGGTTGACCTGACGCCAATGCTGGGCGATCTGCCCACGCGCAGCCGCAACTTCCATTGACCCGCAGTGCTGGCCAGGGAATGCCCGGCCGGCTGAACATCCATTAAAATATGCGCTTCTACAGTGAGGAATACATCATGGGCAGCCAGCTCAAGCAACAACTCTCCGATGCCGTCAAGACAGCCATGCGTGCCCGCGATAGCGCACGCCTGGGCACATTGCGCTTTCTTCAGGCCGCCATCAAGCAAAAGGAAGTCGACGGGCAAAAAGAGCTGGGCGATGCCGAGGTCACTGCCATTATCGAGAAACAGGTCAAGCAACGGCGCGAATCAATTGCCGCCTTTGAACAGGCTGGGCGCACAGAAAGCGCCGACCAGGAAAAAGCCGAACTGGCCGTGCTTCAGGAATTCATGCCCCAGGCGGCCAGCCAGGAGGAAGTCGACGCCGCCATTGATGCCGCCATTGCCCAGGTACAGGCTCAGGGCCTGACAGGCGGCGCAGCCATGGGTAAAGTCATGGCGCAGCTCAAAGCTGCACTGGCCGGGCGCGCAGACATGTCGGCGCTCTCGGCCCAGGTCAAGGCCAGGCTGGCCTGAGGCAAAGCGTTTTTATTTATACGTATAGGCAACGCATACCGAGGTGTCCAGCACGACTGAACGCTTCATAGCCTGCAGCGCCTGCTCGTCCCAGGGCTTATGCCCCCACACTGTATGCGTCACCCGAGTATGGCTCTTATCCACGGCCTGCAAATCCGTACGGGCCACCTCGGGGCTGCCCAGCGATCCTTTCACCGATACCCAGCCAGACTGCGTATTCGGATCGACCTTGGCATAGACATCGTAGCCGCCCGAACCGCGCAGGCACTCATCGGCCTGGTTCTGAGCGCGCAGATAAACGGTCTGGTAGCTGCGAGGCACGACATAAGTGACTTGGGGCGAATCGCCATTCTGGCTGATCCCGCCCACACAACCCGTCATCAGGACCGCCACCCCAATACCTGCAACTAGCGCTTTCACCTTGGCCTCCGTAGCATCGATTTACTTTGCGAGGCTGCTCAAGCCCGCGCGGAAAGCCCGCCCTGGGCATTCCGCAGACATCAGCCCGCGTTTCGCGCAGCTGTGTCATCCCGAAAAGTTAGCATGCCGCGGCGTGCCGTGGTGAATTTTTTTCGCCGGAGCATCCGGCATCCTGCCTGCCGTGCGCGGCCAGCGCCGGGTAATCGATATAGCCTTGGGCTCCGCCCGTATAAAAAGTGGCGCTGTCCCAGTCGTTCAGCGGGGCCTGGTCGCGCAGGCGCTGAACCAGGTCAGGGTTGGAAATAAAGGCCTTGCCAAAGGCGACCGCGTCGGCATGGCCTCGGGCCACCGCATCGGCGCCCATGTGCGCGTCATAGCTTTCATTGACGATGACCGGCCCCTGGAACAGATGCTTGATCTCCGGGCCCAGCGTGGTGTCGCCGCGCGCCTCCCGCAGGAACAGGAAAGCGATGCGGCGTTCGCCAAGCGCCCTGGCAACCCAGGAAAACAGCGCCCTCTTGTCGCTGTCGTACATATCGTGCGCACCGCCAGCCGGAGACAAATGCACGCCTACCCGGCCGGAACCCCAGATCCCGATGCAGGCATCAACGACCTCCAGCAAAAGCCTGGCGCGATTTTCAATGGCGCCGCCATAGGCATCCCGCCGCTTGTTGCTGCCGTCATGAAGAAACTGGTCTATCAGGTAGCCGTTCGCCGCATGCACCTCGACACCGTCGAAACCCGCCTCCATCGCCTTGCGCGCGGCATCGGCGTAATCGGCCACGATACGGGCGATTTCCTCGGTATGCAGGGCGCGTGGCACCACATAGGGGCGCTTTGGCCGAATCAGGCTGACGTGACCCCCACAGGCAATTGCACTGGGCGCCACGGGAATTTCGCCATTGAGATATTCAGGATCGGATACCCGCCCCACATGCCAGAGCTGCAGGAAGATTTTTCCGCCGCGGGCATGCACCGCGTGGGTGATGCGCTTCCAGCCTTCCACCTGCGCATGACACCATATGCCAGGCGTATGGGGATAGCCCACGCCTTGGGGGGAAATGGACGTTGCCTCGGAAATAATCAGACCGGCCGATGCGCGCTGGCAATAATAAATGCGCATCATGTCGTTGGGGATGCGGCCCTCGGACGCACGGTTTCGTGTCAGCGGAGCCATTACAATCCGGTTGTCGAGTACCACGGATCCCAGGTGAACAGGATCAAATAAATTCGTCATAATCAAATCTACTGCCATCGGGCACAAAAGGCCACGACTGACTGACTGGCCTGGAACAAACCTGGATGAATCTCAGCCAACAAGCCAAAAATTCAATGTCCATAAGGGTTTTTACCAGAATTTCAGTTGTAATGCCAATGGAATATCGTATCGGCATCATGCCGCATCACAATGACTCAGGGAGTATCAATGGGACAGTTCGCCGTAATAGGCCTTGGGCGGTTCGGCTCGGCCGCTTCGCTCGAACTGATGAAAATGGGGCACTCCGTGCTGGGTGTCGACACCAGCGGCAAGATCGTGGACAAGTACGCGGATGCGCTGACCCGCGCTGTCATTGCCGATGTCACGGATCGCGCCGCGCTGCAGGAGCTGGGCCTGGATAATTACGATGTCGTCCTGGTGGCCATCGGCGAGGACATCCAGGCCAGCCTGGTCTGCGTGGTGCATCTGAAGACCATGGGCATCAAGACTATCTGGGTAAAGGCATCCTCGCATGCGCAGCACCTCATCCTGAGCAAACTGGGCGTAGACCGCATCATCCACCCCGAAGAGGAAATGGGCATACGTGTCGCCCAAGTGCTCAGCTATCCCATGGTCAATGACTACATTTCCATCGGCAATGGAGAATTCGTGGTTGAAATCGAAGTGAGCGAACGGCTGGACGGCATGCCTCTGGACAGTGTGCTGAAAGAGGTCAGGGAAGCCATCCATGTTCTGGTCGTCAAGCGCAAGACGCAGGTTACCGTGCATCCTCCCGCCGATTTCAAGCTGCAATCCATGGATATCCTGGTGCTGCTGGGCCAACTGACCGCGCTCAAGAATATTGCGCCCAAACTCGTCTGAACCATGCGCAACTGGTCACCGCTGCAAGGATATCAATCCTACAAGCGCATCCGGCGCACAGGCCTGCTGCGCGCCAGCCCGCCGATTGTGCTGGCTGCCGGCTTTCTGGTGCTGATTCTGCTGGGCACTGTCTTGCTAGCGCTGCCCTTTTCCAGCACACACCACATCAGCCTGCTGTCCGCCTTTTTCATGGCGACCTCCGCCGTTACTGTCACAGGCATGACGGTGATAGACCCGGCTGTCGATCTGTCTCACTTCGGGCAAATCGTGCTGATCCTGCTTGTCCAGCTCGGCGGCCTGGGCTTCGTCACCTTCGCCGTGGTGGCGGCTGTGACCCTGGGCAAGCGCATGACGCTCTCGCACCAGGCGCTTGCGCTCGAAGCATTCAACCAGACCAGCGTCAACAAGATTCATCGCACCGCTCTGTCGGTATTCCGCATTTCCATCATCATAGAGTTGACCAGCTGCATCATACTGACCCTTTGGTGGGCAAGAGACTACCCCTTTGTCACCGCACTGTATCGCGCCCTGTTCCATTCGGTTGCCGCCTTCAACAACTCGGGTTTTTCGCTTTTTCCAGCCAGCCTGGCACAGTTCGTTGACGACCCGGTCACTGTTCTGACGATCACAAGCTGCATCATCCTGGGCGGGCTGGGCTTTTCCGTCCTGAGTGATGCGGGCATCAAGCGCCGATGGGCCACGCTGCTGCCCTATACAAAAATCATGATCCTCGGCACGCTGGCCCTGAACCTGCTGGGCTTTGCCGCTATCTGGCTGCTGGAATTCACCAACCCCGACACGCTCGGTCATCTGGGCTGGGGCGGGCAGGCGCTGGCTGCCTGGATGCAGTCTGTCACGACACGTACGGCGGGCTTCACAACCATCGATATCGTCCATATGAGCGACAGCTCGACCCTGGTCATGATGCTGTTGATGTTCATTGGGGGCGGATCGCTCAGCACAGCCAGCGGTATCAAGGTCGGTACTTTCGTGATACTGCTCGCCGCCGCATGGTCCTATGTATTCCATCGCAAGGAGGTTGTGCTGATGGGCCGGTCCATCTCGCCCGCCACGGTCCAGAAAGCGCTCGCACTGCTGCTTATCACCAGTGCGCTGGTTTTTGTCGGCACGCTGCTCATGACTGTTTTTGAACACCAGCCTTTCATCAGCATTCTGTTTGAAGTCATTTCAGCGGTCAGCACCACAGGCCTGACGCGCGATCTCACCCCGCATCTGTCCGTGCCCAGCCAATTGCTGATCGCAGTGCTGATGTTTGCGGGCAGGCTGGGCCCCTTGACCCTGGTGTATAGCATTGCAACCCAGCAGCGCAGCCGCGTGCAATATCCCGAGGCCGAGTTCCAGGTCGGATGATCCCCCGCCCCACCGCCGCAAGGAAAATGTGCTTGCAATACCGAGAGGGGTATCTCGGTATTGCGCCGCTGAAGGTGTTATCCGCGCCCAGGCTGTCAATGGACAGCAAGACCCGCGATGCGGAGCAAGCTGGCCAGCGGAGGAATACGGGACGCGGCATCTGCGACCGCGCCAGCGTCCACTCTTTCCAGCGGGGGGATCTGTGCAATGATGCTCACCCGCCCAAAGCGCTCCAGCGCCTCGCAATTGCCCGGCGACAGCGGACCATTCATCACCACCCCCAACACAGGCAGGCTGTGGGCGCGCATGGCATGCAGACTGAGCAAGGTGTGATTAATGGTGCCCAGCGTGCTGCGCGCGACCAGCACCATGGGCAAGGCCAGTTGGCCGGCCAGGTCGATCATCATGCGTTCATCGTCCAGCGGAACATATAGCCCGCCAGCGCCTTCAACCACCAGCGTCCTGTCGGTCGCGGGCAGGCGCAGCGCCGCAACATCCAGCTCGGCGCCCTCCTCTCTGGCCGCCGCCCAAGGAGCCAGCGGGGCTTGCAGCACGCTTGCCGGAGGATGCAATACATGCCTTCCCGGCCCCAGCAGCGCCGCGACCGTTCCAGTATCGTCCGGCGCGGCAGCCACGCCCGTCTGGAATGGCTTCCAGTAATCCGCACCCCATGCCTTGGCGAGAATGGCCGAAACCAGCGTCTTGCCGACATCGGTATCGGTACCCGTCACAAATACACCCTGGGCCGGTTTGCGGCCCAGCAGGCTTTCTTTCATGCTGGCATCCTTATATCCGCCATATTCCGCTTGCTCTGTTCACTGTCCAGATCCCCCGGCGCCGCGCGACGCCAGAGACTGAAGGCAATCTGGTAAGAACAGCGCGCACCGGTTTGCTCGAACCGGGCGCAGACCTGCCGCAACTGCGGCACAGACAGTGGTCTGCTGCCTGCGCGCGGCATTGTGGCGCCGATGCCCTTCAGATCGCGCAAAAAAGCAATGGCGCTGCCGCACTCGTCCACAAACGCCTCCACCTGGACATCACCGGAGATATTGGGCAGCCCTTGCGGATGCAGCGCCGCCGCCTGTGGAAACTGGATCACAGCCGCGGGCAAACCCAGTGCCTCATGCGCCTTGCGCCACTCGGCAAATGTGCCTTGCACCGGTGCAGCCATCGCGAGGCAACCCGACGGCGCCAGCAGCTCGGCCAGCCGGGCCAGCCCCTTGCCTGGATCGCGAAACCACTGCATAGCCATGCTGGAGCAGATCAGATCAAAGCCTTCCGCATTCCTCAGCTTGATCTCCGGATGCTCTCCATCCATGACCTCGAAATGTGCCTTTTCCCCCAGTTGCACATTCTGGCGGGCCTGAGCCAGCATGGCGGGCGAGAGATCGGTAATAGTCCAATCCGCCTGCGGAAAGCAGGCGGCAAGCCTGCGGAAAGCAGGCGGCAAGCCTGCGCGTGAATACGCCTGTGCCGCATCCTATTTCCAGGATGCGCGGACGGGCAGGCAGGCTGAGTCTTGCAATGCGCGCCGCAAGCCTGTCGGCGATCATGCGCTGCACCCCCGCATGGCGCTCATAGCGCGCTGCGGCGGCGCCAAAGCGCGCACTGACGCCTGCGTGCTTTGGTGTTTCCCGCCCGGCCGGAAAGCCCAGCCCTTGCGCGGCGAGAAACCCGATGATGCGGGCCGCGCACCAGGCCGGGTTGCTTAATGGCAGCAGATGGCCTCCTCCAGGCGCCCAGGCAATGTCACACCCCTCGAAAGCATCGCGCGTCATGCCTTGCGTCACAATGGGATCCGCCTCCCCCGCCATTACCAGCAATGGGCCGGTGCGCTGGCGTTCCCGGCTTCTGAAATCTTGTGTCAGCATGGCGTCAAGGCCGCGCGCCAAGGCTTGCGGGTCCGGCTCCTTGTCCGCCGGGGCCGCGCCGCAGCGCTGCCGAAAGTCATCCACCACCGCTGCCGGCGAGGCCTGCAGCCGGGCCGCCATGCGCTGCAATACGCGAGGCGTGACACCATGAGGAAAGCCCGGCCCCGCACAGAAACGGGTAAAGCCGTTGATGCTGACCCAGGCGCGCACCCGCGCTGGCGCATGCGCCAGCGCATGCATGTAGCCGTAGGAATGCCCTATCATCACCAAGGGCCCAGCCGGCAGCTCCAGTTGCGCCTGTCCGGATGTGTAATACCCCATGTCCAGTGCCTGCTGAGGCCACGCGCCAAGCAGCTTGCGCAACGGATCCCAGAAGCCGGCATCAAATGCCCAGCCATGCACAAACACTAGGGTAGGCACAGTGCTGAAGCTCGTTTTGCCGCCCGCCTGAGCAGCAGGCCTATCAATACCCATGCTCAACCTCCAGCTCCTCAGCCAATGCCCCCACCAGCACATCGATATCGGCACGTGTATGCGCCGCGCTCAATGCGATGCGCAACCGGCTCGTGCCGCGCGGTACGGTGGGCGGGCGTATGGCGCTTACCAGGACACCCCGTTCCAGCAGCCCTTGGCTCAGCGCCAGGGCATGGCGCTCGTCTCCCACCAGGACTGGCACAATCTGTGTGCTCGAGTCCCCCGTGTCTAGCCCCAGGGCACGCACCGCCTCACGCAGATAATCGGCATTTTCCTCCAGCGCCGCCCGCTCGGCCCGCATGCCGGGAACAAGGTCGAGCGCTGCGTCAATCGCACCCAGGACGGCTGGCGGAAGCGCGGTTGTGTAGATAAAGCCTGAACAGACATTGACCAGGGTGTCGCATAGCGCCCGCGATCCGGCCACATAGGCGCCAAAACTGCCCATCGCCTTGCTGAATGTGCCCATCGATAGATGCACCCGTCCAGGCGCCAGGCCCGCCAGCCCCATGCCCGATGGCCCAAGAACACCAGTGGCGTGAGCCTCATCCAGATAGAGGAAAGCGTCAAATCGGCCCGCCAGTTCCGCCAGGCGGGGAACGTCGCAACGATCACCGTCCATGCTGAACACTGACTCTGTCACGATAATGCGGTGTCCGGGCTGGTGCGCCCGTGCACGCAGCAAAGACTCAAGATGATCCAGGTCATTGTGGCGAAAACGGATCTGGCGCACGCCCGCCGCCCCGCAGCCCTGATGCAGGCTGGCATGGGCCAGCCTGTCGACATAGACCTGCGCATCGCTACCCACAATCCGCAGCAAGGCCGGCAGTACCGCCGCATTGGCCTGCCAGCCCGATGAGAATAGCAGCGCCGCCTGCGTGCCTTTGGCGCGCGCGAGCCTGGTCTCGATCTCCATACATGGCTGGCTGGTCCCGCATACGAGGCGCGAGGCAGTGGCGCCGGCACCATGACTCCGGACGTAATCACATGCGCGGGCGATGATTTCGGGGCGCAAAGACAGGCCAAGGTAATCGTTGCTGCAGAAGTTCAGCAGCTCACGCCCGCCGGCGCGGCTGCGGCCTGGCGCCATATGATCGAAGACACGTGTTTCGCGGCGAAGATTCCGCAGCTCGGCATCGCGAAGATACTGTCTGAATAGCGCATCGAATGCATCCATGGCGAACCCTCAAAACCATCGTGACCGGAACATAAAATCAGAGTGATAATAGCAATAGCGTGTAAAGACGCGCATTTTAGATGCATGTAGGCAGAAGAAGAGAACATATTAATTTCCTTCAATATCGATCAACTTACACAAAGCGCCCTGCTTCACTCCTTAATCTTTGCTGGCCTATGCCGGCGCACATAATTGAAACAAAACATGTCAAATACCCCCATTCCCTGGCTGGTCGACGGCTATCCGCATATCTGGCTGCCTTATACGCAAATGAAGACCGCAGGGCCTCCCGCGCCGGTCACGCAAACACAGGGCTGCCGCATAGCGCTCGCCGATGGACGCAGCCTGCTTGACGGCATTGCATCGTGGTGGACCGCCTGCCATGGCTACAACCATCCGCATATCGCCCAGGCCATACGCACCCAGCTCGATCGCATGCCTCATGTCATGTTCGGCGGGCTTGTTCACGAACCAGCGCTTGGGCTGGCAAAGCGGATTTGCTCGCTGCTGGGCCCAGGCCTGGATCGCGTCTTTTTCACCGAATCAGGCTCGGTTTCCGTCGAGGTTGCTCTGAAAATGGCGCTGCAGTACTGGTTCAATCAGGGAGAACCGGAGCGCAGGCGCATCATTGCGTTTCGAGGGGGCTATCATGGCGACACGTTCGGCACCATGACGGTATGCGATCCGGATGTGGGCATGCATGCTGCATTCGACGGCGCCCTGCCGCGACAGGAAATCGTTGCACTGCCTACGGATGAGGAAAGCGAGGCCGTCCTGGAGGCTACCCTTGCCCAGCATGCAGGCCAGGTCGCCGCCATGCTGGTCGAACCCCTGGTACAAGGCGCCGGGGGCATGGTAATGCATGAACCCGCGGTATTGCAGCGGTTGCGCGCATTGGCTGACCGTCACGGCATTCTGCTTGTTTTCGATGAAATCTTTACCGGCTTCGGGCGCACCGGCACGCTATTCGCTTTTGAGCAGGCCGGTATCCGCCCCGACATCATTACCCTATCCAAAGCCCTGACCGGCGGTACGCTGCCGCTGGCAGCCACTGTTGCAAGCCAGCGCATATTTGAAGGGTTCTGGTCTGATGACCCATCACACGCGCTGATGCACGGGCCAACCTATATGGGCAATGCGCTGGCCTGCGCCGCTGCCCATGCATCCCTGGATCTGTTTGAAAGCGAGCCCCGCCTTGAGCAGGTGCGCGGCATAGAAACCGGGCTGCGTGATGGGCTGGAGATCTGCCGCACCCTGCCCTGCGTGCGCGATGTGCGCGTAAAGGGAGCAATAGGCGTGGTAGAACTGCGCCACGCGCCCGATCATGCAGCGCTTCGCCAGGCATTCATAGCCGCAGGCGCATGGATACGCCCCTTCGGCAATATCGTTTATCTCACGCCCGCTTTTGTCATCGATCCCGCCGAACTGCGGCAATTGACCGAGACGATATACACCGTGCTCAAACGCCTGTCGCACTGATATTCATGGCGGCACATCAGCTCATTTGTGCAAATTTTTTCTATGGGATATACTCTCGTTCTTTCGGGGCGTAGCGCAGCCTGGTAGCGCACTTGCATGGGGTGCAAGGGGTCGCGAGTTCGAATCCCGCCGTCCCGACCAGAAGCATCAAAGGGCTTACAGATTTCGGTCTGTAAGCCCTTTTCTTTTTTGGCGATTTCGCAGCAACTAAGCCATATACTTGCCGCCATTTACATCGATGACGGTGCCGGTTATGTACTTGGCCTGCTCGGACACCAAGTACTCGACCAACCCGGCGACATCCTCCGGCTCACCAATCCGTCCAAGAGGCACACGCTTAGCGTATTCGGTGAGATCGAAGCCTTGACTCATGGGAGTGGCCGTCAAGCCAGGAGCGATGCAATTCACTGTCACCTGATATGGCGCAAGCTCCAGGGCCAAGACTTTGGTGAATGCAATCACACCAGCTTTGGAAGCAGGGTAATGACCACCAATCGACTTAACGGGATTGCGAGCCGTCTCGGAACTTGTGTTGATAACCCGCCCAGCATTGCTTTCCTTTAACAGCGGAATGGCTGCTCGGTTCACCAGAAACGTCCCAGTGAGGTTGATCCCTAGAACCCGATTCCATTCATCCAGGGTTGTGGTTTCAATGGAAGACACCACCCCGTCGGCTGAACGTGTGGCAATTCCAGCCAAGTGCACTAAGACGTCAAGTCGACCAGCCTCTCTCCTGACTTGCTCAAAGGCATTTTGCACCTCATGTTCGTTGGAGATGTCCACATGCAGAGGAATAAAGCGCGCGCCACCAGCTTCTACCTCAGCCCTTACTTCCTCCTGCGTTCCGGTCGCCCACTCCATGCCGAAAACTACGCCGCAGGTGCGTCCCAAGCGGGCCGCCACACGAGACCCAATGCCGCCAGAGGATCCGGTTACCAGCGCTACTCGCATTTTCTCGCTCATGCTTTTTCCTCCGTTCCCTCAAGCCCCTTAACCATCAGCTTTATGGCATCAGGATGGCCCAGGGGACGCATGATGCGGCGAGAAATGAGCCACTGCCCCTGAACTTTTTCTAAATTCCAAAAGCTGACGACGACACGGCGGACTCGATAGGACGAACCTTCGACACTGATTAATTGAAGGTAACTAATGGCCGAGGCTTCGCGACCATTGTCCGCGATGACAATGTGTGGCGGAGTACCTGCGTGGCAGAACCCAGCCGCGCGGACTGTTGCCAACTCTTCGCTGTAGAGTTCCTCAAGCATGACATCTTTGCCGTACGTCCCCTCATAGGCTCCGCTGTGCTTTTCTGGATCAGCCAACCGGTCTACCGTGGCATCGTCGGTCCAGTAGTCTAGCCAAGGCTCCTTGATCCCACCATCCACACTCAGCGGATGCCGGGCCATCAGGGCCATGATGGAGCGCTCATCCTCAAGCCGCTCGATTCGAGCCGCCAAGCTCGCGATTAATACATCGTTATTCATGTCACTCTTTGTCTAGTTCGTAGAGAAGGTTTGATGCAGAACGTCGCTGGCCCAATCGGCCATGAAGTCGACACCGATATTCATATTGCCGATCTGGCAATGCTGCTCTCCCCCCTCTTCCGCAGTAAAGATACGCAGAGTTCGAGCAGGGCTGTTGACGCACGCCTCGTAGGTCATCCTGGCTTTTTCAACTGGGACTTGAATGTCCTTTTCCCCGTGTACGATCAGTATGGGCACTGTAACCTTCTCAGCGACGTTCTCAAGAGTAAATCCCTCTGCGATTTTCAGAACCTCATCAATAGTCTCTGCGCCGAGAACCCACATCACGTGCTCAAAGAAATGCGGTACAGACTTTTGGTTCCCTCCGCCAGCCACACGATCTCGCATTGCCCGGCCCCAATCAAAGTTGGCGCCCCAAGCAATGGAACACTTGATCCGAGGTTCGAAGGCTGGCGCCCGCACAGCATGAAAGCCGCCAAGGCTCAAGGCAATAAAGCCGATACGATCCGGATCCACGTCGGAACGCCCCTCAAGGTAGTCGATGCAAGCGGCTGCCGGGATTTCCGCTTCGGCTGAATTGTGTAAGTTCAGTTTGCGCAACGCCTCTCCAACGCCCGGGTTGTCGACGATCAGCATGCTTACACCACGGTCTGCCATTGCATTGCCTATGCCACTGAAGTACAGGAACTCCTTGATGCCGTCGAGGCCGTTGAAATGAACCATTGCCGGTGACGGTCCTGGCGAAGACGCCCCCACGAAAAGCGCTGGCAAATAGGAATCGCCGTAAGGCACTTGAACAAACTCACATTTCACCCGTCCGGTTTCGACATATCGTCGAAAGGAGTCCAGCACCATGTCATAAGCACGATGACGCTCAGGATCGGCATGTGGCAGCATCCGTTCGCCAGTGAGCGTCATGATGCACGCACGCCGGTACTTAGCCGAAGCGCTCAACAGATGGCCTGCTTGCTCATCCGCTTGGGCAGCGTCATACAGACGCTGCCCGCCTTCGACCCATGCGGAAAAGAAGGCTGAGGTGGCAGCTGCCTCGCTAGCGAAAGAAGCCCGAACAAGCGGGTTGCAAACGCGATCAATCTCGTCCAGGCTGGCGCCCATATCAAGAGCCATATTCAGCGAAAGATCGGACGGATAGTCTCCGAAATAGGTATACAAGAACTTTACTCCTAACAGTTGATTTACAAGAGTTCTGGATGCCTGTCTTGGCAGTGGCTGCAGTGTTAATTCAGCCGACCTTGCTTGTCTGACCGACTGAGGACGGCATAGCGTCTTCAGGGATCTGCATGACGAGGGCGCGTCGTCGCCATGCTGACAAGACTACAATGCCGATCACCGCAACAAGTGTTGGAACCACGGCCAGATTAAACAGCGATGCCGGGCTCCACCCCCGGTCGACCAGCATGCCGATCCCCAGGGGCCCCAGCGTCGTGCCTACGCGGCCGAAACCACCTGCAATACCCAACGCAGAAGCACGCGCTTCCGTGCGAAATAACAGCGGCGCCAAAGCGTAGAGTCCACCGAGCACCCCGAGCATGCACATGCCGAGCACGAAAGCCGTCGCGTATGCACCTATCAAGTGGGACGCGGTCACGGCCATCACGAGAAAAGACGCAACGCCACCACTTAGTAGTGCCAGACATCCCGTAAAGGCCGAACACCGAATGGTGATAAGGGCGAAGAGGAGACCACCGCAAGCACCGCCAAGCGAAAAGAACGTAACGGATCTGATGCCGTCTGCCTCACCCAAGCCGGAGAGAATGAGCAACCGAGGAAGCCAGAGGTTGGCGAGATAATACGCGCCGTTGGCAGTAATAAAAACCAGCGCCAGGAGGACCATTGCTTTGGATTGCAACCGAAAGCCTGATGACATGGCCCCCCGAAGCTCTTTCCGATTTCGCGCAGGGATAGACACATCCGCTTCCGGGATGTTGGTAAGGAACTTCTGCAACTTGGCCTTTGCCGCAGCGTACTTCCTATCGCCAGCATGTGCGTCAAGAAAGTCCGGGCTTTCCGGAAGCAAGATCGCCAAGGCGATGACAATACCGACCGTGGCAACACCACCCGCGGCGAAGATGGCATGCCAACCAAAAGCTGCAATCAATCCAGCTCCTACGGCGCCACCCACGGCCGCACCTGCAGGATTGCCAATAGTGCTGATGCCAATAGCTGTTGCACGGCGGTGAACCGGAAAAAACTCACCCACAACCAGAGCCAGAATCGGGATAACCGCCCCCATACCGATACCGGCCAGGAAACGCGTAGCCAGCAGCACCTCCACATTAGGGGCCAATGCAGAGGCCAACATGCCGGCAGCTACCAACGTTACTGATAGAAGCAGGAGCTTGCGGCGGCCGTACCGATCTGCCAGGGGTGCCAGCCCCACCGCGCCCAAGATCATGCCGGCGGGGCCCATGGATAGCAACAACCCGGTCAGCGTTCCGCTCAGTTGCCATTCAGCCGTCAGAGGAACCACAGCGATGGACATCGAGATAATGTCAAAGCCCTCTGCCACGGAGCATAGAACGCACAGGCTCAGGACGAGGTATTGGAGGCGACCGACTGGCCGCAGATCAATTTGATCTCGAAAAGTCATACCACACTCTTGGAGAAAAAGCGGATCTTTACATCTCCGCTGGTGAGCCCGATAAATTTTTGTGTGGCCATATTGGTCGATTTCCAGAAAGTTTCGATCACCGTCCTCATCAACGGATTACAAACATTATCTGTACATTTGACCAAGTTTAGTAGTTATCGAAAACCCTAATGTTTAAATTGTGAAATTCAAAATTATTGGACTTCACGAGCATTAAAAAAATTATTTAGTTGGTCATATGTACTGATATTAAGAATGGACGCGCCGCATCAGCGACCGGTTCGCGCAGCTAGAGCGAGCGTTCAGCCTCGATACGCTAAGAGCGCAAAAGGGCCGCCAGCTTGATCACCTCACGCGCAACGGCAAGGCACAGCTACTCGAACAAGACACTATCGCCGAGTTCCTTGCAATAAGCACGATTGATCAAAATTTGGGAAATGAAATACTGGGAGATGTTGTCGCTGCATCAACGATCCGTGCAGACTACGACAGTAACGCCGGGATCGGCCATGCCGCGCAAGGCAAGACCATCTGAGATGTACATGCATGTGGGCAATGGGTCGCGAGTTCGAATCCCGCCGTCCCGACCAGAAGCATCAAAGGGCTTACAGATTTCGGTCTGTAAGCCCTTTTCTTTTTTGGCGATTTCCCACCCTCAAGATGAGCTACAGCAACGAAGACGCGTTATCCAGCACGTAGCTGCATGCCTTGTCCTTCAGATCGCTTTTGAGCTTGTTCAGGTCGAAGGAGGATCCATCGCTGCCCGACAGCATGCCGGCCACTCCCTGTTGATAGCCCGGATCTTGTTGCTGTTCCTGCTGGGTGCCTATTCCGACCTTGTCGAGCAGTTTGTCTTTTACGTTCGAGGCATCGGCGGCGCCCAGATATTTGTTCTGGATGCAATACTGCAACACCCCCGCAGCATTGCCGGCTGTATTGCCGCCGATGCTGGGCAGCCCAAGGGCCGAACCCAGCCCGCCGGCGCCGCCCAGGGCACCCAGCGCTGACGTTGACTGCGATGATGTCGATCCGCTGCCGCCCAGGCTTTCCGCCGCCTGGCTCTTGATGCCGTCCATCAGGCCCGACGACCACGCGGGCGCGGACAAGCCAATGGTGAATGCCGTTGCCAGCAAGACGGTGTGCAGGGTTTTCCTCATGTGTTCTCCTTTTCAGCCGATACGACGGATTTCAAGCTTGCGCTACGTTCGCATCATATCTCCGAAACAGGAAGATCGCGCCGATAACGGTGCTCTTGATGAAACAGATGTTAACCGCCGAAAGCGGATGACGCACATCCGTTCGGCAGCCGCTACTGCTGGTGAACTTATCCCCAGATCCTGTGCATAACCCTAGGGACAATTCGATGAAAAATCATGGAAACGCAATAAATCAGCCAGCTCGTGGTTCCCTGCGCGATTCTTTCCCAGCCCATCGTCACCAGGCTGTATTCGATCCCCTGGCAAAACACGCTGGGAGCGAGCGCACAGGGCTGCTTCCCGGATATATAGCTTCTTTGCGCCACCCATTGCTCTGATTCCTGATCGCGTTTGGCGTCAAATGATGCCGCGCTGGCGCCATGCCTTGCGCGTGTCTTCGTCTATGCCCAGACCCGAGAGCACCTCGTCGGTGTGCTGGCCCAGGGCAGGCGCCGGGCTGCGCACCTCGCCAGGCGTCGCACTGAGCTTGGGCACAATACCAGGCAGCTTTATCGCGGTCCCATCAGGCAGCGTCGAATCCATTATCATGCCCCGTGCCTGGTAATGGGGGTCTGCCGCGATATCGGCCACGTCATAGATCCTGCCGGCGGGGATCTGCCTTGCATTGAGCGCATCGAGCACATCCTCCAGATTATGCTCCGCCGTCCACTGCGAGATCGCCGCATCTATCATTTCCACCTGCGCCACCCTGCCCACATTGTTTTCCAATGCGGGATCATTGCCCAGGTCATCCCGGCCAATGACAGACATCAGCCGCTTGAAAATACTGTCTCCATTGCCGGCAATAAGCACATACTTGTCGCCCTTGCATCGATAGGCATTGCTCGGCGCAATGCCGGGCAAGCTGCTTCCGGCAGCCTGACGCACCTCATTGAAAACGGAGTATTCAGGCAACAGGCTTTCCATCATATTGAAGACAGACTCGTAGAGAGCAACGTCTATCATCTGCCCCTGGCCGCCCTCCTGATCGCGCGCCCTCAAGGCCAGCAGCACGCCTATGACGCCATGCAGGGCAGACAGCGAATCGCCTATCGAAACCCCGACCCGAACCGGCGTTCTTCCGGGCTCGCCGCTTAAATGCCGCAGCCCGCCCATGGCTTCGCCTATCACCCCGAAACCGGGCAGATCCCGATATGGGCCGGTCTGCCCGTATCCCGACACCCTGAGCATGATCAGCCTGGGGTTGATGGCCTTCAGCTCATCCCAGCCCAGCCCCCATGCCTCCAGGCAGCCCGGCTTGAAGTTTTCGACCAGGACATCGACCTCCTTGACCAGCTTGCGCACAACCTCCTGCGCCTCAGGCTGGCGCAGGTCCAGCGTGATCGACTGCTTGTTGCGTGATTGAACCTGCCACCACACCGATGTGCCATCGTGGATCAGGCGCCACTTGCGCAAGGGGTCGCCCTTGACGGGCGGCTCTACCTTGATGACCTCGGCGCCGAATTCACCCAGCATCTTGGCGGCAAAAGGCCCGGCAATCAACTGCCCCAATTCCAGCACACGGATGCCAGTCAATGGTTTACTCATGTTGTCCTCATCAATAGCTTCTGATCTGTTGCGCCAGCCCGCCTATCGGTCAATTTGGGCAGACTGAAAAATTCGTTGGCGATACTGCCTTTGCAAAATACGATGGCCAAACCAGGAAAGACTATACTGGACGCCGAATGAGCAGGGCAATTTTCCCGCATATGGGGGGCCTTCCACTGAAACTGTTCATCACTCCGCCTGAACACGGGCTATCTCGCGCGCCGCTGATCGCCGGCATATTGCCGCCAAGGCAGTCAGCGAGAAATTCATGGTCGCAGGCAAAACAAAGGCCCGCAGCGTACAGCCTGCGAGCCTTTGCCGCATGCGAGCTGTCCCGGCCCGCATGCCCCCTCCCCCTGCTATAACCTCGCTTGCGCCTCGCAGGCGCAAACTTGCGTAAACCTGCGCATGCTTTATGGTTCGATATACCTCGGTTCCGCGCTGGCCAGTTCACGGCTCACGCGGGCGGCGGAAATTTCCGACATGGGCTTGGCGGTAGCCGGGCAGGTATGGCCGGTTGCCTCCCAGGCCAGGCGGTTCTCGTCTTCGCCGAAGCAGAAGAAACGCATGTCGGCAACGTCCTTGTAACCGAGCTTATAGGCGGTTGCGGTATCTTCACGAGCATTACAAGCCGAGCTTTCGGACGCCATGGACCCGCCAATGCCAAACCCGGTCACGCCCACGCCCACCGTATTGCTCTGGCCGCAATTGTTGGCACCGCCAAACATGCTAGGCGCCATGTAGACATTGGGCGTGGTGGATACGCTGGTATGGCCCCTCTGTGTCGAACCTTCGAATGTAATGTTGCCCATGCCCATCGAGGCGCTCATCCCGACATCGTTTGTCACCGTTCCCGACTGGGACGACGCATTCGAGTTGGCATTGGACTGTGAATCAGCTGTGACAGTGGTCGTTTGGGCCAAGGCACTCGCGCTGCAAAACATAAGCGATATCAGTAATAGGCGTTTCATGTCTCTTCTCCTTGGGGAAAACCCATCGGCATATTTTTTATTGAGTGTCTGCCTGGCTCCATTTGGGCATGGCGGTTTATTCCTGCAACCCCGGTAAAAATTTGAAATACTCAAACAGGCATTTCCGTTCAAAAACTTTGCTCGGGAAAATAAGATCCCGATTAAACCAACTTCATGTCTGTGCGATTTATTCTATGTTTACCGTTTGACTGGTTTTATACATTTTGTGATTTTCATCTTATTTTTCTTTGTTAACAGCGTTGTTTAAAAGCTTTTGTGCTTCAAAAATAGTTATTCGATAGCGTAACAAAACATATTTCAAAAAAATGACGCAATAAATATCGCGGCTATTTTATTTCCTCATCCGGAACCGACGCCGGAGGGTGATGCCGTTTCTTGCCCCGCAGCTCAAGCATGGCTTCGCCATAAGCCTGCTGCAGATCCTTTATTTGCCGCTCATACTGCTCTCTTACATCAAGCGGATTGGCGCGCAAGGCATTTTCAAGGCCACGCTTGCCCTCTTCCACCCAGCGCTCAATTTCCGAGACCGGCAGATCGAAGGCGGCGCTGGCCTCATCCGCGCTGGTCTTTCCCTGGATGATATCCATGACCAGAACGCTTTTACGCCTGACCGTCCAGCGCTTGATTTCTTCATCGAGTTTTCCGCTCATCACCAGGTCTCCTCGGAATCGACTGCCCTCCGGGATGTTTTATCCGCGGATGAACAGCAGGCTCTGTCTCTGATCAGCTTGGCGGATCGGACAGGGCTCGTTATTGTTTCCACCTGCAAAACGGCCAGTAATATTCAGCCAGCGGACGGGTAAACCAGTGCATGAACACTGTCGCGTCCATGCACTGGCTGCCCTGCGGGACAGGCACCGCCTTGTCCCGCCCGCACACGTTTTTGGCTTACCAGTTAAAGGCGCCAAAACCAATGTTGCCGCTGAGGCCGCCGCCGCTGGCGCTATGGTTGCCCCATGCGTTGCCGCTGGTGCCGCCAATTGCGCTGCCAGCCGTGAAGCCGCCGCCGTTGGAGTAGGTTTCCGTCACGCCTGACGAGGTGTTGGTGACGCCCTGTGGGCTGTGCAGCGTGGTCGAGGTTGCTGTCGATTGGCTGCCGGATTGCGAACCTTGGGAAGCCGCGCCAAATCCAAGAGAGCCGCTGGCGCTGGATGAGGTGGCGCCGCCACTCACACCGGCCCCAGCCATGCCGCCACTGCCGAACACGCCTACGCCGAAGCCGGCTGCGTGTGCCATACCGATAGAACCCACTGCCAGAGCTGCCGCCAAAAGTGCCTTTTTCATGATCATTCCTCCTTTGAACTCGAGAATCCGTCTCGAGGCGGTACTACACCGGTACGCCAATTGGAGTAATTCGATACAAACTGAAATATTCTCCATTTGGCCCAGATCCCGCACTGCCCTCGCGTGGTTTTCCGCAATCAGAGGCAAGCTGCTGCTGAACCGCTGGCAACACTTCCCCTGCCCGGGTATCTGATACCCGAGAGACATTCAAACCGCTTCTGGACATATGCAGGTCTTCGTTCGCGCTAGGCCGTACCCTCTACCCCGTAAGGCCTATTTAAACTATTCAAGGTCTGGTTACATAATCAAAACAATAGTCAAGTTATCGAGAACTGAACCTTGCTCTTTCAATAGTTAGCAGCTTTTAAAAACCCGCCAAAGTTTTGTTAAAAACTGCCGTCTCCCTTCTTCTTCACAACTGTTTTCAGATGGCTCCATTCTAGGTATTTGGTTTTTAGGAAACTTTACAGTTTGTGACGTGCCGAAATTTTTTTGGATTTATTTCTGAATTCAAGAGGAAGTTATTTTTTCCGGCAGAAATATCCAGGAGAGCGGAAGCACAAATCCGGAGAAGGATAAAAAATCATGGACCCTCGGATTCAATATTGCGTTACTCAGATCGAGCATAAAATCCTGCACGATTCAGATGACTTCAATACACACGATGCGCTTATACAGGAGTTGGCCCAGGACATGAGGATGACCCGCTTTCATCTGAGCCGCCTGTTCGCAAGGGATTTCAAGTATTCGCCGCGCGACTACATACAGCACAACCTGATGGGGCGCTGCGCGCTGATGATTGCCCACACAAGCCAGCCGATGTTTTCGATCGCGATTGACATGGGCTTCTCGAGCCAGCAGGCATTCACCCGCGCATTTACACGCTATTGGGGGATATCGCCGAATCAGTTTCGCCAGGCGCACACGCTATATATAGCGCAGCGCAACAAGGAGGCGGAAGAACATGGGCATGCGCCATTGCGCATGGATACGCCCGTACGCATAAAGACCCTGCCGCACATACGTTTCTGGGCGGTGCGATACGAAGGGCTTTCCACCCAGAAGGAGGTTTGCTGGAACGATTTCCAGCGCCTGGTGAAGCAACTGCCGGCCGAAATGTCGCGTGGCCCTTATTTTGGCCTGACCTATGACACACCCATGTTCGTGCCTCAGCCGTTCATGCGCTATTACTGCGGCGTGCTGGCTGGCCCCGACTCCCGGATGAAACCAAAAGAGGCATTCGAAATAACATTGCCGGCTGGAAAAATAGCAACAACAAAAACAGAATGCCTGGCGCAAGAGGTATCACTGTTATATGACAACTTGCTGGATAACTGGCTGCCTCAGTCTGGATACAGTCTGCGCGCTTCCTGCCTTGCCGAGCGCTTCGACGAAATACCGCTGAACTGGGACAAGCAGCGGATACGGACACGGCTGGGTTGCTGGATACGCTGAAAAAAGCAATATGGTATTTACGCATCAACCGCCGGCATAGGCAGGATGCGTAAATACCCTCTTGGCAGTGCAAAATATCCAGTTTGAATATCCATCTTCATGCAATATTGCGGTTCAGCCCGATTATGGCCAGAAGCCTTTATCCATGCGGATCTCGGCAGCCATCGGCAATACGAACTAGGCCTTTTAGTTGATAACCCTGCCTGTTCAAGTTGCAATATTTGTGCATAATTGGTAGAAAGCTGCAAATTTGATGTGAAAGTGTTTCTCGCCTCATTGAACTAGAACCAATTATTCGAACGGTTGCAATTCAAACCCTCCGATTTCATTAATGAGGATTAGCTCTACAGAAGCCGAGAACTCACGGATAGCCATCCGGCAAAGCACCCAATTAGAGGAAGGCGGCCGAATGCTCTAGCCCGTGACTCCGTTCTAGGCTCCTGATACTACAACACCGGCCGACTTCTACCCGGGAGAAAGACGAATGCCGAAGATCATCATTGTCGAGCCGCATCCTTTACTCAGGCTCGGCCTTGTTCAATTGCTTTCCGATATCGTGCCAGACAGCTCAGTCACCGGCGCCGATTATGCCAACATGACGCGCGACGGAGGCGCAACCGATGAACCAGATCTCGTTCTGCTGGCAGTAACCAGCTGCGGCAACCTGTACAAGCTTGCGGCAGACGCCTTAACCGCTTATAGCCCCAAATCCATACTGCTGATGTCCGACAGCGACGATATGCCGGACCTTCCGCACGGCTTGCCTTCCCGCGTCACCGGCTATATCTCCAGGCATGCCGCGCCACAAGTGTTGCAGGCATCCGTGCGCCTGGTGCTTGCCGGCGGCACTTGCTACCCCCGGTTTGCCCCCCCTTCCCAAGGCAGTGGCGTTGGCCTGGGGCGCGGAGCGCCTGCGGGAAAACCCTATGCACCCATGGAAGGCGACGGCCACGCATCTTCCATTTTGCACACAAACGGAAGAAGCGTACCGAGCCTGAAACAGGCGACCGCATCCACCGGCAGCAGCGAGCAAGGGAACAGCTCCCGCACGCCAGCGCGGGGTACACACCAAGAATGGGAAATGCTGGGCCTGACGCCGCGCCAGTACGAAGTGCTGATCTTGTTGGCCCGTGGGCATTCAATGAAGATGGTCGGCAGGCAGCTGAATATCTCGGCAGCAACAGCAAAAGCTCATGCGGAAGCCTTGTACCAGCGCCTGGACGTTCATAACCGCAATGCCGCGGTCTACGCCGCCGTTTCCCGCGGCGCAACGCTGGGGTGGTCAAGCATAGCTGCCGCGGATAAGGAAATCAGGGTGTGGGCGGAAACATGAGGCCCTGAGCGCGCGCGGGCGCCGGGACAAAACCTCAACTGCACCATGAAAAGCCAAGAGCCCTGGCCGGCTTGACCGGACCAGGGCTCTTGGTTTGCAAGACACCCGCTAGAGCAGCCCAAGCTGCAGGCGAGCGGGCTCGCTGATCATTTCCCGGCTCCAGGGGGGATCCCAGACGAGATCCACCTTGGCCTCGTCCACACCAGGTATGCCGAGCAGCTTGTCGCGCGCTTCATCAGCAATGAGGGTACCCATGCCACAGCCTGGCGCCGTCAGTGTCATTTCCACCTCGATGCGGAACCGATCTTCGGAGAGGGGCGCCACTTTGCAGCTATAAACCAGGCCGAGCGCCACGATGTCAACCGGAATCTCGGGGTCGTAGCAGGTGGCGAGCACGCTCCATGCCAGATCTTCCACGGACTGGGCCGTGATGGGCCCCTCGTGCTCATGGACGACCGCCTCGGTCGGCTCGAAACCAAGCGCATCGCCGTCCACCCCTTCCACCCGGTAGAGATTGCCCTGCACCAGCACCGTATAGGTTCCGCCGAGCTGCTGGGTAATGGTTGCCTCGCAGCCCTTTTCTATCGTGACCGGAGATCCGTAGGGAACCGTAACAGCCGGGCAATCCCTGCTGACGATGACATCTTGCCGTGTGTAGCTCATGTGTTTCTCTTACTCTGTACGCGCAGTTTCCCTGGCCTTGTTGATGGCATTGTGCAGTGTGTGCCAGGCAAGGGTTGCGCATTTGACGCGCGCAGGAAATTCGCGCACCCCCGACAGCACCTCGAGCTTGCCAAAATCGCGGGTCTCGGGATGCGCTTCGGTCAGCATTGCATGCATGTCCTTGAACAAGGCTTCGACCTCTTCGAGCTTCATGCCTTTCACCTCTTCAGTCATCAGAGAGGCAGAGGCCGTGGAGATGGCACAGCCATGACCAATGAAGCTCACATCCTGAACGATGCCGTCTTCGACTCTCGCGTATACCGTCAACTGGTCGCCACACAATGGATTATGGCCGTCCGCCACATGGCTGGCGTCGTCCATCGCATGGAAATTGCGCGGATTGCGATTGTGATCAAAAATGACTTCCTGATAAAGCTCTCGCAGATCGCTGTTACTTGTCATGTGGGATTCCGAATAGTTTCTGCGCCTTGAGCAAAGCCGAAATCAGTGCGTCGACGTCTTCGCGTGTGTTGTACAGCGCCAGCGAAGCGCGAGCCGTGCCCGGTATGCCGAAACGGGTCATCAGCGGCATCGCGCAATGGTGGCCTGCGCGGATCGCGACGCCTTCGGTGTCAAGAATAGTGCCCAGATCATGCGGGTGTATGCCATCCATGACAAATGACAGTATCCCCGCCTTGTGCGGCGCTGTTCCTATGATCCGCAGCCCCGGCAAGGCCTGCGCGGCAGCGGTCGCGTAATCAAGCAGCGACTGTTCGTGCGCGGCAATGAGATCCAGCCCCACAGACTCGACGTAGCGAATGGCCGCATCCAGGCCGACTACGCCCGCAATATTCGGCGTACCGGCCTCGAAACGCTGCGGCGCATCGGCGTAGGTAGTGCGCTCGAAACTGACGGTGTAGATCATGTCGCCGCCGCCCTGCCATGGCGGCATGTCCTGCAGAATTTCGCGGCGGACATACAGGGCGCCAATGCCTGTGGGACCGTAGAGCTTATGCCCGGAAAACGCATAGAAGTCGCAGTCGATTGCCTGGACATCGACCTTCTGATGCGCCACAGCCTGTGCGCCGTCGATCAGCACCAGCGCGCCGGCGGCATGCGCCAAGCGGGTGATTTCCTGAACCGGGTTCACCGTGCCCAGGGCGTTCGAGACATGGGCCACGCCCACCAGCCTGGTTTTAGAACCCAGCAGGGCCTGGAAGGCAGACATGTCCAGCTCGCCCGAATCCGTGACCGGCACGACTTTCAGGACTGCTCCCGTCTGCTCGCACAGCAATTGCCACGGCACGATGTTGGAGTGATGCTCCAAACCCGTGATGAGAATTTCATCGCCAGCCTTGATATTGGCGCGGCCCCAGCTGAATGCCACAAGATTGATGCCCTCGGTCGTGCCACGGGTAAAAACGATCTCATTGGCATTGGCCGCATTGAGCAGGCGACGCACACTTTCCCTGCCCTGCTCGTACAGGTCGGTCGAGTGCTGCGAAAGCCAGTGCACGCCACGATGGATGTTGGCGTTGGACTGCTCATAGTAGTCGCGCTCGGCATCAATGACAGCGGAAGGCTTCTGTGTGGTGGCGCCATTGTCTAGATAGGCCAGACGCTTGCCCTTGATGGGACGCGACAGAATGGGAAAGTCGGCGGCCCGTTCAAGTAGCGCGACATGGCCGGAAGAGCTCAGAGGTGCATTCATCAGAGATCTCCCAGTTCGGCAGGCGCAAGCGCACGAATGGCGCCAATGACCTGGTTGCGCAGGGCATCAGACTCGATACGCGATATTGCCGCCGCGGCAAAGGCGTAGGTCAGCACGTGACGGGCGTGGGCCTCGTCCAGCCCGCGCGAGCACAGATAGAACAGGCTGGTCTCGTCGAGCTGGCCAACCGTTGCGCCATGAGCGCACTTGACATCATCCGCGTAAATTTCCAGCTCCGGCCGGGCATCGGCCCTGGCCAGGCGCGAGAGCAGCAGGCTGTCAGAACGTTGCACGGCATCGGTTTTGTCCGCGCCCGGCGCCACGAAAATACGGCCGCCAAACACGCCGCGCGCCGTATCGTCCAGGACGCCGCGGTAGTATTCCCGGCTGGTGCAGAACGGCTGGCTATGGCGTATGAAAGTATGGTGATCGACGTGCCGTTTTCCATTCACGTAATACAGCCCATTGAGCAAAGACTCGCAGTGCTCGCCGGTGAAATCCGTCGAGATGTCATGGCGGGCAAGACGGGCGCCAAAGGACATCGAATGCGAATTGAATACCGAGCCGCGTGCCTGCACCGCATCGATGCTGCCCAGGTGAAACGCCTGGAGGTCCTCGTTCTGAAGCTTCAGGTGCGTGACGTTCGCGTCCTGATCAAGCCGCAAGCGTGTGACGGTATTCGTCAGGTTGGCCTCGCCGCCCTGCCCGATATAGTGTTCGACGACAGTGGCGCGCGCGCCGGGTCCGGCGACGACAAGGTTGCGGGGGAAACTGGCTGCGCCAGCCGTGGCGGCGATAAACACCAGATGAAGCATGTCCTCAAGTACGGCACCACGCTCCAGTTGCAGCACTGCGCCATCCGCAGCCAGGGCCAGGTTCAGCGCGGCCGGGCTGGCGCCATCGGTCTCAGCGCCGAAAGCCTGCTGCAAGGCATCAGGCGATTCGGCCAGCGCCTGATGCAGGGAACGCAGTTGCACCCCTTGGGGCAGCGTTCCGAGCCGAGAGAGTTGCGGTGCAAAATGCCCATCCACAAAGACCATCCACAGCCCCGAATCTGCCTGGCCATAGGGCGCAACCGCCTTGGCTTCAGCCGGAGCGGCAAAGGCCTGCTGCTGCAAGGCCTGCAATGAGGTGTGGCGCCATGCTTCAAGTTTGGCGGTCGGCCAGCCTTCGTCGGCAAAGCGCTCCATGGCGCGTTTGCGCGTCTCGGCCAGCCATGCGGGCACGCCCGCGGCAGCCTGGCGAACGGCATAGCCTTCTACCCAGGAGGGAAGATTGCTCATGCTGCAGCCCCTTTCTGATCCTTGCCCCCTTCCATGACCCAGCTGTAGCCATGCTCTTCGAGCTCAAGCGCCAGTTCGCGGCCACCCGAGCGCACGATGCGCCCTCCGGCCAGCACATGAACAAAGTCAGGGACAATGTAGTCAAGCAGGCGCTGATAATGGGTGATGACGATCATGGACCGTTCCGGCGAACGCATCCGGTTCACCCCATCCGCCACGACTTTGAGCGCGTCGATATCGAGCCCGGAATCGGTTTCATCAAGAATGGCCAGGCGCGGCTGCAGCAATATCATTTGCAGCACTTCGTTGCGCTTCTTCTCGCCTCCCGAGAAACCTTCATTCACGGAACGATAGAGGAATTCGTCACGCATGCCGACCGACTTCATTTCAGCCTTGGCGAGCTTGATGAAATCCATCGCGTCAAGCTCGGGCAGCCCTTGGTGGCGTCGCGCCGCGTTGACAGCCGCACGCAGGAAGTATGCGTTGGAAACGCCAGGAATCTCGATGGGGTACTGGAAGGCCAGGAAAAGGCCGGAACGCGCGCGCTCCTCGATAGGCATGGCCAGCAGGTCTTGCCCGTCCCAGTCGACCGTGCCCTTGGTAACGTTGTAGTTTTCACGCCCTGCCAGCACCTGCGACAGCGTGCTCTTGCCCGCGCCGTTGGGCCCCATGATGGCATGCACTTCGCCGGGTTTCACGTCAAGGTTCAGGCCACGCAAAATCGATTTCTCGTCGATAGACGCGTGCAGATCTTTGATGCTCAGCATTTTTGTAATACTCCAGTTAACCTACGCTGCCTTCGAGACTTACGCCGAGCAGGTTTTGTGCCTCGACTGCAAACTCCATGGGCAATTCTTTAAAAACTTCCTTGCAGAAACCATTGACAATCATGGACACGGCATCTTCGGCCGACAGCCCGCGCTGCATGGCATAGAACAGCTGGTCTTCGCCGATGCGAGAGGTCGTGGCCTCGTGTTCTACACTGGCGGTCGGATTCTGCACTTCCATGGTCGGGAAGGTATGCGCGGCACAGGTCTTGCCTATGAGCAGCGAATCGCACTGCGTGTAATTGCGTGCATTCTCGGCTTTGGGCGTGATGCGCACGAGGCCGCGATAGGCATTGCTGCCGTGGCCCGCCGATATCCCCTTGGAGATGATGGTGCTGCGGGTGTTACGGCCCATGTGGATCATCTTGGTGCCGGTATCGGCCTGCTGGCGGTGGTTGCTCAGTGCAACGGAGTAGAACTCGCCCACGGAATCGTCCCCGCGCAGGATCACGCTGGGATATTTCCAGGTGATGGCGGAGCCGGTTTCCACCTGGGTCCATGAAATATGCGAGCGCGGCCCGCGGCAGTCGCCGCGCTTGGTCACGAAGTTATAGATGCCGCCCACGCCGTCCTTGTCGCCGGGATACCAGTTCTGCACAGTGGAGTACTTGATCTTGGCGTCGTCCAGGGCCACCAGCTCCACCACAGCGGCATGCAGCTGGTTTTCATCGCGCATGGGAGCGGTACAGCCTTCAAGATAGCTGACGTAAGCGCCCTCTTCCGCAATGATGAGGGTACGCTCGAACTGGCCGGTCTCCGAGGCATTGATGCGGAAATAGGTCGACAGCTCCATGGGGCAGCGCACCCCTTTTGGAATAAACACGAAGGAACCGTCGGAAAACACGGCGGAATTGAGCGCCGCGTAGAAATTGTCAGAGGTGGGGACCACCGTACCCAGGTACTTGCGCACCAGCTCCGGGTGCTCCCTGACCGCCTCGCTGAAGGAGCAGAAAATGACCCCGACCTCGGCCAGTTGCTTGCGGAAAGTGGTTGCCACCGATACCGAATCAAACACCGCATCGACCGCAACCCCTGCCAGGCGCGCGCGCTCATGCAGCGGCACACCCAGTTTCTCGTAGGTGCGAAGCAGCTCCGGGTCGACCTCGTCAAGGCTCTTGGGGCCGTCCTTCTTGCTCTTGGGCGCGGAGTAATAGCTGATGTCCTGAAAATCGACAGGGGGGAAGCTGACTTGCGCCCATTCCGGCGTTTGCATGGTCAGCCAATGGCGGTAGGCCGACAGGCGCCATTCGAGCATCCATTCCGGCTCATGCTTTTTGGCCGACAGCAAGCGTATCGTATCTTCGTTCAGCCCCTTGGGGATCGTGACCGACTCAATGTCGGTCACGAAGCCGGCTGAATACTCGCGGTCGAGAAACGACTCTAGCGGATCTGCCGCAGCAACGACTGCGGGTTCGGTGGATGGATTCATTCAGGAAGACTCCATGTCGTGGTTTCGGCCACGCGGGGCTTGGTTTGCGGCCGAAGCGCCGGATGATGGTTCAGGGTAAATTCGATGGGCGATGGGCGCACCATGTCGGCAACGCTCACCCCTTCGAGTGTGTTGCGCACGATGGCATTGATGCGCTGCCAGTTGCTGCGGATATGACAGCCCGCCTCGACGCTACAGGCGCCGGGAAGCGCGGTGCATTCGGTGAGGCCAAAAGGCTGCTCTTCGAGCGCATCGACAATATCGGCAACGCTGATCTGCTCAGCCGGGCGGCCCAGTGTATAGCCGCCGCGAGCCCCGCGGCTGCTGCGCACGAGGCCATGCTGCCCGAGCAGCTTGAGGATTTTGCTGACGGTGGGCTGGCCCAGGCCAAGCGTGGAGGCAAGATCAGCCGCGCTGAAGACGCGTGCGGGCTCCCCCGCCATGTGGGTCAGCACCAATGTGCCGTAATCCATGATTTTGCTGATGCGCAGCACTGCTGAGGGCTCCGGTCATGTGTTTGAATAGACATATAGTACCATTTCGGTACTGTATCCATCAAGTGACCGAGGGTCATCCGTGCGGGAATACCACGTTTGACACGGTGGGAGGCGATCTGGCGCCGCAGTGAGGACGGCCGCTAAAAAGGCCGCGAAAGCGGCCTGGGATGGGTGCGCCGGAGCTGGTCAGATATTCCCAGCGGCCGTTATTGTAACGGATCGCGGCATCCGGCGCACGAAGCCGGCCGGATCAGCCGGGGTTGACCCGCATGTCCTTCATGCGCACCCCGGCGCTGCGTGGAGCGGGATCCCGCCGCACCGTCTGGCATGGGTTGATAAACAGTGCCATGATCGCTCCCAGCCCCAGCAACCCGGCGGAGATCATGAAAGGCAGGTGATAACTCCCTGTCGTCTGGATCAGAAAGCCGAACACGACTGGCGAAATCATGCCCGCCACGCCAAACCCTGTGTTCATCATGCCCGAGGCCGTGCCAGCGTAATCGCCGGCAATGTCGATGGGCAGGCTCCACAATACAGCGTTGGTCAATTCCAAGCAGAAAAATGACAGTGACAGCAGCAGTACGGCCATCAAGGGATCCTTCATTGAAATCATTGGCACCATGCACATCAGGGAGCCGACCAGGCCGAATGTCAGCACCGACACACGCGCAAAGCGCAGGTTGCCGGTCTTTTTCAGCAGCCTGTCCGACACCACCCCGCCCAGCGTGTCGCCCACAACCCCGGCCATCAGCGGCAAGGCTGTGAAAAGCGCCATTTCCTTGAGATCGAAGCCGCGCGCATCCTTGAGATAGGAAGGCAGCCAGGTAAGGTATACCCACAGCGACCAGCCATAGCAAAAATCGACGAATGTCACTTTCCACATGCCCTTGATCAGCCGTCCCCACGGGGTGGGCCCGCGTTCTTTCTTCTCTTCGATCACCCTGCCCTGGTTGATCTCGGCCAGCTCTTCGGGTGTTACGCGCGGGTGCTCGGCGGGCGTATCGCGAAATACGGCGAAGTACAGCGCAGTCCATGCCAGGCTTATGGCGCCAAGAATAATGAATGATTCGCGCCATCCGGCTATGGCGATGATCAGCACGACCAGCGGAGGCGTGATCGCACCGCCAAGACGGGAGAACGAATGAGTAATGCCCTGGGCAAAGCCGCGCTGAGTGATCGGCATCCAGTAGGTAAAAGCGCGGGTGGCAGTGGGAAAGGCGCCTCCCTCGCCCAGACCCAGGGCAAAGCGCATGACCAGCAGCGCGGCCACGCTGCCCACAAACCCGGTGAACAGTGTGGCCAGACCCCAGATCAGCGAAAGAACGATCAGCACTTTGCGCGGGCCAAAGCGGTCTGCCAGCCAGCCGCCAAATATCTGCATAGCGGCGTAAGGGTAGGCAAAGGCCGAAAACACAAGGCCTAGTTCCAGATTGCTCAGGCCCATTTCATCGCGGATCAGCGGGCCTGCGACAGACATGTTCACCCTGTCTATATAGGCAATGAAGTACATCAGGCACATCACCATCAATATGAGGTGATGGGTTTTCACTCGACGTCGCATGTTTGTCTCCTCGGCCAGCGCTAGCGGCCATGAGGCCGTCTGCGCCGCGCATCGTCAGGTTGTGGATATGATACGAACTTCGGTGCTGCATGACTGCTGGACTGCGGTTGTGCTCAATCTGTTGGCGGCCTCCTGCCGCGCGCTGGTGGCGCGGCCTTCGTCGATTCTCTGATGGCTGCGGATAAGGGCTATGCGCCCAACTCCAGAAGTTTCAGGCGCTGGACCTTGCCCGAGGGCCCTCGGGGCAGTTCGTCCACCACCACATACCTGCTCGGCGTCTTGTATCTGCCCAGTTCGCTCAGGCAATAGCGTCGCAGCGCTTCGCCGTCGAATGCGGCGTTGTCGCGCAGGACAAGATAGACCGCGATGTCCTGGCCGTACTCTGGATGGGGCACGCCGACGGCAGCGGCATCCAGGATGCTGGGATGCTTGATCAGCGCCTCGTCTATCTCCCGAGGAGCGATATTCTCCCCACCCTTGATGATCAGTTCCTTGGCTCGTCCGGTGACATAAAAATAGCCGTCTTCATCTTCGTAGCCTATATCGCCTGTCCTCAGCCACCCATCCTCGGTGAAGGCATCGCGGGTTCTTTCAGCGTCCTTGTAGTAGCCCAGCATTACGTTGTCGCCGGTCAGCACAATTTCGCCCTTTTCACCCGGCTTCGCACGCCGGCCGTCACTCAGGCGGACCATGGCGCGCGTACCCGAAGGCTTGCCAATGCTGCCGATGCGCCGGTCTTCGGGCAGATAGGGATTGCTGAACGACGGCGCGGCGGTTTCCGTAAGCCCCATTGTTTCGATGATGCCAATGCCAAACCGCGTCTCAAAGGCACGATGGTGCTCGGGCGCCAGCGCGGAAGAGGCCGAACGGCAGAAGCGCAAGCGCCCAGGCTCGGGCAAGGCCTCACCATCCTGCTCGTTGAGCAGATAGGCAATGATGGTCGGCACCACATTGATCCAGGTACACGCATAGCGATTCGCATCGGCCCAGAAAGAGGCTGTCGAGAAACGCGGTGTCATGGCCACTGATCCACGGTGTGCAAGCGGCGCGATCAGCGTTACCACCAAGGCATTGATGTGGTAGAGCGGCAAGGAACCGAGCACTCTGTCCTGTGATGTCAGGCAATGCTCGGCACTGATGCAGCGGCCGTTGTAGATCAGGTTCTCATGACTCAACATCACCCCTTTGGGCACGCCAGTCGTGCCGGATGTATACATGAGCAGGGCTGGGTCCGAGGGCGCCGGCTCTGGCAGCGCCCCTTCGGCAGCCGGAGCGAATATGGGCAGTTCAGCGCTGGCCGGATCGCAGGGCACAAGCAAAACATCCCGCCCGATTTCGCCCAGGGCCGACGAGAGCATATCGACGTGCTCGGATGCAGCAAATACCAGGCGTGTATCCGAGTGGGAAAGAATATGCCTGAGCTGCGACGGTTGGCACATCAGATTGATAGGGTTGGCTACCAGTCCGTTTGCCATGATGCCCAGCAGCAGTTTCGCCGTCAGCTCTCCGTTGGGCATGTAGAGGGATATCTTGTCTCCCGGCTCCAGCCCCAGCGCCGCGAATTGCGCGCCCAGCGTCTTGCATTGCTGCCACAGGCGCTGGTAAGACAGAGGCCGCCCGCTGTCGCAGGAGATGAAATAGGTCTTGTCCCCAAGCTCCCCCGCCAGGCTGCCGATGAGCCGCGCCAGTGTCGTGTTCCCGTTCATGCGCCGTACCTCGCAAAATAGCCGCCCAGCACATCTTTTTCATCTGGCTGGTTTTCCGCAATGCGCCGCGCAATGCGCGTGACGTTCATGTAATGGCGGTAGTTCATGTTGTCGGAGAAATTGTTTCCACCCCAGGTGCCGCATCCCATCGATAAGGAAAACGGAAGCCCGTTATCGAAATTGCCGCCCGTGGCAAAGCAATGCGCCTGGTTGACAATGACTCGCGAGACGGGCAGCAACTGGCCCAGCAGCTCGGCCTGGCCTTCCTCGCTGGTGTGCAGGCTGACAGAATGGCCCGCTCCCATGTAGGCATACTGGCGCCATGTCAATGTGCAGGCGTCATCGAAATCCCGCGCTCGGTATACGGTGAGCACCGGCGACAGCTTCTCGCCTGAAAAGGGATGGTCGCGGCCAAAGCCCTGTTCTTCCACCAGAAGCACGGTTGGCTCGCCCTGCCCCGGCCTGCCGCGCAGGTCTATGCCCGCGACACGCGCTATCTCTGCCGCAGACTTTCCCGTCACGGCATCGCTCAGCTTCCCCGACTTCCACATGACATCCCGCAGGCGCTGCTTTTCCGCGCCGTCCAGCAGTACGGCGCCGTGAGCCCGAAGCGCGTCCAGCATGTCGTTGTAGACAATGTCCAGCACGACCAGACTGTTCTCCGACGAGCAACTGGTGGCATTGTCGAAAGTCTTTGATGCAACAATCTTGGCGGCGGCATCGGCAAGATCCGCCGACGCATCGACAATAGATGCCACGTTGCCCGCGCCAACGCCAAACGCAGGTGTTCCGCAGGTATAGGCCATGCGCACATTGGATTGCGAACCGGTAGCCACCACCAGATCGGCCTGGCGCATGAGCGCAGATGTCATGGCTTTGCTGATGGGCGCCGGCAAGGCCTGCACCAGATCCAGCGGCAGCCCGCACTTGCGAAACTCGTCGTGAATGAAGCCTATCAGCATCTGGCATGTACCCAGCCCTTTGGGGGACGGCGCCACAATCACAGCATTGCCGCACTTGAGAGCGTTGATGATTTTATTGGCCGGCGTCGCAGCCGGGTTCGTAGAAGGCGTGATAGCGGCAACCACACCGACAGGACGCGCGATTTCGCTGATGCCTTTGCGCTCGTCATGCGCAATCACCCCGGTGCTCAGGACACCATTCAGGTCGCGCAGCAGGCCGAGTGTCTTGCGATGGTTCTTGCGTATCTTGTCGGCGGCATTGCCCAGGCCGGTGTCCCGCACGGCCAGTTCGGCAAGCCTGCGATTGCGGCCGGGCTCCATGATGGCCCAGCCAACTGCGGCGACCGCATCATCCAGCGCCTGTTGCCCCATGCCTGAAAAAACGATCTGCGCGCTGCGCGCCTTCTGTATCAGTTGGCCGATCTGGTCGGCTACGGCTGTCTCCGTTTCTGGGCGTGCTTCCTGGAGTTCCATCTGTCCGCTCCTCCTATCTGGGTTGACTGGATATCAATCTACGCGAACGAAAAAACAAAACGTCCCGTTTTTTGACAAATCCATGACAGCAACAGCAGGCCGGGTGGTAAAAAGCACTTTTCGGGACTACAGTCACCTCCAGCCATCCAGGAGCCGTATATGTCGTCGACTCAAGCCAACGCTGCGGCTGTGCGCGCCTTCCGCATAATAGAAATCATCTCCGAAGCCCACGAGCCTCTTTCGCTCGCCCAGATTTCCGAACGCATCGATCTTCCCAAGCAGTCGGTCCATCGGCTGCTCAAGCAGCTTGAAAGTGCCTGGCTCGTGACGCGCAACGGCCCAGGCAAGCAATACGAATGCTCGTCCCGCGTCCGCAGAATGGCCGTCAACATGCTGATGGTTTCGGGGCCTGCCGCAGCGCGCAGGGCGATCCTGCAGCAGCTCGCAGACGCCGTTGACGAGACATGCAATCTGACCATGTCCAGCGGCGAAGGCATCGTATATCTGGACAGGGTCGAGGCCAATTGGCCTTTGCCCACCACGCTGCACGCGGGCACACGCGTCCCGCTGCACTGCACCTCCAGCGGCAAGCTGCTGATGAGCTTCATGCCCAGGCAACAACGCGAGCGGCTGCTCGAAAAGCTGCCGCTGCGCGTCAGCACGCATCAGACGATCACAGACCCCATCGTCCTGCGGCAGGAGCTCGTACGCATACGCCGCGAAAAACTCAGTTTCAATAATCAGGAATACATGCCCGGCATTGTCGCCATGGCCGTGCCTGTCATGCTGGACAGCCGCCGGGCCTGTGCCGCGGTTGCCATCCAGTCATCCGCCGAGCGCATCACCACACAGGGCCTGCAGGCTTATCTGCCGCAACTGAGACAGGCTGCGGAAAAGATGGCCGGCACGTTCAGGGAAGGCTCCGCCAGACTCTGAGCGGGGAGCCACGCCGCCGGCAATCAGGCTTGAAGACCGGCGGTGGCAACCGGCTGGTCTGCCTGCTGCATGCGCCACATCTGCGCGTAGCGGCCATCGGCGCGCAACAGGCTGTCGTGCGTGCCCTGCTCCACGATACGGCCTTTCTCGAGCACAATGATCTGGTCCGCGTTCACAATGGTCGAAAGCCGGTGCGCGATGATCAGCGTGCTGCGGTCCCGCGCGATAAGCTCCAGCTCCTGCTGTATGGCGCGCTCGGTGTGAGTGTCCAGCGCACTTGTGGCTTCGTCAAAGATCAGTATGGGCGGATTCTTGAGAATGGTGCGCGCAATGGCGACCCGCTGTTTTTCACCCCCTGACAGCTTCAGGCCGCGTTCGCCCACCTGTGTTTCATAGCCTTCGGGCAGGCTGACGATGAAGTCATGGATGCGCGCCGCGCGCGCCGCCTGGACGATGTCCTCCTGGCTGGCTTTCGGGTTGCCATAGGCGATGTTGTACAGGATGGTGTCGTTGAACAGCACGGTATCCTGCGGCACGATGCCGATGTGGCGGCGCAGGCTGGCCTGCTCAAGGTCGCGTATATCGATGCCATTGACGCGTATGGCGCCCGCGCTGACATCATAGAAACGGAATAGCAGGCGCGAGAGTGTCGATTTGCCCGCACCGGATGCACCCACCACCGCAAGCGTTTGCCCTGCGGGTATGCGAAGGGAAACATCGTGCAGAATCTGGCGTGCGGGCTCATAACCAAAATCCACATGATCAAATTCAATGCTGGCGCTCGCTGCCTCAAACCGCTGGGCATCAGGCTTGTCCGCCACCTCCTTGCCCTGGTCCATGAGACGAAACATGCGCTCCATGTCCGCAAGCGCATGCTTGATCTCCCGGTACACAAAGCCCAGGAAGTTCAGCGGCGCATACAGTTGCGTCAGATAGGCCGAAACCAGCACCACATCCCCGACTGACATGGTGCCCCGCACCACACCATCGGCGGACAGCCAGAGCAGCAGGCTTACGCCCGTCGTGATGATGGCGCCCTGCCCGATGTTGAGCAGATTGAGCGACACCTGGTTCTTGACTGCGGAATCCGCCCACTTGGCCAGATTGCCGTCATAGCGATCCACTTCGTAGGTTTCGTTGCCGAAATACTTTACCGTCTCATAGTTCAGCAGCGCATCGATCGCCTTGCTGTTTGCCTTGCTGTCCAGGTCGTTCATGCTGCGCCGGTAGACCATGCGCTTTTCGGTGACCAGCAGCGTGAAAAGCACATAGGCCGCAATCGTGCCCAGCGTGACGACCGCGAACATATAGTCGTAACGCCATAGCAGCACCCCGGACACCATGGCTATCTCCAGCAATGTCGGCACAATGTTGAAGATCATGAAGTTCAGCAGAAAGCCAATGCCTTTGGTGCCCCGCTCAATATCGCGGCTCAGCCCTCCCGTCTGGCGTTGCATGTGGAAACGCAGCGACAGCGAAAAAAGATGCGAGAACAGGCGTGTGGCAATGCTGCGGATGGACCCCTGCGTAACCCGCGCAAACAGCGCATCGCGCAGTTCCCCGAACACGCTGGTGGCCAGACGGGCAAACCCGTAGCCCAGCAGCGCCGCCACTGGCAGCACCAGCAATGTGCCCTGCATGCCCAGGCTGTCGACGATGCGCTTGAGGTACAACGGCAGCACGACATTGGCCACCTTGGCCAGCACCAGACAGGCCAACGCTGCAAAGACACGAAACCGGAACTGCCAGATATAAGGCAGCAGCGATTTCAGCACATAGAAATCATTGCGTTTTCCCGGTGCCGGGCCGCTGCGGGAGAAGGTTTTCAAAGACACTTTGCCATCCATAAGGGGAAGCGCTTATTGTATGCGGCCCTGGGCCAGCTCCTGGCGCAGGCGCTGCCGCTCGCTGAGCAGCAGCGCATGAAAGGCCTGGGCCGCGCTGGACAGCATCTTGTCGCTGCGCCGGATGATGTACAGCGGGCGCTCTATCCTGTCCCTGGCCGCCAGCGGCACAACCCGTATGCGCGGATGCCGGAACTGGAACAGCGTCATCGCGGGCACGAGGCTGGCGCCCAGGCCCGCAGTCACCAGGCCGGTGACTGTCGCCAGATGGTCGACTTCAAGAAATGTGCCCAGGGCACGGAAACCGTCACAGCGGGCGAGGCTCTGGCGCACGCTGCTGCCCTTGCCCAGTTGGATGAGCGCCTGCCCGCTCAGGTCAGCGAGCCGCACCGCACGCCGGCTTGCAAATGGATGGTCATCGCGGCACACCAGAAAGAAAGTGTCTTCGCACAGGGGTTCGGCCGCAAGCCCGCTCATGTCCAGCCCCTGCGCGGCCACGGCGATATCGGCCGCTCCCCCGCGAACAAGCTCCAGGCAAGGCTCAAGCAAGGCGTCGTGCAGCGCCAGCTCGACATCAGGATGCGCCGCGTGGAAACGCGCATAAATGTCCGGCAACCAGCCGGAAGCCAGCGACGGCAGGGCAGCCACCGCCACCCTGCCCTTGCGCACGGCAACATGATCGCGCACATCTTGCACGGCGGCATCCAGATCCTGCAGCAGGCGGTAGGCCGATGCGCTGAACAGCCGCCCTTCCGCAGTCAGCTCCACTTTGCGCGTGCTGCGTTCGAATAGCCGCGCACCCAATTGGTCTTCAAGAGAGCGTATAAGCGCACTGAAAGCAGGCTGAGTCTGATGGCAGCGCGCCGCCGCGCGCGTGAAATGCATCTCTTCCGCCAGCGCCGCAAAAGCACGCAATTGCCGGATCGTCACATTCATAATAATTATCGTATTAATTGATCTGTAATTACTATTTTACTTATTAATAGGCGAACTCTATAGTGGGCTGAACAGGCGGGATCAATCCGCCACATGAGGAAGACAAGCATGAATCGGAAAGCGTCGCTGGCCATAGGCTGCGCCACAGGCTTCTCGGGGGACCGCACTGACGGCGTCGGCCCGGTTGTCGATACATTGGTTCGCCAGGGCGGGCAGGCGCTCATCTTCGAGACACTTGCCGAACGCACGCTGGCGCTGTCCCAGTTGGCAAAGAACCAGAACCCTGAGCTTGGCTATGAGCCGCTGCTGGATGATTTGCTTCGCCCCGCGCTTGGTCCCTGCCTGCGTCACGGCATACGCATTGTCAGTAACTTTGGCGCCGCCAACCCTCCGGCCGCCGGCCGCCGCATCGGCGCCCTGGCGCGTGAAATGGGGCTGCCGGCTCCGCGCGTTGCCGTGCTGTCGGGCGATCAGCTGGACAGCCCAGAACAACTGGACTATCTACGGACGCAACTAGGCCCGCAGATGGAAGGCCTGGAGCTTGTCAGTGTCAACGCCTACCAGGGCGCCAGGGAAATCAGCCAGGCCCTTGCCGAAGGCGCTGACATTGTGGTTGCCGGCCGCGTGGCTGATCCTTCGCTGACGCTGGGCTGTGCAATGGCCCATTTCGGCTGGCATGAAGATGACTGGCAGGCGCTTGGCGCCGGCACCATGGCCGGCCACATACTTGAGTGCGGCACTCAAGTCACCGGGGGCTATTTTGCCGTGCCTGGCCTCAAGGATGTCCCCGGCATGGACTGCCTGGGATACCCCATCGCCTATATTGACGAGGATGGCGGCTTTTCCGTCGGCAAGGCGGACGGCACCGGCGGGCTGGTCGATACGCGCACGGTCAAGGAGCAACTGCTCTACGAGGTGCATGATCCCGCTGCGTACATCACTCCCGATGTGGTTGCCGACATCAGCCAGGCGCGCGTCATGCAGGAAGGTCCGGATCGCGTGCGCGTGCTGGATGTCCGGGGCCACGCCCGCACCGACACGCTCAAGGCCAATCTTTGCTACAGAGGCGGCTGGCTTGCCGAAGCCGAAATATCCTATGCGGGCGTCCAGGCTGAAGCGCGGGCGCGGCTGGCCGCTGATGTGATCCAGCGCCGCCTGGGCAATCAGGTCAAGCTGCGCTTTGACTTGATTGGCGTGCTGAGCATTCTTGGCGATGACGATGGCGCAATGCTTGCAAGCCATACGGCCGGCAATGCGCGCGATGTCAGGCTGCGCGTGGCGGCGGCACATCATGACAGACAGTTGGCCGAACGGGTGCTGCGCGAAGTCACGGCGCTATATACCTGCGGGCCGGCCGGCGGCGGCGGCGTGCGCACCTCATTGCGCCCGCGGCTGGGCAGCCTCTCAGCCCTGATCCCTCGAGACCTTGCGCCAGCATCCTGGCATTTCATGGAGCAGCTCGAATGCCTATCATAGAAAATGACAGCACGCCTGCCGCGTCCGGCGGGTCCGACACCGTTCACGTACCCCTGTACCGTCTTGCGCACAGCCGCACCGGAGACAAAGGCAATATCTCGAATATCAGCGTGATCGCCTATGACAGCAAGCACTATTGTCTCTTGCGCGAACAGCTCACGCCTGAAGCCGTAAGCGCATGGTTCGCCCAGCGCAAGCCCAGGCACGTCACCCGCCACGAGATCGAGACATTGGGCGCACTCAATTTTGTGCTCGACGGTGTGCTGGACGGCGGCGTGAACAGCGCCCTGAACCTGGACACGCATGGCAAGGCACTGTCCTTCCACATGCTGGATATTTCCATAGCCGTACCGAGTGCGATGGCCGATGGCTTGCCGGACATTGCCTTGCCATCACCCTGAGCTTTTCACCCTTGGCATACATGCCCTCCAAGCAAGCTAACAACGACTCACGAACAGGAGACAGACCATGAAGCATCACTTCCGAACCCAAACCGCCCTGCTTGCCGCAGCGCTGGCCCTGTGCGCACCGCTGGCCGCCCAGGCCAAATACCCGGAGCGCCCCATTACCTTTGTCGTGCCTTTTGGCGCGGGCAGCGCGACAGACCAGCTTGCGCGCGCAATCGGTCAGGGCGTCACGGAACAGTCAGGCCAGACAGTGGTCATCGAGAACAAGCCCGGCGCAAGCGCAATGATAGGGGCGAGCGATGTCGCCCGGGCTGCATCTGATGGCTATACGGTGCTGATCACGACCAACACATCCCAGTCCGCCAACCCTCACCTGTACAAGAAGCTGAGCTACGACCCGGTCAAAGACTTCAAGCCCATCACCTTGCTTGGCACGGGCGGGCAAATCATGGTGGTGAACCCCAAGTCATCCGCCCACAGCGTTGCTGATTTCATCAAGCTCGCAAAAGAGCAGCCTGGCAAGCTGAGCTTCGGCAGCGGCAGCTCCAGCAGCCGTGTCGCCGGCGAGCTTTTCCAGCAGATGGCCGGGGTGGAACTGCTGCACGTACCGTACAAAAGCAATCCGCTGGTGATCACTGACCTGCTCGGCGGGCAGATCGACATGATGATGGCCGACATGGCCACCGGGCTGCCCCAGGTCAAGGCCGGCAAGCTGCGCGCGCTCGGCGTCACGACGCCCCAGGCTTCGCCGCTTGCGCCCGAGGTTCCGACCATTGCCGACGCCGGTGTTCCGGGCTACCAGATGGGCTACTGGTTTGGCGCCTACGTGCCGGCCGGCACCCCCGCCGACGTGGTTTCCACCTTGCACGACTTGTTGGTCAATGCCACCACCCGTACGGCGGCCACGCAGTTCTACACACAGACCGGCACGAAGCCCGTTACCTCCTCTCCGGATGAGCTTGCGGACTTCCAGGCAGAGGAAACCCAGAAATGGGGCGATATCATCAAGAAGGCAGGCATCGAGCCCGCATGAGATACGCCTGACATCGGCATGAACAGTCGGGCCGCGGCATTGCCGTGGCCCGTTTGCATTCTGGAACGTTCCGGATCATTCACACCTAATACAATAACGGCATTACACGCGCCGGCGACATGAAAGCGTCGCGTGCCCGATGTGGCGATTCCGGAGAATCTATGGCTTTAGCACCAGTCGATTACGACGCAGCCCTGCGCGCTTGCGCAAGGGGCGATGAAAACGCATTCCAGAGGCTTTATGAACATGAGGCGCCCCGCATGCTGGCGCTCGGCCTCTCCATGCTCGGCCAGCGCGCAAGCGCCGAAGAGCTGCTGCGCGACACTTTTACGCTGATATGGAAAAACGCCGACAGCTTCGATGAAGGCTCGGGCACCGGGCGCGCCTGGATGTACAGCATTCTTCGCTATCGGGCGCTCAAACGCCTGCGCCAGGCCGCGCGCAACCCTTTGCCCGACGCCAGCATTGGCGACGACATCCCCGACGCCTGCGCCGCCAGCGGCTCGCCCGATGGCAGCCTGCTCAATGCGCTTTCGCGCCTGGATGAAACACAGCGTCTGCCGATACTGATGGCCTTCTACAAAGGGTATACCTACGAGCAGATTGCGCTGCGCATGAAGATCCCGGCCATCCAGCTCAAGACCCGTGTGCAAGTGGGCCTTAGCCTGCTTCGGGAGCTGCGCCAGGCATGAGCAGCACCTCCCCCAACAGCCACAACATTCTCGTGGCGGAATATACGCTGGGCCTGCTTGATCTGCACGATATGGCCAAGGCCCACCAGCTGCTCAGCAGCGATGATCGCGCCGTCGAAATGGCGCTTGACTGGGAAAACAGCCTCCTGGAGCTGACCGATCTGCTTCCTCCGGTCGACCCCTCACCCTTGCTGCTGCAACGCATTCAGGCCACCCTGGGGCATGACACCATGCCATCTCCTTCCAGCCTGTACCGCCAGCCTTCCAGCATGCGCAGCCGTGACGAGACTGCGCCCGCGCCTTCTGCATCATCGGCGCCGCCGCCATCGGCCGCATCCACAACGCCAGCCAGAGAACACACCACCGGGCCGGCGCAAGCCTCGCCTGTCCTTCCGGCGGCAGTAACGCCTCTTCCGCAGCCACGGCCGGCGGCCCCTCCCTCCAGCCCAGCCGCTCCAAGCGCCTTGACGCCGGCCAGCACGCCGACAGCCCAAGTGACGCCTATCAGTTCACGCCAGCCCAAGGCCGCAGCAAACGGCGGCGATACCCAGGGCGCGCAGGCATCGGGTCCGTCAGTCCTGGCCTCCATCTCACCGCGTGCGCCTGCTGCGCCGCCGGCCCAGGCAACGCCTTTGCGCCGCGCGGAACATACATTGGGTGATCCAGAGCTGTCGCAGGCGCAAAGCCGGCAGCGGGAGACTTCCGGGGCGCAACAGGCTACGCAGGCATCTCAGGCATCCCATGGCCCTGCGGCGGGACAGATGGCAGCGGGACAGACGGCGGCATCTCAGCCTGCGGCAGAGATCGCTCCCGCGCGGAATACGCGGACATCTGCCGCCGACGGTCCGCCTCCCGCAAAACAGCTCTGGCTGTGGCGTGCGGCTACCGTCGTGTTTGCCGGCATAGCGCTCGCCCTGGCCGTCATTCCCGGCAAACCCGTGGAGCCTCCCATCACTATTGTGAAGGTTGCCCCCACCCGCGCAGCCATTTTGCAGGCGCCCGGACAAAGCTCCACACCCGCCTGGATCGTGACCTTTGACCCGCAAGGCAATGTGCTTATGGCGCCCGAGGTGCGCAGCGATATCCCCGCCGACGCATCCGTACAGTTGTGGACCTATAACGAAACGCTGCGCCAGCCCCGCTCGCTGGGGCTAGTCGACCCGAACAAGCCCATTACCATCCCCGCCTCATTGATGGGGGAAATCGGCTCGGAGCAGTATTTCGAGATGACGCTGGAACCGCAAGGCGGCTCCGCCAATGGCAGCCCCAGCGGCCCTGTGCTTTTCATCGGCCAGGTCGTCGTCTTTGGCGCCGCCAGCCAGACCGACCCCAACAGTTCCCTGGGAAGCGCCCAACCAGCCAATTCATAGATTCTTGCATTGTGCGCAGCCTCGCTCGTTTCCGGCAAACCTGTCGAGAACGGGCAAGACTTGAGCTGGAAGCGCAGCCCAGCCGCCTATGGCTGGTATCCGGCTGCCACGGGCTTGGCCAGCCCCTGGTCAGCCGCCATCTGAAGTGGCGACCTGTCTTCGGGGATGGGCTGCATCTTCATTCAGCAGCAGTTCGAGCTCTTCATCGCTGAAACCCGCAGCCCGGCGAGCGGGCAGATTGAACGGCCCGCGCAGCCGCGGCGCGCGATAGCGCACCGCCAGCTCCCTGAAAGCGGCAATGGGATCGAGGCCATCCCGCGCGCAGAGATGACGGTACCAGCGGTTGCCTGTGGCAACATGGCCGATTTCGTCGCGAAGAATGATATCTATGATGGCTGCCGCGGCATGATCTCCAGCACCGGCGAGCTTTTCCCGCACCATGGGCGAGGCGTCCAGCCCGCGCGCCTCAAGCGTACGCGGCACCAGCGCCAGGCGCGCAAGCAAGTCCTCGCTGGTCCGCTGCGCCATTTCCCACAGCCCATCATGGGCAGGCATGTCGCCATAGGCATGACCCAGCCCCTGGAGATGATTGCACAGCAGCTGAAAATGCAGGCCTTCTTCGCGCGCCACCTGGGCCCAGTCCCGATAAAAGGCATCCGGCATGCCCGGAAAACGCCAGAGTATATCCAGCGCCAGATTGATGGCATTGAATTCGATATGGCAAAGCGAATGTATCAGCGCCGCGCGCCCGGATGGCGTGCGCGGATCGCGTGACCTCACCTTGTTGGGAGGAACCAGCTCCGGACGCAATGGCCGGCCGGGTATGCCCTCTGAGGCAATCAGGATCGCTCCGGCCTCGACCGGCAGCTTATCGTCCAACGCCCTGGCCGCCTCTGCCTTGGCATAGGGATTCGATTCCAGCAAGGCTCGAAGCGCCTGCCTGCGCAAGCCATCAGGCATATCAGTGAAACATTCTGAATCAAAAAAGGCCGGAGCTTTCCGCCTGGCTTTCGGCGCTTTCGCCCAGCGCGGTCGCCAGCATGTCTTTCAGCTGAGCCAGATCATTGCGCAAAGACTGCAGCTCGGCGCCCGACAGCCGCACGGCCGCATCCTGGTCATGCGGCATCTCATGGCTGTCCCCCAGGCGGTTGCGCGCACCGCTGATGGTAAAACCCTGCTCATAGAGCAAATCACGGATGCGGCGGATCAGCAGCACCTCGTGATGCTGATAGTAGCGTCTGTTGCCACGGCGCTTGACAGGCTTGAGCTGTGTGAACTCCTGCTCCCAGTAGCGCAGGACATGGGGCTTGACGCAACACAGATCGCTCACTTCTCCGATCGTGAAATAGCGCTTGGCCGGGATGGGAGGCAAGGTGACAGGATTTTCGCTTGTACTCATGTGCTGATCGTGGGCCAGTTAATGTTCTACACGTGTGCCCTGCCAGAGACAGGGACGGCTCTGCGGAGCTTGGCGACAGAGACATGCCTCCTGACGCTCCCCTGTGGCGGGCGCGGCACAGGCCGTCGCGCCTACCCCTTATTCCGCGGCGGCCAGCGGCTTGCCAGAAAGCTCGACTACGCTCTTGAGCTTCTGGCTGGCGTGGAAAGTGACCACCCGGCGCGCCGCAATGGGTATCACCTCACCCGTCTTGGGGTTGCGGCCAGGGCGCGCGGGCTTGTCACGTACCTGAAAATTGCCGAACCCCGAGAGCTTGACTTCGTCGCCACGCGCCAGGCAATCGCGGATCTCCTCGAAAAAGGTATCCACGATATCTTTGGCCTCGCGCTTGTTCAGGCCAACGCGTTCAAACAGCAGTTCGGCGAGTTCAGCCTTGGTCAGCGTGCGATCGGATTTCATGCTTGCGTCTCCTCAGGCGCGTTGGCGTACGCCATGGGCGGCTACGAGGGCCGCCAGCAGCGTGGCCATGCATTGTTCAACCGTGGCATCGTCCAGAGTGGTGTCGCGGCCCTGCAGCCAGAATCTGAACGCCATGCTCTTTTCTGTGGTTTCAGCCGCCTTGTCGCGCCAGACATCGAACAGTTTAATGTCTTTGACTATGGCAAGGGTATCATCAGATTGAATTGTTTGCGCAAGTGTATCGAGCAGCGCCTGGAAGCTCACGCCATTGTCCGCCCAAACGGCCAGGTCGCGGATCACGACAGGCTGGCGCGACAGTTCGCCGGGCGCAGGCAGTTCGCCCGTCGAAACGGATTCCACATCGATCTCGAACACGACAGGTGCGTGAGCCAGATCCAGCTGCTGAGCCCAGCGCGGATGCACTTCGCCTATCCAGCCGATTGCTTTCCCGGCAAGCTCCAGGCGTGCGCTGCGGCCCGGATGCAGTGCCGGATGCGGCGCGGCGATGCAAACCAGATCAGCCGCCTGGGCGCCCAGCAGGTTTTCGACATCTTTTTTTACATCGTAGAAATCGACCTGGCGGGAGGCAGCCCCCCACTGTTCGTCCACCGCCGGTCCCCAGGCGGCTCCTGCCAGCCGCACAGGCTGGCTCACGCCGGCAACGGCCAGGTCGCCGTCGGCAACCGAGGAATCGCGTGCAAACACGCGGCCCAGTTCAAAGACGCGCACACGGCTCTGCTTGCGGTTGGCGTTATAGGCGATATTGGCTAGCAACCCGCCGATGAGGCTGGAGCGCATCACGGCAAGCTGGCTGGCAATGGGATTGAGCAGGCGGATGGGATCGGCATTTCCTGCGTAATTGGCTTCCCATGCCTCTTCCACAAAGGCGAAATTGATCACCTCCTGGTAGTCCAGCGCCGCCATGCCTGCGCGAAGCAAATGCGGGCCGCGCAGCACTTCAGGCTGCACACGCATCTTGGCGCGCGCGACCGGCGGCATATCGGGGATGCGCTCGAAGCCATAAATGCGGGCCACTTCTTCTATCAGGTCTTCCTCGATATGCAGATCGAAGCGATAAGAAGGCGGCGTAACGATAAAGTCGTCATCGCGCAGGATATAGGGCATGTCGAGGCGGGTGAAAATCGATTCGACCTCGGCGCGCGACACATCTATGCCCAGCACCTTGCGGCAGCGCGCAAGACGCATGGTCACGGGGGCGCGCACAGGCAGATTGATCACCTGGTCGTCGATGGGGCCAACCTGGCCGCCGCATATATCCACCAGCAAGCGGGTCATGAACTCCAGATGCTCGGGAATGGTGGCGAAATCGACGCCGCGCTCAAAGCGATGGCTGGCTTCGGAGCTGAACTTGTAGCGTCGCGCCCGGCCCATGATAGCTTCCGGGAACCAGAAAGCGGCTTCAAGATACACGTCGGTGGTGTCCAGCGTCACGGCTGTCGCTTCGCCGCCCATGATGCCGGCCATGCTTTCCACCTGATCGCCCGCGCATATGACGCCCACGTCGCTGTCCAGCTCGACGGCCTGGCCGCTGAGCAGTTCCAGCGTTTCCCCCGGTTTCGCCCAGCGCACGGTCAGGCCGGTGTTGATGCGTGCCAGGTCAAAGACATGGGTTGGACGCCCTAGCTCCAGCATCACATAGTTCGAGATATCGACCAGGGCCGAGATGGAACGCATGCCTGCGCGCTCGAGGCGGTTTTTCATCCATTGCGGCGCTTCAGCCCTGGCATTCACGCCACGGACCACACGCCCGGCAAAACGGCCGCAGAGGTCGTGCGCCAGCACCTTGACGGGCAGCTTGTCCTGCAGCGTGACGGGCACAGGCTCGAACGACGGCAGAACCAGCGCGGTGCCGGTCAGGGCCGCCACCTCGCGCGCAACGCCAAGAATTGACAGGCAGTCCGCACGGTTGGGGGTGAGTTTCAGCGTGAACAGCGTATCGTCCAGATCCAGCGCTTCGCGCAGGGAAGCGCCAACTGGCAGGGATGGATCGAGGACCAGCAGACCGGCATGATCCTGCGACAGCCCCAGCTCACGCGCCGAGCAGAGCATGCCTGAGGACTCCACCCCGCGCATCTTGGCCACACCGATCTTCATGCCACCAGGCAATACGGCTCCCACGCGGGCCAGGGGGATCTTGATCCCGGCGGCGGCATTGGGTGCGCCGCAGACAATCTGCAGCAAGGCGCCGGAGCCGTCGTCAACCTGGCAGATACGCAGCTTGTCGGCGTTCGGATGCGGCGCGATATCGACGATATGCGCCACCACCACGCCAGAGAACGGCGGAGCGGCGGGAACGGTTTCCTCGACCTCGAGGCCAGCCATGGTCAGGCTGTGCGACAAGGCCTGCGTATCAATGTCAGGGTTGGCAATAGTGCGTAGCCAGGACTCAGGGAATTGCATGATCCGCTCGTAGAATTCGTGTTTGTCGGGAAACTATCGGTTGAACTGGCGCAGAAAGCGCAGATCACCCTCGAAAAACTGGCGCAGGTCGTTCACCCCGTAGCGCAGCATGGTCAGGCGCTCCAGCCCGGAGCCGAACGCGAACCCGATATAGCGTTCGGGATCCAGCCCGAAATTGCGCACGACATCAGGATGGACCTGCCCCGAGCCGGAAATCTCCAGCCAGCGCCCTTGATTGGGGCCGGACGTGAACATCATGTCGATTTCGGCGGAGGGCTCGGTGAATGGGAAGAAAGACGGGCGGAAACGCACGCTCAGGTCATCGGTCTCGAAGAAGGCGCGCAGGAAATCGGTATACACGCCCTTGAGGTCCGCAAAGGAAATGTCTTCGGCGATCCACAGGCCTTCAACCTGATGGAACATGGGCGAATGGGTGGCGTCGCTGTCGACGCGGTAGGTTCGCCCCGGTGCAATGACCTTGATGGGCGGCTTGTTCATGCGGGCGTAACGGACCTGCATGGGGCTGGTATGCGTGCGCAGCACCAGCGGCAAGCCTTGCGTATCGTTCATGTCCACATAGAACGTATCCTGCATGGAGCGTGCGGGATGGTTTTCCGGATTATTCAGGGCGGTGAAGTTGGTCCAGTCGTTCTCGATCTCCGGACCATCGGCCACATCGAACCCTATCGAGCGGAAAATAGCCTCTACGCGCTGCCAGGTCTGTATCACCGGATGGATGCCCCCCGTGCCCCGGCCACGCCCGGGCAGCGTGACATCAATGGTTTCCGCGGCAAGCCGCCTGTCGAGTTCGGCCTGGGCCAGCTCCGCGCGACGGGCATTGAGCAGGCCTTCAATTTCCTGCTTGATCTGGTTGATGCGGGCGCCTTCGGCTTTCTTCTGTTGCGGATCCAGCTTGGCCAGCCCCTTGAGCATCGTTGTCAGCTCGCCCTGCTTGCCCATGAAGCGGGCTTTGGCGTTTTCCAGGGCCGCGGCATCATTGGCCTGAGCGAAAAGTTCTTGAGCCTGCGAGATCAGGCCATCGACCGGAGTTGTCATGGTGTCGGATGTCCAAATGCAAACGGAGCCCGACGAAGGCCCCGTTTGCAGTGTTACAACGGAAGGTGCAGGCCGCTTACGAAGCCAGAGCGTTCTTCGCCTGGGTAACCACGGCGGCGAAGCCAGCCTTGTCGTGAACGGCCATGTCGGCCAGAACCTTGCGGTCAAGCTCGATGGAAGCCTTCTTGGTGCCTGCGATGAACTGGCTGTAGCTCAAGCCCAGCTCGCGGCAGGCGGCGTTGATACGAGTGATCCAAAGTGCGCGGAATGTGCGCTTTTTGTTGCGACGGTCGCGGTAGGCATATTGCCCAGCCTTCATGACCGCCTGTTTGGCGATACGGAATACATTACCCCGGCGGCCGCGATAGCCTTTGGCTGCC
>Ga0182749_1000090_pt1 | contig 121423 bp, 113 predicted proteins | sample eDN3rd37CKraftMG_FD_128875 | JGI IMG/M metagenome (GOLD analysis project Ga0182749, IMG submission 128875) | Enriched Miracle-Growth compost microbial communities from Emeryville, California, USA - eDNA 3rd pass 37_C Kraft MG (version 2) (version 2) ...
ACCGCAGGCGTCGACAGGCTCGCCTGGGCCGTTTGACGCCCATTGAGTTCGAGACCATCATGAACACCGACCTGGCCCTCGCGGCCTAACCAGAACTGTCACCAGTTCCTGCACCAGACCCGATCGCCCCGAAGCAACGGTCAGAGACTGGATCGCTGCTGCGCGCCGAGAGGGGTTTCTCACCCCGGCAGTTCCTGGAAAGCGCGGTGCCGGTCCAGGGCCGCGACTGAGTGGCACCTCAGCCACGAGTGGCAGGTCGACAGATGCAGGTTGAGATGGACCCCGACGACGCCGTCGTGGCGCTCTGGCGCACCTGCGACAAGTGGGAACAGGGCGCATTGCGACTCGAACAGCTCGCGGACGCGGGATTTCCAGGCGGCTCGCGTCTGGGAACGGACAACGAGGCGGCCGCCGTTGGTGAAAGCTCCCTCGCGGTATCGCGGTACGTCCAGGAACGAATGTGGAACGCAACCCGGATGCTGCGCTCGGCGCATCGACAGGTATTCGATACGGAGCCGGGTAGGTTCCATCTCGACGCAACGGTCCTGTATCCGCTGGATGCGAGCAGCCGTAGAAGACGCGACAACCATCGTCTGGCTCCAATCGCCCGCGAACCGGAACGCGCGGCTCACCCGCGCGTTCCGTGCACTGTTTACAGACTCGCTCTACTTCAGCGAGAACCACCTCCTTCTCGCTGTCGCTGCTCCTGCCGTTGGCGCTGTGCCGTTGGAGGTGGGCGACGCGTTGTCTGCGCACATGACCGCCGAGCAGGAGGCAACCCGGGCCCACTTCAAACGACTGGCGGCCGAGGTAGGCCTGGATCCGGACCAGTCGACGAAAAAGCTCTCAAGCAGAGAGCCCGTCAAGGTTCAATACGGCGCCGATAGTGTCGAGCTCGCTACATGGAAGTTCCTCAGCGACTTGAGCCACTTCTCCTTCATGATGCTGCGACATCTGGCAACCACACCAATCCCGGGCACGACGGTACCGCTGCTTCACGCCACGATGCTCCAGTTCGCTCAGACCCTCAATCGTGTGTGCGACGACGCGGTCGAACACGTCGAACGAGCAGGAATCGTCGGAGAGGAGTGACTCCACAGATGACCTCGGCTCGACGTCTCCACTGCTTGCAAGATGCACGAACGATCGCTCCACGCCGTGTCCGATCCGCTCACTACAGTGGCCAGAGAGAACAACGGAGGCGATGATGGCGAAACCACGTGTGCATGAGATCGCGAGTGAGATGGGCGTGGACTCCAAGGTGGCTCTCCGAAAACTCCGCGACCTCGGCGAGTTCGTGAAATCACCAAGCTCAACCATCCAACCTCCCGTCGCCCGAAAGCTTCGCGCTGCTCTTGCAGCGCAGCATGACGCGCCGCTCGAGCCCGAAACCGAATCGCAGCATCCGGACGCGGTCGCGGCACGCATACGTCGCGGAATCGTGCGCCGGGATGATACCGATTGGCCGGCCTATGGCTTCTCCCTGCAGGAGAAATCGGTCTGGATGCGAGCCGGCGTGCCCGAGACCAAGGCGCATATCGCTGCCATGTGCCGCGACAGTGAGAGGCGCGGCACCAACCCGACCCAGCTGACACCCGCGACACTCAGTCGAAAGCTGGGTTCAGAGCGGTCCGCGCCCAGCGTTCTCGACGCCCTTCTCGACGGGGCGAACTACCTCCGAGTCCAAGAACGACTCGCCTCTCGCCTGGGCGTTGATCTTGCCGGCGTCAACCCCGATCTGCTCCGCCTCGCGACCTCAGCGAAGCCCCACCCGGAACGGGAAACGAGGGCACTCAGTGCGACATTTCGAGCACTCCCGTGGCAACCTGACACAAGTGTGAGGATTGCTGACGCCGCGTTGGAGATCTTGCAATCCGTCGTGCCAGCGGCTCGCGCGCACTGGACACTCAGGGATCAGATCGCGACCTATCGACGTGACGGCACCATCTCTCCGCTCCTCGCGGCTTATGCGCGCGTACACGGCGTCATGCACGCCGGACCAACGCTCTCTCGCCTATGCGACGGGGTCATCGGAGCGGCCGAAGAGTACGCCGCGGGTCTCGCCTCGGCAGACCTCATCGAGCGCGCGGTCGGTGCGCGTCGCTTTTACTTCCTGCGCGACGACGCAGCCAATGTCCTGTCCCAAGCCACCCCAGGACACGACGTGGACCATGCGCTTCCTCCGTCGCCAGAGGGTGTGGCCCTCATCGATGCGCGGCGTGAGGACGACGAGCACCACCGCAGTCTCGTCTTCTGGTCCACGGGCAGCGACGGACGCACGCAATGCATTCTGGTCGGAGCCGCCCGTCTCGCGAACCTCAAGCCGTCTGGACTCCTGTCACTTGGAGCCGCCGTTGAAGAGTGGGAACCAGCTGGCGCTGTCCGCCGCGGTGAGGCGTCTTCGTTCCTCGATCGATTCTCTGTGCGACGATCCCGCCCGCTCGGGAGACAGCATTCGCGCACAGGGCCGCAAAGCACCTCCGCATCTACTGAACCCACTGGCAGTCCTGAACTGCGCGACATCATCATCGCCTACTACTCACGAGACCCGCTTCCCGAAGGCGATGCGACGAACGGGCCCCGAAGATCACCGAATCACCGATGGCTTGTGCGCGGGCATTGGCGTCGTCAGTGGTACCCCGGAGAGCAAGTCCACCGCGTCATCTGGATCGATGAGCACGAAGCCGGATCAGCCGACCATCCGCTGCTACTCGCAGAGCGCGTCGAGGTCCACTGAGGCGCTTGGAAGCACCACTGAGGCGCGAGATTCGCTTCCGGCGAGGGCGGACCTATTCGCTCCCTTCGGACATCGCATCTGATGCGATATCGTCCCCGTCGCGCGGGAGCGACGCGATGCCTCGATCGTGATTCGCCAAAGAGCCCGATCGGCGATAGCCCCATGGGGATCTGTCCGCGAGCCGACACGGTTGGGGACGCCTAACGGGGATCCGGTCCATCGCGAGCCCGAACTGCCGAAGCTATTGGTCGACCGGATTACCCGGAAGGCACTGTGGGCGGCGCCTATTGCACAGAGCGACATCGCACCAGCCGCGCCGTGATTGATCCGCGGGCTCCGCTAACCCCGCTCGTCTGTCGCTCGTTCCGATACGATCGTCGCGGCCAGGTCGAGTGGGAGCGTGCCGCGCTGTCCGACCATCCAACGGCGGCAGTTCCTCAACAGGAACGCATTCATGTTCACGTTCTCTGGCAGGTCTTCGCCGATCACGAGTAGTTGAGTGGGAGACAGCGGGAACGTAGCTGTCGACAAGTCGGAATCCGCCGTCTTCCTCCACAGAAGGACGGCGCCGTCGCCCGTGGCAAGGCCATCGATTGGGTACAGGCGCCACTTCCACCGCGCGAGTCCGAGCGACGTCAGGCGGAGAGTCTCTGGATGCTGTTGTGCGAGGAGCAGCATGTCGCCCAACTTCAATCTCGCGTCTCGCGCGCTCCCGTCCTTCATCAGTAGCACGGCCGGGACGCGTACGTTGGCACGATCGGCGTATCTTCCGCGGTGAAGGTGCATGTCAAGGAACGCGATCACGGCATCCAGATCATTGCGTGTCACAACTTGGCCGTCGCGGAGCTTATTGATAGCAGAGATCCCGGCATCCTCGATGCGCCCGTACTCGCTCTCCAGGTCGAGGGTCATGACCTCGGGGTCGTAGACATAGCTCACCACCGAGGCATTCACGATCGAAGACGGGTATCCGCGCCCATCCGGCAGGTCGATGACGTCGACGACGTTCCTCTCGTTGGCCCAGGCGGAAATATAGCCTCTCGTGACCATGTGCCCGCGTTTCGTGTTCGAGAGAGCACTTGTGCTTCGAGGGGGGTGAGCACCACCTGACGCCTCGGCGGGATAGTCCGACATCCCGTCAGGATATGCCGAGAAGCGACTGGGGCAGTGTGAAGCGTGATCCGCGAAGACTCGTTCTACGGTGATCCTGAGATCATGGGGATTCGTATCGAGGCTGTCACGCCCGTGCCACTCTGCTATGCGGCCGATTGTGGATCTTCTCCTGGACAGATACCGACGCACTTCACCACAAGACGAAGACCACCGGGCACTGGTCGAACGGCCAGGGCTTACCCAAACGTCGCGGCGTGAGAGCTGAGTCGTAGCGGTCCTCTGCCATGACCGCTCTGAGGTCTTGTCCCACAGCGGTGCAGGACAGGTTCAAAGCCTCTGCACGTACGTCGCCATGTCGAAGCTCTGTAGGCCCATGTCGTACCGCGCGCGTGAAGGATGCCGAGGGTGATGTCTCTTCAAGGGCGCGCCGATCGACATCCAGCCGCAAGATGCTTGCTCAGTGATCTGCGCGATGCCGTGGAGCATATCGGGGAGATAGTCTCGCTTCTCTATCAGCTCACCCCACGCCGCCAGCAACGTGACCCTTCGGCCTTGTAGCAGCTCGGCAATGCGCTGCTCGTTCTGAGCCTTCAACTCTGGCAGGTATTGCGCATGCATGCCGTCTGGATCCGTCGACCGCTGTGGGTAGAGGTTCAGCATGATCCAGCTGTCGTAGTTGTTCCTCCAGGCTCTCCTGGCGACACGGGTCACCGTGGGATCCAGCTTCTGGGGCGTCGCGGTGCTCGGGTTGACGCCCACACAGATCAGCGGGTTCTTCCCGACCGTGCCAAGCACGAACCGCGCTGTGTTGTCCGGGGTGACTTGGTACAGCCATCCCTTGGGCACTGTCACTGCGTCTATCCGATCTCAAGGGCACCCGACTCGAGCCGGGTCTGCCAGGTGTCGAGAACGAACTCCGCGATGGTGACCGTAGCGTTCAGTGCCAGACGGGCGTGACGCGCAAGCGCTCCGCTGCGCCGGGACTGTCCGTGCCCGATCCCCAGCTCATTTCGCAGCTCAGAGAGCGAGTTGACCGTCGTCACGAGCGTGCGCAAGATCCTCTGCGAGGTCTGGCTCGCCCGGGCGGACTCTGGCACCGCTTCGGTGTTCAGGGCGAGAAGGTCGGCGACCTTGCGATAGAGGTCAGGGATGTCGTCGCCGCGGCTGTATGCCACCTCATTGCGGTCGAGGATGATCTTGAACAGCGACTCGATGAGGTTCTTGCACGAGGAGATCGCCGCCGGCGGATCCGAGACTAGACCGGCGCGGATCCGGTTGAGGTGATCCTGCAGAACGTCCGGGTCCGTGAGAGGTCGCTCGCTTAGCCGTAGCTCCGGCGTTGTGCCGTGGAACGCATCCAAACGCCGCCATCCATAGATCGCATGACCGCTGATCCAGTCGGACGCGTAGAGCTCGTAGCCGTCGCGCGCGAGGGCATCGTTGAACGCCTTCAGCAACAGCGCCACCTCGGCCTCGTCAGTTCGCACGACCGGGTGCAACATCTCGGCGAGGAATGCGAGGACTGCCTCGTCGTCGCCATGCATGAGCCCGAACCTGCTGTCGGTGAAGACCCAATCGTCTTCCCAGTCGTACGGGTTGTTCACCCGGTGCTGCCAGATGTCTCCGGACGCGTCTCGGTAGCGGGTATCCGTGCTCGGTAGTTCGCTCAGGTCGTAGATCCGGCCGAGGAAGTCCGGCTCCTCAAGACGTCCCGACCAGCTGAGGCCCGAGAGCGCGATGGAGTCGAACAGCTTGCGACGCGTGATTGCGGTGATGCGGTTCGGGCTACGCGGCATGTTCTGATCGTATTCACCCGAGCGACTTCCGCAGCCCCCTGCGCACTTTGTGCGCCATCTCGTGATGTCTAGGCGCCCGCTGCAATCGAAAGCTGCAACCGCGCGGTCTGTATCCCGAAGCTATTCGCTCCTCTTTAATACGCACCCTGCACCAGCCCCGACCCCTGCGGGACGGGCGAAACCCACGCTGGAAACCAGCCCGAGACCGGCGTAGCCTGAAAGCAGTCCCGGCGGACAAACTTCTTCGTTGTAGGACGCCCCGAAACGGGCGGCGGGGTTCGCCACCGAACATCACCAAGCAGCCGCCTGCGCGGCCGCCGTTGAGACGGGAGACCCCGCCATGTTCCTCATCCCGCCGTTCGCACTCCGCGCCGGAGACCGCCTCTACTGGTTCTGCCAGCGATGGATGCCGTCCAACATCCTCGTACGTCGCACATCGCCTCCGCGTGTGCGAGGGCGGCACGGATGCGTGCCAGCGCGGGCGCGATATCCGCGTCCTCCATCGCGGCGACGCGTACCTGCCCCAGCAGCCGGCTCGTGCCGAGGAACGCCACCAGCAGCAGCGCGGCGGCGATGAGCGCGGCGGCGAGCCACGGCTGCGTGGCCGCAGCGCCCGCGAGGAGACTCGCCCCGATGATGACGCCGTAGAGGGTCGCCATCCGCCACAGCATGGGCGCCAGGTCGCGGAGCTGCCGCCACGTGGGCTCCGACGAGTCGTCGGCGAGATCGGGTTCGTGTGCGCGGGGCCCGAGCGCGCCCGCGAGCAGGAAGGGCAGCATCCTGATCAGGGCGAGCAGCTGGCGCACGGACCGGCGGGGGCTCCACCCCGTCAGTGTCGGGATCGCGTCCGCCCAGTACGCCTCGGCGAGGAGCACCGACGGCGCACGGTCGATGTCGATGCGGCTCTGGGGAGGGCCACCAGGGACCGTGACGTCCGTCACGCGCGCCGCGCCTCCCGCGTCCGCGACGCCCCGATGGATGCTTCGCGCGAAGGCGTCGCGCGTGTCCCCGGCCTTCGACGAGCCGATCCCGTGCACCACGACGATGCCGCGCTGATAGGCGCGCGCCGGAGGCGATGCGGACGCGGGCCGCGCCCTTCCGCGCGCTCTCGATCGTCGTGTCACGCACCCATCTTGGCGAAGGGCGCCGACACGGGGCGGCCGGACGGCGCAGGAACCGGCGCGACGGCCCGCGCGCCGCACGGATCCGATGGAATCGGACCGGGGCGATCGAGCGCGGCTGACGCGCGCTCACACGAAGGGACGCGACGCGTCGACGATCCGGCCCAGGTACACGGCGGCGGCCATCAGGTGATCGACCGCCGCCGGTGCCTGCGCGTACCGCGTGGCGGCGCCCTCGCGGAAGCGCGCCACCGCGGCCTCCGCCTCCGCGAGGCGATCCGCGCCGGCCGCGTCGCCGATCGGCAGCTCCACCAGGTCGGCGACCCGGCCGATCGCCTCGGCCAGCAGGCGCCGCAGCGGCTCGCCGCGCGCGGTCCACAGGTCGTCCGCCTCGAGCAGCATCCCGGCGAGTTCGCGGGTCGACGCCGTCGTGCGCTCGAGCGCGCGCAAGCGGCGATCGTTCTCCTCCTGCACCGACACGCGACCGCGGGCACGCGGGTTCGCGCGCCGGCTCTCGTCCGCCTCGCGCACCTCGCCGGCCACGGCCGCCGCGACGTCGCCGAGCTCGCGCAACCCGCGCTCCACGTCCTCCGCCGATGGGGCGCCGTGCGCGGCGGCGTCCGCGAGCTCGCGCAGCTGGCGCACGGCGATCGCGCGCAGCGCCGACAGCCGGTCGCTCGCGCGCTGCAGGTACAGCGGCGGGAACACCAGCAGATTGACCGCGACGCCGACCACCACCCCGAACGCCATCGTGACGAGGTACGAGATCGAGAACTCCTCGATCCGCGCCCCGCCCAGCAGCAGCGTGAACAGCCCCGCCATCGCGATCAGGTCGCGCCCGGGGCCGAGCGCCCTCACCCCGCCCAGCGCGACGCCCGCGCCCACCACGAGCGCGACCGCGACGACGCCGATGACATCGGCCCACACCAGCAGCAGGCCGCAGACGCCGATCCCGATGCCGATCGCGACCCCGAGGAGGGCGAGGGCGCCGGATCGCGCCGAGCGCGCCAGCGTCGGGTACATGCTCACGAGCACCCCGAGCGGCGCGTAGTACGAGTACTCGGCCGCCGCGAACGGGACCAGCGGCGCGAGGTACCACGCGATCGCCGCCGCGATGGCGGTCTTGGCCGCGAGCAGCAGGCGCGGCTGATCCACGATGTCCCGCCCCCACGCGACGGCGACGTCCCGCACGCGCTGCGCCATCCCGACTCCCCCTTCCGTCATCGCCCCGGCGGGAGCCCACGCTAATCAGCGCCGTGCCGCCCGCGCGAGCCGTTGCATCGCGGCGGCGCGTGTGTCAGAGGGGCCGGCGGGCGCCCCGGCGGTCGTAGCCTGAAGTCGTGTCGACGTCCCTGCTCGGTTCCGAACTGCCGATCGTCGCCGCTCCGATGGCGGGCGGCCCGACCACCCCGGCCCTCGTGCGCGCCGCCCTCGGCGCCGGCGCGTTCGCGTTCCTCGCCGCCGGCTACAAGACCCCGGACGCGCTCGCGCGGGAGATCGCCGAGGTCCGGGCCGTCCACCGGCCGTTCGGCGTGAACCTGTTCGTGCCGTCGCGGCACCCGGTGGACGCCGCGGCGTTCGCGGGCTACGCGGCCGAGCTCGCCCCCGAGGCGGCCGCGTACGGCGTCGAGCTCGATCCCACGCCGGTGCGCGACGACGATCGCTGGGACGAGAAGATCGCCCTCCTCGTCGCCGATCCCGTGCCCGTGGTCTCGCTCACGTTCGGCCTGCCGGACGCCGAAGACATCCGCGCGCTGCGGGCGGTGGGGACCCGGGTGATCGCGTCGGTCACGACGCCCGACGAGGCGGCGGAGGCCGCGGCGGCCGGCGTCGACGGGCTCGTGGTGCAGGGCGCCGGGGCCGGCGGGCACAGCGCCACGTTCGACCCGACCGTGGACCCCGCCGACGTGCCGCTGCCGGAGCTGGTGCGACGCGTGCGCGCACGGGTGGACCTGCCGATCGTCGCGGCCGGGGGCGTGCACACCCCGCCGCAGGTGCGCGAGCTCCTCGCGGCCGGCGCGATCGGTGCGGCCGTGGGAACCGCGCTGCTGCGCACGGAAGAGGCCGGCACCGCACCGGCGCACCGCGCGGCGCTCGCGGACGAGGCGTTCACCGAGACGGTGATCACGCGCGCCTTCACGGGACGCCCGGCGCGGGCGCTGCGCAACGGCTTCACGCGCCGGCATCCCGGGGCACCGTCCGCCTACCCGGCCGTGCATCACCTCACGCGCGCGCTCCGGCAGGCCGCGGCGGCCGCCGGCGACACCGATCGCCTGCACCTGTGGGCCGGCGTCGCATGGCGCGCGGCGCGCACGGGCCCGGCGGCCGAGGTGCTGCGCCACCTGGCCGGAGCCGACGGTTCGATCTGAGCGGCCGGCTCGCGCGGCGTCAGCCGCCCTTCTTGCCCTTGCCCTCGCCCTGCTTCTGGGCCTCCTCGGCCTGCTTCTCGGCCGCCTTCCGCGCCTCCTCCGCGACCTTCTGCTCCTCCTTGAGGCGCTCCTCGGCGGCCTTCTGCGCGTCCTTCTGCGCCTCCTTGAGGCGCCCCTCGGCGGCCTTCTGCGCGTCGTCGGCCGGTGACTGCCCGTTGCCCTCCACCGGCTGCGTCGCGGCATCCTCGGGCGCGGTGCCGTCGGGGGCGAGCTCGGCGGGCTGCTGCCGGGTCACGGGCGGCGCGTCGGCCGGCGCGAGGCGCGCCGCGGCGGGGGAGTCAGCCGCCGCCCCGGACCACAGCCCCGCGACGATGGCGCCCACCGCGGCCGCCCCCGCGATCAGCGCGGCGGCCCGCCGGCGGCGATCGGAGCGCGCCGCCCGCGCGTCCTCGGCGGCCGGGGCGGTGACGGGCAGCACCGCGGTCGTCGGCGCGGGCAGCGGCCGCGTCGGCTCGACGATGACCGCGGGGAGGCCCGCCAGGCGCTGCGCCTCCCGCGCGACGTCGAGCGCGCCGGGACGCGCGGCGGGATCGTCGGCGGTCATGCGGCGCAGCAGGTCGGCCCATTCGTCGGGGAGGTCGTCGGGGATCTCGATGGGGCCGGTGCGGCGCGTCGTGGGCGCCTCGGCGGAGCCGTGCCAAGGGAACACCCGCTGCGCCGTGAGGGCCTCCAGGAGCACCAGACCGAGCGCGTAGATGTCGCTGGCCGGGGTGGGCGCCTCGCCGCGCAGCTGCTCGGGCGCGAGGTAGCCGAGGGTGCCGACGACCATGCCGGGCATCGTGACGCGCGCCTGCCCGAGCAGGAACGCGACGCCGAAGTCGGCGAGCTTCGCGCGGAAGGTCCGCCCCGGCGTGCTCGTCGGCGCCAGCAGCACGTTGGACGGCTTCACGTCGCGGTGCACGATGCCGGCCTCGTGCACTCCGTGCAGTGCATCGGCGAGCTCGGTGGCCAGGTGCGCCGCCTCGGTCGTCGTGAGGGGCCCGCGGCGCAGGTGGGTGCCGAGCGTCGGGCCGTCGACGAGCTCCATGACGAGGTACTCCGGCGAGTGCGGGGCGAGATGCGCGTCGAACAGGGTGACGAGGTTGGGGTGGCTGAGCGAGGCGAGCACCGCCGTCTCGCTGCGCGCCGATCGCACCGCGGCGCCCTCCAGCTCCGGCCGCAGCATCTTGATGGCCACGCTGCGGCCGAGCAGCACGTCCGCCGCCCGGTAGACCGACGCCATGCCCCCGGTGCCGATGCAATCCAGGATCTGGTACCGCCCGTCCAGCAGGGCGGCGGTGTCCTCCGTGATCGTCTGGCTCAACGAGTCCTCCTCGGACTGACGTGCGTTCGGGCGCGATCCGAGGCTAGGCGAGCGGGACGCCGCGTGCCGGGCCCTTGACGGGACGCCGCGGGTCTGCAAGGGCCGCCTCGGCGCGCGCCCAGGCGCGTGCGGCAGGATCGTGACGTGAGGTCGAGACGCGGGACGGCGATCGCGATCGGCGTCGTGGCGCTGATCGGGCTCGCGGCGACCTGGGCCGTGTTCGCGGTGATCGGCGCGCTGAACGACTTCCGCCCGCACGAGGCCTGGCGGGGCGAGGACGCGGCCGAGCCGGGCCCGACGTCGGCGGCGCCCGCGGCCGCCGCCATCGGTGCGGACGGCACCGTCGACGCCGAGTGGCTGGGCGAGGTCTCCGCGGCGACCGGGATCCCCGTGCGCGCGCTCAGCGCGTACGTGTCGGCGGATCTGCGGGCGCGGGCCGACGGCTGCGCGGTCGGCTGGAACACGCTGGCGGGCATCGGCTGGGTGGAGAGCCGCCACGGCTCGATCCACGGCAGCCGGATCGACGACGACGACGGCGTGGCGCGTCCCGCGATCATCGGCATCCCGCTCGACGGCACCGACGAGACCATGGCGATCGCCGACACCGACGGGGGAGAGCTCGACGGCGACGACGTGTGGGATCGTGCCGTCGGCCCCCTGCAGTTCATCCCGGAGACCTGGCGGCGGTGGGCGATCGACGCCAACGGCGACGGGCGGGCCGATCCGCACCACATCGACGACGCGGCGGCCACCGCGGCGGCGTACCTGTGCCGGCTCGACGGCTCCCTCGCGCAGCCGGACCAGTGGGTCCGCGCGGTGCGCTCGTACAACGACACGCTCGACTACCAGCTCCAGGTCGCCGCGGCCGCGGCCGACTACGCGGCAGCGGCCGGGTAGGCGCGTTGCGCACCGTTCCCGAACGCGTTCCCGGCACGTAACCTTCGACCGGCATCCCGTTCACCCCCGCGGCGCAGGGTGAACGCATGGTGCGCGATTCGGTGCTCGCGTGGGTCGAATCCCCGCTGCAGCTGCTCGGCGCCGCCGAGTGGGCGGCGGCCCACGGGCGCCGCGTCGACCTGGCGGCGCGCGTCACGGCGCAGGTGCCCGAGACGGCGGAGGAGCTGATCCGGCGGGGCGCGGCGTTCGCCGACAAGCAGCCGTACTTCGGCATCCCGTGGCGGATGCTCGCCGGCCACGCGCACTGGCTGGTCGGCGACGGCTTCTCGGGCCAGTTCCGGCTCGCCGCGGCGGTGCTGCGGCCGCGGCGGATCACCTTCCTCGACGACGGCCTCAATACGCTCGCGCTGGCGGACGCGATCGCCGGCAGCGGCCCGTACCGCCGCCCGCGCGTGGCCGAGCGCGGCCTGACGACGCGCCTCGCGCCCCTCGTGCTCGATCACGTGCGCCGCCACTCGCTCGCCGGCGACGTCGACCTGTTCACCGTGTTCGGGCTCGGCGCGCGCCGCGAGGCCGGCATCGCCGAGTACGGCGCGCGCGTCGAGCGGCACCGCTTCGACTGGCTGCGCGCGACCACTCCCTCCGACCGGGTGGCGCACGCGCTGCGGGAGAGCCGCATCGTCCTCGGCAGCGCGCGCTCGACCGACGGGCTCATGAGCCGCGAGGCGCACCTGCGCTGGGTGGCGGGCGAGGCCGAGCGCGGCCCCGTCGCCTACCTGCCGCACCGCCGCGAGCCGGACGACCTGCGCGCCGCCATCGGGCGGATCCCCGGGGTGCGCGTCGTCGCGCTGGACATGCCGGTCGAGCTGGCCCTGGCGGGGCTCGGCCGCCGCGTCGAGGTGCGTTCGCTGCGCTCGAGCACCCTCTCGACGCTCCCGATCGTGCTGGCCGGCACCGGCAGCACGATCGCCGAGGCGAGCGTCACGGCGGACGGCCGTCGCATGGAGGCCGCGTGGTGAGCGGCGAGACCGTCGCGATCATCCCCGCCCGCGGCGGGTCGAAGGGCGTGGCCGGCAAGAACCTGCGGCGCGTGGGCGGCATCCCGCTCGTGGCGCGGGCGGTCGCGGCCGCGCGGGCCGCGGGCATCGCTCGCGTGGTGGTGACGACCGACGACGCGGACATCGCCTCGGTCGCGCGCGAGTGGGGCGCCGAGATCGTGGATCGCCCCGCCGAGCTCGCGGGCGACACCGCGAGCTCGGAGAGCGCCCTGCTGCACGCCCTCGAGGAGATCGCGGCGCGCGGCGTCCGCGCGGGCGTGCTGGCTTTCCTGCAGGCGACCTCGCCGTTCATCGACGCCGCCGCCCTCGCCGACGCCGTGCGGCGCGTGGCCGGCCGCGAGGCGGACAGCGCGTTCTCGGCCGTGGCGACGTACGGCTTCCTGTGGGAGCGGACCGCCATCGGTGCGGCGGGGATCAACCACGACGCGGCGCACCGCCCGCGGCGACAGGATCGGGAGCCGCACTTCCTCGAGACCGGCGCGTTCTACGTGATGGACGCCGACGGCTTCCGCCGCGCCCGCCACCGCTTCTTCGGGCGGGTGGCGATCGTGGAGGTCCCCGAGCACACGGCGCTGGAGATCGACACGCCGGGCGAGCTGGAGCGGGCGCGCGCCGTCGCGCCGCTGATCGCGCCCACCGACGCCGAGCGCGTGGACGTGGACGCCGTGGTGACCGACTTCGACGGCGTGCACACGGACGACACCGTCGGCGTCACGGGCGAGGGCGTCGAGCAGGTGCGCGTGAGCCGCGCCGACGGCATGGGCGTGCGGCTCCTGCGGGAGGCGGGTGTCCCCGTGCTGATCCTGTCGACCGAGACCGACCCGGTCGTCGGCGCCCGCGCGCGCAAGCTGCGCGTCGACGTGCTGCAGGCCCAGGACGACAAGGCCGCCGCGCTGACGCGCTGGGCGGCCGACCGCGACATCCCGCTCTCGCGGATCGCGTACCTCGGCAACGACGTCAACGACCTGCCCGCGCTCGAGCTCGTGGGCTGGCCGGTGGCCGTCCCCGACGCCCATCCGCTCGTGCTCGCCGCCGCGCGCGTCGTGCTCGACCGGCGCGGCGGGCACGGCGCCGTCCGCGACCTCGCCGAGCGGGTGCTGCGCGCCCGCGATATCCGACCCGGGCTGCGCACGCGCGCGGCCGACGCCTCACACAGGGAGACACCATGACCGTCCGCATCGGATCGCGCGTGATCGGCGGGGGCCACCCCGCGTACGTCATCGCCGAGATCGGCCTGAACCACAACGGCGACGTGGAGATTGCGAAGCAGCTCATCGACGTCGCGGCGGAGGCGGGCGCCGACGCCGTGAAGTTCCAGAAACGCACCCCGGAGATCGCCACCCCCGAGCACATGCGGGACATGCCGCGCGAGACGCCGTGGGGCACCATGACGTACCTCGAGTACCGCCACCGCGTGGAGTTCGGCCGCGACGAGTACATCGCCGTCGGCGACCACGCGACGCTGCGGGGCCTGGACTGGTTCGCGTCCCCGTGGGACGTGCCCAGCGTGCGCTTCCTCGAGGACCTCAACGTCGCCGCGCACAAGGTCGCCTCGGCGTGCCTGACCGACATCGAGCTGCTGGAGGCGCTGCGCGAGACCGGCAAGCCCGTCATCCTCTCGACCGGGATGTCCACGATGGCGCAGATCGACCGCGCGATCGAGGTGCTCGGCACCGAGCAGCTCGTGCTGATGCACGCGACCTCCACCTACCCGATGGAGCCCGACGAGGCGAACCTGCGCATGATCCGCGTGCTCAGCGAGCGCTACCCGGGCGTGCCGGTGGGCTACTCCGGTCACGAGCGCGGGCTGCAGATCTCGCTGGCGGCGGTCGCCATGGGCGCGCAGGCGGTGGAGCGCCACATCACCCTGGACCGCACCATGTGGGGCTCGGATCACGCCGCCTCGCTCGAGCCCACGGGCCTGAAGAACCTCGTGCGCGACATCCGCATCATCGAGAGCGCCTTCGGTGACGGCGTCAAGCGCGTCTTCCCGGGCGAGGAGGCGCCGATGGCGAAGCTGCGGCGCGTTCCGGCGTGACGGCCGCGCCGCGGATCATCGCGGTCGCCGACACCGACTCGTACGTGAAGTGGGCGGCGGCCCTGCTGGGCCCCGTGCCGGGCGCCGAGCTCATTGTCCTGGAGACCGAGCTCGTCGTGAGCCCGCAGCAGCAGCGCGCGGCGCTGGCCGGGAGCGGCCTGGACCGCGTGCGCCGCGCGAGGTTTGCCGAGCTGCCGGCGCTGCTGGCCGGGGCCGACGCCGTGCTGCTCGCGGCGCGCGGACCGCTCGTGCGGGTGCTCGCGCGCCTCGTGGCGCGCCTGGACCCGCCGCCCGTGATCGTCACGGGGCTTCCGGGCATCTCGGTGCCGGCCACGTGGCTCGCGCTGCACTTCCGGCGCCAGTGCGACCTGTTCGTCCTGCACTCGCATCGCGAGATCCGGGAGTTCTCGCACCTCGCGGTCGAGCGCGGCATCCGGCAGCGCTTCGCCCTGGCGACGCTGCCCTTCGCGCGGCGGACGGACGCGATCGCGCGGCGCGGCACCGACCTCGTGTTCGCGGCGCAGGCGCTCGTGCCCCGCGGCCGCGACGCGCGGCTGGAGGTGGCGCGGCTGCTCCGGCGCGCCGCCGCGGCGCACCCGGATCGCCGCGTGGTCCTCAAGCTGCGCGGGCGTCCGGGCGAGGCCGAGACGCACCGCGAGCAGTTCCCGTACCCCGAGCTGCTCGCGTCGCTCGGGCCGATTCCGCCCAATCTCGTCACCTCGACCGCGCCGATGCGCGACGCGCTGCGAACGGCCGAGGGCCTGGTCACCGTCAGCTCCACGGCGGCGATCGAAGCGGCGGCGCAGGGCGTGCCGGTGATCGCCCTCGACACGTTCGGGGTGCGCCCGTCGCTCATCAACGTCGTGTTCGAGGGCAGCGGCCTGCTCGGCGGCGCCGATGACGTCGTCGAGCGGCGCTTCCGGCGGCCGTCGCCGCGCTGGGTGGGGGACAACTACTTCCACGACCCGGCCGACGACGACTGGCTCGAGCGGGTCGCGGAGCTCGTGTCGCGGCGCCGGGCGGGCACGCTGCCCGTCCGCCGCCCGCACGCCCGGGTGGGCGGGCGCGCCCGCGACGCGTGGGAGCGGCGCCTCGCGCTCGGCAGCGCCGACCGCAGCGTGACGGGCTCGCTCGCCTACGCGGTCGGGGTGCCGGCGCGCGCCGTGGCACGCGCGACGCGGCGGTGGCGGAACCGCCTGCGGCGCCGGCCCGGCTGATCCGGGAACGGGATCCGGCCCGCGACTCCGCTCAGCGGAAGCCGGCGCGCCGCGGGCCGCGGCGGAGTCCTACGATGGGCTCATGGCGACGAAGGCACCCCGGCACGACATCGACGAGACCCGGCTGCGGGTCGGCAAGCGCGAGTCGGAGGCCGTGGGCGTGCCCGCCGTCGTGAACGCGCTGAAGATCTCCATCGAGCAGATGGGCGTCGTCCGTTCGGTGCAGTCGCTCATCCGCGTGAACCAGAAGGACGGCTTCGACTGCCCGGGCTGCGCGTGGCCGGAGGAGGACAAGCGGCACGTCGCCGAGTTCTGCGAGAACGGCGCGAAGGCCGTGGCCGAGGAGGCGACGCTGCGCCGCATCGGGCCGGAGTTCTTCGCCGAGCACTCGATCGCGGACCTGCGCGCGCACGATGACTGGTGGCTCGGGCAGCAGGGCCGCCTGACCGACCCGATGATCCTCGACGAGGGCGCCAGCCACTACCGTCCGATCGCGTGGGACGAGGCACTCGACATCATCGCCGACGAGCTGCGATCGCTGGACGACCCGAACGAGGCGATCTTCTACACGTCGGGACGCGCCTCCAACGAGTCGGCGTTCCTGTATCAGCTGCTCGTGCGCGGCATCGGCACCAACAACCTCCCCGACTGCTCGAACATGTGCCACGAGTCGAGCGGCTCCGCGCTCACCGAGACGCTCGGGATCGGCAAGGGGACGGTCTCGATCGAGGATATCCACCGCGCCGACCTGCTCATCGTCGCCGGTCAGAACCCGGGGACGAACCACCCCCGCATGCTCAGCGCGCTCGAGAAGGCCAAGCGCAACGGCGCGACGATCATCGCGGTCAACCCGCTGCCGGAGGCGGGGCTGCTGCACTTCAACAACCCGCAGACGCCGCGCGGTGTCATCCTCGGCGGCACCAAGCTCGCCGACGACTTCGTCCAGATCCGCGCCGGCGGCGACCAGGGGCTGTTCCAGGCGATCGGCAAGCACCTGATCGAGGCGGCCGCCGACGATCCCGACGTGCTGGACCGCGCGTTCATCGAGACCTACACCTCGGGCTTCGAGGAGTACGCCGCCGCCGTGGCGCAGGTGCCGTGGAGCGAGCTCGAGGCGGCCACGGGCCTCACGCAGGCGCGCCTGCGCGGCATCGCCGAGCGGGTGCGGGAGTCGAAGGCCACGATCGTGTGCTGGGCGATGGGCCTCACGCAGCACAAGCACTCGGTGCCGACGCTGCGCGACGTCGTCAACGTGCTGCTGCTGCAGGGGAACATCGGGCGCGAGGGCGCCGGCGTCTGCCCCGTGCGCGGGCACTCCAACGTGCAGGGCGATCGCACGGTCGGCATCTACGAGAAGCCGCCGGTGGCCTTCCTCGAGGCGCTCGACCGGGAGTTCGGCTTCACCGCGCCGCGCGCGCACGGCTACGACACGGTCGAGGCGATCCGCGCCATGCGCGACGGCAAGGCGCGCTTCTTCATGGGGCTCGGCGGCAACTTCGTCAGCGCGACGCCCGACACCGAGGTCGTCGAGCAGGCCATGTCGCGCGTGGGCCTGACCGTGCAGGTGTCGACCAAGCTGAACCGGTCGCACGTGGTCACGGGGCGCCGGGCGATCATCCTGCCGACCCTCGGGCGCACGGATCGCGACCGCCGCGGCGGCATCGAGCAGCGCGTCACGGTGGAGGACTCCATGGGCGCCGTGCACGCGTCGCGCGGGCGCCTCGCGCCGCCCAAGGACGACCTGCTCAGCGAGACGGCGATCATCGCCCAGCTGTGCGCGCGCGTCTTCGCGGATCGCGCGGGGGCACCCCAGGCGGACTGGGCACGCCTGGAGGCCGACTACTCCGAGATCCGCGGGCACATCTCGCGGGTCATCCCGGGGTTCGAGGACTACGAGAAGCGCGTCGACAAGGGCCAGACCTTCTACCTGCCCAACGGGCCGCGGGACGCGCGGCTGTTCCAGACCGCCACCGGCCGGGCGATGTTCACGGTGAACCCGCTGGAGTACCCGCACATTCCCGATGGCCGGATCCTGCTGCAGACGCTGCGGTCGCACGATCAGTACAACACCACGATCTACGGCAAGGACGACCGCTACCGCGGCATCCACAACGGGCGGCGGGTGGTGCTCATCCACCCGGACGACATCGCCCAGGCCGGCTTCGCCGACGGGGACATCGTCGACCTCGTCTCGGAGTGGCGCGGGCCGAACGGCATCGAGGAGCGCCGGGCCGAGGCGTTCCGGCTGGTGTCGTACGACACCCCGCGGCGCAATGCGGCGGCGTACTACCCGGAGACCAACGTGCTCGTCCCGCTGGACTCCGTCGCGGACGTCTCCGGCACGCCCACGTCGAAGGCCGTGATCGTCCGCCTGGAGCCGCGCGCGTGACGGTCGCCGCCGTCATCACCGTGAGCGACCGATCCGCGGCGGGGGAGCGCGCCGACGCCGGCGGGCCCGTCGCGGTGGCGGCGCTGCGGTCGGCGGGCTTCGCGTGCGCCGACGCCGCGATCGTCCCGGACGGTGCCGCGTCCGTCGAGGCGGCGATCCGCGCCGCGATCGACGGGGGAGCGCGCCTGGTCGTCACGACCGGCGGCACCGGGGTGGGCCCGCGCGACGAGACGCCCGAGGGCACGCGGCGCGTGATCGCCCGCGAGGTGCCCGGCATCGCCGAGGAGCTGCGCCGCCGCGGCGCCGCGAGCACCCCCACAGCCGTGCTGTCGCGCGGCGTGGCGGGCGTGACGGGCGGCGCCGGCGCGCTCGTGGTGAACCTCCCCGGATCGCCCGGCGCGGTCGCGGAGGGCATGCCGGTCGTGCTGAGCGTGGCGGCGCACGCGATCGCCCAGCTGGACGGCGCGGATCACCCGCGCGGCGGCGCGTCGTGAGCGGCGCGGTGGTGCTCGCCCGCATCACGGCGGAGCCCCTGGACGTCGGCACCCACCTGGCCGCCGTCGCGCACGAGGCCGCGGGCGCCGAGACCTCGTTCGTCGGGCGGGTGCGCGATCACGATCCGGACGCCGCGGGGGCCGTGCGGGCGCTGGAGTACTCGGCGCACCCGGACGCCGAGGCGACGCTGCGGGCGATCGCGGAGCGCGCCGCGGCCGCGCACGGGGCCCGCATCGCCGTGAGCCACCGGATCGGCCGGCTCGAGGTCGGCGAGGCCGCCGTCGTGATCGCCGTGTCGACGGGGCACCGCGACGCGGCCTTCGCCGCGTGCCGCGACGTGATCGAGGACATCAAGCGGGAGCTGGCCGTGTGGAAGCGGCAGATCGAGGCCGACGGCACGACGGCGTGGAAGGGACTGGGCGGATGACAGCGGACGACTGGGAGGCGCGCGTCGCCGCGGTGTGGGACGACGCGCGGCTGAGCGACGACGAGCGCGTGGAGCGGATGCGCGCGCTCGCCCGCGAGGCGCCGTCGCCCGCGCTCGGTCACTTCGAGCTCGGCGGCGCGCTCGACTCGGCCGGGCGGGAGGCCGAGGCCGACCGGGAGTACGCCGCCGCGACGCGCGCGGGGCTCGCCGACGTCGACCCGGCCCGGGCGGCCCAGCTGGCCATCCAGCACGCGTCCACGCTGCGCAACCTCGGCCGCACGGACGAGGCGATCGCCATGCTGCGCGCGGCGCCGCGGGATGCGTCCGTCGGCGCGGCCGTCGAGGTGTTCCTCGCCCTCGCGCTGCACAGCGCCGGTCGTCACGACGAGGCCCTGCGGGTGGCGATCGAGGCGATCGAGCCGACGCTGCCGCGCTACCGCCGGTCGGTCCGGGCCTACGCCGAGGCACTGACGGCCTGAGCCGCGGCGCTGACGACCTGATCAGCCCCCGGCGAACGGCGGCAGGACGTCCACGGTGGCGTCCGCCGGGAGCGGCACGTCGTCGTCGTGGCGGCGCCCGTCGACCAGCACGGCGCAGCGGGGCAGGATCGCCTCGAGCGCGGGGTGATCGGCGGCCAGCGCGGCGCGCAGGGCATCGAGCGTGGTCTCGCCGCGCGTCTCCTCGGCACGGCCCGCGGCCTCCTCGGCGGCGGCGAAGTACCGCACGCGCGCCATCAGCGCCCGGCCCATTCGTTCGCCAGCGCGGTGAGGGCGGCGACCGCCTCGCGCTGCGCGGCCTCGTCGCCGCCGGCGCGTCCGGCCGCGAGCCCCGCGATGTAGGCGCTGAGCGGGGCGGCGGGGCGCGCCACGCCGTGCGCGACGTCGCGGGCGAGGTCGAGCACGAGCGGCACCGACACGGCGGCGCGATCGATGCCGAGCCGCGCGCACGCTGCGTCCGCCCACTCGTCGAGGGCTTCCGGGGGAAGGGTCCTGTCGCTCACGTCGGCTCCTCTCGCCTGCGCCTGTTCCAGATCCTGCCACGTGTCGATGTCGCGCGTGGCCTCGAGCGGCGCCGGCACCGTCGCGATGCGCATGCCGCGCGTGAGGGCGCGCAGCGAGGCGTCGCGGCCGCCGTCGGGGAGCGCGTCCAGCCCCCGCCGCAGCGCGGCGGTCCGGTACATCCCGGCGAGCCACTGCGTCCGGCCGGACGGATCCTCCAGGCACACGCCGTCGCGGTCCGCGAGCGCGTCGGCGCCCGCGCAGAGCGCCGCGAGCGCGTCCGCGGGGCGGGCGAGGTCGACCGCGAGCACGACGACGCGCTCGGCGTCGATCACCGGCAGCGCCGCCGCGATCCCCGCGACGGGGCCGCCGAACGCCGGCTCCTCGCGCACCCGCACCACAGCCCGTGCCGTGGGCAGGGGCGGGCCCGACACGACGATCGGCGCGCAGCCGGCGGCCTCCAGCGCCGACACGGCGGCGTCCAGCAGCGTCCGCCCGTCGACCTCCAGCAGCGGCTTGGCCGCGCCGCCGAGGCGCGACGCGCGCCCGCCCGCGAGGACGATCGCCGCCGGCGTCGCGGGCGTCATTCGCCGGGCCGCGTCCACGACCCGCTGCGGCCGCCCTCCTTGGCGACGATGCGCATGTCGGTCATCACGGCCGATCGGTCGATGCCCTTGATCATGTCGACGATCGCGAGCCCGGCCACGCTCACGGCGGTGAGCGCCTCCATCTCCACGCCCGTGCGATCGGCGGTCCGCACGGTCGCCTCGATCGCCACGCCGTCGTCCTCGATCGCGAGGTCCACGGCGGCGCCGTGCACTCCGATCACGTGTGCGAGCGGCAGCAGCTCGGCGCACTTCTTGGCCCCCTGGATGCCCGCGATGCGGGCCACCGCGAGCACGTCGCCCTTCGGGACGGCGCCGTCGCGCAGGGCCGCGATCGTCTCGGGCGCGCAGCGGACCCGGCCCTTCGCGGTCGCGGCCCGGACCGAGGGCTGCTTGGCGGTGACGTCGACCATGCGGGCATGCCCGGCGGCGTCCAGGTGGGTGAAGGTCATGTCGTCTCCTCGTTCACGTGAGCAGCAGGACGTCGATCGGATCGCCCGGGGCGACCGCCTCGATCTCGGCGGGCACGACGGCGATCGCCTCCGCGCGCCCGAGACCGCCGGCCAGGTGCGATCCCGATCCTCCCGGCGTGGCGGGGCGCACCGCCCAGCGGGCGGGGTCGGCGCGATCGATCGCCGCCGGCAGGTACTGGCGGCGCCCGGGCGGCGTCCGCCACCCGGTGGCGGCCGGCAGCCGGAGACGCGGCCGGTCCAGGGCGGTCCGGCCCTGCATGCGCAGCAGGGCGGGACGGACGAACACCTCGAACGACACCGCCGCGCTGACGGGGTTGCCGGGAAGACCGAACAGCAGCGGCCCATCGGGCAGGCGGCCGAAGCCCTGCGGCTTGCCCGGCTGCATCGCGACCTTGGTGAACTCGATCGCGCCGCCCAGCACGTTCTTCACCACCTCGTACGCGCCCGCGCTGACGCCGCCCGAGGTGAGGACCACGTCGACCTCCCGCGCGCCGGCGAGCACCCGCCGCAGCGACTCCGGCTCGTCGTCCACGCTCGCCGCCGGGCGCACGTCGGCCCCCGCCTCGCGCGCCAGCTGCGCGAGCAGCACGGAGTTGGACTCGGGGATCTGCCCGCGCCGCAGCGGCGCATCCGGGGCGGCGAGCTCCGAGCCCGTCGACACGACGAGCACGCGGGGCCGGCGATGCACGACGACCTCGGCGACGCCGGCGGCCGCGGCCGCGGACAGGCCGAACGCGGTCAGCGCGACCCCGGCGGGCAGCACGGGATCTCCCGCCGCGAGGTCCTCCGCGCGCCGCCGGACGTGCGCGCCGACCGCGCGCGGCGCCCGCGTGACGATCGCGGTGCGCAGCGAGTCGTCGAGCCCGTCGCGGGTGTCCTCGAACGGCACGATCGTGTCGGCCTGCGTCGGCACGGGCGCTCCCGTCATGATCCGCGCCGCCTCGCCGGCCGCCAGCGCGGGGTCCGCGGCGGTGCCGGCCGGCAGGTCCGCCACGACGCGCAGCGTCACCGGATGCGCGGGCGAGGCGTCGCGGACGTCGTCGTGGCGGACGGCGAACCCGTCCATGGCCGAGTTGTCGAACACGGGGATGTCCACCCGCGCCCGGACCGGCTCGGCCAGCGTGACGCCCGCGGCGTCGTGCAGGGGCAGGCGCAGCCGCTCGAGCGGCGCCGCCTCGGCCAGGACGATCTCGCGCTGCTCCTCGACCGTGCGCAGGATCACGCCGGCGCTCCCGCCGCGGCCGGCTCGGCGGCGTGCCAGGCCTCCAGACCGCCGGCGAGCGTGTCCGCCTCGATGCCGACCCGGCGCAGCGCCGCCGCCGCGGTGCGCGAGCGCACGCCGGAGCGGCACACGGTCACCACGCGCCGGTCGCGGGCGGCGTCGCGCAGCGCCTCCGGGCGGGCGAGCAGCGCGTCCAGCGGCACGTGCAGCGAGGGCGCGGGCACGGGCGCGACGGCGCGCTCGTCGCCGCCGCGCACGTCGACGAGCAGGGGAGGGGCCTCCGTCCCCAGCGCCGCGCGCAGCTCCCGGGGGCGCAGCGCGCGCGGTTCGGCCGCCGGCTCCGGCTCGGCGGCGGCCCGCCCGGTGCCGACGAGCGGCACCTCGCGCTGCGACATCCGCAGCCCGTCGATGAGCGCGACGCGGCCGAGCAGCGGCTCGCCCACGCCCGTGACGAGCGCGATCGCCTGCTGCGCCATAAGCGCCCCGACCTGCAGGCACAGCGCGCCCAGCACGCCGACGGCGGCGCAGCTGGGCGGCTCGCCCGCGCTGTCGGGCGGGTACAGGTCCGCGAGCCCGACCGGCGCGCGGCCGGCGGGAGGGCGCGACCAGAACACGGTCACCTGGGCGTGGAACTCCTGCACCACGCCCCACACGAGCGGCACGCCCAGCGCGGCGCACGCGTCGGCCACGGCCACCCGGGTGCCGAACGTGTCGGAGCCGTCGAGGACCACGTCCGCTCCCGCGAGCAGCGCCCGCGCGTTGCCGGAGTGGATCCGCTCGGTCACGGCCGTCACGCGCGTCTGCGGCGACAGATCCGCCGCGACGCGGGCGGCGCCGGCGGCCTTGGAGGCGCCGACATCGGCCAGCCGGTGGATCACCTGGCGCTGCAGGTTCGAGACCTCCACGACGTCGTCGTCGATCACCGTGAGCCGCCCCACGCCCGCGGCCGCGAGGGCGAGCACGGCCGGCGAACCGAGGCCGCCGGCGCCGACCAGCGCCACGTGCGCGGCCGCGAGGCGCCGCTGCGCGAGCTCGCCGAAGCCCGCCAGCGCGCGGTGGCGTGCCGTGCGGGCGCGCTCGGCGTCGGAGAGCGCGGCGACGGGCTCGACCAGGGGCGGCAACGGCATGGGACCAGCGTAGGACGTGCCAGGATCGACAGGGTGCGCAGCAGACGGATCGCCGCGATCGGCCTGGCGGGCCTCGTCGCGCTGTCGGGGTGCTCGTCGGAGCCGCCGCGCACGCCGCTGACCGTCTACGCCGCCGCCTCGCTGCACGACGCGTTCGAGGAGATCGCGTCCGCGTTCGAGGACCGGCACCCGGACGTCGACGTGCGCCCCATCGTCTCGGACGGCTCGAACGTGCTCGTGACGCAGCTGCGGGAGGGCGCGCGCGCCGACGTGCTCGCCACGGCGGACGAGGCGACCATGGCGCGCGCCGGCGAGCTGGTGGCGGAGAGCGCGATCTTCGCCACGAACACGCTGGTCCTCGTCGCGCCCCGCGGGGAGACGGCGGTCGACGAGCTCGCCGACCTGGCCGATCCGCACCTGGACGTCGTGCTGTGCGCGCCCGAGGTGCCGTGCGGGGCGGCGGCCCGCGCCCTGCTGGACGCGGCGGGGGTGGAGGTCACGCCCGCCAGCGAGGAGCAGAACGTCACGGCGGTGCTCACCAAGGTCGAGGCCGGCGACGCGGACGCGGGCCTGGTGTACCGCACGGACGCGATCGGCCGCGACGTCGTGGTGATCGAACCGGCCGAGGCCGCCGGGATCGTCAGCCGCTACCCGATCGGCGTGCTGCGCGACGCGGGGGAGCCGGATGCCGCGGCGGACTTCGTGGCGTTCGTGACGGGACCGATCGGCCAGGAGATCCTCGCCGCGCACGGCTTCGGCGCGCCGGGAGCGCCGTGATCCTGGCATCGCCGCGGCCGTTCACGGCAGGATGAGGCTATGACGACTCGCGCGGCCGCCGGACAGCTCCCGCGGGTCCTCGCGGTGCCGGCGCTGCTGGGGCTCGCGATGCTCGTGGCCCCGCTCGTCGCGCTCGTCGCGCGCGTGGACTGGACCACGGTGTGGGCCGATGTGACGGCGCCGGCGGCGCTGGAGGCGCTGTGGCTCTCGGTGCGCACGGCGCTCGTCGCGACCGGGGTGTGCCTCGTGCTGGGGGTGCCGCTCGCCGTGGTCATCGCCCGGTCGCCGCGCGGCGTGGCCGCGGTGCTGCGCGCGCTCGTGACGATCCCGCTCGTGCTGCCGCCCATGGTGGGCGGCGTCGCGCTGCTGTTCCTGTTCGGCCGCAGCGGCCCGGTCGGCGCGTGGCTCGCCGAGCGCGGCATCGAGCTGCCCTTCAGCACGGCGGCGGTCGTGCTCGCGCAGGTGTTCGTCGCGCTGCCGTTCCTCGTGCTCGCCCTCGAGGGCACCCTGCGCGCCACCGGCACGGACTACGAGCTCGCCGCGGCGGGGCTGGGCGCCGGCCGCTGGCGCATCCTGTGGCGGGTGACGCTGCCGCTGGCCGCGCCCGGGCTCGTGGCGGGCACGGTGCTGTGCTTCGCGCGCGCGGTGGGCGAGTTCGGCGCCACGGCGCTGTTCGCCGGGAACGCGCCGGGCGTGACGCGGACGATGCCGCTGGCGATCTACACGGCGTTCAACGGCTCCGGCCTGGATCAGGGTCCCGCGGTGGCCCTGTCGCTGCTGCTGCTCGTGACGGCCGTCGCGGTGCTGCTCCTGGTGCGTGCCTGGCGGCCGGGGGCGATGCGATGACGCTCGCGATCGGGACCGACGAGAACGCGGTCGAGGGGCACGTCGTCGTGCGCCGCTCCCGCGGCTTCACCCTCGACGTCGAGCTGGCCGTCGACCACGGCGAGACGCTCGCGATCATGGGGCCGAGCGGCGCCGGGAAGTCGACGCTGCTGGAGGCGATCGCCGGGACGCTGCGGTTGTCGGGCGGATCGCTCCGCTTCGACGGTGGCGTCGCGGCGACGCCCCGTCGCAACGCGCGCCCGCAGCGCCGCGGCGTCGTGCTGCTCGGGCAGGATCCGCGGCTGTTCCCGCACCTCAACGCGCGCGACAACGTCGCCTTCGGCCTGCGCGTGCGCGGTCTCTCGCGCGCGCACGCCCGCACGGAGGCGGACGAGTGGCTGTGGCACGTCGGTCTGGGCGGGCACGGCGACCACGCGCCGCGCACGCTGTCCGGCGGCCAGCAGCAGCGGGTGGCGATCGCCCGCGCACTGGCGGCCGCGCCGCGCGCGCTGCTGCTGGACGAGCCGCTCACGTCGCTGGACCCGGAGACCGCCGGAGATATCCGCGCGATGCTGCAGACGCAGCTGGCGGCGGCGCGCGTGGCGACGATCCTCGTCACGCACGACGTCGCCGACGCCGCGGCCCTGGCCCGGCGCCTGATGCTCCTCGAGCGAGGGCGGGTGACGCAGTCGGGGCCCGTGCGGGAGGCGCTGCAGGAGCCGGCCACGCCCTTCGGCGCCGCGATCGCGGGGCTGAACCGCGTCACGGGCGTCGCGCGCGACGGCGACGCGATCGTGCCGAGCGGCCAGGGACGCATCCGCCTGGCGGCGCGGTGGCCCACCGGCGCGGTCGACGAGACGCCGGTGGCGGCGCTGTTCCGCCCGAGCGCGGTGCGCCTGGAGCGCGTGGCCCAGGAGACGTGGACGGCCGCGCTGCGCCTCGCCCAGGACGAGGCGACAGAACCGGGCGAGTGGATCTCGCGCGTGGTGCGATTCGAGGCGACCCCGTCCGGCGCCCGCGTGCTGACGTCGGACCCGGCGGTGGCCGCGGAGCTTCCGGCGGACCGGCTGGCGGAGCTCCGGCTGGGCCCCGGCGATCCGGTGCGGCTGTCGGTGCGCGCGAACGACGTGCGCATCGTCCCCGTGCCCGACGCCGCGGCGGGCGGCCCGGCGCCCGGTGCCGCGGACGCCGCGTAGCCTGGGGGTATGCACAGGAGCAGGCCGTGACCGCGGTGCCGGTGCGCATCGGCGTCCGACCGGTCGCTGCCGCGCCCGTCGCCGACGCGCCGTCGGGCGGGCCGCTCGTCGATCGATTCGGGCGCGTGCACCGCGACCTGCGCATCTCGCTCACCGACCGCTGCTCCCTGCGCTGCACGTACTGCATGCCCGAGCAGGGCAACGAATGGCTGGCCCGCCAGAGCATCCTCACCCTCGACGAGATCGAGACCGTCGCGCGCGTGGCCGCCGCGAGCGGCATCACGACGTTCCGGCTCACGGGCGGCGAGCCGCTGCTGCGCCGCGATCTGCCGGAGGTCGTCCGCCGGCTCGCCGGCATCACCGGCCCGGACGGGCCCGTGCAGCTGGCCATGACGACGAACGGCATCGGGCTTGGCGCCGCGCTGCCGGCGCTGATCGATGCCGGTCTCGCGCGGCTGAACATCTCGATCGACACCCTCCGGCGCGATCGCTTCCGCGACCTCACCCGGCGCGACCGGCTCGACGACGTCCTCGACGGCATCGCCGCCGCCGCGGCGTCGGGGCTGCGGCCCCTCAAGCTCAACGCCGTCGCCATGCGCGGCGTCAACGACGACGAGCTGGTCGACCTCGTGGAGTTCGCGATCGGCCACGGCGCGCAGCTGCGCTTCATCGAGCAGATGCCGCTGGACGCCGGGCACACCTGGCGCCGCGACACGATGGTCACGCGCGAGGAGATCCTCGCCGCGCTCGGCCGCCGCTGGCGCCTGGATCCCGTGCCGGGTCGCGGGGGAGCGCCCGCCGAGACCTGGCGCCTCGACGGTGGCCCGCACACCGTCGGGGTCATCGCGTCCGTGACGGCGCCGTTCTGCGGCGACTGCGACCGCATGCGGCTGACCGCCGACGGCCAGCTGCGCAACTGCCTGTTCTCGACGAGCGAGTACGACCTCATGCCGGCGCTGCGCGGCGGGGGATCCGACGCCGACATCGAGCGCATCCTGCGCGCGTGCGTCGCGGGGAAGCTCCCGGGCCACGCGATCGATGACCCGTCCTTCCTCCAGCCCGCGCGCGGCATGAACGCGATCGGCGGCTAGGGTCCGCCCGCGCGCGTACGATGGCGGCATGGGCCGCATCACGCAGCGACGTCCCGTCACCCGCATCTCCCTCGCCCACGGCGCGACGAGGCGCCCCGACACGCTCGCCGTGGAGGAGCCGCTCGAGATCCGGGTGCTCGGCGAGCCGATCGCCGTCACGATGCGCACGCCCGGGCACGACGTCGAGCTCGCCGCCGGCTTCCTTGTCTCCGAGGGCGTGGTGCGCACGGGCGCCGACTTCCGCTCCGCCATCCACTGCGGCGGGCCGGGCACCGGCGGGGTCGAGAACACCTACAACGTGCTCGATGTCGCCCTGGCGCCCGGCGTCGCGCCGCCGAGCACCGACCTCGCCCGGAACTTCTACACGACGAGCTCGTGCGGGGTGTGCGGCAAGGCCTCGATCGACTCCGTCCGCACCGTCTCGGCCCACGACGTCGCCTCCGATCGCTTCGAGGTCGACGCGCACGCGGTCGCCGGCTTCCCCGACGCCCTGCGCGAGCGCCAGGAGGTGTTCGACCGTACGGGCGGGCTGCACGCCGCGGCGCTCTTCGACGCGGACACGGGCGAGCTCGTCGTCGTGCGCGAGGACGTCGGCCGCCACAACGCCGTCGACAAGGTGATCGGGTGGGCGGTGCTGAACGATCGCCTGCCGCTGCGCCGCCACGTGCTGCAGGTCTCGGGGCGGGCGAGCTTCGAGCTCGTGCAGAAGGCCGTCATGGCGGGCATCCCGATGCTCTCCGCGGTCTCGGCGCCGTCGTCCCTGGCCGTCGAGCTCGCGGAGGAGAGCGGCCTCACGCTCGTCGGCTTCGTGCGCGGCGACCACATGAACGTGTACGCGGGCGCGGAGCGCGTGCGCGTGCCCGTGCCCGCCGCGTCCTGATCAGAGGTCGATCAGCCGATCGCGGTCCCACGGCTCGCTCCACCCGAGGCGGGTGAGCAGGCTGTCGAGGATGATCGCCGTGAAGCCCCACACCAGCCGCTCGGCGCCGTCGATGTGCAGCAGCCACGCGGGGCCGCGGTGCTCGGCGCCGTCGCGGCGGATCCGCGTCGTGTAGCGGTTCGCGGGATCGAGCAGGTCGGCCACCGGCGCGCGGAACACCGACGACGACTCGCCCTCGTCCACCACCCGCACCGGCGTGGGCCGCGCCCACCAGCCGAGCACCGGCGTGACGCGGTGCAGCGAGTAGGGCAGCGGGACCTCCGGCAGCGTGCCGAGCACCTCGACCCCCGTGGGGTCGAGCCCGGTCTCCTCGGCGGCCTCGCGCAGCGCGGCGGCCACGGGCCCGTCATCGCCCGGGTCGATGCGCCCGCCCGGGAACGCCACCTGGCCGGCGTGGCTGCGCAGGGTCGGGGCGCGCGAGAGCAGCAGCACGTCCAGATCCCGCGACACGGCGGTGGCCGCGGCGTCGCGATCGGCGAGCCGCGCATCGAGCACGCCGAACAGCACGAGCACCGCCGCGGGCCGGTCGTCCGCGCCGAAGGCGATGTCGCGCCACGGGCGGGCGAACGCGGCGTCGCCGGCCAGCGCGCGCAGCTGCTCGCGAGCGGAGGTCACCGGGTCTGCCACGTCGTTCGACGTTACGCCATCCCCGGCGGCGTCCGGGTGAATCGCCGGGGTACTGCGTACGCTGGAAGCGTGACCAGGGCTTTCGCGGGGGGACGGCGGCGTCGCACCCGGCTGTCCGCGTCGGCCGTGGTGCTGGCGGGGCTGATCGCGGCGCCCGCCGCCGTCTCGCCCGCCGCGGCGACGACGTCGGGGGCGAGCGAGCCGGTGACGATCGTGGCGGCCGACGCGGACGCGATCGCCGCCCGCGCCCAGGTGATCGCCGCCGACATGGACTCCCGCGCGCTGGCCGGCACGATCGTGATGGGGCACTACGGCACGCAGACCCCGGCGACCGCGGTGCGGTACATGGCCGAGGCGCGGATCGGCGGCTTCCTGCTAATGGGATCCAACGTCTCGTTCGACGAGGCGCGGGTGCGGGAGCTCACCGCGGCGCTGCGGGGCGACCCCGCGCTTCCGGCGCTGGTCGCGATCGACGAGGAGGGCGGCATCGTCACCCGGCTGCCGTGGGACGACTTCGCCGCGGGCGGCGATCTGGCCGCCGCCGATCCCGCCGAATCCACCGTCGCGTTCGCCGCGCGCGGCGCGCTCGTCGCCCGGGCCGGAGCCGGCATCAACTTCGGCGTCGTCGCCGACGCGACCGACGACCCGTCCTCGTTCATCGCCCCGCGCGTGCTCGGGCCGAACCCCGACGCCGCGGCGGAGCGGGTGACGGCCGCCGCGCAGGGCGAGGCGCCCTATGCGCTGACCACCCTGAAGCACTTCCCGGGACACGGCACCGTGACGGGCGACTCGCACTGGACGATCCCCGTCGCCGAGCAGTCGTACGACGACTGGGCCGCCACGACCGCGGTTCCGTTCCAGGCCGGGATCGATGCCGGGGCGCCGCTGGTCATGGTGGGTCATCTCGTCTACCCGCAGGTGTCCGACCTGCCCGCATCGCTCTCGCCCGACTGGTACCGGATCCTGCGAGATGATCTCGGCTTCTCCGGGGTGACCGTGACCGACGATCTCGGGATGCTGCTCTCCAGCGGCGACCCGCGGTTCTCCGATCCCGTGGCGAACGCCGTCTCCGCCGTCGCTGCGGGCGCCGACCTCGTGGTGCAGGTGGTCCGATCCGACTGGACCACGGCGGGGCAGCTCGCGGACGGCATCGCGGCGGCGGCCGACGCCGGGCTGATCCCCGAGGCGCGCCTGCGCCAGGCCGCCGAGCGCGTGCTGGCGCTGCGCCTGCAGCTGGCCGGTCAGACGGTCGCGCTGCCGGTGGGCTGAGGGCCGAGCCAGGCATCGAGGATCGCCGCGCGCAGCCGGTTCGCCCGGTCCGCGAGGGCGCGCTGACGGCGCACGTACTCGGCCTTGCCCTCCGGCGTCTCGATGCGCACCGGCTCGAAGCCCCACTCGCGCAGGTCGTAGGGTGCCGCCTCCATGTCGAGCCGGCGGATGTCGCGGGCCAGCTCGAACGCGTCGAGCAGGAGCTCGCCCGGCACGAGCGGACCGAGCTTGACGGCCCACTTGTAGACGTCCATGCCGGCGTGCAGGCAGCCCGGCTGCTCCATGAGCGGCTGGGTCTCGCGCGTGGGCGTCGTCTCGTTGCGGGGCACGGCGTCGGGGGTGAAGAACCGGAACGCGTCGATGTGCGTGCACCGCAGCTCGTGGGTCTCGACCACTCGATCGGTGCCGTCCTGGCCGAGCCGCAGCGGCTGCGGGTGGCGATGCGCGCTCTGCCGGTACACCATCGCCCACTCGTGCAGCCCGAAGCAGCCGAAGCGACCGGGCCGCGCGGCCGTCGAGCGGAGGATGCGCTCGACGAGGAACGCCAGTTGAGGCTTCTCGCCGGCGAACGCGTCCGCGTCGGGCACGATCGCGTCCGGCGTCGACCCGGGGCGGTACCAGCGCCACGCCGCCCGCGGCTCGTCCGCCGCGTCGGCGAGCTCCACGCCCGCCCCCGGGTGCCAGCGCCGCAGCAGCGCCGGCTTGTAGCCGTAGTACGTGAACAGGAAGTCCCACACGGGGTGCTTCTCGCCGCGCGCGGCCCGGGCGCGGTGGTCGGCCGTGAGCGCGTCGGCGCGGGCCGCGTGTGCCCGCTCGCGGGCGCGCCACGCCTCCCGCTCCAGCCGGATCGCCGGCCGGGCGGGGGCGGAGGGCGCCGCGTGCGACACGATCAGCGGGCGAGGACGGCGCCCATGGCGCGGGCGAGGTACCACGGGTCGACGACGGCGGTCAGCTCGCGGGCGGAGTGCATGGACAGGATCGGCGCGCCGACGTCCACGGTGCGGATGCCGAGGCGCGTCGCGGCGATCGGGCCGATCGTCGATCCGCACGGCACGTCGTTGTGCGACACGAACTCCTGCGTCGGCACGCCGGCCTCCGCGCACGCCGCCGCCCACGCGGCCGCGCCGTGCGCGTCGGTCGCGTAGCGCTGGATCGCGTTGATCTTCAGGATCGGGCCGCCGCCGGCGATCGGGTGGTTGGCGGGATCGTGCTTCTCGGGGTAGTTCGGGTGCACCGAGTGGCCGACGTCGCTGGAGACGTGGAACGAGGCCGCGAAGGCGCGAGCGCGGTCGGCCGGCGCGCCGCCCAGGGCGGCGCCGATGCGCGCGAGCGCCTCCTCGAGGAACGGGCCGGCCGCCCCCGAGCGCGAGCTGCTGCCGACCTCCTCGTGGTCGAAGGCCGCGAACACCGCGATCGCCTCCGTCGGGCGGGCGCCGGCGATCGCCACCACGCCGGCGTGCGTCGAGAGCAGGTTGTCGAGGCGCCCGGAGGCGAACAGCTCGTCGCCGGCGCCGAACACGCGCGGCTCCTGGGTGTCGGCCGCGACGATGTCGTACCCGCCGATGCGCTCCGGCGCGATGCCGGCGCGCGCGGCGAGGGCGGCGAGGATGTCGGCGCTCTCGCCGTCGCCCAGGCCCCAGACCGGCGCCGTGTGCCGCTGCCGGTCGAGCTTGAGCCCATCGTTCACGCCGCGGTCCAGGTGCACCGCCAGCTGCGGGATCCGCACGAGCGGGCCGGTGCGGACGAGGTGCTCCTCGCCGTCGAGCGTGACGATCCGGCCCGCCAGCTCCAGCTCGCGATCGAGCCAGGAGTTCAGCAGGGGACCGCCGTACACCTCCCAGCCGAGCTGCCACCAGCCGCCGGCACCGATCACGGACGGCTTCGGCTTGAGCTTGAACCCGGGGGAGTCGGTGTGCGCCCCCACGATCGCGAACGGGGTGTGCGGCCCCGCGCCGTCGGGCACCGCGAACGCGATCACCGAGCCGTCGCGCACCACGACGTACCGGCCGCCGGGCGCGAGCTCCCACGCCGCCGTCTCCGCGAGCGGCGTGAAGCCGGCGTCGGTCAGGCGGCGGGCGGCCTCGGCGGCGGCGTGGTACGACGACGGGGAGGCCTGCACGAAGGCGGCGAGGTCGTCGACGTGGGCGCGCGCTTCGGCTGGCACGGAGGAGGTCATGCCCCGATTATCCCAGCCGGCGTCCGCGCGCCCGGCGCTCAGCGCAGCAGCCCGACGTCCTCGAGCCGCTCGGCCAGTCCCGCCCCGTCGTCGCCCGTCACCCACGGCACGCCGGCCGCGGTGTGGTCGTCGACGGCCGTGCGCCCGCCGGCCAGCACGGCCTGCGCGGGGGAGAGGCGGCGGATCGCGACCGCCGCGACCGACGCGGGGTACTCGCGCGTGAAGGTCGTGTAGATCTCGTCGTCGTGCTGCCCGTCGTCGCCGATGAGCAGCCACTCGATCTGCGGGAACTCCTCCGCCAGGCGGCGCAGGTTCGTCAGCTTGTGCTCCTTGCCGCTGCGGAACCAGCGGTCGTGCGTCGGGCCCCAGTCGGTCAGCAGCATCGAGCCCGACGGGAACAGGTGGCGCTCGAGGAAACGGGTGAGCGTCGGGGCCACGTTCCACGCGCCGGTGGACAGGTAGATGATCGGCGAGCCCTCGTTCGCGCGCGCGAGCCGCTCGAGCAGCACCGCCATGCCCGGCACGGGCTGGCGCGCGTGCTCGTCCACCACGAACGAGTTCCACGCGGCGAGCAGGGGCCGCGGCAAGGCGGTGACCATGACGGTGTCGTCCACGTCGCAGACCACCCCGAATCGCACGTCCGAGCCGACGATGAACGCGCGGCCCTCCACGGCGGATCCGCCCTCGACCGCCAGCCGGAACGTCTGCCACCCCGGCTGCAGGCGCGCCGGCAGCACCACGTCGATGACGCCGCCGCGATCGGTGACGACGTCGTGCGTGACGTCGCCGATCGTCACCGCGACCGGCGCGAAGCCCACCGGGATGCCGAGGAACGATCGCCACCCGCGCACGCTCGCCGGCTCGCCGTCCGGGCCGTTCTTGCGCGGCGGCACGATGAGCACGCGGCCGAGCACGCGGACCCAGTCCTCGCCGCCGTAGCCGGCGAAGGGCACGACGGTGGGCTTGCGGCCGGCGCGACGCGCGAGTCGTTCGCGGAAGCCGTGGAAACGTCCCTCGAGCTTGGCGATCCAGTGGATCTTCTCGCGGGTTTCGGGAGAAGGCATCCCGCTCAGTCTTTCACGTCTCCCGCGGCGCCTCATCAGCCACATCGGCGTGCTCCACGGCCTCGGCCTCCATGTGCCGGCGCTCCGCGCGGTAGAGCAGGTGCTTGATCACCCAGGCGAACAGGAGGAACACGGCGATCGCGCCGACGAACACGTACCCGATCCAGTGCGCGCGGTCGGCGAGCTCGCGATACGAGTCGGCCGCGGCGGCGGCGATCGACACGTAGATCGCCGCCCACAGCACGCACGCGGGCAGCGTCCACGCGATGAACCGGCGGTAGGGGTAGCGGGTCATCCCGACCGTCAGCGGCACGAGCGAGTGCAGCACGGGCAGGAACCGCGACAGGAAGATCGCGAGCCCGCCGCGGCGGCGCAGGTACCGCTCCGACCGCTCCCAGTTGCGCGCGCCGATCCGCCGTCCCAGCCAGGAGTGGCGGATGTGCGGGCCCAGCCAGCGGCCGAGGGCGTAGCCGATGCTCTCGCCGACGAGCGCGCCCAGCACCACGCTCACGCCGAGCGCGACGGCCTGCGGCACACCGTCAACGCCGGTCGCGGCGACGATCACGACCGTGTCGCCGGGCACGATGAGCCCGATCAGGACGCTCGTCTCGAGCATGATCGCCAGGCCCGCGAGCACGGTGCGCAGGACGGGATCCACGCTCTGGACCGCGTCGAGGATCGCGGTCAGCGCATCGTTCAGCCAGCCCACGCAGTCAGCCTAGGCGGCGGAGCGCCCCGCAACGGGCGGGAAAGCCCCCGGAAACGGTGGAGTAACCTGGAATCTCCCGTTTTTCCGCGCCCGCCGGGCGATTCCGCCTCCCGATCGATTGGCAAACGCAACGTGTCGCAGCCCACCGTCACCGAGACCGCCCACGACCCTCACGCCATCCAGGCGAAGTGGCAGGCCTACTGGGCGGAGCACGGGACGTTCCTCGCGGGCGACGAGTCGGACACGCGGCCGCGCAAGTACGTGCTGGCGATGTTCCCGTACCCCTCGGGCGACCTGCACATGGGGCACGCGGAGAACTACCTCTACAGCGACATCGTGGCCCGGTTCTGGCGCCACCGCGGCTACAACGTGCTCAACCCCATCGGGTGGGACTCATTCGGGCTCCCGGCGGAGAACGCGGCGATCCAGCGCGGCGCGGACCCGCGCGAGTGGACGTACGAGAACATCGCGCAGCAGCGGGAGTCGATGAAGGCGTACGGCGTCTCGTTCGACTGGTCGCGCGTGCTGCACACGAGCGACCCCGAGTACTACCGCTGGAACCAGTGGCTGTTCCAGCGCCTGCACGAGCGCGGCCTGGCGTACCGCAAGGAGAGCCCGGTCAACTGGTGCCCCAACGACCAGACGGTGCTCGCCAACGAGCAGGTCGTCGACGGCGCGTGCGAGCGCTGCGGCGCCACCGTGGTGAAGAAGAAGCTCACGCAGTGGTACTTCAAGATCACCGAGTACGCCGACCGGCTGCTGGACGACCTGAACCAGCTCGAGGGCTTCTGGCCGACCAAGGTGCTGCAGATGCAGCGGAACTGGATCGGCCGGTCCGTCGGCGCGGACATCGACTTCGCGATCGAGGGCCGTGACGAGAAGGTCACGGTGTTCTCGACGCGCCCCGACACGCTGTACGGCGCCACGTTCATGGTCGTCGCGCCCGACTCGGACCTGGCCGCGGAGCTCGTCGCCGGCGCGCCCGCCGAGGTGCGCATGCGGTTCCAGGACTACCTGGAGCAGACGCAGAAGCAGACCGAGATCGAGCGCCAGGCGGCCGATCGCGAGAAGACGGGCGTGTTCCTCGAGCGCTACGCGATCCACCCGCTCACGGGGGAGCGCCTGCCGATCTGGGCGGCCGACTACGTGCTGGCCGACTACGGCCACGGCGCCGTGATGGCGGTGCCCGCGCACGACCAGCGCGACCTGGACTTCGCGCGCGCCTTCGACCTGCCGATCAAGGTGGTCGTCGACACCACGGCGCCGATCACGGGCGCGATCCCGGTGATCGAGCTGGACGAGGACGGCGAGCCGATCGACGTGCCGCTGCCGAGCCCCGCCGAGACGGGCGAGGCGCTCACGGGCGAGGGGCGCATGATCAACTCCGGCCCGCTCGACGGGCTCAGCAAGCGCCACGCGATCGCGCGCATCATCGAGCTGCTGGAGGAGGCCGGGACCGGCCGGGCCGCCAAGCAGTACCGCCTGCGCGACTGGCTGATCTCGCGTCAGCGCTTCTGGGGCACGCCGATCCCCATGATTCACACGCAGGACGGCCGGATCGTGCCGGTGCCGGACGAGCAGCTGCCGGTGCGGCTGCCCGAGGCGAAGGACATCGATCTCAAGCCCAAGGGGCAGTCGCCGCTCGGTGCGGCCACGGGCTGGGTGGAGACCACCGATCCGGCCACGGGGGAGCCGGCGCTGCGCGACCCCGACACGATGGACACGTTCGTCGACTCGTCGTGGTACTTCCTGCGCTTCCTCTCGCCCGGCAACGAGCAGGTGGCCTTCGACCCGAAGGACGCGATGCGCTGGGCGCCCGTCGACACGTACGTCGGCGGCGTGGAGCACGCGATCCTGCACCTGCTGTACGCGCGCTTCATCACCAAGGTGCTGTTCGACATGGGCCTGGTGGACTTCACCGAGCCGTTCTCGAGCCTGATCAACCAGGGCATGGTGATCCTCGACGGCGCGAAGATGTCGAAGTCGAAGGGCAACCTCGTCCTGTTCAGTGAGGAGCTCGACGCGCACGGCGCCGACGCGCTGCGCGTGGCGCTGGCGTTCGCCGGTCCCGTGGAGGACGACAAGGACTGGAAGGACGTCTCCACGACGGGCGCCCAGAAGTTCCTCGCGCGTGCGCTGCGCGTGGCGGCCGACGTCACGAGCGAGAAGGACGTCGTGTGGGCCGAGGGCGATGCCGCGCTGCGCCGCGTCACGCACCGCCTGCTGGCCGACGCCCCCGTGCTCGTGGAGCAGACGAAGTTCAACGTGGTCGTCGCGCGCCTCATGGAGCTCGTCAACGCGATCCGCAAGACGATCGACGCGGGCGCCGGCGCCGGCGACCCCGCCGTGCGCGAGGCGGCCGAGGCGACCGCCATGATCCTCGATCTGTTCGCCCCGCACACCGCCGAGGAGATGTGGGAGCTGCTGGGCTACGAGCCGTCGGTGGGCCTCGTGCCGTGGCGCACGGCCGACCCCGCGCTGCTCGTGGACGAGGAGGTCACCGCCGTGGTGCAGATCAACGGCAAGGTGCGCGCGCAGCTGCAGGTGCCGGCGAAGATCGACTCGACGGCGCTGGAGGCGCTGGCCCGCGCGGACGAGCGCGTCGTGCGCGCGGTGGGCGACGGCCAGATCGTGAAGGCGATCGTGCGCGCCCCGAAGATCGTCAGCCTCGTCGTGAAGTGACCCCGGCCGGGCGCTGACCGCCGGTCCGCCCGCTCACAGGGGGCGAACGCGGGCCGGTCGGCGTAGGGCGTTGTGGACAACCGCGGGCGACGGCGCGCGGGATCGTAGCGTCGGGCCATGGCCGACGAGCTCGACGCGTACCGTGCGCCCGCCCGGGCGCGCCTGGGGGTCGGCGCGGCGATCGCGCTCGTGCTCGTGGTCGCGGCCGTGGCGGTCGGGATCGCGGTGTGGCGGGGTGCCGCGGCCCCCGTCCAGCTGGTCGAGGCCACGGGGGCCGAGACGCCCACGCCCGGCGTGACCGTCGCGGCGGGCGAGCTGTACGTGCACGTGTACGGCGCGGTGCGGGCGCCGGGGCTCTACGTGCTGCCGGCCGGAGCCCGCGTGGTCGACGCGGTCGCCGCGGCCGGGGGAGCGGCCGAGGACGCCGCCCTGGAGGGCGTCAATCTCGCGCGCCCGCTGTCGGACGGCGAGCAGCTCGCGGTGCCGTCGCGGGACGAGCTCGCCCAGCCGCCGCCCGCCGGCACCGCGCCGTCGACGGCCGCGCCGCCGGGCGAGGCGGGCACCGTGAACATCAACACCGCGGACGCCGCCGCGCTCGAGACGCTGCCGCGGGTCGGTCCGGCCCTTGCCGAGCGCATCATCGCCTGGCGCGACGAGAACGGGCCGTTCGCGTCGGTCGACGACCTGCTCGCCGTGGAGGGCATCGGGCCGAAGGTGCTCGAGGCCCTGCGGGACCGGGTGACGCTGTGACGGCCGCCGCGACGCGCGCCGTGGATCGCGCGGCGGGGGCGCGGATCGATCGCCGCCTCGCCCCGATCGCGGCCGCGGCGTGGCTCGGCGCCCTCCTCGCGGTGCACGCGGAGGCGTGGGCGATCGGGATCGCGGCGGGTGCGTTCGCGGTCGCGGTGCTGGGGCTGGTGCTCGCGATCCGCGCCCCTCGCGGGCGGGAGGTCCTCGCGCTGGGTGCGGTCGCCCTCGCCGCGGTGGGGGCCGTCGCGGTCACCGTGTCGGTGCAGCGCCCCGCGCGGGCCGCGGCGGCCGAGCTGGCGGGGCGCGGGGAGGTGACGGCGACCGTCGCCATCACGACCAAGGTCGCGGCGCACGGTGACCGCCTGTGGTTCGCCGGGGTGAGCGATGCGCTGGAATCGCCGCGCGCGGAGATGACCGCGTCCGTGCCGGTGCGCGTCGCGATCGATGCCGCCGCGGCCGGATCGCATCGGCTGGATCTCGGCGCGGTCGTCGAACTGCGGGCCGACGCCGCGCCGCCCGAGCCCGGCGCCGCCGAGGCGCTCGTCCTGTTCGCCCGCACCGTGACGGTGCGCGAGGAGCCCGCGGGCGTGCTCGGGATCGCGGCGGGGCTCCGCGACGCCTTCGCCGCGCGCGCGGGCGCGCTGCCGGGCTCCGGCGGCGAGCTGCTCCCGGGCATCGCGGTGGGCGACACGCGCGCCGTGTCGGCGGAGCTCGACGCGGCGATGAAGGCCTCGTCGCTGTCGCACCTCACGGCGGTCTCGGGCGCCAATTGCGCCCTCATCGTCGGGCTCGTGTACGGCGTCGTGGCCTGGTGCGGCGCCGGGAGGGCGGGGCGGATCGTCGCCGCCGGGGCGGCGCTGGCGGGGTTCGTCGTGCTGGTGACCCCCGAGCCGAGCGTCGTGCGCGCGGCGACGATGGCCGCGATCGCGATGGTCGCGGTGCTGTGCGGGCACGCCGGGGGAGGGATCGCCGTGCTCTCGTGCGCGGTCACCGCGCTGCTCATCGCGGACCCGTGGCTGTCGGCGACCTACGGCTTCGTGCTGTCGGCGAGCGCGACCGCCGCGCTGCTGCTCCTGGCCGGTCCGCTCGCGGACGGGCTGGCGCGCGCGATGCCGAGACCGCTCGCCCTGGCCCTCGCCGTGCCGCTGTCGGCGCAGGTCGTGTGCGGCCCGATCATCGTGATGTTCGCGCCGAGCGTCGCGCTCTACGGCGTCGTGGCGAACGTCGTGGCGGCGCCGGCCGCGCCGCTGGCCACGCTGCTCGGCACCGCCGCCTGCCTGCTCGCGTTCGCGCCGCCGCTGGCCGATCTGCTCGCCGGCATCGCCTGGCTGCCGGCGTCGTGGGTGGCGGCGACCGCCGAGACCTTCGCCGCCCTGCCGCAGGCGACCATGCCGTGGGGAGAGGGGGTCCTCGGCGCGGCGGCACTCGCGGGGCTCGGCGCCTGCGCGGTGCTGCTGATCGTGCCACCCCGGCCCGGTACCCGGGCCCGCGCGCTGCGGCGGGCGGCCGCGGCGGTGCTCGCCACCGCGGTCGGCGCGCTGGGCGCGGGCGTGGCGGTCACCGGCCCGATCGTCGGACCGCTCACGACACCGCGCGACTGGGTGGTCGCGGCGTGCGACGTGGGGCAGGGGGACGCGGTGCTCGTCCGCTCCGGGGATGCCGTGGCGCTGATCGACACCGGGCCGGAGCCGGCGCCGCTGCGTGCGTGTCTGGACCGGCTCGGCATCGGGCGGATCGACCTGCTCGTGCTGACGCACTTCGACATCGACCATGCGGGCGGCGTCGCGGCCGTGCGCGATCGCGTGGGCACGGTGCTGCACGGCCCGCCCGATGACGGCGTCGGTGCCGTGTGGCACGCGCTGGGCGCCGGCGCGGAGCGCGTGCAGGCCGCGGCGGGGATGCACGGCGTGCTCGGCGACGTTCGCTGGCGCGTGCTGTGGCCGATGCCGCGCTCGTCCGGCTTCCCGCCGGGCAACGACGTCAGCGTCGTGGTGGAGATGTCTGGGCCCGCGCTGCCGCGGTCGATCTTCCTCGGTGACCTCTCGGCGGCGGCGCAGGAGGCCATGATGGCGCGGAGCGCACCCGTGGGCGCCTACGACCTCGTCAAGGTCGCCCATCACGGATCGGCGGACCAGTCGCCCGCGCTGTACGAGCGGCTGTCGCCCGCGGTCGCGCTCGTCGCGGTCGGCGCGGACAACGACTACGGCCACCCGCGCGCGTCGATCCTCGAGCAGCTGCAGCGCATCGGCGCCGTGATCGCCCGCACGGACACCGACGGCCTCGTGCTGGTCGGCGCCGACGGCAACGCGATGACCCTCTGGCGCGAGCGCGGCGGCTGACCGCACCGGGGCACCGTGCGGCGCGAGCCGGCGAGGGCGCAACTGACGCTATATTCAGAGAATGGTGAAAATGGCGTCGACGCTGCCGCGCCCGGGCGCGACCGTCGCGTTCCACGACTCCGGTGGCGACGGGCGCGCGGTCGTCCTGACGCACGGCGCCGGCCTGGATCATTCGATGTACGACGCGCAGGCGGAGGCGCTGCGGGAACAGGGCCATCGCGTGATCGTGTGGGACCTCCGCGGACACGGTGCGTCGCCGCTGACCGGCGGTGCCCGGTTCTCGGCGCGCGATGCGCTGGACGATCTAACCGCGCTGCTGGATGCGTGCGCCGTGGATCGTGCGGTGCTGGTCGGGCATTCGCTCGGCGGCAACCTCGTGCAGGAGTTCGCCCGTTCGCGCCCGGAGCGCGTGGCGGGCGCGATCGTGATGGATGCCACATGGAATGCGGGACCGCTGCGGCCGATCGAGCGTCCCGCGCTGCGTGCGGCGGCCCCGATGCTCGCCGCGATACCGGCGCGCCTGCTGCCGGGGATGATGGCGCGCGCCTCCGCCGAGACGCCCGCGGCCGTCGCCCGGGCGGAGGCGGTGTTCGCGCGGATGTCCAAGACGACCTTCCTCGATGTCTGGCGCGCGACGACCTCCTTCGTGCGCCCCGAGGCGGACGCAGGGGCGCAGACGTCCCTCGCGCTGATCCGCGGTGAGCGGGATCGCACGGGCAACATCGCCACGGCCATGCCCGCCTGGGCGCGCGCGGCGGGCATCGAGGAGCACGTCATCGCCGGTGCAGGTCACATCGTGACCTGGGATGCGCCGGACGAGACGTCCCGGGTCCTGGTGCGCCTCCTGGCGCAGGGCTTCGGCGGCGGCGCGCGGGGGAGCCGGTGATGGACGCGCCCCGGCAGCGGTTCGTGAACGCGATGGGCGACATCATGGCGACCTGGCAGCTGCCGCGCGCGACCGGCCGCGTCTACGGGCTGCTGATGCTGCGCGCGGAGCCGGCGACGTCCGAGGAGCTGCGCGGGGAGCTGGGCCTCAGCGCCGGCGCCGTGAGCGCCGCGATCCGCGAGCTGGTGGCGTGGGGGCTGGCGCACACGCTGCCGCAGCCGGGCAGCCGCCGCTACCTCGTCGAGGCCACCGGCGGGTTCGAGCAGCTGCTCGCCGCGAGCCACGAACGCACGCGCGCCTTCATCCGCACCCTGAGCGAGGCCGAGGCGCTGACGGAGGGCGAGCCCGCCCGGCAGCGACTGCGCGATGTCACGGCCCTCTTCGCCGCGTACGTGCAGGCGGGCGAGGCTGTGCTGCGGGCGGCGCGCGAACGCTGAGCGTCACCGCGTCCGAGCGGCGCCGACGCGCGGCCGATGTCGGGGCCCGCCGCTAGGCTGGGGACATGGCACCCGCACCGGCTCGATCCTCCACCGGCCGGGGCGCGGGCAAGGGGCCGGCGATCGATCAGCTGCCGTGGCGCAAGCCGCGGCCGGCGCCGATCGTGCTCGTCTCCGGCCCCGAGGAGGTGTGCGCGGAGCGCGCGATCTCGGCCATCCGCGACCAGCTTAAGGCCGACGACCCGGCCCTGGAGATCAGCGACATCCGCGCCGACGACTACACCGCCGGGACGCTGCTGGCGGTCTCGGCGCCGTCGCTGTTCGGCGAGCCGCGTCTCGTGCGGGTCAGCGGCGTCGAGAAGTGCAGCGACGCGTTCCTCGCCGAGGCGCTGGCGTACATCGAGGCGCCGCAGGAGGGCGCCACGGTCGTGCTGCGCCACAACGGCGCGACCGTGCGCGGCAAGAAGCTGCTGGACGCGGTCCGGTCCGGGACGGGCGGCGGCGTCGAGGTGCCGTGCCCCGCCGTCAAGCGCGACTCGGACCGCTACGACTTCGCGGCCGGCGAGTTCCAGGCCGCGGGCAAGCGCATCCTGCCGGCGGCCCTGCGCGCCCTCACCTCCGCGTTCGCCGACGACCTGACGGAGCTGGCCGCCGCGTGCCAGCAGCTCATCTCGGACGTCGAGGGCGACGTGACCGAGCAGGTCGTCGCGCGCTACTACGGCGGCCGCGTGGAGACGAACGCGTTCGTCGTCGCCGACACCGCGATCGCCGGCCGCTACGGCGAGGCCCTGCTCACCCTCCGGCACGCGCTGGCCTCCGGCGCCGACCCGGTGCCGCTGGTCGCCGCGTTCGCGATGAAGCTGCGCACGATGGCACGTGTCGCCGGTGCCCGCGGCGGCTCCCGCCAGGTCGCCGCGGAGCTCGGCATGAAGGACTGGCAGGTGGATCGTGCGCGGCGCGACCTGCAGTCGGGCTGGACCGAGCGCACCCTCGGGCTGGCGATCCAAGCGACCGCCCGCGCCGACGCCGAGGTGAAGGGCGCATCGCGCGATCCGGTGTTCGCCCTCGAGCGCATGGTCACGGTCGTCGCGACGCGCCGGCCCTTCGGCGCGTAGCGCGTCCGGCGTTCACGCGGCCCGGCCAGACCGCCCGGCCCCGACCCGATAGGCGCGCCGGGAACGCGAAAGGCCCGCCCCCGGAGGGACGGGCCTTTCGGCGAGAAGCCGGGCTCAGAGAGCGGCGACCTTCTTGGCGATCGCCGACTTGCGGTTCGCCGCCTGGTTCTTGTGGATGACGCCCTTGCTGACGGCCTTGTCGAGCTTCTTCGACGCCTTCGCGAGGGCGGCCGCAGCGGCCTCCTTGTCACCGGCGGCGACGGCCTCGCGCGTCTTGCGGACGAGCGACTTCAGCTCGGTCTTGACCGCCTTGTTGCGCTCGCGGGCCTTCTCGTTGGTCTTATTGCGCTTGATCTGCGACTTGATGTTTGCCACGTGTCGTAGGACTTTCGTTTCAGGTGTGAATCGGATGTCGCCGCGCAACAGGAGAGGGGTGTCGCGTGGCATGTGTGGGTGGCCCCACACGCAAGCCAAGGATTGATTCTAGCAGGTCATCCGGCGGCGACCGATCGCGCGCCGCCCGCATCGGCGCGGCGCGCCCGGGCGTTCGCGGAGGCGATCGCGAGGTCCAGCACCGCGGCGGCCACGCGCGGGCGCATGACGGTCACCAGGTGGGTCGAGCGGCGCACGATCACGAGCTCCGCGCGGGGCACGAGCCGCGTGAACAGGCGCTCGTTGACCCGCAGCTGGTCCCACTCGCCGTTCACGAACCACACGGGAACGTCGCGCCGTCGCAGCCGCGCCAGCGCGCGCACGAGGTCGACCCCGCGGAGCGACTCGAGGGCACGATCCTCCTGCGCCAGCGAGTAGCCGCCGGCGCCGAAGTCGTGCCGGGTCTCGCGCGGCAGCTGCGCGTCCAGGGCGCGCTCCACGAACCAGCGGCCGTTGCCGGGGAGCCGATTGAAGCTGCGGGTCGCGAGGCGGTAGGCGCGCAGGGCGGCGCCCCGGGGGAGCGCCGTGCACGAGAAGGCGACGAACGCGTCGACGGGCGGCGCGGTGCCGGGGCGCCCCATGTATGCGGTCGACAGGATCCCGCCGAGCGAGTGCCCCGCCAGCACCACCGGCCCGTGCTCGGCGGCGGCCGTCACGGCGCGATCGATCGAGTCGATCGCCGCCTCGAGCGACCACGGCTCATCGATCCGCCTGCCGTGGCCGGGCAGGTCGATCGCGTGCACCGGCACGCCGCGATCGCGCAGGTGCTCGACCTGAGCGCGCCACATGGTGGCGGACGTGCGGATGCCGTGGACGAGGACCACCTGCGCCGTCACCGCTGGTTCCCCCTCTCGGACGATGCCCCGCCGGAACACGTCCGGCGGGGCATCGATCCTACTGGGAGGCGAGCAGGGCGCGGCGCGCCTCGCGGCGCCGGCGCTGCTCGGCCGGATCCGGCACGGGTGCGGCCGCCAGTAGGCGCTTGGTGTAGTCGGCCTGCGGGTGATGCAGCACGCTCGAGGTGGCGCCGTGCTCCACCATGTGCCCGTCCTTCATGACGAGCACGTGATCGGCGAGCAGGTCCACCACCGCGAGGTCGTGGCTCACGAACAGGCACGCGAACGCGTACTCCTGCTGCAGCTCCTTGATCATCTCGAGCACCGCCGCCTGCACCGACACGTCGAGCGCGGAGGTCGGCTCATCGGCGATGAGCAGCTCCGGCTTGAGCATCAGCGCACGCGCGAGCGACACGCGCTGGCGCTGCCCGCCCGAGAGCTCGTGCGGGTACCGGTTGACGACGTCGCGGGGGAGCCGGACGGCGTCGAGCAGCTCGTGCGCGCGCTCGAGCCGGGAGGCCCGCGTGCCCACGCGGTGGATGATCATCGGCTCCATCAGCACGTCGCCGATCGGGAAGCGCGGGTCGAGCGAGGCGGCGGGGTCCTGGAAGACCACGCCGATCTGGCGGCGCACCTCCTTGGCCCGCCGGCGCGACACCGACGCGAGGTCCTCGCCGTGCACGGCGAGCGTGCCCGAGGCGACGGGGATGAGACCCAGCACGGCCTTCGCGATCGTCGACTTGCCCGAGCCGGACTCGCCCACGATGCCGAGGATCTCGTTCTTCGCCAGGTCGAAGCTCACGCCCTCCACGGCGCGGAACCTGCGGCCGCGCATCTGGTATTCGATCGCGACGTCCTCGGCCCGCAGCACGAGGTCGCGCGGCGCCTCGATGGTCTCCTCGACCACCGCCGTCTCCGCGAGCTCGACGTTCTCCAGGCGCGGGACCGCCGCGAGGAGCTTCTTGGTGTACGGGTGCTGCGGGTTGGTGAGCACGTCCTGCACCGGGCCGGTCTCCACCAGGCTCCCGCGGAACATCACGGCGACGCGATCGGCCAGGTCGGCGACCACGCCCATGTTGTGCGTGATGAGCAGGATCCCGGAGTCCAGCTCGTCCTTCAGGCGGCGCAGCAGGTCGAGGATCTCGGCCTGCACCGTCACGTCGAGCGCGGTCGTGGGCTCGTCGGCGATGATCACCTTCGGACGCAGCGAGATCGCGATCGCGATCACGATGCGCTGTCGCTGGCCGCCCGAGAACTGGTGCGGGTACTGCTTGATGCGCTTCTCCGGCTCCGGGATGCCCACGAGGCGCAGCAGGTCGATGGCGCGATCGACCGCGTCGCTGCCGTACGCGATGTCGTGCAGCTCGAAGGTCTCGACGAGCTGCTTCTCGATCGACAGCACCGGGTTGAGCGCCGTCATCGGCTCCTGGAAGATCATCGCGATCTCCGTGGCGCGCATCGTGCGGACCTTCTCCTCGTGCAGGCCCACGACGTTCACGCCGCCCACGCGCGCCTCGCCCGTGACCATGGCGTTGGCGGGGAGCAGGCCCATCGCGGCGGTCGAGGTGACGGACTTGCCCGAGCCGGACTCGCCCACGAGCGCGACGACCTCGCCGGGCTTGACGTCGAGGGAGAGGCCCTTGACCGCGTGGACGATGCCGCCCTCGGTCGCGAACCGCACGTTCAGGTCGGTGAACGCCAGCGCGGGTGCCGCGTTCGGATCGACGGCGGTCATGCGCGGCCCCCCTTGTCGGTGTCGTAGCCGCCCTCGGTGGTCGGCGCGGCGGGGTTGCTCGGTCCGGGCTGGACCTCCACCTGCGGCGGCACGATCGCGGCCGCCGGGGCGTTCTTGTTGCGCCCCGTCCAGTCGAACAGCCCGGCACGGCGGATGCGGTGGCTCTGGCGCGGGTCGAACGCGTCGCGCAGGCCGTCGCCGAGGAAGTTCACGGCGAGGGCGAAGGCGAGGATGATCCCGCCCGGCCACCAGAACAGCCACGGGCGGTTCGTGAACGCGCCCTGGTACTGGCTGATGAGCAGGCCCAGCGACGTCTCCGGCGGGCGGACGCCGAAGCCGAGGAACGACAGCGAGCTCTCGAGCAGGATGGCGCTCGCGATCGCGAACGTCGCGTTCACGACGATGACGCCGATCGCGTTGGGCATGAGGTGCTGGAAGATGATCCGCCCGGCCCCGGCGCCCATCGACTGGGCGGCCGCGACGAACTCGCGCTCGCGCAGCGACAGGATCTCGCCGCGCACGAGGCGCGCGAGCCCAGTCCACGAGATGAGGCCGATCATGAGCGCGAGCAGGAACACCGAGCTGCCGATGTTGCCCGCGATCTGACCCAGGGCCGCGGCGATCGCCAGCAGCGGGATGACGATCACGACGTCGGTGATGCGCATGAGCACCGAGTCGACGCGCCCGCGGAAGTAGCCGGACACCGCGCCGATCACCGAGCCGACGAACGTCGTGATGACGCCGACGACGACGCCCATGATGATCGAGCGCTGCGTGCCGACCATGACGAGGGCGAAGTAGTCCTTGCCGGTGCTCTCCTGACCGAACGGGTGCTCGCCCAGGTGGATGCCCTCGCCGCCCAGCCAGCGGGGGATCAGGCTCAGCGTCGGGGCGCCGCCGTTGACGACGGCGCCGGCGGTCACGTAGCTCTTGTCCCACCAGCCGGGGATTCCGAGGAAGCCCATCGAGCTGAAGGACACCGCCACGATCAGCACGATCACGACGAGCGAGATCATCGCGGCCTTGTGGCGGAAGAAGCGGCGGCGGACCAGCTGTCCCTGCGAGAGCGGCTTGGCGCTCTTCTTGAGCAGCGCGGCATCCTCGGCCTCGGCGAGGTCGTAGATGTCGGTCGACGTCACGGGGGCGGAGTTGTGGCTGTCGGTGGTGCTCATACTCGGATCCTCGGGTCCAGGACGGCGTAGAAGATGTCCGCCAGCATGTTGAAGACGATCGCGGCCAGGCCGGTGACCAGGAAGAACGCCATGACCGGCGCGGGGTCGACCATGGACAGGCCGTTCGTGAACAGCGCGCCCATGCCGGTCCAGCCGAACACGCGCTCCGTGATGACCGCGCCGCCGATGAGGCCGGCGAAGTCGAACGCCGCGATCGTGGCGATGGGGATCAGCGCGTTGCGCAGCGCGTGACGGAAGATCACGATGCGCTCGGGCGCGCCCTTGGCGCGTGCGGTGCGGATGAAGTCCTGCCGGTTCACCTCGAGCATCGAGCTGCGCGTGTAGCGGCTGTAGCTCGCGAGCGAGATGACCGTGAGGATCAGCGTCGGCAGCAGCAGCTGCGTCGCGTGGTCGAGGAACACCTGCCAGAAGTCACCCGTGAAGTTCGGCGTGTGCGAGCCGATCGTCGAGATCGGACGCGGCTTCTTGTCCAGGAAGCTCGGCCAGGTGCGGAAGATGTGGTCGAGCACCGTGAGCGCGGCGCCGATGACGCCCGTGGCGACGCTGGCGCCGATCGCGACGTTGCGATAGCGCCCGCCCATCGCGCGCCCGATGAGCCACGGCACGATGACCGCCAGCGCGAGGCCGCCGATGATGATCCACCAGTTCATGTAGTAGATGAACACGTTCACCAGGACGAACTGCATGACGATCACGAGGCCGGCCGTGATGAGCACGGGGTAGAGGACCTGGCGGTTCTGCAGACCGACGCTCAGGGTGACGATCGTCAGCGCCGCGGCGATCGTCAGCACGGCGACGCCCACGTAGCCCAGCCGCGGCTCGCGGAAGAAGTTCAGCGCGAGCAGGGTGGGCAGGGCCGCCCCGAAGAACGCCGCGGTGACGCCGAAGGTGATCAGGCGGCGCCGGAGCGAGCCGCCCAGGAACACCTGCATGAGCAGGCCGGCGACGAGCGCGACGATGACGATCTGCACCGGCGAGAGCTGCGGGTCCCGCATCCAGTCGTTGTAGCCGATCGCGAGGTACTCCTTGAAGAGCACCGCGGCCCAGAACACCGGGAGCGAGAAGAAGAGGAAGGTGAGGAAGGTGACGGCGTAGTCGAGGCCCGAGTACTGCCGCACCGCCGTGAGCACACCGATCGCGATGCCGACGACGAGCGCGATGATCGTGGCGAGGAAGACGAGCTGCAGCGTGGAGCTGGCGGCCTGTCCGAGCAGGGGAGCGACCGCCTGGCCGTTGCGGTTGAGGCCGAGGTCGCACTGGCCGATGACGCACTTGCCGACGCCGAGCAGCCAGGTGAGATAGCGCTGGTACCACGGCATGTCGAGGTTCATGTACTCGATGCGCTGCTGGATGAGCAGCTCGCGGTTGTCCGCGTTGCTCTCGCGGAGATCGGCCAGCGGATCGCCGGAGTTGATCGCCAGCACGTACATGAGCACCGACGAGGCGAGCATGATGCCTACCGCCGCGGCGAGGCGCCTGAGGATGAAAATGAGCACGAGATGAGGGTTCCTTGGTCGTCGGCGGGCCGCAACGGTGACATATCGGTCGCCATCACGGGAGTGTGGCCCGGCTCCGAGGAGCCGGGCCACACCGCCGGTACGTCAGGCTGGCAGATTACTCTGCGCGGTGCCAGTTGTACGCGTTCCAGCTGATTCCGCTCTGGGTGGTGGTGCGCTCAACGCCCTCGATGTCCGAGGCCGAGGCGTCCACACCCGGGTGGGCGAAGATCGGGATGCCGTAGAGAGTGTCCCACAGCAGCTTCTCGATCACCTTCGTCTGCTCGAGGTGCACGGCCGGGTCGAGCGACGAGACGAGCGTCGTGTACGCGGCGTCGACCTCGGGGTTCGAGTACTGGCCGTAGTTCTGCGGCTTGCCGGTGGCGTAGATGTTCTGACCAGAGGTGATCTGGCCCGAGCCCGCCCACGCGAACAGCGCGACCTCGTAGTCACCGCGCTCCTGCGTGCCGCCCGGCTGGAAGAAGTCCTCGTTGCCGGCGTCGACGATGTTGAAACCGGCCTGGTCGCACGACGACTTGATCATGGCGACCTCGTCGGTGCGGCGCGGGTTCGGAGCCGAGTAGCCGATGCGGACCTCGACACCCGTGGCGCCCTGGGCCTCAACGATCGCCTTGGCACCCTCGATGTCGACCTCGTCGTACTGGCCGTCGTAGGCGGCGTCGACGACCTCGTCGTAGGTCTCCTGGAACGGGAACACCTCGCGGGCGTTCATGACCTCGGCCTCGGGGTCGAGCGGCTTGATGAGGTTGTCGACGATCTGCTGGCGCGGCACGCACATGGCGAAGGCCTTGCGCAGCTCCAGGTTGTCGGCGAACAGCGAGCCCTCGACGAAGTTGAAGTCGAGGTGCTCCCACGTGAGCGTCGGGCCCGTGTGGATCGTCGCGGCGTCACCGATCTCCTCGAGCTGGGCGATCGTGTCGACCGTCGGCTGCGGGGAGATGACGTCGACGTCGCCGTTCTCGAGGGCCTGCGGCATCGCGTCCTGCTCGATGAAGCGGAAGACGATCTCGTCGTTCTTCGGCGCCAGCTGCTCGCCGTAGTACTCCGGGTTGGCCTTCAGCGTCACCGACTGCGTGGCGCTCCACGAGTCGAGGATGTACGGACCCGACGAGGGGATGAGCGACGCGTCGGGCAGCGTGCCCGGCTCCGTCGTCCAGCCGGTGTTCCAGAACTCGGCGGCCGGGGCGAGCGCCTCGGAGTCGCCGGAGAGGATCGCCTCGGAGAGCTCCTCGACCGTCATGCCCGCCTGCTCGGCCACGACGTGCGCCGGGTCGAGGATGTAGGTCTGGATCTGCCAGTCGGGGTCCGGCGCGGCGAACTCGACCGTGAAGGTCTTGCCGCTCGGGTCGCCCTGCGGGCCGGCGGGGATCGTGTCGCCGAGGTCCTGCGAGACCGAGTTGAACAGCGGCGCGTCACCCGAGGTGAGGTTGGCGTTCTGGATGCCCCACGCGAGGATGGCGTCCGCGACCGTGATGGGCGTGCCGTCCGACCACACAGCGTCGTCGCTGATCGTGAACTCGATGACCATCGGGTCCTCGGAGACCATCTCGTACGAGCCGAGGTCCTCGTTCGGGATGATCGAGCCGTCCGGGCCGAAGTACGCGAAGCCGACCTTGAGCTGGTCCGCGATCGCCGAGTTGTACGTCGAGTACGACTCCGGGGTGAACCCGTTGTAGCTGATGAAGTCGTTGGGGCCGACCGTGACCGAGATCGACTGGCTGGTCGTGTCGTCGCCGCCGTTGCCCGTGTCGCCGCTGTCGGCGGGGGCGCAGGCCGTGAGCGCCAGGCCGAGCGCGGCCGCAGCAGCCACTCCGCCGTAGATACGTCGCAGACGCATTCCTTCTCCTTGGGTTATGTGGTGCAGGGGACGCGGCGAGGAAGCTTCGTCGCTGCCGTCCATGGACGACCCCCATCCATAGTTCGCCACTCTCACACACCAAATGTTCCAGGGATGTTACGGACCCCCGGTTCGTGAGGAAACCGTGATCAATCGTTATGAAGCAAACCGCTGATTCTGAGCGGTGAAGTCGCGGTGTTTCTGAGCGATCTGCACTGCTCGACCCGGGCCGAGCCGGGCAGCGGCGCACCGTACAATCGGACGGACATGTCTCCCCGTGCCCTGACGCCGCTCCAGCCTGCCGCCACGCCGCCCGAGCGCATTCGCAATTTCTGCATCATCGCCCACATCGACCACGGCAAGTCGACACTGGCGGACCGGATGCTGCAGCTGACCGGCGTGGTCTCCGACCGCGACATGCGCGCGCAGTACCTCGACCGCATGGACATCGAGCGCGAGCGCGGCATCACGGTCAAGAGCCAGGCCGTCCGCATCCCGTGGGAGGTCGACGGCGCGACGTTCGCGCTCAACATGATCGACACGCCGGGGCACGTGGACTTCAGCTACGAGGTCTCCCGCTCGCTCGCCGCGTGCGAGGGGGCGATCCTGCTCGTCGACGCCGCGCAGGGGATCGAGGCGCAGACGCTCGCGAACCTCTACATGGCACTCGAGAACGACCTGACGATCATCCCCGTCCTCAACAAGATCGATCTGCCCGCGGCCGACCCGGAGCGCTTCGCGAAGGAGCTCGCGGACCTGATCGGCGGCGATCCCGACGACGTGCTGCGCGTCTCGGGCAAGACGGGCCAGGGGGTCGACCAGCTGCTGGATCGGCTGGTGGAGCGGATCCCCGCGCCCGTGGGCGACCCCGACGCGCCGGCGCGCGCGATGATCTTCGACTCGGTCTACGACGCCTACCGCGGCGTCGTCACGTACGTGCGCATGGTCGACGGCCGCCTCGAGCCGCGCGAGCGCGTGCAGATGATGTCGACCAAGGCCACCCACGAGCTGCTCGAGATCGGCGTGTCGAGCCCGGAGCCCGAGCCGACGAAGGGGCTCGGCGTCGGCGAGGTCGGCTACCTGATCACGGGCGTGAAGGACGTGCGCCAGTCGAAGGTCGGCGACACGGTCACCAACCAGCGCCGACCCGCCGAGGAGCCGCTGGCCGGGTACGTCGAGCCGAAGCCGATGGTGTTCTCGGGGCTGTACCCGATCGACGCGAGCGACTACCCGGAGCTGCGCGACGCCCTCGACAAGCTGAAGCTGTCGGACGCCGCCCTCGCGTACGAGCCGGAGACGTCGGTGGCCCTCGGCTTCGGCTTCCGCTGCGGCTTCCTCGGGCTGCTGCACCTGGAGATCGTCACGGAGCGCCTCTCGCGCGAGTTCGGCCTGGACCTCATCACCACGGCCCCCAGCGTGATCTACGAGGTCACCACGGAGAGCGGGCAGACGATCGTCGTCACCAACCCCAGCGAGTACCCCGAGGGCAAGATCCGCTCCGTGACGGAGCCGATCGTGCGCGCGTCGATCCTCACTCCGAAGGACTACGTCGGCACGGTGATGGAGCTGTGCCAGCAGCGCCGCGGCCACATGGAGGGCATGGACTACCTGTCCGAGGAGCGCGTCGAGCTGAAGTACACGATGCCGCTCGGCGAGATCGTGTTCGACTTCTTCGACCAGCTCAAGAGCCGCACGCAGGGCTACGCGAGCTTCGACTACGAGCCGGCCGGCCAGCAGGAGGCCGACCTCGTCAAGGTCGACATCCTGCTGCAGGGCGACCGGGTCGACGCGTTCAGCGCGATCGTGCACCGCGACAAGGCGTACGCGTACGGCACGACGATGACCGAGCGGCTGCGCAAGCTCATCCCGCGCCAGCAGTTCGAGGTGCCGATCCAGGCCGCGATCGGGGCGCGCATCATCGCCCGCGAGAACATCCGCGCCATGCGCAAGGACGTGCTCGCGAAGTGCTACGGCGGTGACATCACGCGCAAGCGCAAGCTGCTCGAGAAGCAGAAGGAAGGCAAGAAGCGCATGAAGATGGTCGGCCGCGTCGAGGTGCCGCAGGAGGCCTTCATCGCGGCCCTCTCGGGAGACGTGGAGACCAAGGGCAAGTAGGCTGTGCAGATGCGCCGGGGCACGTTCCGAGACGAGACCGTCGACTACGCCGCCGTCGGCGGCTCGCAGGCCGACGACCTCCTGCAGTACCCGCCGGAGAAGAGCCTTCCCGCGATCGAGACGCTGCGCATCGGCAGCGGCGAGGAGCGTTTCCGCACCGCCGCCGAGGAGCTGCTGTCGTGGGGCGCGCAGCGCGGCTCCGGCATCCGCATCGCGGACGTGCGCCCGGCCGCCGGCCCCGCCTACACGGGCGTGAGCTTCGACGGCGAGGGCAAGCCGATCGCCCCCGCCGGCATGGAGGGCGAGCAGCGCTTCGACGCCGAGGGCACGCCCCTGGTCAGCGCCGGGGCGTCCGTGAAGCTCCACGGGCGCATCCGGGGTCACCGCGTCGGCGGCGAGTACCGCGTGATCTTCGTCGTCGAGGAGAAGCGCCGCGTCGGGTTCGCCCTGGGCACCGTCGGCGGCGCGGTCGTCAGCGGCGAGGAGTCGTTCATGATCGAGTGGCGCGACAACGACGAGGTCTGGTTTACCGTGCGCGCGTTCGACCGGCCGACGCGCCTGTTCGGGCGGATGTTCCCCGCTCTCATCCGTCGCCGCCGGCGCGCGCTGGTCCACCGCTACCTGCGCGCGATCTCGCCCCTGTTCGCCACGCCGTCCTGATGCCGGTGACGAGCTGATGGGCGCGGCCCTTCCCATCGGGGATCCCGCGCCACCGGACGGTGCGCTGCCCGCCGATCTCGCGATCGATCCGGGCGCGGCGTTCGGCGTGTACCTGCACGTGCCCTTCTGCCGCGTGCGCTGCGGCTACTGCGACTTCAACACCTACACGGCCACGGAGCTGCGCGGGGCGCGGCAGGACGCCTACGCCGACACGCTCATCCGCGAGGTGCGGCTGGCGCGCGACGTGCTGGACCGCGCCGGCGGCGCCCGCGCGGCCGAGACGGTGTTCTTCGGCGGCGGCACGCCGACCCTGTTGCCCGCCGGCGACCTGGCGCGCATGCTCGGCGCCGTGCGCGAGGCGTTCGGCCTCGCGGCCGGCGCCGAGGTGACCGTCGAGGCCAATCCCGACACCGTCACGCCGGCGATCGCGGACGAGCTCGCCGCCGCCGGCGTCACGCGGATGTCGATCGGCATGCAGTCGTCGGTGCCGCACGTGCTGGCGGCGCTCGATCGCACCCACACGCCCGGCAACGTCGGCACCGCGGTCGCCGCGGCGCGCGCCGCCGGCATGGACGTCTCGGTCGACCTCATCTACGGCGCGCCGGGGGAGAGCCTGGCCGACTGGAACGCGTCGCTCGAGACCGCGCTCGCGCTGGAGCCGGATCACCTCTCCGCGTACGCGCTGATCATCGAGGAGGGCACCAAGCTCGCCCGGCAGATCGCGCGCGGCGACGTGCCGGAGCCGGACGGCGACCTGCAGGCCGACATGTACGAGCTCGCGGACGAGCGGCTGGCGGCGGCCGGCTACGAGTGGTACGAGGTGTCGAACTGGGCGCGCGGCGGGGAGCGTCACCGCTCCCGCCACAACCTCAACTACTGGCGGGGGCACGACTGGTGGGGCTTCGGGCCCGGCGCGCACAGCCATGTCGCGGGCCTGCGCTGGTGGAACGTCAAGCACCCGGCCGCCTACGCGCAGCGCCTGGCGGCGGGGGAGTCGCCGGCCGCCGGCCGGGAGCGCCCCGGCCCCGACGCGCGCGCCCTGGAGCGGGTGCTGCTGGAGAGCCGCATCCGCGAGGGCCTGCCGATCGACGCCGTGGCGTCCGAGCGCCGCGACGCCGTGGCCGGGCTGATCGCGGACGGGCTCATCGAGGGTCCCGCCGCGATCCGCGGTCGCGTGGTGCTCACGCGCCGTGGCCGCCTCCTCGCCGACGCCGTCGTGCGCGCCCTCACCTCCTGAGCCCCCGCCGGCCCGGGGGAGCGCGCGGATTGTGGCCTCAGGTCTCGACTCCGCGCCTGCGGCGCTGCGCTCGACCCGTCTCCGCTCCGGCGCTGCGCGCCTCCGGTCGACGAGCGGGGGTTGCAGCTCATCGACCGAGCGAAGCGAGCGGAGACGGATCGAGCGAGCGCAGCGAGTCGAGATCTGGGGTCGAAGCCAGTGGTTTCGACTTCGCGCCTGCGGCGCTCCGCTCGACTCGTCTCCGCTGCGGCGCTGCGCGCCTCCGGTCGACGAGCGGGGTTGCGGCTCGTCGACCGAGCGAAGCGAGCGGAGACGGATCGAGCGAGCGCAGCGAGTCGAGATCTGGGGTTGTGGCCTTGGTCTCGACTTCGCGCCTGCGGCGCTGCGGTCGACGAGCGGTGAGCCCTACGGCTCGTCGACCGAGCGAAGCGAGCGGAGACGGATCGAGCGAGCGGAGCGAGTCGAGATCTGGGGTCGTGGCCTGAGGTCTCCGCTCCGCGGCTTCGCCGCTCCGGTCGACGAGCGGTGAGCCCTACGGCTCGTCGACCGAGCGAAGCGAGCGGAGACGGATCGAGCGAGCGCAGCGAGCCGAGATCGAGGGTTGAAGCCCGTGGTCTCGACTTCGCGCCTGCGGCGCTCCGGTCGACGAGCGAAGCGTCGGGCCCTCCGGAACGGGGGAGGAGCGGATAGAATTAGCACTCGGGAACGAAGAGTGCCAGGAGGGAGCGCGCATGGTGACCGAACGAGGCCTGCAGGTGCTCCGCGCGATCGTGCAGGACTACGTCGACACGCACGAACCGGTCGGCAGCAAGGCGATCGTGGAGCGCCACGCGTTCGACGTGTCGGCCGCGACGATCCGCAACGACATGGCGATGCTCGAGGACGAGGAGCTCATCACCGCCCCGCACACGTCCTCGGGGCGCGTGCCGACCGACAAGGGCTACCGCGTCTTCGTGGATCACCTCGCGGAGATCCGGCCGCTGTCGCCGGCGCAGCGCGCGGCGATCGCGACGTTCCTGGCCGACCCGCAGGATCTGGACGATCTGCTCGCGCGCACGGTCCGGCTTCTCACGCAGCTCACCGGGCAGGTGGCGCTCGTGCAGTACCCGTCGTTCGTGCGCGCGAACGTCACGCACGTCGAGCTCGTGGCGCTCGAGCCGTCGCGGCTCATCGTCATCGTCGTCACCGACACCGGGCGCGTGTCGCAGCGGCTCACCGCCGTCCCCGACGCGCTGGAGGAGGCCGACGTCGCGATCGTGCGGGCCCAGCTGGCGACGCTCGTGACGGGACGCTCCGTCGGCGACGGCTCCGAGCGCGTCGCGGCCCTGCTGGCGTCGCCCGCCGACCCGGGCAACCGCCTGGACGGCTCGGTGCGGGAGCTGGCGCGCGTGATCGGCGACGAGCTGGACGAGTTCCGGCAGAACCGCCTGGTGATGGCGGGGGCGGCCACGCTCGCGCGGCGCGAGCAGGACTTCCGCGGCAGCATCCACCCGCTGCTCGAGGCGATCGAGGAGCAGGTCACGCTGCTGCGCCTGCTCACCGAGATGCGCGCGGACGAGCAGGGCCTGTCGGCGAGCATCGGGAGCGAGAACGAGCCGTTCGGCCTCGGCGACGCGTCGCTCGTGGCGAGCGACTACGACACCCGGATCGGCACCGCCCGCGTGGGCCTGATGGGGCCGACCCGCATGGACTATCCCAGCAACCTGTCGGCGGCACGGGCCGTCGCGCGCTATCTCACGAGGCTGCTGGACGAGGACGCCGCGCGCCGCTGAGGCGACGCGGGGACAGGATCGGATCGCCGCAGCAGCGATCCCGGAAAGGCGACTGTGGCAGACCACTACGAGGTGCTCGGGGTCTCGCGCGAGGCGAGCGACGAGGAGATCAAGAAGGCGTACCGCAAGCTCGCGCGCCAGCTCCACCCCGACGTGAACCCCAGCCCCGAGGCGGCGGAGAAGTTCAAGGACGTCACCCACGCGTACGAGGTGCTGAGCGACCCCGAGCAGCGCCGCCGCTACGACATGGGCGGCGACGACGCGTTCGCCGGGGGCGGCTTCGGGGGCTTCGGCGACATCTTCGAGACGTTCTTCGGCGCCGCCGGCGGCGGGCGTGCCGGCCGACCCCGCGATCGCCGCCAGCGGGGTGAGGACGCGCTCGTGCGGCTCACGCTCGAGCTGGGCGACATCGTGTTCGGCGCGCACCGCGACATCGAGGTCGACACCGCGGTGCTGTGCGAGACGTGCCAGGGCTCGTGCTGCCAGCCGGGCACGCACCCCGAGCGCTGCGACATCTGCGGCGGCTCGGGCCACGTGCGAACGCAGGTGCGCAGCCTTCTCGGCAGCATGGTGACCACGCAGCCGTGCGGCTCGTGCCAGGGGTTCGGCACCGTCATCCCGCACCCGTGCCCGACGTGCCACGGCCACGGCCGCGTCCGCGCACGCCGCACGGTGTCGGTCGACATCCCGGCCGGCGTCGAGACGGGCCTGCGCCTGCAGCTGCCGGGCTCGGGCGAGGTCGGCGAGGCCGGCGGCCCCAACGGCGACCTCTACCTGCAGGTCGAGATCGCGCCGCACCCGGTGTTCGGGCGCGAGGGCGACGACCTCACCGCGGTCGTCGAGGTCGCGATGACCGACGCGATCCTCGGCACGCACGTCACGGTCGAGGGGCTCGACGGCCCGATCGACCTCGAGCTGCGCCCCGGCGTGCAGTCGGGCGACGAGCTGCGCATCGAGGGCCGCGGGATCACCGGCCTGCGCAGCAAGCGCCGCGGCGACCTGCGCGTGGGCGTGCGCGTCGTGACGCCCACCAAGCTCGACGCGAAGACGCGCGCCCTCGTCGAGGAGCTCGCGAAGCGCCAGAAGCCGCCGGCGCCGCGGTTCGCCGAGCACCACCAGGGCCTGTTCGCGAAGCTGCGCGATCGATTCCGCGGCTGACATGGCGCTGCACTTCCTGCAGGACGCGGCGGGCGCCGCGCAGCCGGGCGACGAGCTCGAGCTCACCGGCCCCGAGGCGCACCACGCGGCCGTCGTCCGCCGCGTGCGCCCCGGCGAGGCCGTGACGGTCGGCGACGGCCGCGGGGTGTGGCTGGACACCGAGGCGATCGAGGTCGAGCCGAAGCGCGTGCGGCTGCGCATCGGCGCGCGGCGCGTGGAGGAGCCGGCCCGGCTGCGGCTGGCGCTCGCGCAGGCGCTCGCCAAGGGCGACCGCGACGAGCTCGCCGTGCAGGCGGCCACGGAGCTGGGCGTCGACGAGGTCGTGCCGTGGCAGGCCGCGCGCAGCATCTCCCGCTGGGAGGGTGCGAAGGCGCGCAAGGGACGGGAGCGCTGGCAGGCGATCGTGCGGGAGGCCGCCAAGCAGGCGCACCGGGCGTGGGTCCCCGAGGTCGGGGAGGTGTCGACGACGGCGCAGCTCGCGGCGCGCGCCGGGCTCCTTCTCGTGCTCGATCCGTGGACCGACGTGCCGCTGTCGGGCGTCGCGCTCGAGGGCGCGGAGACGATCACGCTCGTCGTCGGGCCGGAGGGCGGGATCGCCCCCGAGGAGCTGGAGCGGCTCGAGGCGGCCGGCGCCCGCCGCGTGCGACTCGGCACCACCGTGCTGCGCACCTCCACGGCCGGCCCGGCCGCGCTGGCCGTGCTGAACGCGCGGCTCGGCCGCTGGTGACCCGCCGTCACTAGACTTGAGGGCATGAGCGAGCCGTCCATCTTCACGCGCATCCTGCAGGGGGAGATCCCCGGCGAGATCGTCGCCGAGAACGAGCACGTGTTCGTGCTGCGCGACATCCACCCGCAGGCGCCCGTGCACCTGCTCGTGATCCCCAAGACGCAGCAGTACGCGAACGTGGCCGAGCTCGCGGCGGGCGATCCCGCGCTGCTGGCGGAGGTCGTCGCGATGGCGCAGCGGGTCGCCGCCGAGCACGCCGACGGCGCGTTCCGCCTCATCTTCAACACCGGCGCCGGCGCCGGTCAGACGGTGTTCCACGTCCACGCACATGTCCTCGCCGGCGGACTCGAGGAGAAGAAGCTCGTTGGCTGACGCCCCCACCCCCTTCACCGACCGCGTCTACGCCGACGGCGTCGCGATGGTCCAGCTCCTCGGGCCGCAGGATCGGCTGCTGCGCATGGTCGAGAGCGTGCACCCCGACGTCGACGTCCACGTGCGCGGCAACGAGATCACCCTCACGGGCGAGGAGCCGGCCGTGCGCGCCGCCCGCGCCCTCGTCGACGAGCTGCTCGAGCTCACGCGGGGCGGACACCAGCTCGGCCCGGCCGACGTGGCGTCCTCGGCCCGCATGATGCGCGGCGACGGACCGCGCCCCAGCGAGGTCATGGGCGAGGCGATCGTGTCCACGCGCGGTCGCGTCATCCGTCCGAAGACCGCGGGCCAGAAGGCATACGTCGACGCGATCGACGAGAACACGATCGTCTTCGGCATCGGCCCGGCCGGCACCGGCAAGACGTACCTGGCGATGGCGAAGGCGGTGCAGGCGCTGCAGCGCCGCGAGGTGGAGAAGATCATCCTCACCCGCCCCGCCGTCGAGGCGGGCGAGCGGCTGGGGTTCCTGCCCGGCACGCTCACCGACAAGATCGACCCCTACCTGCGGCCGCTGTACGACGCGGTCAACGAGATGATGGACCCCGAGATCGTGCCGAAGCTCATCGCGAGCGGCACCATCGAGGTCGCGCCGCTGGCGTATATGCGCGGGCGCACGCTCAACAACGCGTTCGTCGTGCTCGACGAGGCGCAGAACACCACGCCCGAGCAGATGAAGATGTTCCTGACCCGCCTCGGCTTCGGCACGAAGATGGTGGTCACGGGCGACATCACGCAGGTCGACCTGCCGGGCGGCACGAGCGGCCTGCGGCTGGTGACCCGCATCCTGGACGACGTCGACGACATCCACTTCGCGCGGCTGACGAGCGACGACGTCGTGCGCCACACGCTCGTGGGCAAGATCGTCGACGCGTACACCGCGTACGACGAGAAGCGCACCGCGCGACGCCACGAGCTGGAGGAGGCGCGGGAGTTCGCCAACCGGGCGGAGCGGCGCAGCGCCATCCGCAGAGACCGACAGAACCGAGGCCACGGAGGGCGCTCATGATCGACATCAACAACGAGTCCGGGGTCGACGTCGACGAGTCGGTGCTGCTGCGCCTGACGCAGCGCAATCTCGCCGAGTTGCACGTCAGCCCCGACGCCGACGTGGCGATCGTGCTCGTCGATGAGGGCGCGATGGAGGCCCTGCACGTGCAGTGGATGGACGAGCCCGGCCCCACCGACGTGCTGAGCTTCCCGATGGACGAGCTGCGCCCCGGGTCGGAGGACGACCCGACGCCCGCGGGGCTCCTCGGCGACATCGTGCTGTGCCCGCAGGTGGCCGAGACGCAGGCCGCCGCCGCCGGCCACTCCACGATGGACGAGCTCGTCCTCCTCACCACGCACGGCCTGCTCCACCTGCTGGGGTTCGACCACGCGGAGCCCGAGGAGGAGCGCGAGATGTTCGGCCTGCAGAAGGAGCTCATCGCCGGCTTCGCGGCCGACGAGCGCCGCCGCGCCCGCTGATGATCGCCTCCCTCCTGTTCCTCGCGGCCCTGCTGCTGGTCGTCCTCGGCGGGGTGATGTCGGCCGTGGACGCGGCGCTGTCCGTGAGCTCGCGCGGGGACCTCGTCGATCTGGCCGCGGAAGCGCCGGAGCGCCAGGCGCGGGCGCTGGCCCGGATCGCCGACGATCCCGATGCGCACGCCGACTCCGTCACGTTCGTGCGCGTGCTGTCGGAGATGACGGCGGCGGTGCTGGTCACCGCGGCGTTCACCCTCACCTTCGCGAGCCTGTGGTGGGCGATCCTCGCGGCGGCGGCCGTCATGACGATCGTGTCGTTCGTGGCGGTGTACTCGAGCCCGCGCGCGCTCGGGCGCCGCGGCGCGGAGCCCCTGCTGCGGTTCACGGCCCCGCTCGTGCACGGCATGCGGGTGGTGCTCGGGCCGATCGCGCGCCTGCTCATGGGCATCGGGGCGCGCGCGACGCCCGGCGGCGGGCGGCGCAGCTTCGAGTCCGAGGAGCAGCTGCTGAGCATCGTGGACGAGGCCGCGTCGAACGATCTCATCGACGACGACGATCGCGAGCTCGTCCACTCCGTGTTCGACTTCACGGATCAGGTGGTGCGCGCCGTCATGGTGCCCCGCACCGACATGATCACGGTGGACGCCTCCGTCACCACGCGCGAGGCGCTGCAGGCGTTCCTCGACACGGGCATCTCGCGCATGCCGGTGGTCGACGGCGAGGTCGACAACGTCGTCGGCGTGCTGTACCTGAAGGACCTCGTGCAGTTCGGCTTCCGCGACACGCCGGGCTGGCGCGACGCGAGCGTGCGCCCGCTGGCGCGTCCGGCGGTGTTCGTGCCCGAGCAGATGCGCGCCGAGACGCTGCTGCAGCAGATGAAGCGCGAGGCCGTGCACGTGTGCCTCGTGGTGGACGAGTACGGCGGGATCGCGGGCATCGTGACCCTCGAGGACCTCATCGAGGAGCTGGTGGGCGAGATCTCGGACGAGTACGACGCGCGCCCCGCCGAGGTGGTCGAGCTCGCCGAGGGCAGATACCGTGTGGCGGCGCGGCTGTCGCTCGACGAGGTCGGCGACCTGTTCGGCATCGAGCTCGAGGACGAGGACGTCGACTCGATCGGCGGCCTGCTGGGCAAGGAGCTCGGCCACGTGCCGCAGCCGGGCGAGACCGTGGAGGTCGCGGGCCTCGTGATCACCGGCGGCACGTCGCGCGGCCGCGGGCGCGGGCTCGCCACGGTGTTCGTGGAGGCGGGCGAGGGGCTGCGCGCCCTCGCCGAGGTGCGCTCCGGGCAGCCCCGCACGGGCGAGATCACCGTCCCGACGACGGGGGAGACTCCGATCGCGCGCGGACGCAACCGGAAGGATCGAAACGATGGCTGAGTTCCGCAGCGGATTCGTCACGTTCGTCGGCCGCCCGAACGTGGGCAAGTCGACGCTCACGAACGCGCTCGTCGGCGAGAAGGTCGCGATCACGAGCGAGAAGCCGCAGACCACGCGGCGCGCGATCCGCGGCATCCTGAACCGCCCCGGCGGTCAGCTCGTCGTCGTGGACACGCCGGGGATCCACCGCCCGCGCACGCTCCTCGGGCAGCGGCTGAACGACCTCGTCGAGCAGGTGCTGGGCGACGTCGACGTCATCGCGTTCTGCGCGCCCGCCACGGAGAAGGTCGGACCGGGCGATCGCCGCATCGCGGAGTCGCTGGACGGCTATCCGCGCGCGCGGAAGGTCGCGCTCGTCACCAAGACCGACGCCGCGACGAAGGACGAGATCATGGAGCGGCTCGTCGAGGTGAACGCGCTGCGCGAGGACTGGGCGGCGATCATCCCGCTCTCGTCCGTGTCGGGCGACCAGCTCGATGTGCTCACCGACGAGCTCCTCGCCCTCATGCCGGCCGGGCCCGCGCTGTACCCGGAGGGCGTGACCACCGACGAGACGCTGGAGGACCGCGTCGCGGAGATCATCCGCGAGGCGGCGCTCGAGGGCGTGCGGGACGAGCTGCCGCACTCGATCGCGGTGACGGTGGACGACATCGCACCGAGGGAGGGCCGCGACGACCTCACCGACGTCTTCGCGAACATCGTCGTGGAGCGCGACAGCCAGAAGGCCATCATCATCGGTCGCAAGGGCGCGCGCCTGAAGGACGTGGGCGCGCGGGCGCGGGCGCAGCTCGAGCCGCTCGTCGGCACGAAGATCTACCTCAGCCTGCACGTGCGGGTGGCGAAGGAGTGGCAGCGCGACCCGAAGCAGCTCGGCCGGCTCGGGTTCTGACGCCGCGCCGGAGGGATACGCGCCGCCCCGCCGATCGTCAAGGCCCTTCTGCGCGCACGGATGCGCGCCGAGTGTGGGGATCACGAACGATCCGACTCGGAGGGATGACCATGAGCGAACACTCGGACACGGCGCGCGAGGTCGCGTACAAGGCGCAGGAGGCGATGCACCGGGCGGAGAGCAGCGTGCGGAAGGCGGCCGCGCAGACCGCCTGGAACCCGCTCGAGCTCCTCGGGCGATGGGGCGTGCGCAGCTCGCACGCGTACGCGGCGGGCTTCCTCGCGATCGGGGCGTCGGTGCTGAAGTGGCTGCTGACCCTCGGTCACGATCGCCGCGACCAGGCGGATCGCTGGGGGCTGTTCATCGGCGAGTGGGCGCCGACGCTGTTCGCGCTCGGCGTCGCCCTCAGGCACGAGGAGGAGCGCGGCTAGGCCGACGGCGGGGGCGGCCGTCGCTGGGCGGAAATGCCCGACGACGGCCCCTCTCGTGACGATTGTGCTGAGTCCGGGAGCGTCCGGCGGGCCTGCCGCCGCGCACAATGCGTGGTAAGCTCGGCACGTGCGTATCGGCCTGCTCCTTCTTAGCTGCCGCGGCGAGACCTCGATCTAGGGCCTCTCTCGTCGCGGAGTTTCGCGTGGCCCGTCCCGCCATCAGCGAAAGAAGATCATGCAGAACAATCAGCGTCCGTCGACGATGCCGATCCACAAGTACCGCCCGTACCACGAGCAGATCGCGGTCGATCTGCCGGACCGCACCTGGCCCTCCCGGCGCATCGAGAAGGCGCCGCGCTGGTGCGCCGTCGACCTGCGCGACGGCAATCAGGCGCTCATCGACCCCATGGACCCGCACCGCAAGCGGGTCATGTTCGACCTGCTCGTGAGCATGGGCTACAAGGAGATCGAGGTCGGCTTCCCGTCCGCCAGCCAGACCGACTTCGACTTCGTGCGCCACCTCATCGAGGACGGCGCCATTCCCGACGACGTCACGATCCAGGTGCTCACCCAGGCGCGCGAGCACCTCATCGCGCGCACGTACGAGTCGCTGCGCGGCGCGAAGCAGGCGATCGTGCACCTGTACAACTCGACGAGCGTGCTGCAGCGCGAGGTCGTGTTCCGCACCGACAAGCAGGGCATCATCGACATCGCCCTGGAGGGCGCCCGCCTGTGCAAGAAGTACGAGGCGACGATCCCCGAGACGACGGTGTACTACGAGTACTCGCCCGAGTCGTACACCGGCACGGAGCTCGAGTTCGCGGCGGAGATCTGCAACCGGGTGATGGAGGTGCTCGTGCCGACGCCCGAGCGCAAGGTCATCATCAACCTGCCCGCGACCGTCGAGATGGCCACGCCCAACGTCTACGCCGACTCGATCGAGTGGATGGGCCGCCACCTGAACAACCGCGAGAACATCATCATCTCGCTGCATCCGCACAACGACCGCGGCACCGGCATCGCGGCGGCCGAGCTGGGCTACCTCGCCGGCGCCGACCGCATCGAGGGCTGCCTGTTCGGCAACGGCGAGCGCACCGGCAACGTCGACCTGGTGGCGCTCGGCGTGAACATGTTCACGCAGGGCATCGATCCGCAGATCGACTTCAGCGACATCGACCAGATCAAGCGCACCGTCGAGTACTGCAATCAGCTGCCGGTGCCCGAGCGCAGCCCCTGGGCGGGCGACCTGGTGTTCACGGCCTTCAGCGGGTCGCACCAGGACGCCATCAAGAAGGGCTTCGAGGCGATGGAGGCGAAGGCGCAGGTGCGCGGCGTGTCGGTGGACGAGCTGGAGTGGGCGGTGCCGTACCTGCCGGTGGACCCCAAGGACCTCGGCCGCTCGTACGAGGCCGTCATCCGGGTCAACTCGCAGTCCGGCAAGGGCGGCGTCTCCTACCTGCTCAAGGCCGACCACGCGCTCGACCTGCCGCGCAAGCTGCAGATCGAGTTCTCGGGGGTCGTCCAGGCGCGCACGGACGCGGAGGGCGGCGAGGTGACAAGCGACGAGATCTGGCGGATCTTCCAGCACGAGTACCTGCCGGCCGCCGACCCGGCCGAGCGCTGGGGCCGGTTCGAGATCCTGGCGACCGAGACGCAGAGCTCCGGCTCCGACGTCACGCTCACGGTCGAGCTGCGCGACGGCGACGAGCGGCGCACCGTGCGCGGCCGCGGCAACGGCCCGATCGCCGCGTTCCTCGAAGTGCTGCGCGAGATCGGGCACGACGTGACGCTGTACGACTACGTCGAGCACACCATGGCGGCCTCGGGCGATGCGCAGGCCGCCGCCTACGTCGAGCTGCAGGTCGACGGCCTGCGCCTGTGGGGCGTCGGCATCGACGGTGACATCTCGATGGCCTCGCTCAAGGCGATCATCTCGTCGGTGAACCGCTCGATCCGCGCCCGCCAGCGCGACGTCGTCGCGGCCTGATCGCCGGGCTCAGCGGCGCCGGTTCCACGCGAACCGGCGCCGCTTCGGCGTGCCGGCGGGCTCGGGCAGGATGATCGCCCCGGTCGGCGGGATGTCGGTGCCCTCCCGCACCTCCCGCGGCGTGACGACGGGGATCGCGGTGGTCTCGAGCGCCACCTTGCGCCGATGGAGCCGCCGCTGCTCGGGGAGCGAGACGTCAAAGATCACGGCGAGCAGGCGGATCACGGTCGTCACGACCACGCCGACCGCCGCCGCCCACCCGATGTCCATGCCCGACACGAACGCCAGCGCGAGCGCGGTGTTGCCGACGAGCGCGGCGATCGCGTAGAGCGATCCGACGTGCATGATCGCGATCGGCAGCCCCATGGCGATGTCGCGGATGATGCCGCCGCCCACCGCCGCGCACACGCCGACGAAGATCGCCGGGACGATCGGCAGCCCGTACGCGAGCGCCTTCGACGTGCCGACGGCACCGAACAGGCCCATCGCCACGGCGTCGAGGCCGATGATGAGCCGGTTCAGGCGCTGGAACACCCCGGCGAGCAGCATGCCGACGAGCGAGGCGCCGACGGCGGTGAGGAGGTACCAGTTCGACTGCAGCGTCGCGGGCGTCACGCTCAGCAGCAGGTCCCGGATGAGACCGCCGCCCATGCCGAGCATGATGCCGATCAGGGCGACGCCGAGCCAGTCCAGCCGGCGCTGGCCCTGGAAGCCCGCCGCGAACACCGCCCCCTGGATGCCGCCCAGCGCGACGGCCAGCAGATCCGCCCACAGCGGGATCACGAACAGGGGAGCGTCCACCCCTCCATCGTGCCAGCCGCGCGGCATCGCCGCGCCTGCAGGCCGCGCGCATCCGGCGGGCGGATAATCGAGTGTGCCCACCTACCGAGACGAAGCCGTCGTGCTGCGCACCCACAAGCTGGGCGAGGCCGATCGGATCGTCACCCTGCTGAGCCGGCGGCACGGCAAGGTCCGCGCCGTCGCGAAGGGGGTGCGGCGCACCTCGTCGAAGTTCGGCGCGCGCCTGGAGCCGTTCATGGTCGTCGACGTGCAGCTGTACGCCGGCCGCAGCCTCGACATCGTGCAGCAGGTGGACTCGCTGGGCGCGTACGGGGCCGACATCGCCGCCGACTACGACCGCTACACCGCCGCGAGCGCCATGGTCGAGGCCGCCGACCGGCTGAACGAGCACGAGGCGAATCCCGACCACTACTTCCTGCTCGTGGGCGCGCTGCGCTCGCTCTCGCGCGGCGAGCACGGCGACGGCGCCACGCTCGCGTCGTACCTGCTGCGCGCGATGTCGCTGGCCGGGTGGGCCCCCGCGCTCGGGGACTGCGCGCGCTGCGGCGCGCCGGGCCCCCACGACGCCTTCGTGGCCCCGCTCGGCGGCACCGTGTGCGCCCGCTGCGCGCCCGCCGGCAGCCCCCGCATCGATGAGCGCACGCTGGAGCTGCTGCGCGCGCTGCTGAAGGGGGAGTGGGACATCGTGGACGTCGCCGCCGAGGCCGAGCTGCGCGCGGCGTCCGGACTGGTGTCCGCGTACGTCCAGTGGCATCTCGAGCGCGGCCTGCGCGCGCTCACCCAGGTGGGAGGGAAGCGTTGAGCCCCAAGCCGTTCACGACCCGCGAGGCACAGCCCTACCGGCCGCTCGACTGGACGGGCCAGCAGCCGCCCGCGTTCGACGGCCCCGTGCCGCACCACATCGCGATCGTGATGGACGGCAACGGCCGCTGGGCGAACCGCCGGGGCCTGTCGCGCATCGAGGGCCACAAGGCGGGCGAGGCGGTGATCCTCGACGTCGTCGCGGGGGCCATCCAGGCCGGCGTGAAGCACCTGTCGCTGTACGCCTTCTCGACGGAGAACTGGCGCCGCTCGCCCGACGAGGTGCGCTTCCTCATGGGCTTCAACCGCGACGTGCTGCGACGCCGCCGCGACCAGCTCAACGAGTGGGGCGTGCGCGTGCGGTGGGCCGGGCGCAAGCCGCGGCTGTGGCGCTCGGTGCTGAGCGAGCTGCAGGCGGCGGAGCGGCTGACCGAGGGCAACGACGTGCTGACGCTGTCGATGTGCGTCAACTACGGCGGGCGCAACGAGATCGTCGACGCGATCCGCGCGATCGCCGAGGACGCGCGGGCGGGGCGGATCTCCCCGTCGGCGATCACCGAGAAGACCGTGCAGCGTCACCTGTACGTGCCGGACATGCCCGACGTGGATCTGTTCGTGCGCTCCAGCGGCGAGCAGCGCACGTCGAACTTCATGCTGTGGGAGTCGGCGTACGCGGAGATGGTGTTCCTCGACACGCTGTGGCCGGACTTCTCCCGCACCGACCTGTGGCACGCCATCCAGCTCTACCTCGACCGCGACCGGCGCTTCGGCGGGGCGGTCGACGCGCCGTCGGCGTCCTGAGCGCGTCGCGCGGAATACCTGCCCGCGCCGGGCGTTGTGGAGGTCATGACCTCTCGCGCCCCCATCAAGATCGACATCTGGAGCGACATCGCGTGCCCGTGGTGCTACATCGGCAAGCGCAACCTCGAGAGGGGGCTCGCCGAGGTCGCCGGTGATGACGACGCGCCCCGGGTGGAGATCGAGTACCACTCGTTCGAGCTCTCGCCGGACACGCCCGTGGACTTCGCCGGCAGCTCGGCCGAGTACCTCGCCGAGCGCCGGGGCATCAGCCTCGACGAGGCGCGCGCCATGAACGACCGGGTCTCGCGGATCGCGGCGGACGCGGGCCTGCACTACCGGTTCGATCTGCAGCAGCACACGAACACCGTCAAGGCGCACGAGCTCATCCACTTCGCGAAGGCGAACGGGCGGCAGCTGGAGATGAAGGAGCGGCTGCTCAGCGCCTACTTCGTGGAGGGGCGCCACGTCGGCCGGATCGACGAGCTGGTGGTTCTGGCCGAGGAGGTGGGCCTCGATCCCGCCGCCGCGCGCGAGGCGCTGGAAGCCGGGACGTACCTCGACGCGGTGCGCGCCGACCAGGCGCAGGCCCGCGCGTACGGCATCAACGGCGTGCCGTTCTTCGTCATCGACGGCCGGTACGGGGTCAGCGGCGCCCAGCCGCCGGAGGCGTTCGCGCAGGTCGCGCGCCAGGTGTGGGCCGAGAAGGACGCCTAGGCGAGCGCCGCCTCGATCGCCGCGATCACCTCGGGGGCGTCGGGCTTGACCGGCGGGCGGAACCGCGTGACCGAGCCGTCGGGCGCGACGAGGAACTTCTCGAAGTTCCACGCGATCGGACCCGCGAGGCCGCGATCGTCCTTCGTCGTCTTGAGCGCCTTGTAGAGCGGGTGCGCGTGGCGCCCGTTCACCCGGATCTTCGCGTGGATCGGGAACGACACGCCCCACGTCGTCGCGCAGTAGTCCAGGATCTCCTCGATCGATCCCGGCTCCTGACCCATGAACTGGTTGCAGGGGAACCCGAGGACGGTCAGCCCGCGGTCGCCGTACGTCCGCTGCAGCTCCTCGAGCTGCGCGTACTGCGGGGTGAGCCCGCACTTGGAGGCGACGTTCACGACGAGCACCGGGCCGTCCGCGTACTCGGCCAGCGTGTGCTCGACGCCCTGGGCGTCGGCGAACGGGATGCTGCGCAGGTCGACGTCCTCGCTCACGACGGCATCCCCTCGGTTCGTTCGGTGCATCGCATGCCGCCACTCTAAGCCGCGCCGCCGCCGCCCGGAGTCGATTCTGAGAGAATGGATCCGTGACCTCCGTCCTCGCCGAAGCCCCCGCCGCGCCCGCGCGCTCCCGCGGTCTGCAGATCGGCGACATCCGCTCGGATGTCCCGGTGGTGCTCGCGCCCATGGCGGGCATCACCAACACCGCGTTCCGACGGCTGTGCCGCGAGTACGGTGCCGGGCTGTACGTCAGCGAGATGATCACGACCCGCGCCCTCGTCGAGCGCAACGCCGTCACGATGCGGCTCGTGCAGTTCCACGAGTCGGAGACGCCCCGCTCCATCCAGCTCTACGGCGTCGACCCGCACTACACGCGCGAGGCCGCACGGATCATCGCCGAGGAGGACCGGGCCGACCACATCGACCTGAACTTCGGCTGCCCGGTGCCGAAGGTGACGCGCAAGGGCGGCGGGTCCGCGCTGCCGTGGAAGCTCGACCTGTTCCGAGCGATCGTGCGCGGTGCCGTGGAGGGCGCCGGCGGCCTGCCGGTCACGGTGAAGATGCGCAAGGGCATCGATGCCGATCACCTCACCTACCTCGATGCCGCGAAGATCGCCGAGGAGGAGGGCGTCCGGGCGATCGCGCTGCACGCGCGCACCGCGAACGAGTTCTACTCGGGGCACGCCGACTGGTCGGCGATCGCGAAGCTGAAGGAGACCGTCACGAGCATCCCCGTGCTCGGCAACGGCGACATCTGGAGCGCGGCCGATGCCGTGCGCATGATGGACGAGACCGGCTGCGACGGCGTGGTCGTCGGACGCGGCTGCCTCGGACGGCCGTGGCTGTTCGGGGATCTCGCCCGCGCCTTCGGCGGGGAGGGCGTGCAGGTCGACGCCACGCTCGGCTTCGTCGCGGCGGCCTTCCGCCGGCACGCCGAGCTGCTCGTGGAGTTCTTCGAGAGCGAGGAGCGCGGCTGCCGCGACATCCGCAAGCACGCCGCGTGGTACTTCAAGGGCTATCCGGTGGGCGGCGACCTGCGCGGCCAGTTCGCGCAGGTGACGAGCCTGGCCCACATCGACTCGCTCATCGCACAGCTCGACCTCGACGCTCCGTACCCGGGCGACGCGGCGGAGGGTCAGCGGGGGCGCGCGGGGCGGCCCAAGCGCACGGTGCTGCCGGAGGGGTGGCTCGACTCGCGCACGATGGACGATTCGGCGACGCGCGAGCTGGCGGACGCGGAGCTGGACACCAGCGGTGGGTGAGGCGATCGCCCGGCACCCGGGCTACACCGACGCCGACGCCGAGCGCTTCTTCCCGGAGCGGCACCGCTCCGAGCGCGACGACTTCGCGCGCGACCGGGCGCGCGTGCTGCACTCGGCCGGCCTGCGGCGCCTCGCGGCCAAGACGCAGGTGCTCAGCCCCGCCAGCCCGGCCGACTTCGCGCGCAACCGCCTCACGCACTCCCTGGAGGTCGCGCAGGTCGGCCGCGAGATCGGCAACGCGCTCGGCCTGGCCGCCGACGTGGTCGACACGGCGTGCCTCAGCCACGACCTCGGGCACCCGCCGTTCGGGCACAACGGCGAGCGCGCCCTGAACGAGTGGGCCGAGGGCATCGGCGGCTTCGAGGGCAACGCGCAGAGCCTGCGGATCCTCACGCGCCTCGAGGCGAAAATCGAGGAAGACGGCCGCTCGTACGGTCTGAACCTCACGCGCGCCAGCCTCGACGCCACGTGCAAGTACCCCTGGACGGTCGACAACCCCCTGCCCGACCCGGGCGGACGCCTGAAGTTCGGGGTCTACCCGGAGGACGAGGAGGTCTTCCACTGGATGCGCGAGGGCGCGACCGGACGGCTGCGCTGCATCGAGGCCGAGGTCATGGATCTCGCCGACGACATCGCGTACTCGGTGCACGACTTCGAGGACGCCGTGCTCAACGGCTATCTCGATCTCGCGCGCCTGAGCGACCCCGTCGAGCACCACCCGCTCGTGGGGCAGATCCAGCAGTGGGTCGGCTACGACTACACGCGCGACGAGCTCGCCGACGCGCTGTACCGCCTCACGCGGCAGCCGATGTGGCTGCGCGGCTTCGACCGCTCCCGCGCCGACCTCGCGCGGCTGAAGAACCTCACCAGCGACCTCATCGGCCGGTTCGTGCGGGCCGCCGTGAGCGCGACGCGCGAGGCGTACCCCGGCAGCTCGCTCGCCCGCTACCAGGCGCACGTGATCGTGCCGCGCGTGATCGAGGTCGAGATCGCGGTGCTGAAGGGCCTCATGGGCGCGACGATCGTCACGATCGACGCGCGCAAGGGCGTCTACAAGGAGCAGCGCCGCGTGCTCAAGCGCCTCGCCGACGCCCTGCTGTCGACCGACACCCTGTGGTCGACGGGCGCCGACGCGCTCGAGCCGGCGTTCGCGGCCGACTTCCACGCCGCCGACACCGACGCGGCCCGGCGGCGCGTGATCGTGGACCAGATCGCGAGCCTGACGGACCAGACGGCCGTGGAATGGCACAACCGGCTCGTGGGGGAGATCGACCCGCACGAGGTCGGCATCTGGCTGTCGCGGCAGGATCGCCACGACAGGGCCGCGCGCCCGGGGGTCGGCATGCCGGCGGGGGCGCGCTGAGATGCCGCGCATCCGGCAAGCCGACGTCGACGAGGTCAAGGCCCGCACCAACATCGCCGACATCATCGCGGAGCGGGTCGCGCTGAAGTCCGCCGGTGTCGGGTCGCTCAAGGGGCTCTGCCCGTTCCACGACGAGAAGTCGCCGAGCTTCCACGTGCGCCCGCAGCACGGCTACTACCACTGCTTCGGCTGCGGCGAGTCCGGCGACGTGTACAGCTTCCTGCGCCAGATGGATCACCTCTCCTTCACCGAGGCCGTGGAGAAGCTCGCGGCGCGGATCGGCTTCACACTGCACTACGAGGACGGCGGGCCCGCGCCGGAGACGTCCGGGCGGGCGCGGCTGCTGGCGGCGAACGCCGCGGCGGCCGAGTTCTTCCGCGGTCAGCTCGTGAGCCCCGAGGCGGAGGCGGCCCGGCGCTTCCTCGGGGAGCGCGGGTTCGACCCGGCCGCGGCCGCGCACTTCGGCGTGGGGTACGCGCCCAAGGGCTGGGACGGCATGCTCAACGCGCTCACGGCGCAGGGCTTCTCTCGCGAGGAGCTGATCACCGCCGGCCTGGTCTCGACCAACCAGCGCGGCGGCGTGTACGACCGGTTCCGCGGGCGCGTGATCTGGCCGATCCGCGACGTCACGGGTCAGACGATCGGGTTCGGGGCGCGCAAGCTGTACGACGACGATCAGGGCCCGAAGTACCTCAACACGCCCGAGACCCCGATCTACAAGAAGAACCAGGTGCTGTACGGGCTCGACCTCGCCAAGCGCGATATCTCGCGCGGGGACCCCAAGCGCGTCGTCGTGGTCGAGGGGTACACCGACGTCATGGCGTGTCACCTGGCGGGCGTCACGACCGCGATCGCTACGTGCGGCACCGCGTTCGGGGCGGAGCACGTCACGGTGCTGCGCCGCGTCATGGGCGACGACGACGCCTCCGGCGAGGTCGTGTTCACGTTCGACCCCGACGAGGCCGGGCAGAAGGCCGCCGTGCGAGCATTCGCGGAGGAGAAGCGCTTCAACGCCCAGAGCTTCGTCGCGGTCGCCCCCGACGGCCTCGACCCGTGCGACCTGCGGCTGCAGCGCGGCGACGGCGCGGTCCGGGCGCTCATGGACCACAAGGTCCCGATGTTCGAGTTCATGATCGATCGCCGCATCGCCGGATACGACCTCGCCACCGTCGAGGGCCGGGTGGGCGCGCTGCGCTCCGCCGCGCCGATCGTGGCGGAGATCCGCGACCGCCTGCTGCGCCCCGGCTACGAGCGCGTGCTCGCGCGGCGCCTCGGCATGGACCCGCAGGAGGTTCACCAGGAGGTGCAGCGCCGCGCCGCCGCGGCGGGGCGCGAGACGCGCGACGCGCGCACCCCGGCGGCGGGCGCGGAACCGGCCGTGGCCGCGCCGGCCGTCACGCTGGCGACCCTGCCGCGATCGGTCGCCGTCGCGCGCGAGCGTGACGCGTTGACCGGGTTCCTGCAGTACGGCCACCGCGTGGAGCCCGAGCTGTTCCTCCGCGCCCTCGCCGTGCCGTTCCACCACCCGGCGCTCGAGGCCGTGCGCGCCACGCTCGAGGCCACCGACCGGTCCCAGCCCGGCTGGGCGCTGGCGGTGGTGGAGGCGACCCCCGCCGCGTACCGCACGCTGGCGGGGGAGCTGCTCGCGCGGGATTTCCCGGCCCGCACGGAGGAGCACGCGGTCGCGTCGATCAACGACCTGGCGCGGCAGATCATCATCGGTGCCCTGCAGCAGCGCAAGAACGAGCTGCTGGGCGCGATCCAGCGCGTGGCGCCGGACTCGGCCGAGGGGCGCGCGCTGCGCGTGCAGCTGCGCGACATCGACGCGGAACGCCACCGCCTCCAGCCCGACGACTGAGCCGCGCGTCCGGCATCATGGACACATGCGCGTGACCGATGATCCCGAGGTCGCCATCCGGTGCGACGACCTGAGCGTCTCGCGATCCGGCCGCGGTCCGTCCATCCGCGCGGTCGACGGCGTCTCGTTCACGCTGCCGTGGAGCGGCGCGCTGTGCATCTCCGGCCCCAGCGGCTCGGGCAAGTCCAGTCTCGCGGCCGTGCTCACGGGCGTGCGCGACGACACGATCGCCGTCGCCGGGGGAGACGCGGTGGTGTGCGGCGTGTCGGTGCGTCACCCCGGCCGGGGGCGCCGCGTGCTCACCTTCCGCACGGGCTACCTGCCGCAGGGCGCGGGCAACGACCTGCCCGCCAGCCTCTCCGTCGCCGAGGTGCTCTCCGAGCCGCTGCTGTCCCGCGATCGACGCGCCGACGGCAAGGCGCTCGGGATCCGCATCGCCAGCCTCCTGGACGAGCTGCACCTGCCGATCGGGACGGCCGACAAGTTCCCGTACGAACTGAGCGCGGGCATGCGACAGCGCGTGGCGCTCGCGCGGGCGCTCATGCTCGACCCCAAGCTGCTGATCGCCGACGAACCGCTCGCGAACCTCGATCCGGAGGTGCGTCACCTCGTGTACGACGCGATCGTGGCGCGCCGGCGACGCTGGGGGATGGCGGCGCTCCTGGTCACCAACGACGCGGATCTCGCCCGGGAGCTCGACGCCGACACCCTCGTGCTGCAGGGCGGCCACATCGTCGCGCGCGGCGGCGCCGACGGCCTCAGCCGCACGCTCGACGCGCACACGCCCGGGCGGTCGCCCGTGTCGTGAGCACGGCCCGATGTTTGCTAAGCTTTTCTGGTTGCCGCGAGAGCGGACAGCATTCCTCGGTAGCTCAATTGGCAGAGCAGCCGGCTGTTAACCGGCAGGTTCTTGGTTCGAGTCCAAGCCGGGGAGCGACAGGCCTCCGACCTTCGGGTCGGGGGCCTTCTCCGTTTCGCCGACCAGGTAACCGATCGTCGTCTCGAGTCGGCGCGCGATGGTGCGCAGCTGCTCGAGGCTGAACCGCTGCTCCGCGCAGCTTCTTGCCCACGGTCGTCGCCCCGCAATGCGGGGAGACGCGTGCTCGCCGCCCGCGCCACGGAAAGGCGCGGGGGAGCGGGCCGGGCTCAGCCCTCGAGGTTGTCGATGCCGGGGGTCCAGCTCACGCCGGGACGGCCCCAGCCGCGCTTCTTCGAGATCTTCTGCGCGGTCTTCCAGTCGCCGTCGGAGATCCGGTCGATGTAGATGACCCCGTTGAGGTGGTCGAACTCGTGCTGCATGATGCGGGCGCGCCAGCCGTCGACCTCGATGCGCACCGGCTCGCCGTCCAGGTCGATGCCGGTGACGATCACGCGATCGCTGCGGCGCAGCGGGAAGCGCTCGCCCGGGAACGACAGGCATCCCTCCGACTCGGTGTCCTCGTCGGGCTCGCCGGGCTCGGGCGGGGTCATCCACAGCTCGGGGTTGATGATCACGCCGCGCCACGGCGCACCCTCGTCATCCTCGTACGAGTACGTGTAGATCCGCAGCCCCACGCCCACCTGTGGCGCCGCGAGCCCCACGCCCGGCGCGGCGTCCATGGTCTCGAACATGTCGGCGACCAGGGTGCGGATCTCGTCGGTGACCTCGTCGACGGGAGAGGCGACGGCGTGCAGGACGGGGTCGCCCCAGATGCGGATCGGGAGGATGGCCATTGCTCCAGCCTACTTTCGCGGCGTGCGCGCTCGAGACGACGCCTAGTCGCAACGGCGCCGGGTGGCAACCCCGTCGACCGGCGCGTCCGGCTGCCGCAGGCTCGTGACGGGTCCCGCGAAGGAGGCACGGATGAAGGTCGCGATCGTCGGCGCGAGCGGTCACGTCGGCACGGCGCTGCTGCGCGCCCTGGACGCGGACGAGCGCGTCACGGACATCGTCGGGATCGCGCGGCGGCTGCCCGACGCGACGGCGGATCCGTATCGGGCCGCCCGCTGGGAGCGGGTCGACATCGCCCTGCCGGCGGATGATCCCGCGGCCGAGCGCGGGGTGGTGGCGCGGCTGGCGGAGGCGCTCACGGGCGTCGACGTCGTCGTGCATCTCGCCTGGCTCATCCAGCCCAACCGGAACCGCGAGCTGCTGCGCCGCGCGAACGTCGACGGCACGCGGCGGGTGGTCGAGGCGATGCTGCGCGCGGGCGTGCCGCGCCTGGTGTGCGCCTCGTCGGTCGGTGCGTACAGCGGCGTGAGCGACGACGAGCGCCGCGACGAGTCGTGGCCCACCGGCGGGATCCGCACCTCGCACTACTCCGCCGACAAGGCCGATCAGGAGCGCGTGCTCGACGAGGCGGAGTCGCGCGGGCTCTCGGTGGCCCGGGTGCGCCCCGCGCTCGTCTTCGACGGCTCCGCCGGCGCGCAGATCACGCGGCTGTTCCTGGGCGCGTTCGTGCCGCCCCGGCTGCTGGCCCCGGGGCGGCTGCCGTTGCTGCCGCTTCCGGCGGGGCTGCGGATGCAGGTCGTGCACGGCGACGATCTGGCGGACGCGTATCGGCGGATCGTAATCGGCGGGGCCGATGGCGCGTTCAACATCGCCGCCGAGCCGGTTCTCGACGCCGATGCGATCGCCGCGATCGTCGACCACGGGCGGCATCTCGACGTGCCGCCGGCGCTGCTGCGGCCCCTGTTGAACGCGGCGTGGCGGGCGCATCTCGTCGCCGCTGACCCCGGCTGGCTCGACATGGCGATGCGCGTGCCGGTGATGGACACCACCCGCGCGCGGGATGAGCTCGGCTGGCGGCCGACGCGCGATGCCGCGCACACCCTGCGCGAGGTGCTGCGCGCGATCGCCGCCGGGAGCGGCACGGCGAGCGCGCCGATGCGGGAGCGGCGGCGCTGGCCGCACGATCACCGCCCTCCGGGCGCCGTGCCGGCCGACCGCGGGGACGCGCCCACCACCGTGGCCGACGGGCATCGCGTGCCCGTCGAGCTCGAGCGCGAGCTGCTCGGCCTGTACCTGTCCGATCACCTCACGGGCGCGACGGCGGGCACCGCCCGCATCCGCCGGATGGCGACGGGGTTCGCCGACACCGACATCGGCCCCGAGCTGGCGCGGCTGGCCGACGAGATCGCGACCGAGCGGGCGTTCCTGCGGCAGCTGATCCCGAGCCTGGAGCTGCGCCGCCGCCCCTACCGCCAGGCGGTGGCGTGGCTGGCCGAGCGGGTCGGGCGGCTGAAGACCAACGGGCGCGTGACGGGCTCGCCCATGACGCCGGTGCTGGAGCTCGAGCTGATGCGGGGCGCGGTCGTGGGCAAGGCGGGCGCGTGGGAGACGCTCGAGGAGCTCGCGCCGGAGTTGGGGCTGCCAGCCGAGACGTTCCGCGACCTGGCCGATCGCGCCCGCGCGCAGGCGGACACGCTGCAGCGCCTGCACGCGCGCGTGCGCGGCGACGCCTTCCACCGCGACGCCCGCTGAGACCCGCGACCCGCGCTGAGTCCCGCGACGCCCGCTGTGCCCGGCGACGCGCGCGAAACGCGCAAGGGCCCCGTCGCGCCGTGGGCGGACGGGGCCGGTGGCCTAGGCTCGAGGTCGTGATGTGGGGCATGGCACCGGGAGCTGCGGACGTCGGCGAGCAGTTCGTCGGCGCGTTCCAGAACCCCGCGCTGCTGCTCGGCATCCCGCTCGCCCTCGCCGGCGCGGTGTTCATGTCGCTGGGGGCCCAGTTCCAGAGCCGCGGCGTGCGCAAGGTCGAGACGATCTCGGGGGAGACGGGCGAGACCGGTCTGGGCGCGCTTCACCTCGTCCAGCTGCTGAAGCGCCCGTCGTGGCTCATCGGGACGGTGCTGCTCGGCATCGCGATCCTGTGCCAGCTGAGCGCCCTCGCGGTGGCGCCCCTCATCGTCGTCCAGCCGCTCGGGGCCGTGTCGCTCGTGATCACCACGCTGCTGAACGCTCAGGCCACCGGGCACCTCCCCACCCGCAGGTCGCTGACGGCCATCGGCCTGTGCGTCGGCGGCATCCTCGTCTTCGTCGTCGTGGCGGCGGTGTTCGCCTCCGAGCGCGCGCTCACGGAGTACGAGCTGCTGGTCGTGCTCGCGATCCTGCTCGTGGTGGTGATCCTGCTCGGCGGCGCCTGGCTGCTGCTGCGCCGGCGCCTCAGCGCGCTGTTCTACATCACGGCGGCCGGCGTGCTCTACGGCTTCGTCGCCACGCTCGCGAAGGTGGTCATCAAGCGCATCCAGGCCGGCGACTTCGAGTGGATCACGATCGTGTGCCTCGTCGCGCTCGTCGCGGCCGCGGCGGTGGGCGGCTACTTCGTGCAGACCGCGTACTCGTCCGGGCCGCCGGACCTCGTGATCGCAGGCCTCACCGTGATCGACCCGATCGTCGCCGTCCTCATCGGCGCCCTGGTGCTCGGCGAGGCGGCGCACGCCCCCGTGTGGGCCCTGTTCGTCTTCGTGCTGGCGGGCGCCGTCGCCTCGGTCGGCGTGTTCCTGCTGGCGCGCCACCACCCGCAGGTGATCAGCGAGAGCCAGAAGCTCGACATCGCCCGCGGCAGCGACAGGGGAGTGGACGCCGCCGCGCGCACCGTCCAGGAGCGCCGCCCGTTCGCCACCGACGACGGTGTGACCCGCGATCCGTCGGGTCACACCGCCCTCGACGAGCTGCGCGCGCTGCGCGACCCCGACGATCTGCTCGGCCGCCGCAACCCGCCCGCGCCCGAGCAGGGCGACGCACCGCGCTAGGCTCGATGCCACGGGGCGGTAGCCAAGATGGTCAAGGCAGCGAGCTCATAACTCGACGATCCGCGGGTTCGAGTCCCGCCCGCCCCACCGACGCGTCGCACCACGCCCTCGGGCGGCGATGACGAACGCGGGCAAGTGTGTACGAACGTACGCATTCCCTGATACCGTGATGCGATGACCGATTCTCCCCTCGACCCCCGCACGAACTGGGAACGGATGCGCGCCGGCGAGCTGTACATCGCCGACGAGCACATGGCCGCGCGATCGCACCGGGCCGAGCGGCTCGCCGACCTCTACCACCAGCGCACGGTCTCCGGCGATCCGGCCGCGCGGCGGTGGCTGGAGGAGCTGATCGGCGATCTCGGCGAGGACGTCGTCGTCCGCCCGCCGCTGCACGTCGACTACGGCGACCACGTCTCGATCGGTGCGCGCACGTTCGTGAACGTCAACTTGACGGCGCTCGACGTCGCGACGATCACGATCGGCGAGGACTGCCAGATCGGGCCGAACGTGCAGCTGCTCACGCCCACCCACCCGATCGATCCCGTGCCGCGGCGCCAGAAGCTCGAGGCCGCGGAGCCCATCGTGATCGGCGACAACGTCTGGCTCGGCGGGGGAGTGATCGTGTGCCCCGGCGTGACGATCGGCGACAACGCCGTGATCGGCGCGGGTGCCGTGGTCACGCGCGACATCCCGCCGAACGTCGTCGCCGTCGGCAATCCGGCGCGCGTGATCCGGCGGATCGAGACGACGCATGTCGCCTGAGCTCGGCACGCGGCGCGGGCGCCGCAACGACCCCGATCGTCGCGACCGCATCGTCGCCGCGTGCCTCGACGTGATCGCCGAATCGGGCGTCGCCGGTGCCTCGCACCGCCGCATCGCCGAGGCCGCCGGCGTGCCGCTCGGCTCGATGACGTACTACTTCGACGGCATCGACGACCTGCTGCGCGAGGCGTTCACGCGCTTCGCGACGAGCATCAGCGAGCGCTTCGAGCAGCGCATGACCGCCGCGACGGACATCGCGTCGGCGCGGCAGGCCGTCGTCGCCCTCATCCTCGGCGACGTGTTCGGGAACCAGCGCGAGCTGGTGCTGTCGCACGAGCTCTACACGCTCGCGGCGCGCGAGCCGGCCTACCGCGCGCTCACGACGGCGTGGATGCGGCGCAGCCGCGACGCGCTCGAGCGCCACTTCGATCCCGACACGGCCCGCATCCTCGACGCGCTCATCGAGGGCCTGTCGATACATCGCGCCCTCGACGCCGAGCCCCGCGACCCGGCCGAGGTGGCCGTCGCCGTCGCGCGCATCACCTCATGACCCACGGGAAGCCCGGAGACCGCCGATGACCACCACCGCCGCGCCCAGCCGCGCCGACCGCCGCGCCCGGCGCGCCGTCGCCGCCCTCTTCCTCACCAACGGCGCGCTGTTCGCGAACATCCTGCCGCGCTACCCGGAGATCAAGGACCAGCTCGGGCTGGACAACGCCGTGTACGGGCTCGCCGTCGCGGCGTTCCCCGTCGGCGCGATCGTCGCCGGGCTGGCGGCGGGGGCCCTCATCCGCCGGTTCGGATCGGCCGCCGTCGCCGCCGTCGGCACGGTGGTGATGAGCCTCAGCGTGCTCGTGGCGGGCGTGGCGCCGAGCGTGCCGCTGTTCGCGCTCGGCCTGCTGGCCGCGGGCGCGCTGGACGCCGTCATCGACGTCGCGCAGAACGCGCACGCCCTGCGTGTGCAGCGCGGCTACGGCCGGTCGATCCTCAACACCTTCCACGCCGTGTGGTCCATCGGCGCGGTGCTCGGCGGCGCGATGGCCGCCGGCGCGATCGCGCTGCGGCTGCCGATCGGGATCCACCTGGCGATCTCCGCGGTGCTGTTCTCGGCCGTGTCGCTCACCGCCCTGCGGTTCTGCCTGCCCGGCCCCGACGTCGCTCCCGGTGCGCCGGGCGAGGCGACCGGCGCACCGGACGAGGCGAACGGCGCGCCGCCCGCGCGCGTGCGCGCCGCGTTGCGCGGGGGAGTCCCGCCCCGCGTCGCCCTCGTCCTGCTCGCGCTCGTCGTGATCGCCGTGGCGGGCACGGTGGTCGAGGACGCCGGCAACTCCTGGGCGACCCTGTATCTCGGCTCCCTCGGCGCCCCCGCGGCGATCGCCGCGACCGGCTTCATCGCGCTCGTGGGGGCGCAGTTCGTGGGACGCCTGCTCGGCGACGCGCTGATCGATCGTTTCGGCCAGCGCGCCGTGGCACGGACGGGCGCGGCGATCGTCGTGATCGGGATGGGCACCGCCCTCGCCTTCCCGAGCGTCCCCGGCACGATCGCCGGCTTCGCCGCCGCCGGCTTCGGCGTCGCGACCCTCGTGCCCGCGGCGATGAACGAGGCCGATGCGCTTCCCGGTCTGCGTCACGGCACCGGGCTGACGGTGGTGTCGTGGCTCATGAGGCTCGGATTTCTGCTCTCGCCGCCCATCGTCGGGCTCATCGCCGACGCGGCGAGCCTGCGGCTGGGACTGCTGAGCATCCCGATCGCCGGCATTGCCGTGGTGCTGCTGGCGGGCGTGCTCCGGCGCACGCCGCGCGCGTGAGGCGGCCCGGCGGAATCACACGCTTGTGATTCCGCCGGGCGCGGGTCATAATCGAAGCGAAATCGAACATCGTCCGCCGGATCAGCCGGTCGGGTTCCGCACCAGGTCGTAGGGGAAGACGTACCTGAGGCACGAGCTCGACGAATCGGAGAATGATCATGGCGACACCCATGGCGCGTGGGGTGGTCTACATCCACTCGGCGCCCAAAGCGCTGTGTCCGCACCTGGAATGGGCGGTGGGGCGGTCCCTTGGCCGCGCCGTCGCCTTCGACTGGGCGGACCAGCCGATGATGCCCGGCGCGCGGCGGGCCGAGTTCTCCTGGGAGGGACCGGCCGGCACCGGCGCGGCCCTGGCGACCGCGATCCGCGGCTGGGAGCATCTGCGCTTCGAGGTGTCGGAGGACCCGACGCCGCGCAGCGACGGCGGCCGATGGATGCACACGCCCGATCTCGGCATCCACTACGCGCAGATGGACTCGTCGGGGAACATCGTCATCCCCGAGGACCGCATCCGCTACGCGATGGAGGTCGCCGCCGGCGACGCGTTCGAGCTGCAGCGCGAGCTCGCCGTCGCGCTCGGCTCCGCCTGGGACGAGGAGCTGGAGCCGTTCCGTCACGCGAGCGACGACTCGCCGGTCGTCTGGCTCCACAAGGTCGGCTGAGCCCACACAGACTTGCGGCCGCCCGGTGAAGGATCCCGGGCGGCCGCAGCGCGTCTGGCGCGCGTCAGTCGTCGTACGAGGCGAACGCCGCCACGGCGTTGTGCCCGCCGAACCCGAACGAGTTGCTGATCGCCAGCTGCGGGCCGGCGTCGAGCGGCTGGGGCTCGCCGGAGGCGCGCACGGGGATCTCCGGGTCCTGGTCGACGAGGTTGATCGTCGGGGGAGCCACGCGCTCCTGGACGGCGAGCACGGTGAACACCGACTCGATCGCCCCCGTGCCGCCCAGCAGGTGACCGGTGGAGGCCTTCGTCGCCGAGATCGGGATCTCGTGCACGCGATCGCCGAACACGGACTTCAGCGCCGCGTACTCGGCCGGGTCGCCCACCGGCGTGGACGTCGCGTGCGCGTTGATGTGCGTGACCTGGTCGGGCGTCGCCCCGGCCTGCTCGAGCGCGAGCTTCACCGCGCGGGCCGCGCCCTGACCCGACGGGTCGTTGGCGGTGATGTGGTACGAGTCGGCGGTGACGCCGGCGCCCGCGAGGCGCGCGTAGATCTTCGCGCCGCGGGCCAGCGCGTGCTCCTCGGTCTCGAGGATGAGCACGGCCGCGCCCTCGCCCATCACGAAGCCGTCGCGCGAGGCGCTGAACGGCCGCGAGGCGGTCTCGGGGGAGTCGTTGCGGCGCGAGAGCGCCTGCATCGACGCGAACGCCGCGACCGTGATCGGGTGGATCGCCGACTCCGTGCCGCCGGCGATGACGACGTCGGCGAGGCCGAGCTGCATGTGCTCGTAGGCGCTCGCGATCGATTCCACGCTCGACGCGCACGCCGACGCGACCGTGCGGGCGAACGCGCGCGCGTTGAAGTGGAGGGAGAGGTTGCCGGCCGCCGCGTTCGGCATGAGCATCGGCACGGTCATCGGCATGACCCGGCGCGGGCCCTTCTCGCGCAGCGTGTCCCACGCGTCCAGCAGCGTCCACACGCCGCCGATGCCGGTGGCGAAGTCCACGCCGAGGCGCTCGGGCGCGACGTCGGGGGCGCCGGCGTCGGCCCACGCCTCCATCGCCGCCACCATCGCGAACTGCGACGCCGGATCCAGGCGCTTGGCGACCGGACGCTCCAGGACGGTCTCGGGGCGGACCGCGGCCTCGGCCGCGAAGGTCACGGGGAGCTGGTACTCCTCGACCCAGTCGTGCTCGAGGGTCTTGGCGCCCGAGACGCCGGCGAGCAGATTCCGCCAGTTCTCCGGGGCCGTCCCGCCGAGGGCCGACGACGCGCCGATACCGGTCACGACGATGCGCTTGGTCATGATGCTGTGGTTCCTCGATCCGGATGGTGACGCGGTGGCACGCCCACGAGCGGGCGTGCCACCCGCGCGATCACTGGTTGTTGGTGATGTAGTCGACCGCGTCCTTCACGGTCTTGAGGTTCTTGACCTCGTCGTCGGGGATCGTGACGCCGAACTTCTCCTCGGCGTTCACGACGATCGTCATCATCGAGATCGAGTCGATGTCGAGGTCGTCGGTGAACGACTTCTCGAGGGCGACCTCGCTCGCGTCGATGCCGGTCTCGTCGGTGATGAGCTCGGCCAGGCCCGCGAGGACCTCGTCAGTGGTGTATGCCATGGGTTTTCTCCTTGTGGGTGGGTAGAGGAAGGGATGTCGGAACCAGGGGCCAGTCTACGAGCGGCGCGCGGTCGATCAGGGGAGGACGACCACCTGTGCCGCGAACACGAGCCCCGCGCCGAAGCCGATCTGCAGCGCAAGACCGCCGCTGAGCTCGGGGCGCTCCTGCAGCAGGCGATGGGTGGCGAGGGGGATCGACGCCGCCGACGTGTTGCCCGTGGTCGTGATGTCGTCGGCGATCGCCACGGTGTCGGGCAGCCCGAGCTGCTTGGCGAACTCGTCGACGATGCGCATGTTCGCCTGGTGCGGGATGAACGCCGCGAGGTCCTCCGGCTTCACGCCGGCGTTCTCGAGCGTCTGCTTGGCGACCTTCGCCATCTCCCACACGGCCCAGCGGAACACCGAGGGGCCCTCCTGCCGCAGCGTGGGCCACGCGGCCTCGCCGTCGCGGAACTGGGTGAGCGTGGCGTTCATGCCCACCAGGCCGGCCTTGGAGCCGTCCGAGCCCCAGCTGGTGGCGGAGACGCCGGGGGTGTCGCTCGGGCCCAGCAGCGCGGCGCCCGCGCCGTCGCCCAGCAGGAACGAGATCGACCGGTCCGTGGGGTCGATCACGTCGCTCAGCTTCTCGGCGCCGATCACCATCGCGTAGCGCGCGGCGCCGGCGCGGATGAGCGCGTCGGCCTGGGCGATCGCGTAGCAGTACCCGGCGCACGCGGCGTTCACGTCGTAGGCCGCCGCGGGCGTCGCGCCGATGCGGTCGGCGACGACGGCGGAGATCGACGGCGTCTGCTGCACGTTGCTGATCGTCGCGACGATCACGAGATCGATCTCGGCCGGATCGATCGCGGCCTTCTCGATCGCCTCGCGCGCGGCCTCGACGGCGAGCTCGAGGGCGCCGGTCTCGCGGACGGCGCGCACGCGCGTGATGACGCCGGTGCGCTGCCGGATCCACTCGTCGCTGGAGTTGATCGGCCCGACGATGTCATCGTTCGGGACGGCGTTCTCGCCGCGCGCCGCGCCCATCGCGTAGATGCGCGAGTGCGCGGGACCGGTGGCTTCCTTGAGGGTGACGGGCATGCGTGTCTTTCCGGGTCAGGCGGCGGCGAGGAGGTCGCGCGCGGCCTCGAGGTCGTCGGGGGTCTTCACGGCGACGGCGGGCACGCCCTTGAGGCCGCGCTTGGCGAGCCCCACGAGCGCGCCGGCGGGCGCCAGCTCGATGATGCCGGTGACGCCGTGGTCGGCGAACGAGGCCATGCACAGGTCCCACCGCACGGGGCTCGCGACCTGCTGCACGATAAGGTCGAGCGCGCGGGCGCCGGTGTCGACGGGCTGGCCGTCGCTGTTGCTCCACAGCAGCACCTCGGGGTCGGCGACCGCGCCCGCGGCGGCGTCGACAGCCGCGCGCAGGGCGTCCTTCGCCGGCGCCATGTAGCGCGTGTGGAACGCGCCGGCGACCTGCAGCGGAATCACGCGCGCCCCGCGCGGCGCGTTCTCGGCGAGGGCGGCGAGGCCGGCCGTCGCGCCGGCGGCGACGATCTGGCCGCCGCCGTTGTAGTTGGCGGGCTCGAGACCCTGCGCGGCGATGGCGTCCAGCACCTGCTCCTCGACGCCGCCGACGACGGCGCTCATGCCGGTCTCGTCCTGGGCGGCGGCCTCGGCCATGGCGCGGCCGCGCGCCCCGACGATCGTCATGGCGGCGCGGTCGCCCACGACACCGGCCGCGGCCACGGCGGCGAGCTCGCCGACCGAGTGTCCGGCGACGCCGGCCGGGCGCAGGCCGTCGGCGGTGAGCGCGTGCCACGACAGCAGGCTGGCGGCCACGATCAGCGGCTGGGCGACGCTGGTGTCGCGGATGCGGTCGGCATCCCACTCGGTGCCGGCCGCGCGCAGGTCGACCTGCGCGGCGTCCGCGTACGCGTCGAGGCGCTCGCGAGCGCCCTCCAGCTCGAGCCAGGGGGTGAGGAATCCGGGAGTCTGCGAGCCCTGTCCGGGGCATACGACGACGATCACCCTGCAATTCTGCCAACGATGTCGCGCGGTCAGGTGGAGGCGCTCTCACAAGAATCGCGAGAAGCGTTGTGTGCGCCTCACACAGCGATCGCGGGCGGCGTCAGCGCCGCCGCAGCGCCGAGCGTCGGCGGGTGGCCTCGCTGCCCATCGAGCCGAGGATCAGCGCCGTCTGCAGGATGAGGGCCTCGCGCGGCCCGGTCGCGTCCCAGCCGATCACGTCGCCCACCTTCTTGAGGCGGTAGCGCACCGTGTTGGGGTGCACGAACAGCTCGCGCGCGGTCGCCTCCAGCGAGCGGCCGTTGTCGAGATACGCCCACAGCGTCGTGACGAGGTCGGTCGAGTGATCGGCCAGCGGCTGGTAGATCCGCTCGATGAGCGTGCGCTTGGCGACGGGGTCGCCCGCGAGGGCCCGCTCGGGCAGCAGGTCGTCGGCCTCGACGGGGCGGGGCGCGCCGCGCCACGCGCGGGCGACCGCGAAACCGGCCAGCGCGGCGCGCGCGCTGCGGCTGGCGTCCACGATCGCGGGAACCGTCGGCCCGATGACCACGTGGCCGTCGCCGAAGCACACCTCGAGCCCGCGGGCGATCTCGTCGAACGGCAGCTCCGGGCGGTCGACGCGGCGGGCGCTCACCTGGGCGCGCCCGAGCACGAGCACGAGCCGCGAGCCCTGTACCCCGACGAGCACGTCGACGCCGAGCTTGCGCGCCGTGCGGCGCACGTGATCCACGTCGAAGGCCGGGGGAGTCGTGCCGACGATGACGCAGGACTCGCCGTGGCCGTGCCAGCCGAGCGCGGCGATCCGGCTGGGGAGCTCCTCGTCGGTCTCGCCCGTGAGGATCGAGTCGACCACGAGCGCCTCGAGCCGCGCGTCCCACAGCCCGCGCGACTCGGCCGCGCGCGCGTACACGTCGGCGGCGGTGAAGGCGACCTCGCGCGAGTAGAGCAGGATCGCCTCGCGCAGCTGCTCGCTCTTGCTCGCGACGCGCTCCTCGACGACCTCGACGGTGATCCGCACCAGCTGCAGCGTCTGCTGCAGGCTCACGCTGCGCAGCAGCTCGCGGGGCGCCGCGGCGAAGATGTCGGCCGCGATCGCGGGAGTGGTCGTCGGGTCGTCGAACCACTGGATGAACGACGAGATGCCGGCCTGCGCGACGAGGCCGACCGCCGAGCGGCGCCCGGGCGGCATCTCGACGAACCAGGGCAGCGACTCCTCGAGCCGCCGGGTGGTGGCGGTGGCCAGGTCCCCCGAGATGCGCCGCAGCCAGGCGAGCGTGGCGGCCTTGTCAGAGTCGGCCGCCACGCCGCCCGGCACGGACTCAGGCATCGCCACCGGCGTTGCCGGACGCGCCGGCGAGGACATCGTGCAGGCGGTACTTCTCGATCGCCTGGGCGACGACGCTGCGGTCGACCTTGCCCTGCTCGGCGAGCATCTGAAGCGCCTTGACGACCATGGACGGCCCGTCGATCTTGAAGAAGCGCCGTGCCGCCGGGCGCGTGTCGCTGAAGCCGAAGCCGTCGGCGCCGAGCGTGCCGTACGGACCGGGGACCCACGGGCGGATCTGGTCCTGCACGGCGTGCATGAAGTCGCTCGTCGCGACGAAGGGCTGGCCCTCCGCGTGGCGCAGCTTCTCGGTGACGTAGGCGGTGCGCGGCTCCTCGTCGGGGTGCAGGAAGTTGTGCTCGTCGGCGGCGAGGCCGTCGCGACGCAGCTCGGTCCAGCTGGTCACCGACCACACGTCGGCGACGACGCCCCAGTCGCTCTTCAGCAGCTCCTGCGCCTCGAGCGCCCACGGCACGCCGACGCCGGACGCGAGCAGCTGCACGCGGTGCCCGTCGCCCTCGCCCTCCGCGACGCGGTGGATGCCGCGCACGATGCCCTCGACGTCGACGCCCTCCGGCTCGGCCGGCTGCACCATCGGCTCGTTGTAGACGGTGAGGTAGTACATGACGTCGGGATCCGGGTGCTGGCCGCCGTACATGCGCTCGATGCCCGCCTGCACGATGTGCGCGACCTCGTAGCCGTACGCGGGGTCGTAGCTCAGCACCGCGGGGTTCGTGGAGGCCAGCAGGTGCGAGTGCCCGTCCATGTGCTGCGTGCCCTCGCCCGCGAGCGTGGTGCGGCCCGCGGTGGCGCCGATGATGAAGCCGCGCGCGAGCTGGTCGCCGGCCGCCCAGAAGGCGTCGCCGGTGCGCTGGAAGCCGAACATCGAGTAGAAGATGTATACCGGCAGCAGCGGCTCGCCGTGCGTGGAGTACGACGTGCCCGTGGCCGTGAAGGCGGCGGTGGCGCCGGCCTCGTTGATGCCGACGTGCATGATCTGCCCCTGCGGGCTCTCCTTGTACGCCAGGAGCAGCTCGCGGTCCACCGACGTGTAGTTCTGACCGTGCGGGTTGTAGATCTTCGCGGTTGGGAAGTACGAGTCCATGCCGAACGTGCGCGCCTCGTCCGGGATGATCGGCACGATGCGGTTGCCGAAGCCCTTGACCTTCATGAGGTCCTTGAGCATGCGCACGAACGCCATCGTGGTGGCGACCTGCTGCGTGCCGGAGCCCTTCTTCGGCAGCGAGTAGTCCTTGTCCTGCGGCAGCTCAAGCGCCACGTGCGTCGAGCGGCGCTCGGGCAGGAAGCCGCCGAGGGCCTTGCGGCGCTCCAGCATGTACTGGATCGTCTCGTCCTCGAGCCCCGGGTGGTAGTACGGCGGCTGGTACGGGTTCTCCTCGAGCTGGGCGTCCGTGATCGGGATGTCCATCGTGTCGCGGAACAGCTTGAGGTCGTCCAGCGTCATCTTCTTCATCTGGTGGGTCGCGTTGCGGCCCTCGAAGTGCGGGCCGAGACCGTAGCCCTTGACGGTGTGGGCGAGGATGACGGTCGGCTGGCCCTTGTGCTCCATCGCGGCCTTGTACGCCGCGTACACCTTGCGGTAGTCGTGGCCGCCGCGCTGCAGGTTCCAGATCTGCTCGTCGGTGTAGTCCTTGACGAGCTCGAGGGCACGCGGGTCGCGGCCGAAGAAGTTCTCGCGGATGTACGCGCCGGACTCGGCCTTGTACGTCTGGAAGTCGCCGTCCGGGGTGGTGTTCATGAGGTTCAGCAGCGCGCCGTCGACGTCGCGGGCGAGCAGCTCGTCCCAGCCGCGCCCCCAGATGAGCTTGATGACGTGCCAGCCGGCGCCGCGGAAGAAGCTCTCGAGCTCCTGGATGATCTTGCCGTTGCCGCGCACGGGACCGTCGAGGCGCTGCAGGTTGCAGTTGATCACGAACGTGAGGTTGTCGAGGCCCTCGTTGGCGGCGACCTGCAGCTGGCCGCGCGACTCGACCTCGTCCATCTCGCCGTCCCCGAGGAACGCCCACACGCGCGAGTCGGCGACCGACTTGATGCCGCGGTTGGCGAGGTACTTGTTCGTCATCGCCTGGTAGATCGCGTTGATGGGACCGAGGCCCATCGACACCGTCGGGTACTGCCAGAAGTCCGGCATCATGCGCGGGTGCGGGTACGACGGCAGCCCGTTGGCCCCGGCCGACTTCTCCTGGCGGAAGCCGTCGAGCTGCTGCTCGGTGAGGCGTCCCTCGAGGAACGCGCGCGCGTACATGCCCGGGGAGGCATGTCCCTGGTAGAAGATCTGGTCGCCGCCGTTGTCGGCGTCGCGGCCGCGGAAGAAGTGGTTGTGGCCGACCTCGTACAGCGAGGCCGCCGACGCGTAGGTCGAGATGTGGCCGCCCACGCCGATTCCGGGGCGCTGCGCGCGGTGCACGGTGATCGCGGCGTTCCAGCGGATCCAGTGGCGGTAGCGGCGCTCGAGCTCCTCGTCGCCGGGGAACTCCGGCTCGTCCTCCGCCGAGATCGTGTTGACGTAGTCGGTCGTCGGCACCATCGGCACGCCGAGACGACGCTCCTTGGAACGCTTGAGGAGGCTCAGCATCACCTCGCGGGCGCGCTGCGGACCCTTCGCGGCGACGAGCTCGTCGAGGGACTGCTGCCACTCGCGCGTCTCCTCGGGATCGCTGTCCTGCGGTCCCTGCGAGTACGGATCCTGATCGTGAACAGCCACCGGATGACCTTTCGTCGTGCGGCAGATCATGCCGCGTTTGGAGCCGGCGTGCGGGCAGCCCAATGGGGATACGCCGCACGCATATCGACCCCAGCCTAATGCCATCCGAAACACCGCGGCGGAGGGGCCGGGCGGGTGTCAGATCAGGCCGCGGCGCCGACCCTCCGCCAGCGCAGCGGCGCGGTCGGCCACGCCGAAGCGCGCGTAGATCTCGTGCAGGTGGCTCTTGGCCGTGGGAACGGTGACGCCCAGGCTCGCGGCCGCGTGCTCGAGGGTGTCGGCGGCGACGAGAGCGCGCAGGGTCGCGAGCTGCTGCGGAGTGAGGCGGCGGTACCCGAGCGGCGCCTCGGGAAACAGCTGCGACCGCCGCTCGATGATCGCCCCCAGCTCGTTGCTGCCGACGGCGGCGCTGAGCACCACCAGGTCGGAGGCGGGGAGGTTGGCGAACGGCGCCTGGAGGCCGTTCGCGAGGGCGATCTCGATGGCGTCGCGGAACGCGGCGATGCCGGAGGGCTCGTTGCCCCGGCGCAGCAGCGCGGCGGCGCGCACCGCCAGGGACTCGACCCGGACGCGGGGGAGCGGGCTCTGGGCGCCGCGGGCCGCCTCGGCCAGCGCGTGCGTGCTCTCGCCGAGCGCCAGCAGCGCCGACGCGCGGCGCATGCACAGGAGCCCCTCCGCCACGTCCGGCAGCGGCGGGCAGGCCTCGAGCGCGATCAGCGCCGGCTCGTGCATCCCGCCGAGAGCGGGCAGCGTGCCGCGCGCGATCGCGAGCATCGCGGCGTTGAGGCCCTGATCGGCGCGCGGCGCGCTCGCGGAGGCGACCGTTACTTCCAGCTCGGCGCGGATCGTCAGCGGGTCGGCCAGCCGCGCGCGGGCGCGGGCCATGGCCCGGGCGCTCGCGGCGATGATGCCGAGCTCCTCGAACTCGTGCTCGCCATCCAGCAGGGCGAGGCCGCCCGCCAGATCGAGACGGTCGAGCGCACGCTGCGCGCGGGCGAGGAGGGCGCCGTCGCGGATCCGCCTGATGTGGGGGTAGCGGGCGCGCAGCGCGTCGTGGTGCGCCAGGTACGCGTCGGCCTCGGGACCGCGCCCGGCGATCGCGTGCAGGCAGGCGAGATCCGCCGCCGCCTCGATCGCGGCGCGCGCGTTGCCCACGTCGAGCGCCTCGTGCCAGGCGGAATCCAGGAGGCTCACTGCCTCCGGCAGGCGCGCGGCGGCGGCGAGGGTCTCGCCCCACTGCACGAGGCTGACGGCCAGGAACGGGTGCACGGCGGCCCGCTCGCGCGGCTCGAGACGCCGCAGCGTGTCGATCGCGGTGTCGACGAGAGACGCCGCCCGCGTCACCATCCCGAGCGTGCGCAACCCGGCGATCTGCCCCGTCAGCACCGCGAGGCGGTCCGGCGGCGCGAGATCCGCGGTGCAGCGCCGGCCGCCGTCGGGGTAGATGGGCGTCTTGCCGGGATACGACAGCAGGTGGGTCACGTACGTCCGCAGCGCGGCCCAGCGCGGCATGGCATCGAGCTGGTCGTCCGGAACGGCGTCGCAGGCGGCATGCACGCTGCCGGGGGCATGGCTGAGCAGCGAGGGCAGGTGCGCCTCCGCGACCCGCATCGCCCCGCTCCAGTCGCCCCGGACGAGCGTGGCATAGATGTCACCCTCCGCCGCGCGGCTGCTGTCGTCCAGTCGCGCGAAGGGCAGGCCGTTCATATCAGCCCGTGTTCCGCCGCGGCGCTGACGAGCTCCGCACGATTGGACACGCCGAGCTTGCGGTAGATGTGGCGGACGTGCGTCTTGACGGTGTTGACGCTCAACCGCATCGTGATCCCGATCCGGCCCATGCTCAGCCCGTTCGCGAGGTGACGCAGCACCGTGCGCTCGTGGGCGCTGAGCGTCACGGGCGCGGGCGGGACCCGCGGGGGCAGGCGCAGCGTGCCGGCGGCGTTCGCCGCGCGCGCCCGTTCGGCGGAAGGGCTGCCCACCGGCGCGAACGCGAGCACCGCCTCCAGGCGCTGGCGCGGCAGCATCGCCAGGCCGAACGCGAGGTCGCGCTCGTCCGCCAGCGCCACGGCGCGGGCGCACGCGGACGGGGCGTCGGGGTGGCGGCGCTCCACGAGCACCGCAGCCACGACGAGGCTGCCCAGCGTGTACGCACGGGCCTGGGCCGGCCGGCTGGTGGCGAGATACCCGCGCTGCAGCGCGCCATCGAGGTCTCCGCATTCCAGATCGAACAGCGCGCGCAGCCCGGCCAGATCGAAGGCGCCATCGGCCCGCACGACGGGGGCACCAGGGAACGACGCGATGAGGTCCCGGGCCGGATGGACGCGGCCGCTCAGCGCGAGCAGCCGGGCGCGGGCAAACGTCAGCGCGAGGTCGTGCAGCGGCGCCATGCGCCCCTGCGGCGGGGCAACGCGCGCGGCCGCGTCGAGGTCGGCGAGCGCGTGCGCGGGATCGCGGGCGGCGTCGACGCAGTCGATCTGCGCGCGCTGCAGGGCGAGGTCGAACTCGTACGGGTCGTGCGTCGCCGCCTCGCGCTCCACGTGGCGCGCCTCGGCGACGTCGAGGCGATCGAGGGCGCGGAACACCAGCGTCATCCGCAGCGACGTCGGGATCGGCGTGCTGCGCGGATCGCGATCGAGGAGGCCGACCGCCGCGGCGATCCACTCGTCGCGCGAGCTGTTGCGGCCCATCGCCGCCTGCATCACGGCGGCCCCGGAGGCTGCCGCGATCGCGATGTGCCCGTCGCCCTGCTCACGGGCGAGCGCGTGCGATCGGCCGTAGAGCGTGATCGCCTCCTCGATGCGGGCGCCGGCGGCGACGATCTCGGCCCACGCGAGCACGGCGCGCGCGAGCTCGAGCTGTCGGGCGCGCGAGTCGTTCGGCTCCGGCTGATCGGCCAGCTCGCGGGCGCGATCGACCGCCGCGAGCGCGCCAGGGTAGTCGCCGGCCTGCGCGCGATGGATCGCCTCCCCGGTGAGCGTGAGCAGCGGGTCGATGGACACGCGCCGCTCCGTCGGCGTCGTCGCGGCCCGCGGCCCGGCGAGCAGCGGCGCCAGGCGCCGCCAGCGCGCGTCGGCCCGCATGCTCTGCGGCATCGCGAGCAGCGCCGCGCGTATGGCCGTCGTGGTGCCCGCCGACGGCCGTGACATTCCCCCCTCGATCACCTCGAGCGCGGTGTTCCAGTCGCGCCAGTACAGCGCGCGATAGATCCGCGTCGCGGTGACCTGGGTTACATCGTCCCGTTCGGGCAACGGGACATATGTCCCCTCCACCATGGTGCCCATTGTGCCCCCCTGTGCCCATCCGGGATAGGGGTATGTCGGTGGACCCCGCCTTCCGATGGGTGATCTTGCGGTGGAGGTGCGCCCGTTCCGTGACGCGATCGGAGCGCGGAGCGGGTGAGGCGCCGGTTGAACAATCGCGCGACCACGATGTGCGCCCCCTCCCGACGGGAGATTGACGACATCCCGTTCGTGCGGGGAGGACCGGCGTTCTGAGCCCCTTCTCCCGCGCGCGGCACCGAAATGCCAGAGAGAAGACGTGTCATGAATCGGAAGGCGCAGCGGCGCGAGGCGATGGCCATCGTGGCGGCGATCGCGACGGCAGTGACATTTGGGCTCGGGATGCAGGGCGCGGCGGCCGCCGACGACGGCGTCACGTCCGACCCCGCAGCGGTCGAGACCCAGACCCTCGCGGACGAGGCGACGGCGACCGGCGACGCGCCGGTGGCCGAGGACCCCGCTCCCGCGCCGGAACCCGCGCCGGCGCCGGAACCCGCGCCGGAGCCCGCGCCCGCCCCCGCGCCGGAACCCGCGCCGGCGCCGGAACCCGAGCCCGCCCCGGCGCCGGAGCCCGAGCCCGCCCCGGCGCCGGAACCCGAGCGGGCGCCGGAGCCTGAACCCGCCCCGGCCCCGGAGCCCAAGCCGGCGCCCCCGGCCGAGGAGCCGGCACCGCCGAGCGACGAGGAGGCCGCGCCGGTCGCCCCGGTGGCACCGGACGCAGAGCCCGAGGCCGACGCGGTGGTGGCACCGTTGGCGGAGCCGGGGTGTCTGGGATGGCCGGTCGGAACGCCCGCGGGCTTCGAGATCGACGGCAACCTGTGCACGAACGGCCAGTCCGACTGGGCGACGGTCGGCGGGCAGCCGGCGAAGGTGGACGGCAGCGGTCAGAGCGATCCGTCGGCGTTCACCGGCGGGTCGTCCGAGTCCCAGGCGCCGGCCGCATGGCAGACCGGCACCGGCGTGGCGCCGGAGATGAACGACGTCACGAACGTGTACGCGTACTCGACCACCAGCGGCGGCGACGTCTACGCCTTCCTCGGCTTCGAACGGGCGAAGGCGAACGGATCGATCGCCTACTACGTGGAGTTCAACCAGAACGGCAATGTGTCCGGCCCGCGACCCGATCGCGAGGTGGGGGACCTCCGCCTCACGCTCAACCAGACCGGCAACGACACCATCTCGCTGGTCGCCGCCCACACGTGGGACGGGACAGGGTGGGTCAGCCTCGGCTCCACGGCGGGCTTCACCGGCCGCGTCAACCAGGGCGACACCGCGAACCTCGCGGATCACGTGCTGAAGACGGGCGAGTTCGCCGAGGTCGCCGTCAACCTCACCGCGCTGTTCGGCGAGGCCGGCTGCAGCGGCGCCTACGGCACCCTGAACGTGCGCTCGGCGACCTCGCCCGAAGTGACGTCCGCGCTGAAGGACTGGGTCGAGCCGATCTCGCTGAGAGTGCCGAGCACCTGCGCGTCGGTCGTCGTCACGAAGACCTGGGTGATCGACGGCACCTCGTACGCGGACGGCGCGCAGCCGCTCGGCGTGGCCGCGGATCTGTCGCTCACGGGACAGGACGACCCCGCGTTCGGCACGACGTACACCGAGCACAGCGACGGCACCGAGTACGAGGCCGGTCACACGGTGACGATCGGCGAGACCGTGAGCGGGCTGCCGGTCGGCTGCACGAACGTGCCATCGGGCGATCTCGGTGATCGCACGCTGACGACCGGGGTGAACGCGTTCGCCGTGACCAACACCGTCACGTGCACGTACCTGACCCTGGTGAAGAACGTCGTCGGCGACGCGGATCCCGCGGACTGGACGCTGACCGCGGACGGACCGACGGACCTGACGGGCGCGACCGCGACGCCCGCCGTGACCCACGTGCACGTCGCCCCCGGGGACTACGTGCTCGCCGAGTCCGGCGGCCCCGACGGCTACCAGCTGACCGACCTGACCTGCACCCCGGTCGCCGAGAACGAGGCCACCGTCTCGGTGTCCGCCGGGGACGACATCACCTGCACCTTCACGAACACGGCCGAGGTCGGCCTCCAGGTCACCAAGACGTGGAACGTCGACGGTGTCACCTACGCCGACGGCGAGCAGCCCGTGGGCGAGGCGCAGCTCACCCTCGACGGCGAGGATGCCGTCTTCGGAACCGTCTACGACGGCTATCTGCCGGGAGACGAGGTCGTCATCGCCGAGACCGTCACGCAGCTGCCCGAACGCTGCGCCCTGACGACGACGATCGGCGGCCTCGAGGGGAGCAGCGCCACGCACACGATGACGCTGACGCCCGATCCCAACGTCGTGGAGGTGGTCAACACCGTCACGTGCGAGCAGCTGCTGACGCTCGTGAAGCACGTCGGCCACGGCGACGCCGATCCGACGCTGTGGACGCTGACGGCCGACGGTCCCGGCGATCCGTTCAGCGGCGCCACCGGTTCGACCGCCGTCACCGATCACCCGGTCGCGCCGAACGAGCCGTACGCGCTGAGCGAGTCGGGCGGTCCCGTCACCTACGTGCAGTCCGGGCCGTGGGCGTGCGTCGACGACGACAGCGGCGCCGCCGTGCCGGTGACGAACGGCGCGGTCACCGTCGCCTACGGCGCGTCGGTCACCTGCACCGTGACGAACGTGACCGCCACGCTCACGCTGCTCAAGCACATCGCGGACGGGGCGACGGACGTGCTCTCGCCGGACGACTGGACGCTCGTGGCCGCACCCGGCTGCGACGTCGAAGGGCTGGCCGAGGTGAGCGTCACGGGCGCCGAGGAGGAGAGCGCGGCGAACACGGCCGAGGTCCGGCCCGACTGCGCCTACACCGTCTCGGAGGAGGTGGCCGAGGGCTCCACCCTCGCCTACCGGCAGACCGCCGTGGAGCGGTGGGACGAGGAATCCGGCACGTGGCTGGCTCTGGAGGGCGACACGATCAGCGTGGCGCCCGGGACCCACGCCGTCGTCCGCTTCGTCAACGATCTGACCCCCGCCGTCGCGCTGCCATTCACCGGCGGCACGAGCGCGGACGCGTTCACGCTCACGGGGATCGCGGTGCTGCTGCTGGCCCTCGCCCTCGTGCTGTGGCAGTGGATCGCGCGCCGGAGGACGGCATGACGCCGCGCGCACCGCACACCCGCATCCGACCTCTGCGCCCGAGGGCGCAGCGCACCATCACATCCCAGGAAGGCACCATCATGTCCGCACAACCCAAAGGCGTCGCCCGGCGTCTCGCCGCGACCCTCGGAGCCCTGGCGCTCGCGATGCTCGGCGTCACCGCGATCAGCGCGCCGGCATCCGCGGCCGGCCCGAACCTCGACCCGGAGGAGACGGGATCGCTGACGATCCACAAGTTCGAGAGTCCGGAGACCGACCCGGGGCTGCCCCACAACGGCACGGAGGTGGACACGACCGGTCTCGTCCCGCTGGACGGGGTCGAGTTCACGGTCACCGCGGTGACCGACATCGACCTCACGACCAACGAGGGCTGGGATGAGGCGCACGCGCTCTCGCTGTCCGTCGCCGCGGGCGGCGACCTGAGCGGGCACACCACGGCGGTCGTCGGATCGCAGGTCACGGCGTCCGGTGCGACCACCTTCGCGGACCTGCCGCTGGGCGTCTACTACGTCGAGGAGACCGATCCGGGCACCCACCCGATCGTGGCGGCCGTCGAGCCGTTCATCGTGACGATCCCGCTGCCGACGACGGTCGACGGACAGTCCACGTGGCTGTACGACGTGCACGTCTACCCGAAGAACGCGCTCGGCGAGACGGTCAAGACGATCGACGACTTCGGCGCGATCGGCCTGGGCGACACCGTGTCGTTCGGGATCGACGCGGCCATCCCGAGCTTCTTCGGCACCGAGGAGCTCACCTCGTACCGCATCGTGGACGAGCTCGACCCGCGGCTCGGGTTCGTCGGCGGCTCCGCGATGGTCACCGCGACCGACAGCGGCGGCGCCGATCTCGGGCTCGTCGCGGGCGACTACACGGTCACCGAGCCGGCCGACGCGACCGGCGGCACTCTCGAGATCGTCTTCACCGCGCAGGGCCTGGCGACGCTCGAGGCCGCGCCGGGCGGCACCGTCCACGTCGCGTTCGACACGACGGTGGAGAGCATCGGCGACGGCACGATCACGAACGATGCGCAGACCTTCATCAACGGACACGAGGTCGGCTCCAACACCGTCGAGACGCTGTGGGGCGCGGTGAAGATCTTCAAGTACGACGCCGCCACGCAGGGTGGACTCGCCGGCGCGGTGTTCGAGGTCTACACGGCGGCGACCGGCGGCGACCCCGTCTCGGTCGACGGCGCCACGCAGTTCACGACCGACGCCGACGGCTACGTCACGATCCCGGGCCTCAAGGCCGGCACGTACTACCTCGAAGAGGTCGTCGCACCGGACCGCTACCTGCCCACGGAGGGACGCATCGAGGTGGTCGTCACGGCGGGCTCGCTCGCGGAGGCCGTGCTGGTGAGCGTCGCCAACGAGAAGATCCCCGACATGGCGCTCCCGGTGACGGGTGGTGACGGGGCCGCCGCCTTCACGACGGCAGGACTCGCCCTCCTCCTGATGGCCGTCGGCGCCGGACTCGTCGCCGCACGGCGCCGGGTGCGTGGATGAGCGTCGCTGCGCCGAAAGGTGAGTGACATGGCCGCGAGCGACCTCGGCATCCCCTCCGGGGTCGCTCGCGGTCTTCCGCGTCGCCGGCCGACCGTGCTCTCGGTCCTCGTGGCGATCGTCGCCATCGCCGGGGTCGTCGTCCTCCTGCTGCCGACGATCGAGAACTGGTACGGGGAGCGGGCGCAGTCGGAGCTGATCGCGGAGCTCACCACCGAGGTGTCCGTGGCGGGCGCCCAGCCCCTCGAGGACGAGCTCGCCGCCGCCCGCGCGTACAACGAGGCGCTCGTCGGCGGCGTCGCGAGCGTCGCGGCGGGGGAGCGGCTGCCGCAGGCCGTGCCGGGCGACGACGCGTACAACCGGCTCCTCGCCTCCGACGGCACGGGGCTCATGGGGCGCATCGTGATCCCGGCCATCGGCGCCGACCTTCCCATCTACCACGGCACCAGCGACCAGGTGCTGCGCAAGGGCATCGGCCACCTGGAGGGGACCGCCCTGCCGGTGGGCGGCGAGGAGACGCACGCGGTGCTCACGGGGCATCGGGGCCTCGCCGGAGCCGAGCTGTTCACCCACCTCGACCGGGTGCGCGTGGGCGACATCTTCACGCTGCTGGTGGCGGGGGAGACGTTCGCCTACGAGGTGATCGAGACGCAGGTCGTCGATCCCGACGAGACCGAGGAGCTGTACCCCCGGCGCGGCGAGGACCTCGTCACCCTCGTCACGTGCACGCCGCTGGGGATCAACAGCCAGCGCATCCTGGTGACGGGCGCGCGCGTCTGGCCCACCCCGCCGCAGGAGGCCACGCTCGCGCACGCCGCGCCGGCGGGCCCGGGCTTCCCCTGGTGGGCCGTGGGACTCGGCGCCGCCGTCCTCGCCGGCGCCGGCTACGTGATGGCCAGCGCGCGGCCGCGATCGCGGGCACCGCGCGCATCCGACACCGTGACGTCGGTGGGCCCTGCCGGGATCGAACCGACGACAACCTGGGTGTAAACCAGGTGCTCTACCAGCTGAGCTAAAGGCCCGTTCGGACGAGTCTATCCGCCGGGGATGCGCCGCCGAGCCGCGCGCCGTCGGGCCCGCGCCGTAGGCTGGGAGGATGAAGGTTTCTCCCGCGGATCAGCTCCAGCTGCTCGACCTCGCCGACATCGACCGGCGCATCACGCGGGCGGAGGCGGTGCGGGCGAATCCGCCCCAGGCCGCGCGGGTGAAGGAGCTCATCGAGCAGCGCAACGGCCAGGGGCGCGAGCTCGTGGCGCGCACGAACGCCCGCGACGACGTGCTCGCGGAGCTGCGGCGCGTGGAGGCCGACATCGAGGTGGCGCGCAAGCGGCGCGAGCGCGACCAGGACCGGCTGACGCAGACGGCGATCGCCCGCGACGCGCTCGCGCTGCAGGACGAGATCGCGGCCCTCGGCCGCCGCATCGACGATCTCGAGACGACGGAGCTCGAGCTGATGGAGCGTCGCGACGTCGCCGAGGCGGAGCTCGCGCAGCAGCAGGAGCTCATGGACGCCACGGTCGCCGAGGGACGGCGCCTGAGCGAGGAGGCCAAGCGCGCGGTCGCCGACGCCGAGCGCGAGCTGGGGGAGCTGGCCCGCGACCGCGACGCCCTGGCCGGGCGGCTGCCCGCCGCGCTCCTGGCCGAGTACGAGCGCCTCGCGGCGCGCGGCACGGGGGCGGCGCTGTTCACGCGGACCACGTGCGGCGGCTGCCGTATCGCGCTGTCGCCGAGCGACATCGCCGCGCTGCGCGCCACGCCGCAGGACGAGCTGGCGTACTGCCCGGAGTGCGGCACGATCCTCGTGCGCACGAACGAGAGCGGTCTCGATGAGGCCCCCGCGCAGGGCGGGGTGAGGTTCGAGTGACGCGCACGCTGATCGTCGAGGCGGACGGCGGCTCCCGCGGGAACCCCGGGGTCGCCGCCGGCGGTGCCGTCGTGATCGATCCCGCATCGGGCGAGGTCCTCACCGAACTCGGCGTGTACGTCGGCACCGCGACGAACAACGTCGCCGAGTACAACGGCATGATCGCGGGGATCGCGGCGGCCGTGGAGCGCGACCCCGACGCGATCCACGTGCGGATGGACTCCAAGCTGGTCGTCGAGCAGATGACGGGGCGCTGGAAGATCAAGCACCCCGACATGCAGGTGCTCGCGCGCCGGGCGCGGGAGCTCATCGGCCCGCGCCGGGTCACGTTCGAGTGGGTGCCGCGCGCCGAGAACAAGCTCGCCGACGCCGCCGCGAACGAGGCGATGGACGCGCGAGTGTCGTTCCGGCGCGATCACGACGGCCACGCCGCGGCCACCGACACCGTCGCCGTCGATGGCGAGCGACTCTTCTGACCCCGGCACCCCGGCCGCGCCATGGGACGCGGCCGACCGGATCCTGCTGGGCCGGCTCCCCGGCGGCGCGATCGTCGCGGTCGCCCTGGATCGCGGGGGCGAGACGGGCCGCCGCCCGCTGAGCGACGCCAAGCTGCCCGCGTGGGTGGCCCGGCGCGAGGCCGAGGCGGCGCGGCGGGGGCGCGGCGTGCGCTGGATCTGGTCGAGCGCCGCCGAGTGGTATCCCGCGCTGCTGGCGGCGGGCGTGCGGGTGTCCCGCTGTCACGATCTGCGCCTGTGCCGGGCGATCCTGGCGCTGGCCGCGCCCGATCCGGCGGCCGACGCCGACGCGGTGTGGGCGCCGACGGGCGAGGGCGATGCGGCGCAGGCGCTGTTCTCGCTCGATGCGGAGGCCCCGCGTGCGGACGCGTTCGCCGCGACGCGTACGGAGTACGAGCGGCAGGAGGAGGCGATCGCCCGCGCGGCGGATCCCGGTCGCATGCGGCTGCTGCTGGCCGCCGAGTCGGCGGGCGGGCTCGTGGCCGCCGAGCTGCGGGCGGCGGGGCTGCCGTGGGACGCGGCGCGGCACGACGAGCTGCTGCGCGCCGAGCTGGGGGAGCGCGGGGTCGGCGGCGTTCCGGCGCGGATCGCGGCCGCGGCCGCCGCCGTGCGGGCCGCACTGGGCGATCTGTCCGCGTCGCTCGACTCGCAGCCCAAGCTGCTGCGGGCGCTGCACCGCGCGGGCGTGCCCGTCGAGTCGACGAGCAAGTGGGAGCTCGCCGATCACGACCACCCCGTGATCGAGCCGCTGCTGGAGTACAAGCGCCTCATGCGTCTTTACACCGCGAACGGGTGGTCGTGGCTGGACGAGTGGGTGCGGGACGGGCGGTTCCGCCCCGTGTACGTTCCCGGCGGGGTGGTGACGGGCCGGTGGGCGTCGTCCGGCGGCGGCGCCCTGCAGCTGCCGCGGAGCCTGCGCGACGCCGTGCGCGCGGACCCCGGCTGGGTGCTGATCGATGCCGACGTGGCGCAGCTCGAGCCGCGGGTGCTCGCGGCGATGGCGCGCGACGAGCGGATGGCCGCGGCGGCCGGATCCGACCTGTACGCGGGCGTCGTGGCCAGCGGCGCGGTCGCCACGCGCGCGGAGGCGAAGATCGCGATGCTCGGGGCGCTGTACGGCGCGACCACGGGCGACGCCGGGCGCCTGGTGCCGCGCCTGCGCCAGGTGTTCCCGCGCGCGATGGGGCTGGTCGACGCGGCGGCGCGCGTCCGCGCCCGGCGCGGGATCGGCGGAGGAGCAGCGGGCCCGCCGCGCGGCGCGCGATCAGGGGCGCTTCACGCGCAACTTCGTCGTCCAGGGAACGGCGGCGGAGTGGGCGCTGGCGTGGCTGGCCGATCTGCGCGCCCGCCTGGCCGCGATCGAGCCGGTGCCCGAGGATCGCGCCGCCCGCCGATCCGGCCCCGTGTTCGCGCGGCGCCCGCACCTGGCGTTCTTCCTGCACGACGAGGTGATGGTCCACGCGCCGGCCGAACGCGCGGACGAGGCGGCCGAGGCCGTCCGCGCCGCGGCGGAGGCGGCGGCCCGCCTGCTCTTCGGCACGTTCCCGATCGCCTTCCCCCTCGACGTGCACATCGGCCCGAGCGCCACGAAGCCCGTGCCCGGGTGAGGGAGGGGCCAGAGGGGGCGAATGGGCCGGCCTGTACGCCGGGTTCTGTTCGGGAGCGCGAGGCTCCGTCGACGGCCATCTCTCTCGGCGACACGTTGCCGTGCCGCTCCAGCAACCTACCCGGGGACTCGGCGGGCCGCGTCATCATCCCCTGTTGGTCTTGCTCCGGGCGAGGTTTACCGAGCGAGCCGTGTCACCACGGCCCCTGGTGGTCTCTTACACCACCGTTTCACCCTTACCGGTCGAGCCGGCGGTCTGCTTTCTGTGGCACTGTCTCGCGGATTGCTCCGGGTGGGTGTTACCCACCGCCCTGCCCTGTGGAGCCCGGACGTTCCTCGGCGCGCTCACGCGCGACGCGACCGTCCGGCCGACCCATTCGCTCGCGTCAGTCTACGCGCTGAGGCTGAGCTCGCGGAGATACTCGTCGTCGGTCTTGGCCAGGCTCGCGGCGCCGATGATCCCCGCGTTGTTGCGGTGCGTCGCCGTCGTGAACTCCGCGCGCGTCGTGATGAGCGGCATGAACTTCTCGGGGTTCTTCGACACGCCGCCGCCGACGAGGATCAGGTCGGGGGAGAACAGGAACTCGATGTGGTCGTAGAAGGTCTGCAGGCGTCCGGCCCACTCCTCCCACGTCAGCCCGTCGCGCTCGCGCGCCGTGGCCGCCGCGTAGCGCTCGATCGACTCGCCGTTCCAGATCAGGTGCCCCAGCTCCGTGTTCGGCACGAGCTTGCCCTCGAACAGGAAGGCCGAGCCGATGCCGGTGCCGAGCGTGGTGAGGATCGTCAGGCCCGGCTTGCCCTTGGCGCCGCCGTACCGCAGCTCGGCGAGACCGGCCGCGTCGGCGTCGTTGACGAAGTGGATGTCGCGGCCGAGGCCGTCCTCGAAGAACTTCTCGGCCTCGAAGCCGACCCACTCCTTCGAGATGTTCGCCGCCGACAGCGTGCGCCCGCCCTTGACGATCGTCGGGAAGCAGATGCCGAGCGGCAGCGCGTCGGCGTCGGGCCCGAGCAGATCGAGGAGCGCGCGCACCGTCTCCAGAACGTCTGCCGGATGGGCCCCCTCCGGGGTGTCGATTCGGACCCGGTCGCTGAGAAGCTCGCCGCTGTCGAGGTCCACGATGCCGGCCTTCATGCCGGTACCCCCGATGTCGACGCCGACCGCACGATTGTCGCTGTTCGCCATGCCTCTCAGACTACTGGGCAACGGAGCGGTCGATGATCCGCCGCAACGCGAGACGCCGCCCCCGATCGGGGACGGCGTCTCGTCGTGTTCGGTCGCTTAGGCGCTCTTCGCCGCCCGGCTCGTGTCGCCACGTCGCGCACGCACGAACTCGAGTCGCTCGGCCAGGATCTCCTCCAGCTCGGCGATCGTGCGGCGCTCGAGCAGCATGTCCCAGTGGCTGCGCGGCGTCTTGTCGCCGGAGTGGTCGACCTCGGCCTGCCCGTCGGGCGTCTGCAGCAGCGCCTCGCCGCCGCAGGTGCGGCACTCCCACGACGCGGGCGCCTCGGCGTCGGCCGCGAACGTCAGCTCGGTGTCGCGCCCGCACTTGGTGCAGGTGTACGTGTACTGCGTGCGCTCCATGAACACGACGCCGTCCTCGCTCTGCAGGCTCTGGGCGCCGAGTCGAATGCCACGAAGGCTGCGGTCTGCCATGGTCGTGTCCTTTCGTCAGCTGTCCTTTGTACCGCGCGCGCCTGTGCGGATCATCTGAACGGCCCCCTCCGCGGCCGACCTCCCAGCCGATTCCCGGTGCTCAGCGCAGCGCGACCACCGCGTCGTCGGCGCGGTCGGTCACGATGCCGTCGACGCCCATGTCCACGAGCCGCCGCATGTCGGCCACGTCGTTCACGGTCCACACGTGGACTTCGCAGCCCGCGTCGTGCGCGAACCGGATCAGCCGCGGCGTCACGACGCGGATCGGTCCCTGCCGCTCCGGGACCTGGAGGGCGTCGACGTCGCGCAGCACGCGACGCGCGAGGCGGCGCGACCGCAGCGCCACGGCGATCAGCAGCCGGATAATCGTGCCCCGCCCGGCGGACGTCGCCGGGCGGGCGGGCGCCGCCGCCTCGAGCGCGCGCCGCCGGCGGTCGTCCGAGAAGCTCGTCAGCAGCACGCGATCCGGCGCGAGGGCGGCGATCCGTCCCGCCGCGTCGGCGGCGGCCGCCGCCTTGACGTCGACGTTGAAGCGGACGTCCGGGAAGGCCTCGAGCGCCTGCGCGAGCGTGACGAGCCCGCCGCGATCGGCGAGCTGCTCCGCCATCTCGCGCGTCGTGACGGCATCCACCCGGCGGGGGTCGCCGGTCACCGCCGCGAGCGTCTCGTCGTGGAACAGCACCACCTCGCCGTCGGCGGTCAGATGGCAGTCGGTCTCGATGTACTCCACCCCGGCGGCCTGGGCCGCGGCGAACGCGGCGAGCGTGTTCTGCGCGATTTCGGGTGCGTCACGCGGCACGAGCCCCCGGTGCGCAAGGATCCGGGGGCTCGTGGCGTTCGCGAGGTACGGGTGCGTCACGCGTCCGATGCGGGCGGCTTCGCGGCCGCGTCGGCGGCGTTCACCGGGGGCAGGGGCGGCACGGGCGGCGTGCCGCCGGTCACCGTCGTCGCCGAGGCCTCCGCCTCCGCCGACACCTGCTGGGCGGCCTTGAGCGCCTCCTGGGCGGCGGCCAGCGCGGCGTTCGCCTCGGGGTCGTCGGCGCGCGACGGGGCCGGCTTCGGCGGGCGCGGCATGCCCGGCAGCGTGCCGCCGCCGGCGAACCCGCCGGCGATGCCCTTGAGGGCCTCGGTGAGCTCGCTCGGGATGATCCACAGCTTGCTGGCCTGGCCCTCGGCGAGGCGCGGCAGCATCTGGAGGTACTGGTAGGCCAGCAGCTTGTCGTCGGGGGCGCCCGAGTGGATGGCGCTGAACACGGTCTGGATCGCCTCGGACTCACCCTGCGCGCGCAGCACCTGCGCCTGCTTGTCACCCTCGGCCTTCAGGATCTCCGACTGCCGGGCACCCTCGGCCACGAGGATCTGCGACTGCTTGTGGCCCTCGGCGGTGAGGATCGCGGCGCGGCGGTCGCGCTCGGCGCGCATCTGCTTCTCCATCGCGTCCTGCAGCGAGGCGGGCGGGTCGATCGCCTTGAGCTCGACGCGGTTGACCTTGATGCCCCAGCGGCCGGTGGCCTCGTCGAGCTCGGTCATGAGCTTGGCGTTGATGACGTCACGGCTCACGAGCGCCTCCTCGAGGTTGAGGGAGCCGACCACGTTGCGCAGCGTGGTGATCGTGAGCTGCTCGACCGCGCCGAGGTAGTTGGCGATCTCGTAGGTCGCGGCGCGCGGGTCGGTGACCGTGAAGTACACCACGGTGTCCACGGCGACCGTCAGGTTGTCCTCCGTGATGACGCCCTGCGGCGGGAACGAGACGACCTGCTCGCGCAGATCGACGCGCAGCCGCGGACGATCGATGAAGGGCACGATCAGGTGCGGGCCGCCGAAGAGCGTGCGGTTGTACTTTCCGAGTCGCTCGATGATGACGGCGTCGCTCTGCCGGACGATCGTGATGGCGCGCAGCAGGGTGACGATCGCGAACACGACGATCGCGATGACGAGCACCCAGACGATGACGTTGTCCATGTGTTTCTCTCTCTCGGCCGGAAGGGGTCAGGACGTCGGCGGGGCGACGGGAGGGCGGTCGGCGACGTAGACGAGCGCGCCCTTGACGGACTGCACGTAGACGACGGCGCCGGCGGGGATCTCGGTCGCCATCGCCGTGCGCGCCGACCACGTCTGACCGTCGGCGAGCTTGACGACGCCCGCGATCGGGGTGACCGGCTGCTGCACGGTACCCGGCATGCCGAGGAGCGCGTCGACGTTGAACAGCATCGGATCGTGCGGCTTGCGCAGGCGGCGCAGCAGCGGCGGCCGCAGGAACAGCAGGAGCGCCACGGCCGCGACGGCGGCGATGATGATCTGCAGCCAGATCGGCGCGCCGACCAGCGACGCGATGAGGCCCGCCGTGGCGCCGATCGCGATCATCAGGAAGGTGAACTCGCCCGAGAGCATCTCGATGACGAGCACGATCGCGATGACCGCGACCCAGCCGATCCAGGCGTAGGCGGCGATATCCATGTGTGTCCCCTCTCTCGTGCCCACCCTATCCAGGTACGACGCGGCGCCGGGGGAGTGCCGCCGGGCAGAGGTGCCCACTGGCCGATCGGGACAACGGATCGGCCGATCCGTTGGGCGAATGCTCCGAGGGTGCGGGGCGTCCGCTTGCTAGTGTCGGGACGGTCCCGTTCCCCGATCACAGGAGTACCCGTGACGCAGCAGCCCCTCGCCCCCGGATCCCTCGCCGGAAAGACCGCTCTCGTCACCGGATCGTCCCGCGGCATCGGCGCGGACACCGTGCGCTACTTCGCCCAGGCGGGCGCGAACGTCGTCATCAACTTCCGCAACAAGGCCCCGCGCGCGGAGAAGCTCGCCGCCGAGCTGAACGCCGAGTACGGCGTGCAGACCCTCGTCGTCGGCGCCGACCTGACCGACCAGGAGTCGGTCGCGTCGATGATGGGCGCCGTCGGCGACATCTTCGGCTCGCTGGACATCCTCGTGCTCAACGCGTCGGGCGGCATGGAGTCCGGCATGGGCGAGGACTACGCGCTGCGGCTCAACCGCGACGCCCAGCTCGGGGTGCTCGATGCGGCGCTGCCCCTTCTGAAGGACGGCTCGCGCGTGGTGTTCGTGACGAGCCACCAGGCGCACTTCATCCGCACGACGCCGACGATGCCGGAGTACGAGCCGGTGGCCCTGTCCAAGCGCGCGGGGGAGGACGCTCTGCGCGAGCGCATCCCCGCCCTGGCGGAGGCGGGCATCGAGTTCGTCGTGGTCTCGGGCGACATGATCGAGGGCACGATCACGGCCACGCTGCTGGAGCGCGCGAACCCGGGTGCGATCGCGTCGCGGCGCGAGGAGGCCGGCAAGCTCTACAACGTCGCCGAGTTCGCGGCGGAGGTCGCGCGCGCCGCGGTCGACCCGGTGCCCGCGAACAACGAGCGCCTCGTCGGCGACATCTCCGGCTTCGTCGCGGAGTGAGCGCGGGATCCCTCCACGGAGGGATCCGCTGGGCGCACCGCGGTGACACGATGGACGGATGACCCGTCCGCCGTCCCGCGATCTCGCCGCGCCCCGCGCGCGCCCGGCCTGGTACCTGGCCTCCGGCGCCGTGGCGATCGCGCTGACCGCGGTCGCGGCGCCGCTGGAGGCCGTCCTGTACGACGTCCCGGTGGTGTTCGCGCTGCTGCTGACGGTGGTGCAGGGCCCCGCCGTGGTGGCGGCGTGGCGCCTGCCCGCGGCGGCCGTGGCGGCCTTCGCGGTGGCGGCGTTCGCGCTGCGCGTGTTCCCGGCGCCCGCGGGACCGCCGTGGCCGTGGGCGGTGACGACGATCATCGCCTTCGCGTTCCTCGTGGCGGTGGTGACGACGGTGCGCGGCGCGGTCGCCGGGGCCGCCGCCCTCCTCGTCCCGGGGGTGCCGGTCTCGGCGCTGGCGCTGCCGCGCCCGGACGCGATCGCCGACGTGATCGTCGCCCTGTCGCTCGGCCTGGCGGCGTGGATCGTCGGCCTGCTGCTGTCGGAGCGCGTGCGCATCGCCGCGCAGCTGGCGCGCGAGCGGGAGACGAGCGCCGCCGAGCACGAGCGGCGGCTGGTGGCGGAGGAGCGGCAGCGGATCGCGCGCGAGCTGCACGACGTCGTCGCCCACGGGCTCTCGCTCATCCAGGTGCAGGCGACGTCGGCGCGGTACCGGCTCCCGGGGCTGCCGGAGGACGCCGCGGACGAGTTCGACGCGATCGCCCGGGCCGCCCGCACCTCGCTCGCGGAGATGCGGCACCTGCTGGGCGCGCTGCGCGGCGACGAGCCGGCCGAGCTGGTGCCGCAGCCGGGCCTCGCCGAGGTGCCGGCGCTGGTGACCGAGACCCAGCGCGCCGGCGCGGCGATCCGCCTGGAGCTGCACGTCGATGACGACGCGGACGTGTCGACGGCGACCGGCATCGCCGCCTACCGGATCGTGCAGGAGGCCATCAGCAACGCCGTGCGGCACGCACCGGGCAGCGGGATCGAGGCGCGCGTGTGGAGCGACGCCGGGCAGCTGCGCATCGAGGTGACGAACTCCGCACCGCCCGTGCCGCCATCCGCGGGAGTGGGCGGCGACGGCCACGGGCTCATCGGGATGCGCGAGCGCGCCTCGATCCTGGGCGGGCAGCTGCGCGCGAAGCGGACCCCGACCGGCGGGTTCCAGGTGACCGCGGCGCTGCCGCTGCAGCCGCGGGAGGCGACGACGTGAGCGATCGCATCACGGTGCTCATCGCCGACGACCAGGCGATGGTCCGGGCGGGCTTCGCCGCCCTGCTCGACGCCCAGGAGGGCATCCGCGTCGTCGGTCAGGCGCGCGACGGCGTGGAGGCCGAGCGCCTGGCGCGCGAGCTGCGTCCGGACGTCATCCTCATGGACGTGCGCATGCCCGAGCGCGACGGCATCGCGGCCACCCGCCGGATCCTGCAGCCGGAGCGGCCCACGCCGCACGTGCCGCGGGTGCTCATGCTCACCACGTTCGACGTGGACGAGTACGTGTACGACGCGCTGCGCGCGGGCGCCAGCGGCTTCCTCTTGAAGGACGCGCTGCCGGAGGAGCTCACGCACGCCGTGCGCGTGATCGCGGCGGGCGATGCGCTGCTCGCCCCGAGCATCACGCGGCGCTTCATCGAGCGCTTCGCGACGCAGCGGTCCGATGCGCCCCGCCCGGCCGCGCTGCGGCTGAACGCCCTCACCGATCGCGAGCGCGAGGTGCTGGAGCTGATCGGACGCGGCCTGTCCAACGCCGAGATCGCCGCATCGCTGTACATCGGCGAGCAGACGGTGAAGACGCACGTGGGCAAGCTGCTGCAGAAGCTGCACGCGCGCGATCGGGTGCAGCTGGTGATCACCGCCTACGACGCGGGCCTCGTCCAGCCGGGCTGAGCCGAATCACCCCACGGGATGAGGCGGGGCGGGCACGGTCCCTCCGCGGGGTGATGTGCCGGGCGCCATCGCGTTCGTACGGTCGACCGGTAGCCGACCGAGGAGACCGCCATGACCACGCTCGCCCCCGTTCCCGCACGCGCCGTCGGCGCCGATCGGGACCCCAGCCTCGACCTGTTGCGCGCCGCGTGCACGGTCCTCGTGGTGCTCGTGCACGGGATGATGGTCGGCGTCACGGTGGTCGGCGGTGCGCCGGTGTTCGAGAACGCGATGGACACGGCGTGGTTCGCCCCCGTGAGCTGGTTCGTCCAGATGATGCCGCTGTTCTTCCTCGCCGGGGGCGCGACGGCGATCGGATCCTGGCGCCGGGCCCGCGCGCGCGGCACGCGCGCCGGGGCGTTCGTGGCCGGGCGCATCCGGCGGCTGCTCGCACCCGCCGTGGTCGCGATGGCGGTCATGGGGGCGGGGCTCGTGGCGCTGACGCTGGCGGGGGTGCCGGCCGAGATCGTCGCCACCGCCGGGTTCCGGATGTCGCAGCCGCTGTGGTTCCTCGGCGTCTTCCTCCTGGTGCAGGCCCTCGTGCCGGCGATGGTGGCGCTTCACGAGCGCAGCCGCGCGTGGGGGCTCGCCGGGCCGCTGCTCGCCGTGCTGGCGATCGACGTCGCCCGCTTCGCCACGGGCGTCGACGCGATCGGCTTCCTGGGGCTCGCGGCCGTGTGGCTGTTCGTGCAGCAGCTGGGCTTCGTGCTGGGGGAGGGCACGGCGCAGCGGCTGCCGGCCGACGCGCGCGTGGGCGCCGTGGCGGCGCTGGTCGGGCTGATCGCGGTCCTGACGATCATCGGCCCCTACTCCGCGGACGCCTACGTGAACCTCAATCCGCCGACCCTCGTCCTCGCGATCCTCGCGATCGCCCAGCTGCTCGCGCTCTCGCTGCTGCAGCCGTGGCTGCGGCGCGTTGCCCGCCGGCCGATCGTGGCGGGCGCGATCGATGCGATCGGTGCGCGCGCGATGACCGTCTACCTGTGGCACATGCCGGTGCTGATCGGACTCGCCGGCCTGCTGACCCTGACCGGGCTCGCAGGCCTCGCGGAGCTGCCGGCGCCCGGCACGCCCGGGTGGTGGCTCAGCCGGCCGCTCTGGCTCGCGGCGGCGGCCGTCGCCGTCGCGCTCGTGGCGGCGGCCGCGGGGCGGTTCGAGCGCCGCGTCTTCGGCCCGGCCGCCTCGGGCGGTCGCGTCGCCGTCGCGGCGGTGCTCGCCGTCGCCGCGGTCGCGGTGGTGTTCGTGGTGGGCCTGAGCGCGGCCGGTGCGGCGCTCAGCCTGGCACTCATGGTCGCGGCGCTGCGCCTGACCGGCCCGCGGGGGATAACCCGCGCGCCAGGAGGCCGGGGGACCGCATGCCGCGCGGCGGGATCGTTGAGGGCATGAGGAGCGCATCGTGATCGATGGGATCGGCCAGGCGGCACTGGACCCGTCGGCCTCGCCCTGGATCTTCCTCATCGCCTTCGCGGCGGCCGTCGTGGACGGGTTCTTCCCGCCGATGCCGAGCGAGACGATCGTCGTCGGCGCCGCGGCGTTCGGGGCCGCGACCGGCCAGCCGCATCTGGTGCTGCTGGCGGTGTGCGCAGCGGCGGGGGCGTTCCTCGGCGACAACCTCACCTACCTGCTCGGCCGCCGGATCGGCACCGAGCGGTTCCGCTGGATGCACCGCCCGCGCCCGCGCGCGGCGATCGACTGGGCGCGCCGCTCGCTCGATCGACGCGGCACAGCGCTGATCCTCATCGCGCGCTACATCCCGGTCGGGCGCATCGCGGTAAACCTCGTCGCCGGGGCGACCCGGTTCCCGCGCCGCCGGTTCGTGGCGGTCTCGGCCCTCGCGGCCGCGACGTGGGCCGCGTACTCCGTGCTCATCGGGGCCGTCGCCGGGGTGTGGTTCGAGGACAACCCGCTCGTGGGAGCGCTGGTCGGCATCGCCCTCGCGATCGCGATCGGCGTGGTGCTCGACCGCGTGCACGCGCGCCGCGAGGCTCGCCGGTCCGCGGCGGCCGCCGGGACGGCACAGGTCCCGCAGCTCACCCGAGGATGAGCACCACGGCGAAGATGATCGGAATGCAGCCGATCGTCGTGAGGAAGACGGTGTCGCGGGCGAGCGTCTCGCCGACGTCGTACCGCTGGGCGTAGTTGAACACGTTCTGGGCGCTCGGCAGCGCGGCCATGAGCGTCACGGCGAGCAGGTCGTGGCCGTCCATGCCGAAGGCGAACCGGCCGAGGACCCATGCCACGATCGGCATCACCAGCAGCTTCAGCCCGGTGGCGATGAGCACGTCGGCGCGGGTGCCGTGGGTGGTGAGCACGCGCTGCCCGTGCAGCGACATGCCGAAGCCGATGAGCAGGATCGGGATGCCGGCGTCGGCGATCAGACGCGCGGGATCCATGACGATCGGCGGCAGGTCGATGCCCGTGAAGGCGACGATCGTTCCCAGGAGCGACCCGAGGATCATCGGGTTGCGCAGCGTGCGGCGGACGATGAGGCGCACCTCGGACGTGCCCGACGAGACCGCGTCCAGGATCGCGAGCACCACCGGCGTGAACAGCAGCAGCTGGATCACGATGATCGGCGCGGAATAGGCGCCGCTGCCGAGCAGATACGTCGCGATCGGGAGCCCGATGTTGTTGCCGTTGACGTACCCCGAGCCGAGGGAGCCGATCACGGTCGCCCCCAGCGGGCGGTGCAGGACGAACCGGGCGATCACCGCATACAGGACGAACATCGCCACCGCGGCCAGCAGCGAGACGGGCAGAAGCGCCGACAGCAGCACGGAGACATCGGCCTCGGCGAGCACCACGAACAGCAGGAACGGGCTGAGGACGAAGAACGTGAGGCGGCTGAGCACGAAGCGCGCGTGGGGGCCGAGCAGCCCGCTGCGGCCGACGACGTATCCCGTGACGATCGCGAGCCCGACGACCGCGTAGCCGGTGAGGATCTCGATCATGCGTCGATGGGCATATGGTCGTCGGTCCTCACGCGTCCACGATACGCCCGGCGCGCGACGCGCTCGCGTCGGGCTCGACATAGGCTGTGGTGGTGCCCTACGAACTGCAGCGCCTCACCGTCTTCACCGGCTCGTCGCCCGGCAGGGGAGAGGCGTATCTGCGGGCGGCGCACGCCGTGGGCACCCGGATCGCGCAGCGCGGCATCGGCCTGGTCTACGGCGGCGGCAACGTCGGCCTCATGGGCGCGGTCGCGACCGCCGCGCGCGAGGCCGGGGGAGAGGTGATCGGGGTGATGCCCGAGGCCCTGCTGAACAAGGAGATCGCGCACGACGACCTCACCGCCTTCGAGGTCGTGCCCGACATGCACGCGCGCAAGATGCGCATGGCGGACCTCGGCGACGGCTTCGTCGCGCTCCCGGGCGGCGTGGGAACGCTCGAGGAGTTCTTCGAGGCGTGGACGTGGCTCCAGCTCGGCATCCACGACAAGCCGATCGCGCTGTATGACGTCGACGGCTTCTGGCGGCCGACGCTTGCCATGATCGACAACCTCGTGGCGGAGGGCTTCGTCGCCCCGGCGTTCCGCGACGGGCTGCTCGTCGTCTCGGATCCCGACGAGCTGATCGACCGCTTCCGGGCGTGGACGCCCCCGGCCCCGAAGTGGCCGGACCAGGCGACCCCGACCGCCACGCTGCGCTGACGCCCGCCGCTACGCTGGCGACGTGGTCTCGCACGCCGATCTGGTCGCCCTCCGCCGGGTGCGCGATCGCATCGATCGCGAGTACGCGCGGCCGCTCAACGTCGACGAGCTCGCCCGCGGCGCGCACATGTCGTCGGGGCACCTGAGCCGCCTGTTCCGCGAGGCATACGGGGAGTCGCCGTACTGCTACGTGATGACGCGGCGCGTGGAGCGCGCGATGGCGCTGCTGCGCGAGAGCGACCTGTCGGTGACGGAGATCTGCTTCGCCCTGGGCGCCCAGTCGCTGGGGACGTTCAGCACGCGGTTCACGGAGCTCGTCGGGGTGTCGCCGCGCGAGTACCGCGCGCAGGCGTTCGGCCACTTCGACGGGATCGCCCCATGCCCATGCTCCCGCACAACGTCTACGAGGCGACCCTGGCGTTCTATCGCGACGTCCTCGGGTTCGAGGTGCGCAACGACGTCGGATACAACGGCCTGCACTGGGTCACGGTCGGACCGGCGCAGCAGCCGGACGTGTCGATCGTGCTCTACCCGCTCGGGGCGGACCCCGGCGTCACCGAGGGGGAGCGGGAGGTGATCGAGGCGGTGATGGCGAAGGGCACCTACGCGAGCCTGAACCTCGCCTCGACGGACCTCGACAGCGTGTTCGAGCAGCTGGCGGCATCGGACGCCGAGATCGTGCAGGAGCCGACGGACCAGCCGTACGGCATCCGCGACGGCGCGGTGCGCGATCCCGCGGGCAACCTGCTGCGCATCCAGCAGGTCGCCTGATCGGCGATGTCGACGGTCCCCGATAACGTGGGCTCCATGAGCCTGCACCCCGCCGACGCGCACGACGTCATCCGGGTCCGCGGCGCCCGCGAGAACAACCTCAAGGGCGTCGACCTCGACCTTCCCAAGCGCCGCCTCACGGTGTTCACGGGCGTGTCGGGCTCGGGCAAGAGCTCGATCGCGTTCGAGACGATCGCCGCCGAGTCGCAGCGCATGATCAACGAGACGTACAGCGCGTTCGTGCAGGGCTTCATGCCGCAGATGGCCCGGCCCGACGTCGATTCCCTCGACGGGCTGACGGCGGCGATCGTCGTCGACCAGGAGCGGCTCGGCGCGAACATCCGGTCCACGGTCGGCACGGCCAGCGACGCCAACGCGCTGCTGCGCATCCTCTTCAGCCGGCTCGGCGACCCGCAGATCGGCCCGCCCAACGCGTACTCGTTCAACACGCCGTCGGTGAAGGCGAGCGGCGCGATCCTCGTGGAGCGCACCGGCTCGGCCACCCGCCAGCGCGCCGACTTCACGATGCTCGGCGGCATGTGCCCCGGATGCGAGGGCACGGGGCGGGTGTCCGACCTCGACCTGTCGAAGCTGTACGACCCGTCGCTGTCGCTCGAGGAGGGGGCGATCCTCGTGCCCGGTTACAAGCCCGGCGGGTGGATGGTGCGCCAGTACAGCGACGCGGGGTTCTTCCCGGGCGACGTCCCGGTGGGGGAGTTCACCCCGGAGCAGCTGCGCATCTTCCTCCACGGCGAGGAGACCAAGGTCAAGGTCAGCGGCATCAACCTGACGTACCTGGGACTCGTTCCCCGCATCCGGCAGTCGATCCTCTCCAAGGACCGCGACGCCATGCAGCCGCACATCCGTGCGTGGGTGGACGAGGCGGTCACGTTCGGCCCGTGCCCCGAGTGCGGCGGCACGCGGCTGGCGGCGCCCGCGCGGTCGTCGAAGATCGCGGGCATCTCCATCGCCGACGCGTGCGCGATGCAGGTATCCGACCTGCTCGAGTGGGTGCGCGGCCTCGACGAGCCCGGTGCCGCGCCGCTGCTGACTGCGCTGGGCGACCTGCTGCAGTCGTTCGTCGACATCGGCCTCGGCTACCTCTCGCTCGACCGCGCCTCGGGCACGCTCAGCGGGGGAGAGGCGCAGCGGCTCAAGATGATCAAGCACCTCGGCTCGCCGCTCACCGACGTCACCTACGTCTTCGACGAGCCGACGGCGGGTCTGCACCCGCACGACATCCAGCGCATGAACGCGCTGCTGCGCCAGCTGCGCGACAAGGGCAACACCGTTCTGGTCGTCGAGCACAAGCCCGAGACGGTCGAGATCGCCGACCACATCGTCGATGTGGGGCCGGGCGCCGGCCGCGACGGCGGCGAGATCTGCTTCACCGGCACGGTCGACGAGCTGCGCCGCAGCGGCACGGTGACCGGGCGGCACCTCGACGACCGCGCGACGCTCAAGCCGACCGTGCGCGCGCCGCGCGGCGTGCTCGAGGTGCGCGGCGCCACGTCGAACAACCTGCAGAACGTCTCCGTGGACATCCCGTTGGGCGTGCTGGTGGCGCTCACGGGCGTCGCGGGCAGCGGCAAGAGCTCGCTCGTGAACGAGCAGCTGGCCGGTCGCGAGGGCGTCGTGTTCGTGGACCAGAGCGCGATCAAGGGCTCCAGCCGCAGCAACCCGGCCACGTACACGGGCCTGCTCGAGCCGATCCGCAAGGCGTTCGCGAAGGCGAACGGCGTCAAGCCGGCGCTGTTCAGCTCGAACAGCGAGGGCGCCTGTCCCACGTGCAAGGGCAACGGGTCGATCACCACGGAGTTCGGCTTCATGCAGGGGGTCACCACACCGTGCGAGGACTGCGGCGGCCGCCGGTTCGTCGCGTCGGTGCTGGAGTACACGCTGGGCGGCCGGAACATCGCCGACGTGCTCGACATGCCGGTGTCGGACGCGCTGGCGTTCTTCTCGGCGGGCGAGGCGAAGAGCCCCGCGGCGGCCAAGATCCTGCAGCGCCTGAACGACGTCGGTCTCAGTTATGTCAGTTTGGGTCAGTCGCTGTCGACGCTATCGGGAGGGGAGCGACAGCGCCTCAAGCTCGCCGTGCAGATGGGCGACGGCGCGGAGGTGTACGTGCTCGACGAGCCGACCACCGGGCTGCACCTGGCGGACGTGTCGAAGATGCTCGACATGCTCGACCGGCTGGTCGACGGCGGCACCTCGGTGATCGTCATCGAGCACCACCAGGCCGTCATGGCGCACGCCGACTGGATCATCGACATGGGACCGGGCGCCGGTCACGACGGCGGCCGCGTGGTGTTCGAGGGCACGCCGGCGGATCTCGTGGCCGCACGCTCGACGCTCACGGGCCAGCACCTGGCAGACCACGTCGCCTCCTGACCCCGTCGCGTCGCCCGTGAGCCGCGGGCCGGCCCACCGCTCCTGCGCCCCACCGGGCACTACCCGATAATGCACATTATGTCAGTACCCAGGGAGACGTTGCACTACCCTCGGAGCTATGCCCCTCGCCCTCATCACCGGAGCCGCCCGCCCCGACAGCATCGCGGCCGCGATCGTCCCCCGCCTCCGTGAGGACGGCTGGGACGTCGTCACGAGCGATCTCGACGCCGGCGACTACCCGTGCGACCTCTCCGGCCCAGCCGCGCCGACCGAGCTCGTCGGGCGGGTCGTCGCCGAGCGCGGCGCGATCGACGCTCTTGTGTTGAGTCACGCGCACGATGACGCCTCCGGCGTGCTCGACACGACCGCCGAGAGCTTCGACCGGCACATGGCGGTGAACGCCCGCGCGTCCCTGCTGCTGATCGCCGCGTTCGCCCGGCAGGCCGGCGACGGCGGTGGTGCGATCGTCGCCTTCACGAGCGATCACACCACCGGCAACCTCCCCTACGGGGCGTCCAAGGGCGCCCTCGACCGCATCGTCATCGCCGCCGCCCGCGAACTCGGCGCGCGACGGATCTCGGCGAACGTCGTCAATCCCGGCCCCATCGACACCGGATGGATGGACGCCGAGACGCGCGACGCCATGCCCGCCCACCACCCCCTCGGCCGTCTGGGTACACCGCGCGACATCGCCGGGGTCACCGCCTTCCTGCTCTCGGACGAGGGCCGGTGGATCAGCGGCCAGCTGCTCCATGCGGACGGCGGCTTCTCCGCGCGCTACTGACATCGATCGACGGGCTCACAGGCGGCCGCGGACCGGCGTGCGCTCGACCGGGTCTCCGCCGTCCGGCATGGCCATCTCGGCCCGCACGCCGAGCAGGCGCACCTCGCGTGGTTCGCGCTTCTCGCATAGCGCGAGTGCGGCGGCCTGGATCTCCACGGGATCCGACGTCGGCGCGGGCAGCGTGCGCCCGTACGTGCGCGTGTCGAACGGCGCGTAGCGGACCTTGAGGTGGACCCGGATCACCGGGCGCTTCTCCGCCGCACAGTCGGCCGCCACCTGGGCCGCGAGGTCGCGCACCGCGGCGCGGATCTCGTCGTCGGTGACGAGGTTGCGCTGGTACGTCGTCTCGCGGCTGTGGCCGCGCGCGACCCAGGGCGAGTCGTCCACCTCGCGCGGCCCGATGCCGTGGCCCAGCTCGTGGTACCAGACGCCCATCTTGGGGCCGAACTCGGCCACGAGCTCGCGCGGATCGGCGTCCGCCAGCTCGCGCACGGTGCGGACGCCGAGGGCCGCCAGCCGCTTCTCTACGCGCGGGCCGACGCCCCACAGGGCGCGCGTGGGCCGCTCCCCCATCACCTCGAACCAGTTGTCGGCCGTCAGCCGGAACACGCTGCGCGGCTTGCCGAACTCGGTGGCGATCTTCGCGCGCACCTTGTTGTCGCCGATGCCGACGGTGCAGTGCAGCTCGGTGGCCGCCCACACCGCGAGCTGCGCCCGGCGCGCGACCTCCTCGGGGTCGGCCGTGCGCACCCCGAGGAAGCACTCGTCCCAGCCCAGCACCTCGACGGTCACGTCGGGCATCGCGCGCAGCGCGGCCATCACGTCGTGTGAGGCCGCGTCGTAGGCCGCGTGATCGACCGGCAGGAACACCGCATCGGGTGGCGCCTTCCGGGCGGCGATCTTCAGCGGCATCCCGGAGCGGATCCCGAACGCCCGCGCCTCGTAGGACGCCGTCGACACGACGGCCCGCTCGGTGGGGTCTCCCCGGCCGCCGACGATGACGGGCACGCCCGCGAGCTCCGGGCGGCGCCGGACCTCGACGGCGGCGATGAACTGATCCATGTCGACGTGCAGCACCCACGACTCCGCGCCCATGACCCGAGTGTGGCGGCTCCGCGGCGACCGGTCCAGGGTGGCCGTGGGGCGCGGGCGCACGCTCCGCGCCCCACGGCGGCGATCAGGAGGCCGGGAGTACCAGCTCCTGGCCCACGAGGATCACGTCGGGGTCGCTGATCGTGTCCTGGTTCACGGCGAGGATGCCGAGCCAGCCGCTGTCCAGGCCGTGCTCCTGCGCGATGTCGAACAGCGTGTCGCCGGCCTCGACGGTGTGGACCTCGTCGCTCGGCTCGACATCGGGCAGCGCGTACGTCGGCGCCGGCGCGGCCGCGGGCTGCGCCGGCGCCGCAGCGGCCTCCGGCGCCGGCGCGGACGATGCGGGTGCGGACTGCGTCGGCTCGGCGGTCCCGGTGGCACCGATCTGGGCGGAGCAGGCCGGCCACGCGCCCCAGCCCTGCGTGGCGAGCACGTTCTCCGCGACGCGGATCTGCTCCTCGCGCGAGGCGTCGGCGGGGTTGCCCACTCCCCCGTTCGCCTGCCACGTCGCCATCGAGAACTGCAGGCCGCCGTAGTAGCCGTTGCCCGTGTCGATGGCCCAGTTGCCGCCCGACTCGCACTGGGCCAGGGCGTCCCAGGTGGCGCCGTCCGCGGCGTTCGCGGCCGTCGGGACGAGCACGGCGCCCGCGAGCGCCACCCCGGTCGCGGCGAGCCCGCCGGTGACGATCCGCGCCAGGCGCGAGGTCGAGTGGGAGTTCTTGTTCGGGTTCACACACACCTCCGTGGCCCCGTCCCCGCGCACGCGCGGTCCCGCCCGGCCGGACGAATCGACGTCAGGTGCGGGGGCCTTCGGGCGGGTCGGACGGCGGCCCCCGCGGTGGGTCCGGCCACGATACGCATGATCACGATCGGATAACGAGCCCGTCCAGGGATCTGCCAGGGACCCGTCCCCTGTCGCCCAGGTTGCGCGCCGTCTCCCGCCGGCGGGCGTACCGTGGACGGATGGCCGCCCCCGATGAAACCTGGCCTCGCGAGACGACGTGGGGGCGGTGCTGCTCCCCCACCAGGAGGCGCTCACCACCGACGTCATGTACGTGGGCGAGACGATCCAGCGCCCGGCCCTGACGTGGTTCCGCACCAACGCCGCTCAGGCCGGCGACGGCACGTCGATCGCCTTCACGCGCGGGCTGTGGGCGATGGGCGGCCGGGACGTCGTGCTCCCGGGCGCACCGTGGGACCCGGCCGAAACGTTCGCCGCGCTGCGCGCCGGCGTCGCCGCCGTCCTCGAGGACGGGCGCCTGCCCCGCGAGGGCGAGACGATCGACGTCGCCGGCGCGCCGCATGCGCTCGCGCCCGGCGTCGATCCGATCGACGGGCGCGCGGTGCTCACCCTCACCGCCGTGCGCTGACCCCCGCGGCGCGCGGCCGGTTAGGAGACGGCCTTGCGGATGAGCGCCGCGAGGAGGTCCTCGTCGGCCGGGGTGAGCTTCGTGACGGCGAAGCCCACGGGCCACATCGTGCCCTCATCGATCGCGGCCGACTCCTCGAACCCGATCGTCGCGTACCGTGCCTTGAACTTCGCGGCGGCCTGGAAGAACACTACGACCTTGCCCTTGGCGTTCTTCCACGCGGGCATGCCGTACCAGGTGCTCGGCGCGAGGTCCGGGGCGTGCTCGGCGACGAGATCGCGCACGCGCTCGGCGATCTCCCGGTCGGCGTCGGGCATCTCGGCGATCGCCTCGGCCTGCGCCGCGGCGTCGTCCTTCTTGGGCCGGCGGCGCTCCTTTGCGGTCTCCTTGATCGCCTCCCGCTCCTCGGCGGTCAGTCCCTCGTTCGCTGCCATCGTCGGCTCCTCTCGTCGGTTCGATCCCACGCTACGCACGCCCGGCCGCCCGGCCGCGTCGCCGCCCCGGCCGGGCCGCGACCTCTGCGACACTGTGGGGATGGTGACCAGCGTCGATGCCGTCCCCGGTGCCCGTCCCCCGGCCGACCCGCGCGCCCTGCGGCGGATCCCCGAGCGTCTCGACGGGGTGCCGGGCGTCGAGCGGCACCCGGAGTATCGCGTGGACGTGGAGCGGATACGCTTCTCGCCGTACTACTCCCGGCTGTCGGCCGTGACGCAGGTGATCTCGCAGACCGGCGCGGGCCTGGCGGTGCACAACCGGCTCACGCACTCGATCAAGGTCGCCGCGGTCGCTCGGGCGATCGCGACGAACCTGTCGAGCCTTCCCGGCGCCGACGGTCGCCTCGTCGACGAGCTGGGCGGCTGCCACCCCGTCGTCGTGCAGGCCGCGGCGGCGGCCCACGACCTCGGCCACCCGCCGTTCGGTCACCTCGGCGAGCAGACGCTGGATCGCATCGCCCGCTCCCGGTTCGGGCTGCGGGAGGGCTTCGAGGGCAACGCGCAGACGTTCCGGATCATCACGCGACTGGACGAGTTCGACGAGCCCGGGGTGGGCCTCAACCTCACGGCCGCCGTGCGCGCGGCGGTGCTGAAGTACCCGTGGCTGCGCGGCGAGGGCGGCGTGCGCCGGGGCGGGACGGGCAAGTTCTCGTTCTACGCGCTCGACGTCGCCGATCAGCGCGAGGCCCTCGCCGCGTACCCGCGCATCGAACCAGGCCAGCAGACCCTCGAGTGCTCGGTCATGGACATCGCCGACGACATCGCGTACTCGCTGCACGACCTCGACGACTTCTACCGGGCGGGGCTGCTGGACCAGGCGATCATCTCCGCCGAGTTCCGCACCTGGCGCGCCGAGCTCGCGCGGCTGCGCCGGCTGGAGCTCGACGATCTGCGCGCCGGTGAGCGCGCGCCCGGCCGGTCGCTGGAGCTGCTGTGGCGCCGGCTGGAGCGCAAGGACCCGTGGATCGCCGATCCCGACGCGTTCGCGGACGCGGTGGCACGCGTCTCCGAGGAGGTCGTCGAGGGGCTGCTGCTCCAGCCGTTCGACGGATCGCTCGCCGCCGAGCGCGGCCTCGCCCGGTTCACGAGCGGGTGGATCGCGCACCTGCAGGCGCGGGTCCGCGTGCACCGCTCCCCCGACATCCGCTCCGGACACGTCGGCCTGGACCGCACGGCGTGGCACGAGGTCGCCGTGCTCAAGTTCCTGCATCAGCGCTTCATCCTGCACCGGCCGGACCTGGCCGTGTACCAGCGCGGGCGCGCGTCGGTGCTGGAGCGGCTGGTCGACGGGTTCGCGGCGTGGCTGGACGACCCGTTCGACGCCCGCCGGGCCCCGCGCCGGCTGGTGGATGTGGTCGAGCTCGCCACCGACGACTACATGCGGCTGCGCCGCGAGGAGCCCGAGCTACTCGACACCGATGACGTCACGCAGCTGCGGCGGCTCGCCGTGGGCCGCGGCATCATCGACTACGTCGCCTCGCTCACCGACGCCCAGGCCAGCTCCCTCGACGCGCTGCTGAGCGGCCAGACCGAGCGCCTCTGGGAGGCCGGCCAGGGCCTCTGACCGGCGATCACGACTTTCGGGCTATCGCGGTTCTCCCGGAAGGAGGGAGATGTTCGCCGCCATCAACGCGTCGCGAACCAGGGCTCGCTGAGCCTCCGGCATCGTGGCGTCGACGAGGAGCACATTGGCCAGGAAGCCGGTGATCGCGCTCACGTGCCGGGCCGGCTCAGCGCCAACCGAGGGCGGGCGCCACGTGGGTGAGGATCGACTCGATCACATGGGCGTTGTAGTCCACGCCCAGCTGGTTCGGGACGGTGAGCAGCAGCGAGTCCGCCTCCGCGATCGCCTCGTCCTGGCGGAGCTGGTCGATCAGCTCGTCGGGCTCGGCCGCGTAGGAGCGCCCGAACACCGCGCGGGTCGACTCGTCGATGTAGCCGAAGCTGTCGGAGCGCTCCCCGGAGCCGAGGAAGTAGCGGCGGTCCATGTCGTTGGTGATCGCGAAGATCGACCGCGACACCGACACCCGCGGCTCGAAGCCCCAGTCGTGCCGCGCCCACTCCTCGCGGAACTTGCGGATCTGCGTTGCCTGCTGCACGTGCAGCGGCTCGCCCGACTCGTCCCACTTCAGCGTCGACGTCATCATGTTCATGCCGTGCTCGGCCGCCCACACCGCGGTGGCGTCGGAGCCCGCACCCCACCAGATGCGCCGGCGCAGTCCCTCGGAGTGCGGCTCGAGGCGCAGCAGGCCCGGCGGGTTCGGGAACATCGGGCGCGGGTTCGGCTGGGCGAACCCCTCCCCCTCGAGCAGCTGCAGGAGCAGGAGGGTCTTCTGGCGCGCGGCCTCCGCCCCGTCGGCGTCGTCCTCCGACGCGGGCTGGTAGCCGAAGTACCTCCAGCCGTCGACGACCTGCTCGGGTGACCCGCGCGAGACGCCGAGCTGCAGGCGTCCGCCGGAGATGAGGTCGGCCGCGCCCGCATCCTCGACGAAGTACATCGGGTTCTCGTAGCGCATGTCGATCACGCCGGTGCCGATCTCGATGCGGCTGGTCCGTGCGCCGATCGCCGCCAGCAGCGGGAACGGCGACGCAAGCTGGCGCGCGAAGTGGTGGACGCGGAAGTACGCGCCGTCGGCGCCGATGTCCTCGGCGGCCTGCGCGAGGTCGATCGACTGCAGCAGCACGTCGGACGCGCTGCGGGTGCCGGACTCCGGGTGCGGCGTCCAGTGGCCGAAGGACAGGAAGCCGATGCTCTTGCGGGTGCTCACGGTTTCATTCAACGTCATAGACCTTCCGGCATTCCCCGCGGGCGGATCACGTTCCGTCCGAGGGCGCGACGTCGACCCAGTCGGCGAACTTGGCGGTGCGCCCGTCGCCCGAGGAGGTCCGCGTCAGGCGCCGCTTCACCCACGGCAGCACGTGCGCGCGGTAGTACGCGCCGCGCCGCAGGTGCGGGGCGGGCGCGAGAGGGAGATCCCACCACGCGGGGTCGACGGGAACCCCCAGCGCCTCGAGGACGCGCGCCGCCACGCGATGATGGCCGCGCGCGTTCATGTGCAGGCGGTCCGGCGACCAGAACGGCGGCGTCGCGAGGGTGCGATCGGGCCAGTTCAGGGCGCGGACGACGTCCGGCCGATCCCGGATGCGCGCGAGCACCGCCGCCGACAGCTCGTCGCCGCGGCGCTGGATGAGCGGCGCGAGGGGCAGCCCGGCGGAGGGATTCGCGCCGGAGAGCAGGATGAGCGTGACGCCCTCCTCGTCGCACCGCCGCAGCACGTGGCTGAACGCGTCGGCGATGCGCTCCATATCGGCCCGGGGCCGGAGCATGTCGTTGCCCCCGCCGTTGAACGACAGGTGGGTGGGCTTCAGCGCGAGGGCCGCCTCCAGCTGCCCGTCCACGACGGGCCAGGCCAGCCGGCCGCGGATCGCGAGGTTCGCGTAGCGGATCGCCTCGCCGGTGCCGTTGGCCCAGCCCTGCGCGACGAGATCCGCCCAGCCGCGCGGCCGGCAGTCGGGAAGCTCGTCGCCGACCCCCTCCGTGAACGAGTCCCCGATCGCGACATACCTCACCGCCATGGTCCCAGCCTAGGCGTCGATCAGCGGGCGGCCCGTCCGCTCCGACAGCGCGACGGCGGCCGCGGCCGCGATCACGAAGAACGCCGCGAACACGGCGAACAGGATGGCGGTGCTCGTGCGCTCGAGCGACCAGGCCACGAACAGCGGGGCCAGGATCGAGGCGATCCGTCCGGCGCCCGCGGCGGCGCCCGCCCCGGTGCCGCGGATCGCGGTGGGGTAGATCTCGGGCGTGACGGCGTAGAGCGCGCCCCACGCGCCGAGGTTGAAGAACGACAGCGCCATGCCGGCGGCGATGATCTGCCACTCCTCGCCGGCGAGCCCGAAGCACACCGCCGACCCCGCCGAGCCGAGGAGGAAGGCGCCGAGCGTGGCCCGGCGGCCCCAGACCTCGATCAGCCACGCCGACATCGCGTAGCCCGGCAGCTGCGCCAGCGTGATGATGAGCGTGAACCCGAAGGACTTCACGATGTCGAACCCCTGCAGGTACAGGATCGACGGGATCCAGATGAAC